>Ga0136560_1001052_pt1 | contig 14126 bp, 1 predicted proteins | sample AntRauMeHopE1497_FD_104925 | JGI IMG/M metagenome (GOLD analysis project Ga0136560, IMG submission 104925) | Saline lake microbial communities from Rauer Islands, Antarctica - Metagenome Hop E1 #497 | ecosystem: Environmental > Aquatic > Non-marine Saline and Alkaline > Saline | place... | reverse complement strand
GAGCTCTGCCGCGGCCGACCCGCGCGGCCGGTCGACGAGCGTGCCCGCGACCGGCGCCGTCGCGTCCGCCCCCCGCCGCGGCCCCTCCGTGGCAGAGCTCGCCGCGGCGGCCGGCGGTGTCCGGCGCATCCCTGCGGCCCGGCTTCGGTCGACGTCGTTCGACACGGCGGGGCGGAGCTCTGCCGGGCACAGCTCCGGCGGTGCCAAGGGGCGGTCCGCCGGGCGGGCGGTGCTGCCTCCGGGCGCTGGGGCGTCGTCGTCGAGGCCGGGCTGCGGGAGCGGCGGGGCCAGGGGGGACGCGGCCCCGGCAGCCCTCTCCCATGGGGTGAAGCGGTCCGCCACGGCGGCCAAGGCGGCGATCCGTCACGCTCAGCAGGAGATGTCGCTTCAGACGCAGAAGGTGCGACGCGCGATGAGCTTCCGCCCCGACGCCACCCCGGGGCGGAGCAAGGGCCGGCGGATCGGCAGGGACGGGACGGCTGGGGCCGGGGCGGGGATGGGCGCCAAGGCCCGGAGCGGCGTGGGCCCTCTGCTGTCGGAGCAGAACCCCGACGCCCTGTCGGGGAAGCCGGGCCACACTGGGAGCCGGCGTACGGCGCGGCGCAACAGGAGGCGGGAGCCCTCGCCGCACGGCGCTGCAGTCGCGCCGTCGTCGTTCGGCTTCGGCGCGTCGTCCCTCGCCAAGGCCATGGTGGCGTCGCAGACGCGGGCCGAGCGGACCATGCACGGGGGCAGGAAGGCGGGGAGGGCGGACGGGAGCGCGACGGCGGGGGGCAGACTGAACGCGGAGGAGGACGTGTCAGGGTCGGAGGGGAGCGGCGACGGCGGCGGCGGCGGGAGGGCCCCCGGCGCTGGGGTGTTCCGGCGACGGGGCGGGGCGGAGTCTGCGGCTGGGGCCGATCCGGCCTCGGGCGCGCACCCGCACGCGCTGTCTGGCCTCGCGCAGGGTGGCAGGCTCCCCGGCGGTTTCGGCACCAGCGACGGCACGGTGGCGACGAGCTCGGGGCCCGGCCCGTCCCCGGCGGACAGGCGCCAGGGCTTCAGCTTCAGCCGCCTCTTCGGGGGCGGGGGCGCCACCCCCAGGCGCGGGGGCGCCGGCATCGCGTCTGCGGATCGGCCGGACGCGACGGCGACGCCCACGCGGGTGGCTCGGGGCACAAAGCACGGCGGGGGCGCGTCGGTGCACGACCTGCGTCGGCTGGTGAGGGAGGAGGAGGCGGGGGCGCGGAGCCCCCCCATGAGGGGCCAGCGGGCCGAGGCGGGGGTCGTCAGCGCCGCGTCGGGCGACTCCGTGGGCTCGGGCCTCAGCGACATCGTCGAGGCCGTGGATGACGTGTCGGCGGAGGGCTTGTCGGCGGCGCTGCCGGTGTCGGGCGCGGCGCTCGGGTCGTCGGGCGGGCAGCGCACGCCCTCGCAGGGAGCCAGCGCCGGGGGCAGCAGGGCCGGCGCGATCAGCGCCCTGCGGCTGTCGACCGTTGATGAGACCACGGGGCCGGGGGGCGGCGTGGCCGACCCCGGCGTGCGGAGCGGCCTTGGCAGGCGGCCGCTGCCATCCACCGCCTCGGCCGCCGTGATGCGGGCCAAGCGGGGCGGCGTCGCCCCCCACACGGTGTCGTCGACGTCCTATCGGTCCCTGTTCGGGCGCAAGGCGGTGCCGGGGCCCGCTCGGCCCGGGAAGCGCAGCGCCGGACCCGTGCCGTCGTCGTCGGGCGCGCAGCGCGGGTCGGCCGGCGGCGGCGCCGCCGGGGGCCGGCACCTGGTCTCTACCTCGTCGATGTGGTCGCGATCGAACAACCGGCGGGAGGCGCGTCGCTCGGACCTGGAGTCGCTCGGGGAGCTGGTGGACGAGGGCGTGGAGGAGACGAGGACGGCGGGGCGAGGGGGAGGGGGAGGCGGCAGGGACCGGCCCGACAGCCTCGACCTGGAGTCGGTCGCCGACTCGGTCGTGCTCGACACCGAGTCGGAGTCGGACTCCGACTCGAGCCTGGCGACCACCGTGATGCGGGCAGAGGACGAGGGGCCCGAGGGGCGGGAGATCCTGGGTCACCCGGGGGCGGCCTGGACCGCGGCCAGGGCTGACCCGCTGGTGATGGGGGACAAGAAGGACAGCTTCACGTCGCGGGGATCGCGCCCGGCGTCCTCCGCCGCGCAGGGGCCGGGGCAGGGCGGCAAGGGCCTCCGGGTGACGGCGTCGTGGCGGACGACGGGGGGGCGCTCCGACGGGAGCAGCCGCTTGGCGGGGACGGGGCTTCTGCCGATGACCAGCGCCGGCACGACGGTGGCGGGCGGCGGGGCGATGTTCCCCCCCGCCGGCGGTGTCGGCGGGGGCGCCGGGGCGGACAAGGCGCTGCTGCCGTCCGGCCTCACGGTACTGCGGCCGAAGCGGCCGGGGCCGCTCGGCGGGGCGGACGTCGACGGCATGCCGTCCGGCCGCGCGTCGGCGGGGGACAGGCCCACCCGTGGCATGATGGACCCGGGGCAGCGGGGGCCCTCGGGCGGGAGACCCGCGTCGCTCGGGGACGACCCCACCGGGAGCCAGGGATGGGCCGGTGGGGGCGGCGGCAGGGCCTGGGCAGGGTCGGCGCCGACCGTGGCGGGCGCCCACGTCGGCCCCCGCGCTGGACGAGGGGGGGGCGGGGGCGACCCGTCGTCGTCCCTGGGCGGGCCGCGGCTGTCCGCCGCCGGTCTCGCCTCTGCCCCCGAGCTCGGCAACGGCGACACGGCGGCGCTCGACTACGGCATCGGTGGTGTGTCCTCCGCCCCCACCGTGTCGGGGAAGAGGCCGCCTCACCCCTCGCTCCGGAGCCGCGGCCGCGATGCCTCTGGCGTCGGCATGTCGGCTCTGAACCTCGGGCGCCCGGGCCCGGCGAGGCGCGGTCCGCTCGCCCCGTCCGGCCAAACCCACTGGCCGTCCGCCGGGGCGGAGGTCTCCAAGCGCCGCGGCGGGCGAGGAGCCCGCCGCCGCTCCGCCCGAGGCCGCTGCTGCAACTGCCGCTGCTGGCGCAGGGTCCGCCGCCGGCTCCGCCGCTGGCGGAAGCGCCGCCTCCGCGCCTGCCAGGACTGGTGGTGGAACCTGGACCCCCGCTTCGACGACGAGGTCACCGAGGCGGTGTACCAGGCCATCGAGCTTCGCCGCACGTACCGCGCGGCGCGGCAGGCGGCGCCGTACGTCGTGGTCATCGCCGTGGTGCTGCTGGCCGTGGCGGCGATGGGGCTGGGACGCGACGAGCTGGCGCTGGTGCTCCTCCCGCTGGTGACGGGCGTCGCCACTGTGCTGTCGGCGCTGCGGCTGGTGCAGCGGCACGCGACACACTACGGCGAAGCGCCCAGGAGCGGCGGTAAGGTCACGGCGGGGGCGGACGGGAGCCCGCACCGCACGGCCAGCGGGCGGATCAGCACCGCGTCGCTCGCCGGACCCCGGGCAAGCATCGCGGGGGGAGGGGGGGGCTACGCGGGGGCTCAGGCAGGGGTCGATGACGAGCTTGAGAACGCCATCGCCGGGGCGGCGGGGGCCGGCGGCGCGGGCTTCGACGACGGGGGCCGCGGGTCGGGCGACGAGCAGCTGCCGTCGGACCTGGGAGCGCTGGTCAGCGCTGACGTCAGGCTCACCCGTTCACAGACGGCCGCCCACGCCAACGCTGCCATCGCGTCGAGCCCGCCGCCCCCGCCCCGGCAGCTCGCCGCCGGCAGCGTGTCCGTTCCCCCCGCTCTCGACGAGGTGGCGGAGCACGGCGGAGCGGGGCGCGGGGGGTCCGGCCCGGGCATGTCGTCGTCGTCGACGTCAGCCAACCAGAGCCCAAGGAGGGAGGATGTACCCGCCGGGGGAATCTTCGCGCCGGGGCCCCGGCCACCGGGTCACGTCGTGAGCGGGTCTGACGCCAAGACCGTGCCCGGCGCGGCCAGCGCCTCCGCGGCCAACTCCTCCTTGGCGACCGCCACAGCCGCCAGGCTGGGCCCGGCCGACCCGTTCGGCTGGGATGACGTCACCGAAAAACCGTCCGTCGCGCAGCCGTCGGGCATGGAGCGGGGCCACAGCGTTGCCTCGGGGTCCCTGACGTCACCAAGGCCGCCCCCCATGATGCTGCAGCCGTCGCCCGCCCACGCGGCCCGGCCTTTCGTTTCGCCGACGTCCTCCGCGTCGCTCCTGTCGCCGGCCGGGCCGGGGCAGCAGCACATGCCCACGACGAGAGGCCTCAGATCCACGGCGGAGGGCCGGCCGCTCTCCGTCCTCGTCCCATCCCAGCCGCCCGCTGCCGGGGCGGTGACGTGGGGTCTGACCGACCCTGACCCCACCGCCGCCGCCGCCGACCCCCCCGCCCATCAGGGCGGCATGGTTCCCCGCTCGACGTCAGGCCCGGCGCCCCCCGGCGCCCCCGGCCTCGCCCCCGCCGCCCTCTCGCGTGCCCAGACCGCGCTGCTTCCGGGCGCACCGCCCGCCGGCACCCCCACCGGCGTCCCCCGGCACAGCACCCACGCCAAAAAGAGCCGGCGCACCCGCAACAGCATCGTCGGGGCCGGCCCGGCCGGCGGTTTCGGGTCCTCCTCCTCCCTGAGGGCGCCCGGCGGCATCAACGGCCCCCAGTTCGGGTCGTTCAGCTCCGCCCAGGACGGCCCATCGGGGCCCGCGGCGCGGCAGTCGGGTGCCGGCATCACGGGCACCGTGGGCGGCGAGACGCCCGAGCGCGGGCCCCGCCGGCCGCGCGGTTACACCATGGACGGGGCCCTCGACCTGATGGACGGCGGCGAGAACCTCACCATGGTGGCTCGCGCCGGCACCCGCGGCCGCTCCGTGCCCAGGCAGTCGGGCCGGAGCGCGGCGAGCGGCGCGGGCGGAGACCCCCTCGCCCACAACGCGGGCCCGGGGAGCCGGTCCGACCTCCTCGGCGGCGACGAGCCGCCAGTCCGGTCCCGCGCCGGCCACGCGTCGGGGCCTCGCGTCCGCCACTCCTCGGCTCTGCCGGGGGACAGGGGGACGTCGACGTCCCAGATGCGCAGGGCGCAGAGCGGGATGACGCCGGCGGACGTCGGCGCCGCGTCCCCGGCGTCGGGCCACCGTCGGGCGTTCACGTCCAAGCCCTCGCTGGAGCTCATGGCGTCGTCGGGCTACGGCGCCGGGGTGGAAGGGACCCCGCTCAAGACCCGCCGCCGCGCCGCGTCCGCCGCCAGCAGCGGCTCCCACGGCCACGGCCACGGCGGCCACGGCTCTACCGCCTCGTCCGTCCTCACCGGCGGAAACCGCGGCTCTGCCGGCCCCAGCAGCGTGTCGCCCGACGCCTCGCGCCGCCAGGCGCGGCAGGCCATCGCTCGCAAGCGGCGGGCGAGGGCGCAGCGCTCCGCGCGGCAGTCCATCGCCCACGGAGGGTCCAACGGCCATGCGACGGACACGTCGTCGGCGAGGGGAGCCGTCGTCCGCGGGCCATCCGGCGGTTTCGCGTCCAGCAACGGGATGCAGAGCCGCGGGGCGCCGGAGCAGAGCCCGAGCTCCCACCGCAGCGGAGGCAGCGGGGCCCTGGGGCGGCCGTCGCCGGGCCTCGGGCCGCGTCCCTCCCCCGTCGCCCCGCCCCCCATCACGGCGCCGGGCGGCGGCGGCGGCTTCGACGCCACCGCCGCCCCCCGCGGCGGGGGCGGCGGCTCGTCCCCTACCGGCGCCTTCCCGGCCGGCGATCCCCCCTCCCGCCCCCCCCCGCCTCCCATCATCGGCACCGAGTCGTCTCGACGGTTCGCGTTCGCCCCGGGGCAGCGCTCCCCGAGCCCCAGCGGATCCGAGGACGACATGCGCGCGGACAAGGCCTCGCCGCTGCGCACCGGCAGCCGCCGCGGCCTCCCGCCCACCTCCCCCTCCACCGCCCACCGGCGCGGTTTCGGCTCCGCGCCCGACGTCAGGAGCCCGGGCAGGGCCGTGCCCCCGCCCCCCATCGGCCTCCGCGCCGTGGCCTCGGGCAGGGACCACCACTCCTCGCGGAGGCCTTTCGGCGCGCCCGAGGCCGCGCCCTCGCCGAGCTCGTCGCACCGGCGGGCGGCGTCGGGACCCCCCGGCAGCGCCGCCGCGGCCGCCCTCGCCGCTGCCGCGGGCCCCGTGCACATCGCCGACGGGACGGCGGGCAGCCCCAAGGCGCGACGCGCCGTCGCTCTCGGCTCCCTGTCCTCCGCCGAGGCGGGCCTATCCAAGCACTCCCTCGACGGCTTCGCGGTAGAGCCGTACCGTGCGGACCAGTCCTTCGGGACGGCGGGAGCGGCGGGGGCCTCGGGCGGCGGCGGTCTCGGCTCGCCGGCCCACTCCACGCACGGAGCCCCCTGGGCGCCGGACGCGGCCGGAGGCGGCGGGGGCATCCACGGCCGGGCCAGCCGGGGGCAAGGACCGTCGCCCGACGGCCCGGGGAGCGGTGTCTGGGGCCGTGTCGACGCGGGCACCGGCTCCACCGCCGCCCCCACGGCCCCGTCGGGCCACGGCACGCCGGGGGACGGGCAGGCAGAGTCGCCCCGGACAGTCGACGGTAGCGTCCCCCCCGGGCACGACCACTCCCAGGAGCTGGCCGCGCCGGGCGGCCCCCTCGGGCGCGATGTCTCGGCGCAGTCGTCCCCGGGCGACTTCCAGCCCGGCCAGCTCAGCCAGCCCGGCTTCGTGCCCGGCACGGCTCTGCCGGCAGAGCCCCGGGGCGGGGCGGGGGCCGAGTCGCCGCTGATGGTGCAGTCGTCAACGCCGTCGCCCCGGGCCGCTCGGCCGGCCGGGGCAGAGCCGACTTGGTTCCGCGGCGGCGATGGCAGGGCCGACGGGCACGACGAGGAGGAGGAGGAGGCGCCCCTGCTCCCGCAGAGCCACCCGCCGCCGCTCCACGGCAGAGCCGACTCGGCGCACGGCAGCATCGCGCGGCTCTACACCACGTCGACGGCCAACGCCCGCCGTCGGGCGGTGCTGCAGCGGCGCGTGCGGGGCTCATCGCTGCGCCGGTGCGACCTGCGGCGCCGCGCCCGCGCCTGCTGCCGAGCGGTGACCCGCCGCATCCCTGGCTGCGGCAGCGCGCTCGAGGCTGACACCGTCAGCGCCGGCCTCCTCTTCCTCGCGCACAGCGCCATCTGCGCTGCCATCGCGGCGAAGGCCTTCCTGGGCGACCCGAGCGTCGGCGCGGTGCGGTCATCGATGAGCGACGGCCTGAACGACCAGATCACGGGAGGCGCGGGGACGGGCGCCGAGGCGTCGCTCCTGGAGCACGCGGCGGCGTGCGGCCACGCCACGCTGATCCCCCTCGTCGTCCTCTTCGCCCTCCCCATCCTCCCCCTGAGCGTGGGGGCCATCGGCACGCTGAGCCTCGGCGGCGCGCTCGCCGTCATCGCCTCCCGCGCCGCCCTCGGCCTCCTCGACTACGACTCGTGCCTCCCGGGGGAGATCGCCTCCTCGGTCCTCACCCTCTTCGCGCCCCTCCTCTTCGCTGTCTTCGACGCCTGCGGGCAGGAGGCGCGCGGCCGCCGCGCCCTCCTCCAGCGTCTCGCCTCCCGCCGCGCCAAGACCCAGGCCGACGGCGTCCTGGAGCAGCTCCTACCCACCCACGTCAACGACAAGCTCCGCCGCAACGAGCCCGTGCCGTTCGAGATCCACCCCAACGACGTGGTCATGCTCTGGGCGGACCTCGTCGGCTTCACCGCCCTCAGCGCCACGCTGGAGCCGCACCAGGTGATGGCGATCCTCAACGCGCTGTACAGCCGCTTCGACGCCCTGGTGGAGCGGGCGCACCTGTGGAAGGTGGACACCATCGGCGACGCGTACGTCATCATCGGCGGCCTCGTCGACGCCGGGAAGGGCGGCGCCGCCGACGGCAACGACCTCCCGGGCCCCGCCCTGGTAGAGCGCATGTTCAAGGTGGCGACGTCCATGCGGGAGCAGGTCCGGTCCGTCGCGATGGCCACGGACCAGGACATCGGGATCCGGATCGGGATCCACAGCGGTCCCGTGGCCACCGGCATCATCGGGACGCTGCGGCCCCGGTGGCACGTCTTCGGCCCGACGGTCCTCGAGGCGGAGCACATGGAGAGCGAAGGTCGCCGGTCGTGGATCCAGGTCTCCGAGGCCGCGTTCCGGCTCTACAACATGCGGGGATTCAGCCTGGTGGAGAGGGTCAGACACCCGGAGCCGGTGGTCAGACCCGACCCGCCGCTCCGCTTCGACGGCCTCCCGCTGCCGGACCTGCCCCCGCCGCGCGTGGCCGTCCCGCCCATGGCGTCGGCCACCCTGCCGGGCCCCCTGCCGCCCTGGCTCGACGAGCAGGAGGCCGCCGAGGCCGCGGTGGAGGCCCGCGAGGCCGAGGCCGCCGCCGCCAACGGGGGCAGGCACTGGGTCAGACCCCCGCGCGAGGACGGCGACGGGGCCATCTGGTCGTTCTGGCTCCATCCCATCGACGCCGCCCCGTCGTCCGCGGCCGGGGCCGCAGCCGCCGCCGCCTCGGTGCGGCTAGCCCTGCCGCCGGGAGCCGCCGCCGCCGCGGAGGGCACCTACACGGCGGGACCCTTCGCTGACCTGCTGGCTCTGCCGTCGTACCTTGCCGCGCAGGCGGCGCCCATCGACCCCACTTCGCACATCGCCACGGGGACCGTGCCCCTGTCAGCTCTGCCGGCCAAGGCCGGCGCGGCCCCCGTCGAGGCACGCGCCCCGGTGGTAGAGCCGGCCGGCGCGGCGGCGGCGGTTGCCACTGCGACCGTGGTCGCGGCGGCGGCCGGTGCTGAGGCCGTGCCTGTCGTGGGGTCGTCGGCGGCGGCCCCGGCGGCCCCGCCCTTGGTCCCTCCTAGCCAGGCACTGGCGGCTTCCGGCGCCGCACCGCGGCCGCAGCCCGCCCCCGTGACGGCCGAGGCGCTCGAGCGGAGGCGGCGCCTGAGCACGAGGGCTGACGAGGAGGAGGAGCACAAGCGGAGGCGGCGCCTGAGCCGGCAGCTGTCCAAGCGGCGGGTGGCCGCGGGGCTGGCGGCGGAGGACGAGGAGGAGGACGGGGACGTCGACGGCGCCGGGCGCAGGAGGAGGCGGCGGAGCCGGTGGGAGCTCGACCAGGACGAGCTGGTGGACGAGGAGGAGGCGGCGGCGATCCGCCGGATGCGAAGGGGCAGCCGGCGCGGGGCCGGGGACGGGCTGGAGGCCAAGCCGAGCAGAGCCAGGCTCTTCCTGCAGCAGGGGGCCCTGGCCAACGTGGCGCCGGGGCCGATACTGGCCGCCGCTCACTCCCGGGCCGTGGGCGCCGACCCGCACGAGCAGTCCCCGCACGCCCAGGCGGTAAGGGGCCTGGACGCGACGCCGGCTCTGCCAGGAGCGATGTCGCCGACGGCAGAGCCGCGGGGCGGCGACGGAGGACTGGCCGCTGCCGTGGCGCCCGCGGCAGCGGCCACTGCTGGCGCGGCAGAGCCGCCGGCGCCTGCAGTTCCGAACGACAAGGACGCCGTTGACACGGAAAAGGTCGCGCAGTGGTAGACGCCCCGCTGCGAGGCCGGCCTGACCGGCCGACCGCGGCACGGCCGAACCCGGGATCTCACTGATTGAACGACTGCGCGTAGCTGACCGGCAACAATTATGTGCTTTGGTGTGCGTGACTTCTTGGGCGCGCCGCCGACTGAAACGGGTCGGTGACGCCACTACGGGCCTGCCGCGCGCGCGCCCACACATAACGGAGCCGTGCCTGGGCCGCCTGCCTTGTCTACATTCCCGGGGAAGCAAACAGCACAGGCCGGGTCAGCGGGGGGATGGTCACGTTGCGCCCCTGCTGGTCAATTTCCTGGTAGACCATCGACCACGCTGCCGGGTCGTACGGACAGCCCGGGAAGCCGCACGGTGCCTTGGTGCTGCCGCTTCTCCCCTGGCCGACTAAGTTTCCGAGCAGTGTGCCGTGGCTCGCCTGCACCCGGAACAGGGACGGCGGGAACTGCGCATGGCCCTGAGGGTACGAGCTGTTCCAAGGAAAGGCCGCTGCGTTGCCGCCGTACCCGGTCATCGTGACGTTGGAGGACGACCTGACCCACAGCACGGCGAAGTTCCCCTCGCTCTTGATGCCGAAGATCCTCACTCCCTCGGACCCGTCGACCTCCATGTTCGCATCCCCCCTCCCGTGCTCCACGTTGCAGTGGTAGCACGAAAAACCCGCAACCGGCACCGACGGCGGCTCCTCGCCCCCGCCGGTGGCGTTGCGGACCAGGAGATGCCTGGCACCGGGCCCCTGCAGCATGAAGTCTTCGAGGAAGAACGCGAAAAAAGCGACGGGCGGCAGCCCGAACCCGCCAACGCCGAGCACGGACACCATCGGCGACTCGAGCAACGGCGCGCCGTAGTGCGCGGCGCTGCACGCCCGGTCCCAGGTGCTGCCGCACGTGTTCCACCGGTGCTGCCACGCGGAACGGTAGAGGGCGCGCCTGCGGACCGCCGAAGGCGCACCCAGGGCTGTCGCATTGACCCCGTGGGCGCGGCGAGACGCGCTCGGCACCCGGTGGGGAGGCTGCGGCTTCATGGTCGACGGCGATGCTGCCCGCCTCGATGCCTCGGTCTGGCTGTGCTTGGCTGCGGTAGGCCGCGTGGCAGAGCTCGTGCTCCTGCCGCCGGAGCCGTGGACACGCCCGGGAGCGTCGAAGCGGACGGCGCTGACGTTGGCAAGGTGTTCTGGCACAGTGACGGACGCGAACCCGAAGGCAGCCGGTGGACTGACCGCTGAGCCCTGGACGTGCACGACGGCCGCCGGGGGCGACCCCGGGAGCGGGACCGACCCCGTGAGGCCGGCTGGGGAGGGCACGAGCACAGAAAGGTGGCGGGAAACGCCGACGAGGGCCACCCCCGGGGGCACCGTGATGGTGGACGACACGCGGTAGACGCCACGGGGAAGGAAGACGGGGACCAAGCCGGAGTTAGCAGCGCCCGGGCCCGGCGGCACGAGGGCCGAGGCGGCCCGCAAGGCCGCCTGGATGGCGGAAGTGTCGTCCGTGTACCCGTCGCCGGCCGCGAGGAAGGGGGCATCTTTCACCACCACGGCGAGGCGAGCGCCGGGGGCGAGCGACTGCCCGTCATCGCCCCACCGATGGGCGGCGATGAGGCCGTCGGGGGGGGCCGGCACGCCCTGTCGGATCGAGAGCTGAGACGGCGTGCCCGGCACCGGCCGTCCGCCGATGAAGCCCCGCGTCGGGTAGCGAAGCCCCTCCGAGGGTGCAGCGTCGACGGGGAAGGCCGCGAGGTCAAGGGCCGTCCAGCCGGTGCCACTGGCGTTGACCGAGGCCTCCTGGGACGGATCCGCCTGCGGCCACACCGCCACGGCCTCGGGCCCGCCGCTCCTGACGTATGTGCCAGACGCGAACAGAGGTGCGGCAACGAGGACGGCTGGTGCGCCCGACGACGAGGCGTCAACAACGGAATCGACGAGGCTCAGCTGGCCCGTCTGATAGGCGCTGTCTGCCTTGCCGCGGCGCGGCACCACGCGGCCGTCGGCACCAGAAGGCGATCGTGGCTCGGCTGGGATGGCGCAGCCGAGCATGTTTGCGGTGATCCTGGCGGCCGAAACGATGGCGGGGCCTTTGGCGCCGGGCCCTAGGGTGGCGTTGAGGGCAACGACGGAGAGCGTCTCGCTGCCCTCGTGGATGAGCGAGGAGCACCGCTGCCCGGTGAGGGTGGCGGCGGTGAGGGTCGGGGCGGGCTGCGTCCCGCGGGCGTCGATCCCGTACGACCCGCCGAGCACGGTCACGTGCGAGTCAGACCCGCCGGACCCCGGGAGGCCGTGGATGCCCGTCAGGCCTGACGCCGTCAGGTCCACGGTCACGTCCTCGAGGCTGGAGCCCTGTGCCGAGCGCAGGTGCACGCCAACTGCACCGTCGTTGTCGGCGCCCACTACAACGTCCACCGACACGAGCCCCTGCGCCATGTTGATGTTCGACTGTGTTCTGCCCTCGGCGTTGATCGTCTCAAAGTACACGACGGCCTTGGGCGCCCCCGAGTCGCCGAAACCGCCGGAGCCGGGGCGCAGCACGATGCGCGCCCGCCCCTGCCCCGCGGCGGGCCCCACGATGACGTTGGGCACGAACCGGGTCCAGCAGTAGTTTGTCGTGAAGTTAAAGGCCGGGGAGCCGTCCCCCTGCAGCCGCGGGGTCTGCCTGAGCCACAACGTGTCGCTCACCGCGTAGTCCCCCGCAGGGAGCCACACGACCATGTAGTTGCTCCGGGCAAAGTCGGCCGCGCGCTGCAGCGCCGCGGTGCTGTCCCGCACGCCGCTGGGGTCCGCGTAGAAGGGCGGCAGCGTGGCGTCGAGCAGCCCCCCCCGGGCACCGAGCCACGCCGACGCTGTGCCCTCCGGCATGCCCGACGCCGCGTCGGCCGCGAGCCCCAGGTCCTCGTCCGCGCGCACGCCCGTCTCGTCACCGACGGGGAGGAGCACCGCCGGGACCCGGCGGCCCGCCGCCACGTCGTCCGACCTCGTCACGTTGATCGCGCCAGCGGCTGCGGCCCCCGACACCGCCACGAAAAACCGAGCCTCGCCGTCAAACGCCGACTCCCACAGCGGCGGCGCCTGCGCGGGGAGCAGGCCCGGGTCCGCGCCCCACGTCTGCCAGTCGACGCCGTGTCGGATGACGGTCGGACCGGTGCCGAGCGCCCCGCCGCCCCCGACGCAGCCGGCCTCGTCCACGACCCATGCTGTGCCGTTCAGCGACAAGTCGAGCGATGACGACGGCCCGCACCTCCGCGCGACCACGCCCACGATGGCGCTGGGCAGCCCTGGGCCGGGAGGCGCCAGCAGGGTGATGCTAGACTCATTGATCACCGCGGCCATCTCGGAGCTGCAGCCCTCGTCGGTGGCTGCCGACCAGCAAGCCACACTCGGCGCATACGGGTCAGGCACAGCGCGCTCCCGCGCTGGGGTCCAGCCGATGGTGACCGACGAACCCCGGGCTCGCTGTGCTGCTCGGGCCGGCGCCGCAAACGCGGCTGCGAGACGCACCCTGACGCCCGCCCGGAACGGCGACGCAGACCACGCCGACACCAGCACGCCCCGGCCGGCGCACCCCGCTCCGCCGTCACGGAGCCGGAGGGTCGAGTTGACCGCGGCCAGCGCGCAGGTCCCGGACGCCTGCCACGACGCCGGCCTCGTGTCCGAGTCAACAAGCGGCCCGGTCCCCCACGAGTCTGACACGAGCGGCTCCGAAAGCCACGGCATCATGTCACTGGCGCCCGTAGCGATCCATTCGGCCCGTACGGCGCGGACCAGCGTGGAGTTGCTGAGGCGGTACCACCCGGCGCGGTCCGGCGTCAGGACGAGCGTGTCACTCGCACCCCGGGACACGTTTGCCCGACTGCCAACCGGTTTGAACGTGACGGGCGGCAGTGGCGCGGCTCCCGGCCAAGGCAGCACGGCCTTGTTTCCGACTGACACTGTCAACCGCGGACGCTCCGCCCCATGGGAGCGCCCTTGGGCGACGAGCACAAGCAGCAGGCCCACTGCTGCTGGTAGACGCATTCACAGCGTGGCTGCAAAGCGGTGCGCCATTGGTTCCGAGCGCCGGCAGAGAGTTTGGTGGTTCAGATTCAAGCCCCGTTGAATCTGTTCGCACTGCTTCTCGCCCAAGCGGCCAGAAAGATTTTGAGGTATGCGCGCAGCTGCACGGGTGGTGACATCGCCGAGGCACGGCAGGCTTCCGGGCCTGGGCCGGGCTGCCTCAACGATGCAGGCCGTCCAGCTGGATCATCCGCATTTCTCGTGGGGTCCCGTGCCCCACCCGGGCAGTCCCGGTCCCGGTTATTCGCTCGTACGCGTTCAGGCTGCCGGGCTCAACTTTCCGGACGTCCTGCAGGCTCGTGGTCTGTACCCGGCTCCGAAGGGCTCGCAGCCCGGCCTGGGCCTCGAAGTTGCCGGGACAGTCGTTTCGGGAGCGCCGTCTGATACCGGGGACGCGGCCCTGCCGGAGGGCACCCGGGTCATGGGCCTGACGAACGGAGGCGGCCTGGGTGAATATGTTCTTGTGCCGACGGCGCAGCTGATTCCCACCGCGGCGCTGATCCCCGACGGGTCGCCACCCCCCCTGGACGCTGCATCTGTGAGCGAGGATGCCGACGGCTGGGTGGTGGCCGCGGCCTCGGTGCCAGAGTCGGGCCTGACGGCCTGGGCGAATCTGGTTCACGACACAGG
>Ga0136560_1001050_pt1 | contig 14150 bp, 9 predicted proteins | sample AntRauMeHopE1497_FD_104925 | JGI IMG/M metagenome (GOLD analysis project Ga0136560, IMG submission 104925) | Saline lake microbial communities from Rauer Islands, Antarctica - Metagenome Hop E1 #497 | ecosystem: Environmental > Aquatic > Non-marine Saline and Alkaline > Saline | place... | reverse complement strand
GTCCGCCCTCCCCGCCCTTCCCACTGTCGGTATTTCCTGCCCCCACAATCTCCTGGCCGGCACTCACCCCCGCAGCCGGTGCCTCGGGTGACGCCTCGGCTGCTGCAGCCGGTGCCGCCTCGCTCGCAGCCGCTGCCTGGCCAGCGGCCGCCCTGCCCTCCGCCTCCCCGGCACCCGCCTCCTCCTCCTCCACCTCCTCCTCCTCATCCTCCTCCTCCTCGGCCGCCGCCCCAGCGCAGCCCCAAGGGCCGCTCCCCTCGTACACTGTCGTGCCAAGCACCGCACGACGCATCGCCCCCGCCGCCCCCTCGGCCTCCTCGGGACCCGCGGCGCCCGGCCCGGCCTCCTTGGTCCGGACGGCGTCCTCGATCAGGCGCGTCGCACCCTCGCCGCGGCTCCGCGACAGCGTCCGACGCCGCGCGCTCGCCTCGTCCGCCCTCCCCGCCGCCGATCTGGCCGAGAACGTCCCCCAGTAAGCCGGCCGGTCGGACTCCCAGAACGAGAGCAGCTTCGGCCGGGACGACAGCGTCGCGAGCGCGGCACGCCCGGCCGCCACCGACGACGCGGCCGGAACCACACCAGCCGATGCACGCACCGCCGCCCGGCCGCCACGGCGGCGCCTCCCCGCCGCCGCTGCAAAGCCCTCCAGCGCCTCACGCCGAAGGCCCGCCACGCCTGGCCCGCCGGCAGACCGCAGGGCCCGAATCGCAGCGTCGCTCGGCTCCCGCAGCCGCCTGCGGCATGCCTGGACCGAAGCGCCGCGAGCCGCGCGGGGGACTGTCGCTGCCGGCGCCCCGCGAGCCGCCTCGACCGCCACCGCGGTGTCAGGCTTGACCGAGGCCGCCTCGGCCGGAGCGGCCGCCGCGTCCGCCTTGCGCGGCGCCGCGAGGAAGGATCGCATCATCCCAGCCTGCTTGGAGACCGAAGCGGTCTTGGCTCGCCTCGCGTCCTCCTTGGCCCGCCTTGCCTCATCCTTCTCCGCCGCGCGAGCAGCGGCAGCCTCCTGCCTGGCCGCCGCCGCGGCCCGCCGCTCAGCCGCCTTGGCAAGCCGTGCGTCGTCGCCGGAGCGCTCCTTGGCCGCCGCCTCGGCGCGGTCCGATGCCGCCTTGGACGACGCCTCGTCTGAACCCGCGCTCGCCGCAGGGATGGCACCCACCTCGGCGGTAGCTGCCACGCGTGCGGCGGCGGCGGCTGCCTTGGCCGCCTCGACCTTGGCCGCCGCCCCGCTCGACCCGCCGCCCGACTCCTCCGACTCGTCGTAGTCGTCAGACCCCTCCGCGGCTGCCTCGGCCGCCGCCTGGCAGCGGACCGCCTTGCACTCGGCCGCCACTGCCTTTGCGATGGCAGAGCTGAGCTCCTTGGCCGATCGCAAGAGCTTTCCGTCGGCCTGGATCTCCGCCGCCATGGCCACGGCGGGGCCGACGATGCCGGCAGAGAGTGGCACGCGCCGCCCGTCGGCCGTCAGGGGCTCGCCGTCCTCCTCCTCGTCCACCGCCGCCGCCCCGGCCTCGTCCGCCCCGCCGCGCCGCATCGACGCCGGCGCCACCGACACCTGCCCCTTGGTGGCTGCGCGCCACCGACGCACCGACAGGTCGGCCTCCGCGTCGCGCCCCGACGCCGCGAGCACTGCTGCCACGGCTGAACGGCAGGCTCGGGGCACGAACGAGACAGCTTCGTGCCTGGCCGTGAGAGCCAGCGCGGCGGCCACGGCAGAGCGGTCGACGCCGTGTCCCGCCGACGACCCGACCATCCCCGCGGCTGCCGCGTCGTCGTCGTGGGCGGGGGCCGCGCAGTCACTGAGCACCGCGGCGATGCGGTCAGCGAGGGTCGCCGCTTCGGCGTCGGGGGCACCGTGCGCCAACCGGGCGACCAGCGCCGGTAGGGCCTCCCACGACGAAGTGGGCTCTGCACCCACTGGCGCAGCAACAGGGGCAGGCGCAGCGACGGGAGTTGGCGCGGCAGCGGCCGTGGGTCCGGCGGGAGCGGTGAGCGCGGCAAGAGCCGCTGCGGCGGCCGAGGCAGCCGCCGCCGCCGCGACGGGCGGCGGGACGGACGCCGCCTTGGCCGGCCCGTCAGCCGGCCGCCAGGTCAGCTCGGCGTCCGATGCGGCGGCGTCGATGACGAGGCGGGCGAGGAGACCGACGGTGCGGGGGCGAGCGGCCAGCGACCCGAGGCCGGACAGGCGGCTGCCTGCGCCGTCCTCGCCGCCCAGGCGCCTGGTGAGGGCGCGGCACGCGATGGCCACGGCGGCGCGGCGGGCAGCGGTCCGCCGCAGCCGCGCCGCCTCTGCCGGGTCCGAACCCTCAGAGGCGGCGGCGGCGGCGGAGGCGGCGGCGGCGGTCTCTGCCACCCGCGCGGTGGCATCCAGCTCTGCCGCGTCAGAGGCGGTCGCTGCCTCTGATCGGGCGTGCGCGGCCTTTGCCGCCTCGAGTCGCAGCACCAGCTGCCCGGCCAGGGCTCGGCACGTCGCTCCAGCGTCGCTCGCGAGGACGGCAGAATCGTCGACCTTTGGCGCGGCGCGCTTGACGCGCTTGGCCGCTGAGGCGGGCTTGGCCGCCGGTGCGGGGCCCTGACCCCCGGCCTCCGGCGCCTCCCCAGCAGCCTCTGCAGCGGCCTCGCTGCCAGACGCCTCCTTGGCCTTCGCCGCCTCTGCCGCGCTGCTTGATCCCACGTCCCGCGCCGCATCCTCCTCGCCCGGCTGCCCCCGGCTTGAAGCCTCGTCCGGCGCATCGTCTGCGCCGTCCTCCTCGTCAGTCGCGTCGGAATCGACAGGGTCGGGCAGCGACGCCGCGGCCGCCTCGCCGGCAACCGATGCCACAGTCGCCTCGTCATCCCCCTCCTCCCGGCCGCGCTTGGCGCTACGCTCGGGGCTTTCGAGCGAGTCCCTAGACTCGTCGAGCTCAGGCGCCAGGGACTTGACCGCCGAGCCGCCGGCCACCGAATCGCCCGCTGACCTTTGCGCCTCGCCCGATCCCGGGCTGCTCACGGGCGTCGAGGCTCGCCGCGCCGTATCGGGGCACGGCGTCACGGAAACCGGCGCCGCAGCCTTGAGCCATGCGGCCATGCCCCCGGCAGCCTTGCGCACGGCCGCTTGAGGAGTCGCCGGCTTGGCCCGCCTGCTCCGCTGCTTCGGCGTGGCTCTGGCGGTGGCCACCTGCGGACAGCGGGACAGCAATGCAGCAATTTGTACAAGCGGGCCATCGATGGCGGAGCAGCCGTTCTTGAGCACCCGCTACGAGCGGTCACGATTCAAACTGGGATCGCCGAGGCAGCGTGCGCAAGACACGGCTTCAACCTCCCAGGGGCCATGCCCCGCGCCCACCAATGGGGTGCGTGCAAGTCAGGCATGCTTGCGCGCCCCAGTGCTCGCGAAGCGTCCCATAGCCTGCCGCGGGGGGCAGTCCTGCAAACTGTCGGCCAGGAGGCCTTCGCTCACCCCGCTCGAGTCCATCTTGGCTCAGGGTTCCTGATGCGCACTGCTCCTCGCCTGGATGAGGAGGTGTTCCCCTGTCGCGGCAGTGCGGCAGCTGTGCGTGGGTCGCCTGCGGCGGTGCCGTCGTTTCAACCTGCCGCTCTGCCTTGCGCCAGCCCGTGCACTCGCGCGCGGCTGTCCTCGTTTGGCTCGCCCGGGACAATGAGGAAGGCCTCGCAGTGCGCTGCCCGTCTCGTCACAAAAGCCGCGTGGGGGGGGGGCTCGCTGACGTAGCTGCGGAAGCTGCGTCCGCCGTCGTTCTGGCTCGTCGGCATCGAAACCACACTGTCATACGTCACGCAAGAAGCTTCATGCACCGCCCGTGGGTCCCTCGAGGCGGGTCCAGGCGCGCTCAGCCGCGCATCGCGCCGAGCGCCGTGAGCACGCCGTCGGCGTCCGACACGGCTCCTCCGGCCAGGTGCAGGGCACGCGCCATGACGGCGGCGGGCCCGTCTGCGTGAGCGCCCTCAGCGACGGCGGCGCCGCGCTTGAGGAAGTCGGTCGCGCTCTGCCGCGAGACGTCGGCGGTGTCGCGGTGCTCCCTGAGGGCCTGGAGGAGGGCGGAGCGCCAGAGGACGCGCCTCTCGAAAGCGGTGGTGTGCCTCACGCCGTCGCTCATCTCCTGGTAGAGGTCGAAGGCGTCGGCGAGGGCGGCCTTGGCCTCCTCGGCCCAGTCGCGGAGGGAGGGGACCGCGGCCTCGGCGCGGGGCTTGACCGACTGCCCAAGTGCGACGAGAAGGGCCATTACGCGGGCGGGGCTGAGGACGGCGGCGACGTCGGGCGTGTCGGGATGCGGTTCGAGGTCGACGTAGGCGCCTGCGTTGCGCGGCCTGGGCTGCTCGAGGAGGGTCCAGTCGGCGGCGAGGAGGAGGGCGTCCCAGCCGACGCAGTCGTCCGAGGCGGTGAGCTTGGCGTGCCACGCGGCGGCCTCCTCCTCGGTCAGCTCGCCCTTGATGGTCCACTTGGTCTTGGGCACGCTCCGCAGCCCTGCGGCGAGGCCCATGGCGTCGCTGGAGAAGGCCGAGGCGGCCTCGGCGAGCTCGGGGGATCCCGGCTCCCTGCGCCCCCTCACCGCCTGCACGAGCCGGAAGAAGAGCGTGTGCGCGAGCACGACGGCCCAGGGGTCAGCGTAGTTGAGCTCGGGCTTGGGGCCGGTGCGGCGGAGGGCAGCTACGGCGGGGCGGCGACGGTCGTCGTGGAGGGCATCAGCCACGGCGACGGAGGACTCGACGCACCAGCGGAGGACGCTGGCGCGGCCTTGCGCCCCAGCCCCCGCGGCCCGGCCGGGCACCGTCCACACCACGGTGGGCGGCGCCTGCTCGGGGAGCTTGGCCCAGCGGTTCCCGAAGGCGAGCCAGCGGGCGCGCGGCGAAAAGGGGTCGGCCTCGTCCCAGCCGAGCACCTTGGCACGGTCCGCCGCCCCCACCCGGGGGAGGGGCATCGCGACCTCGTCCTCCCGCGTGGCCGTGGCCCACACCTCCTCCGGGTCCACCGGCGTCCGCGTGGACTCGAGCCCCGGGCCCTGGAGGGTGTCCCCGGTGGAGGAGCGAACGGGCATGGGGCTGCGCGACTGCCGCCCGCTAAGGCTCGACACGGCGCGGATGAGGCTAATAGAGGCGACCTTGCGCTTCCGCCGGAGCTTGCCGCAGTGAGCGTCCGAGTGTGCACGGAGCGGGGGGAAGCACCCGGCGAAGACCAGGAGCGACAGGTCCCGGGAAACGAGGCGCGGGAAGCGACGCGCCACGCCAGACCACGTGAGCGGCTCGTCCTCCGCCGCGGCCGAGCCGTCGAGGGACGCCGACACGCTCGCGGGGCTCTGCGGGGCGTCCGAGACGGCCATGAGCACGCGGGCGGAGTGGAATTCCTGCGCCGCCGCCACCGCCTCGTTGCCCTCACGGATGGCCCGGAGCGACGCGCCAGACACCTGCCCCGGTATTGCGGGCGCCCGGGTCGGGCTGCACTGCCTGCCAGAGACGCTGATCTCGAGGTTGACCCGGTACCACAGCGCCCGGCAGCACGCCAGCATGGGTGCGCCGCCGAGCTCCACCACGGCGGAGCGGCGGTGCTTCGCCTTGGAGGCCCTGCCGTCGGGCCCGGCGGCGGCGGCGGCGGCGGCGGCGGCGGCGGCGGCGGCGGCGATGGTGAGCCTGCAGCCCGCCGGCCGGTCCGCAAGGGCGGGGTCGAGGTGCACGACCACCTCCTCGTCGCCCTCCGCGGGGCTGTGGAGCACGAGGAAGAGCCAGCGTGCGAGTGTGGCCTCGGGGCTGGGATCCTTGCTGACATGCCGTTCGAGAGAGGCGACCCACGGGTTCTGGCGCGGCGACACGTCCACCCCCGCCCGGAGGCCCGCCCGGTGCAGGGTCCCCGCCGTGGCGGCCTGCTCCTCGTCCTCGGGCTGGCTGAGCACCGGGCACTCGCCGACGGACCACAGGGAGCGGCGGGCGTCCTCCCCGACGAGGAGGAACACGCCCTGGGTGCTCCCGAGGCGCTGTAGCTGCGGCATCAGCCGCAGGCGCCGCTCCGGCTCCGACTCCCCCTCCCCCGTACGACGTGCCGTCGAAACCTGCGCTGCGATGGACTCTTGGAGCTGATGCTCCCTGTCCAGGGTGGGGACCAGGCCGCTAGGCTCGGCGCCGTCGGGCAGGGATGCCACCGTCTTGAGCGACCAGTCGGCGCACCGCTCCATGGCCGACTTGAGCTCGGGTAGTACGAATCCATCGACGACGGCAGAGTCTACGGCTGAGAAGGGTGCTGACACCCGCAGGGTGGACTTTGTGGCCGTGGCAAAGGGTGCGCCGACTGGGAAGCCGTCACGGATGCGGAGCAGGGCATAGATGCGCCACAGGAGAATACCGCCCGGCGTGCTTGTCTTGACGGGGTGCTGCACCAGGGACTCGAGGGCATCGCAAAACTGGCCGAAGCTGACCTTGGCGGTGTCGCTGCCCTTGGCGCCTGCTCGGTTCTCGGACGGAGTGAGCCCACAGAATCCGGTGAGGAGCTCTGGTGACATGCCGCCGTCTCCGTCGCCCAGAGCCTCCTTTGCGAGCCGCTTTCTCTCCGCCGAAAGCCGCTTGGCCCAGTCGGACTTCGGATCAGCCCTCGCCCATGCCCCCGCGATGGCTCGCTCTGCAGACGACGCAAGCAAGGCCTGTAACCAGAGCTCAAGGTCCTGCCGGCCGACGGCCCACGCTCCTCGCGCGATGGAGCCCCACAGGCCGGCGTAAAGGCGGCACCTCTCCGAGGCGGCCATGCCACCGTCCGGGGGAATGCCGCATGCGTCGATCGACGCGGCCACGATTTTGTTGTAGCCGATTCGGCTGTCAAGCTCCCCCCGCTCGATTCGGAACGCGCCGGCGCGGTGACTGGGCCTGCAGAGAAGCCCAAGGTTCGGCAGCTTCAGCGGCATGCCATCGCCGGACGCGAAGATCAGGTCATGTAGCATCTCTGCCGTCAAGCTGGCCGAGTAGCGTGCGAGGAGCTCGGCGAGGCTCCCGGATGTCGGCAGGTCAAGGACCTGCGGGGCCGGGAGTCAGTATCGGAGCACGGGCAAGGCCTGGCCGCAGCACCGCCGCACGCACCGGCGCGCAGCAATGACGTCCACAAAGCATCCATATAGGCACGAGCACGGAGCATGCAGTGGCTGCACGTCGGGCACGGCGCCTGCTCACGCGCAGCAGGTCGCCGAACTCGGCGTCGGCAATGTTGCCGCTCCCATCTCGGTCGACCTCGTTGAACACGAGCTGCGTGAGCTTGGCCCGCATCCGTGCCTTCGAGGACATGGCCGGGGAGGTTTCCCGCGAAGGCGGCTGCCCCTTGCGGTGCTCGATCGACAGCCTGCCCTGTGCAGGCAGAGCAAAACAACAAGGGCTCTGTTAGATATGGCAGAGCCAGGAGGCAAAGCTCGGCAACAGCTTCGGCCGAGGCCCCTGGCCCCCGCTATGGTGGCGGCATCAGCCTGCAGGGCGTGTCTTCCATCTCCCGGGCATTTCCATGCAGCTTGAACGGCTCGCCATCGGCCACAGTCATGGATGCTGCGCGAGGCACGTTCCCGGTGCCGCAGCAAGGTTCCTGGGACCGATCCCGGCTGATTTGAGGGGTTTGCAAGTTTCAGATGTCATGTTGCCTCTTTGAGCGCTGCTTTCACGATAGCAAAGGCATACGGGCCGAGAACAAGAATGTCGCCCCGGCAGAGCCCGACTGGTGTCATCGCTCGGGGCGGCCGTTTGCGCCGACGTCGGCGTCGAAGATCGGTTCCACGCGTTCGCCAGCAGTCCCCGCACTCGCCCCTCCGCGCCTGCCCGTGCGGACCCGGAAACAACCCTCGAAAAAGCCTTCGAGAGTCCTTCGGCAGGCCGCAGAGCGCGCCATTGCCGTCGCAGAGCCTCTGCTGCCAGAGCCGAGCAGAGCGTCACAACCCCCGCAATGAGCCTCCAGGGCGGCCCAGGGGCCGCGGATGCGTCCATTGGCCTCCCAGTTACCTCAGCTGCGGCTGTGTCCCAGGGTGCCGCCGCGGCAGCCCCGGCTTCGGGTGTGTTGGGAGCCTCGTCAACATCTATTGCTCCAACCGCCGCCCCCGTGAGATGCATGCCTGCCCGTAGCGCGCGCGCCCTTCCGGCAGAGGGTGTTATTTTCGGTGACGAGGGCTCCCGTGGGGCCAGATTCGTGCCAGCACGCCTCAGCAGGCAGGCCGTTGGCGCCGGGTGGTGGTTGCTCGGCCCCGCCCGCAAGCGCCCGCAAGCTCCTTCCGGATTAAGCCCCGGCAGGACGCGGGAGAGCTGCAGCTTTTGGGGGCGCCGGTCAGGCTGGAACGCCCCCGGAGTCGCTGTGGGAGCAGAGCGCAGCGGCAACGGCGTCAGGCTCGGCGTTTTTCAATCTGCTGACCCCGGAGCCTCGAGAGTGCGTGCCATCCCACGGTGCTTCCACGTTTCCAACCCCTCGACCTGGCTCGCAGCTGGCCGGTGATGATGTCTCCTCGAGCAGCTCCAGCGCAGCAGCGTCTGCCGCAGACGTCAAGTCCGTCGCTGAGGCCACCGCCGCGGTCCTCGAGTCCGGGCTGTCCGCTGCGGGGCTCCCGGGCGGCGGCCTCCCGCTGCCGATGTCCCTCGGCGGCATGAGCCTCCCGGGGACGACCCTGCCCCTTCTTTCGGGGACCTCGCTCCTGCCGGGCGGCGGCGTGTCCCTGTCCCTGCCCATGAACCTGAACCTCCCCACCTCGGGGGCGTTCTCCCTCACCCTCCCGGGCATGCCCTCCACCGTCGGCATCATGTCCTCGTCTGCGCCGATGGTCTCGACCCCCGGGCCCTCTGGCAAGGGTGGCGACGCCGCTGCTGCCGCCGCAGCCGCCGCCATGCCCGGGGGCGGCGACAGCCCCGCCACCGTGCCCCCCGGCGGGAAGCTGCCCTCCCCGCTGCGCCTGGGCAACTCGGCCGTCTGGCAGTGCGCCATGTGCGACAAGCGCTTCACCAAGCGCTCCAACGCCAAGCGCCACCTCGAGACCGTCCACGACCGCTCCCGCTTCTGGAGGTGCAAGCTGTGCCGCTCCACCTTCACGCAGCGCGGCAGTCTCACCCGCCACCTGCAGCGGGCGCACGCCATGACCCGCGGCTCCAAGGGCCTCACCTCCTACGTCGACCCGCCCTCGGGGATGTCCCTCGAGGGCGAGGCGGAGAACGACGAGAAGGCGCCCGCCCGACGCCCCGCGGCGCAGCGCAAGCGCGCCCCCTCCGCCCCCCGCCCCGGCGCGGGCCGAGGCAGAGGGGCCAAGGGCAAGAGCCCCGGCTCCGGCGGCATGGCCGGGTCCGTCGCGGGCTCCAACCTCGGCCTCTCGGGCAACTTCACGGTCCCCATGCCGACCATCAACTTCGCCGGGGGCGCGGGGGCGACCCTCCCCATCGTCCAGGGCCCCGGCGGCCTCCAGCTCTCGGGCGGGTCCGGCGTGGACATGCAGCAGCTCAACGCCCTCCTCACCTCGTCGGGCCTCGCCGGCGCGGCCTCGGCCTCGGGCAACGCCGCCTCCCTCGCCTCCATCACCAACTCCCTCCTGCCCAACTTCCCCAGCTTCGCCGGCACGTCCTCCTCCGGGCCCATCTCCGCATCCACCGCGTCCGCCTGGGCCTCCTCCCTCGCCGGCCTCGGCTCCTTCCCCATGTCCTCCTCCCTGGCCATGTCCATCCCCGTCTCTCTCTCCTCCTCCATCCTATCCTCCCTCCCCACCTCCCTCCCCCTCCACCCCGGCGCCCTCAACCTCCCCGGGTTCCCCGTCTCCCTCCCCCTCAACCTCGCCGGGATGCCCTCCGTCCCCTCCTTCAGCTCCGCCGGCCTCACGTTCCCCGGGAGCGTCGCGTCGACCATCACCACCGCCGTTCCGGCGACCCCCGCCGCCGTGTCCTCCGTCTCCGCGGCCATGCCGTCCCTCTCGGCGATGGACCCGGCAGCCATGGCCAAGGCCGCCGTCGCCGCCGTGCCGGTGAGCGACTCCACGGGCGCATCGGCGGCCGAGTGACCCGACACAGACACACACAACCCCCCGGCCAACGACCGCTCTCGGCCGGACCCTTCACATTCTTGGTGTATCCCCTGCCCCTGCGTGACTGTTCCGACGCCGCTCTCAACCTCGCGTGGCGCTTACGCCGCTCTCGCGTGGCATCTGCACCGCTCTCTTCAGCGCACGGGCTGTCACACGCCGCCCCGAGCACCCGCTCAAGCCGACTTCTCGTCCACCTGCGACAGCGCGTCGTCCGCCTTGCCCGGCGCCGCGCGGGCCTTGAGCCCTTGCCGCACCACGAGCCCGAACCAGTACAGGTTGAGCCCGCACAGCAGCGTGTTGCACGCCAGGTACGCCACGAACACGGGAACCGAGTGCGCGGTCCCCTCCTCCAGGTGGGCCAGCATCTTGACCCACCACACCGCCGACGCCGGCATGCCGATGAGGATGCGCACGACGAAGAAAACGGCGCCGAACGCCTGCGACAGCTGCGCCACGATGCCCGGCCGCGCACGCGCCCAGCGCATGTCAATCGCGAAGCGCCGGAGGTGCATGAACACCGTGCTGGCCTCATAAAGCAGGCAGATGCAGCCCATGTGCATCAGGAAGGGGTGCAGCCCGCCGAGGAAGACGAATCCACACGCGACGCCGTGCGCGATGTAAGCCAGTCCCCAGCCCTCGGACACGCACACATAGATGTCCCACACGAAGTAGCCCGCCGCAACAGCGAAGAGCGCCTGCGGCACCAGACGGGTGGGCAGGGAGCGAGCGCAGCCGAGATCAAGGGAGCCAATCCGCGCGGCGCCCATGGCAAGTGCTGAATCGGCCTCCTGCTCACCTCAGCTCGCGCATCGGTCGCGTAGAAGTCGCCAGAAAGGCCCGGCTCGCAGGTGAGGAGGATCCAGGCCGCCGTTGAAGACGCGCAGACCGCAAAGAGGGTCCCAACCACGCGGACAGCGGCGTCCGACACCTTGGCGGCCATCTCTTCGCGGCGCAGCTCCTTCATGCCCGCGTAGGCGCCGGCTGCCCACTGCTGAGCGGCGCGCTGGAGCGCAAGGCACGCCACAACGGTGAGCGGCACAACTGTTGCCGCCGGCTGCTGCATCAGCGGCGAGGCCAGGATTGAGAGCTCATGGCGCACTGCATCCATTGCTTGTCTGGCGCCGCTGGCCTGCGGTGGCTCGGGGGGCGTCTGCCGTGGGACGAGTGCGGGCGAGTGGGGCAGGCGCGGCACCGCCGTTCGGCTCGCGGGCTCAATCATAACTCTGCGCCGGGTAGCGAGCTTGCCGGGCTGGCATCGGATCCGGCCGACTCGGCTGCTGCCCCTGCCGGCCCTGCCTGCGCCATGGCGAGCGCCTCGGGCGAGCCGAGCTTGCCCGCGAGTTTCCTGCACGCCGACCGCGACATGCAGGCCTTGGAGGGGAGCACCACTCCGGCAGCCACACCGCCCTGCGGCCCCGCCACCCGCCTGAGCCCGCCGCTGACCGGCATCACGTCCCAGGCGACCGACACTGCGACCTTGGCTCCGGCGAGAGTGTCGCTGGCATCCGTCTGCGGCGGCACGGACGACGGGAGGGCGCAGAGCGACGGCTGACGACGGGGGCGACGCTCGGTGCCGCGCACACGGGGCAACGGCCGTGCGGGGGGTAAGCGCTGGGCAACGACAGGGCCGGGTCGCGCCGTCCGCCGGGCTCACCATGGCGATGGGGTACTCCGCCACCTCCCCCTGCAGGGAGAGCACCTTGGGGTCGGTGCGGTTGACGACCTTGTCCCAGACCACGGTGCGGAAGCGGCGGCCGGAGCGGGTCTCCACGTCGGCCTGCACGTACACGAAGACCTGCAGCGTGTTCCAGTTGAACACCCCTGACACGTTCACGTCACCCGTCAGCGACAGCTGGACACTGCGGGCAGCCGGCACGGGGGAGGGAGGGCGAGGGGGCCTGGCAGGGCCAGCCGCCAGGGAGCCCGCGCGAGGCGCCGGCGGCAAGCAAGGACGGTGCCGGTGCTCCCTGCCGCCCGGGGAAGGTCCTGTCTATGACAGCATCGCGGCGGTGCGCCCGTTCCCCCCGTCGCTCACGCTTCCACTCGCCGCTCGAAGCCGTAAAGCATCATCTGCCCCATCCGCTCCACCTTGGGGGCGTCCAGCCGAGTCACAGCCACATCGTAGGTGTACCCGAACGACCTGCGCGTCCATTTTCAGCTACGCGCGACAGCCAAGGTCGGGGGCGCGCCCTGGAAAGGCACCGGCGACAAAGCCGCCGCCACGTGCCGCCGGCCACCGGCCTTGCCGGGGTCACAACGCGCAGCAGCCACCCACGCTGCCGCACGAAACGAAAAGTCTCGCCCGCTGCGGGGCACCATCGCGGCTAGCGCCTCACGTCAGCCAGTTCAGGAAGCACAGCGTCGCCAGCACGGACACCCCGTGAAAGAAGACCGAGTTCGCGCGTGTCAGAGGCGAGTGCATGGCCACAGCAGCGACGACGTGCTTGCGGTCACTGGTGCGCTTCGAGCCTACCCTCGAGTGCCCGCCCGGCGCGGAGGCCGGCCGGCAGAGGCGTCGTGCGGCCGGCCGCAACAGGAAGGTCCACACAGGCTGCACACCGCAGGAAGCCATGGATTCTCTGGACACGGTACACCCGGCTGTCGTGGCCGCGCGGGATGGGCGTGTCGGGGAGCTCAGGCGGTTCATTGAGGTCGACCGCGCCGTGACAGCCACTCTCTCGGCAGTGAGGTCGGCATCGCACGGCCAAGCCGCCCACGTTCACGTCCTGAGCTCAAACTGCGCATCACGTGCGCCCTCGCCCACGCTACTTGCGCTGAGTCTCCCCCTGCAGGTCAGTGGAGTCGTTGACTACGCCCCGGACCAAGCCTTCACGATGTCCCCCCTCACGGCAGCAGCCGCGAACGGGCACGCCGAAGCTACGGCCCTGCTCATTGAGGCAGGTGCAGACCCTACTCTCCGCGTCACAGTGAGCTTGAATGCGAGCCCCAGTGGCCGCTGCCATGACCAAGTACGCCGCGGTGGCTGCCCGCCGCACGGAGCCTAGCGCGTGACCCTAGCCCTGACATATCCGCCATCACACAGGGGCAATGGGCTGCCATCCACTGGGCGGCAAGCCAGGGCCACACAGGCGTCGTACGGCAGCTTCTGCACGCCCACCCTCAAAGCCTTGCCCTGGACGATTTTGTGAGCCGTTAACGTCACGGAAGTCACCAATGCTGCGCCCCCAGCCTGCCCTAGGACATCACATGCATATGACACAGCGTGTGAGCTCGTGTGGTTCCATGCCGTCGCGCACACGCAGTGCGGACTGACGCCGCTACATGTGGCAGCATCGTACGGTCGTCTCCCGGCCGTGCGCCTGCTTCTGCACCTCGGGGCCGAAGTCAACAAAGCAAGCAAGGTAAGTCGCACTTCACCGTCGCATGGGCTTGTCAGATTGGCTCTTCGGTGGCCTTGCATCAGCCAGATAAAAGCAGCTCACATGGTTGCTCGCCCGCCGCAGCTGGGCGCCACGCCGATGACCCTGGCATGCTGCCACGGGCAGACTGACATTGCCAAGGAACTCGTCCACGGAGGCGCCGATCTCGTGAGCGGGGCAGGATTTCGAGTGGAGGTCGAGCGCTCGCCAGTTCCGCGATTGTTCCTCAAGGCTGATGCTGTGCTGTTGCCGCCTCGCCCTCGCAGCCCCATAAAGCCGCCGTGGATGCGAAGCTACCGGCCGCCACCTGGCGCGAGCTTTGTGAATTGCATCGCCGGCGCCAATGGTGGCAGCGCGGGCGGCTGGTGGTGGAATGGCGCGCGGCCGCGGACGCCGCCGCCGCGGCGGCAGCGGCCTCGGGCAAACGTTGAGGCAATGGGTTCTTAAATGGCGCTTGTGGTGCGGCACACGGTTCATTCAAGCGCGCACGGGGGGGGTGTCGGGTCCTGCCTAGCGCCTCCGAGCCCCGCCCTTCTTCAACGCGCGCTTGGACACTCCCGGGGGCATGCCCTTGCCCGCCGCCATGGCCTTCATCATCGTATCCATGTCGGGCATCTCCCCGGCCGGCCCGTCCCCGCCTCCTCCTCCCATCATGGATTTCATCATCGCTGCCATATCCGGCATGCCGCCCCCGCCTCCTCCCGCCATTGATTTCATCATCGCTGCCATATCCGGCATGCCGCCCCCTCCCCCGCCCCCTCCGCCGCCCCCC
>Ga0136560_1001048_pt1 | contig 14166 bp, 1 predicted proteins | sample AntRauMeHopE1497_FD_104925 | JGI IMG/M metagenome (GOLD analysis project Ga0136560, IMG submission 104925) | Saline lake microbial communities from Rauer Islands, Antarctica - Metagenome Hop E1 #497 | ecosystem: Environmental > Aquatic > Non-marine Saline and Alkaline > Saline | place... | reverse complement strand
GCCGCCACCACTACCTCCAGGGCCTCGAGGGCGTGCCGTCGGCCGTCCTCAACGACGTGCAGGCGGCGCACATCCGCGTCCTCCACCGGGCGGGCGACCTCCTGGGCGAGGCTGCCGCCGTCGGCGACACGGCGCGCGCCCTCCGCGCGTGCTGGGCCTGGGCCGCCGACCTGGAGCCCCGCGACCACGAGTTCCTCCTCCGCGTCGGCCTCCTCCCCGCCCTCCGCCGGGCGTACCAGGGCCGCGGCGACCTCGCCCTGGCGTCCCTCTCGGGCCACGTCGAGGCCGCCTCGGCGGCCGAGGAGACCGGGCAGGCCGGTGACTCCGTCGGCGGCGCCCCCGCCATGGTCCGCTTTCAGTCCACGATCAGTGCGGCCGAGGCAGCCTCCGCGCGCGCCGCCGCCGTCCGCCGCGCCGCCGACCTGACGGGCGACGGTGACGGTGACGGTGACGGTGACGGCGCGGCCGCCGGCCTCCGCATCACGTCGGTGGACGGCCTCGGCCTCGCCGGCCCCGGCGGCCCGCCCGCGCTCGCTCGCCTGTCCTCCTCGGGCGACATGAGCGGGGAGGCGCGTGCCGCGCCCCGCGGCGCGCACGACGGCACGTGGCACCCCTGGGCAATCGGGGAGGTGCGGGCAGGCATCCTCCGCGGCGACATCAGCAAGCGCGGCCTCGTGCAGCACATGCAGGCGGCCCCCGACGCCTGGGTCGTCCGCGGCACGGCGGGCTTTGCCTCGGACGCCGACGAGGCGCGGTACGGCGGCGCCGTCGCAGCGTGGCTCGACGCGCACGGCCTCGGCGGCGACGCGGCAGAGACGGCAGCCCGCGTCCCCACGGCAGAGCTCCTCACTGCGTACGCCTCGTTCGGCCCCGAGACGGCCCGCGCCATGGACCCGTACCACGGCGCTGACTCGTCCCTCGCCTCGGACGAGGCGGTCGCCAGGCGCCGCGACGCCGAGGCGCGTGCCGACGGGTCGGGAAGCGGCGGTGCCGGAGGCCGCGGCGGCGGCAGAGGCAGCGGCGGCGACAACGACGGCTCCGCCACCGCCACGGAGGCTGCCCTGCCCCTGGGCGGCCCGGGCTCCTGCGGCCTTGCCCGCTCCAAGGTGGACCGGTCGAGGCGCCCCGTGCGGCAGTCGGACGCCCCGGCCGACCCGGTCGCCTCCGCGGTGCACACGGCCGGGCGCCGCGGGAAGGCCGTGGCCTGCGACCGGCCGGCCGTCGTCCACGGCCCCATCGCCGCCAAGGAGGCCGTGTACGTGGACAAGCCCGATGACTTCTGCCTCGAGTCGCTGCCCTCGGGCTGGGCGGGGCCGTTCCGCCGGAACCACATCCACCTGGTGCGCGGATCCAGGGCCGCCGGCCAGCGCGGCTCCCGCGGCCGCCTCGCCCTCCGCCTGACGCAGCCCTCCCGCGTCTACCTCTTCGTCCCCAACGGCCGCGCCGCGCTCCCGGACTGGGTCGCGACGCGCTTCGCGCGCGCCAAGGCGCTCACCTGCACCGTCGTGGCCGGGTCCAGCGGCAAGCGGCCGTTCGAGTGCTACGCATCGAAGCGGCTCTACGTCCCCGAGCTCGGCGCCACGGCCGACGAGGGCTACGCGGAGGTGGTCCTCGGCTGCGCTGACATGCCCGACGGCTCCTCCGCCTCGGCGGGCTCCCCCGACGGCCTCCCCTTCCTCGTCGCGGTCGAGACCTTCCCCCACGCGTGCCTGACCGACCTCACGGACCTCGAGACAGAGGCCGCGGACGCCTCGGTGCTCCCGAGGGTGAGCCCGCCCCGTGCTCCCGAGGGCATGCTCCGCCGCGCCACCGGCACGCTTTTCAAGCTCCTCTGCGCAACGGGAGTGGGCGGCGCCTCGGGCCTGCACCTCGGCTCCCCCGCCGCGGACGGCGGTGACGGCGGCGCCACGGGCTCCGAGGACGACCCCGCCAGGGCCGGCATCGCGCCCGGCGTCGGCCGCGTCCCCCTCGGGCAGACGTGGCGCTACAGCCTCCAGCTCCAGCAGGTGGCCTTCAGCCTGCAGCGTGAGGTGCTCGAGCTCGCCGCGGCAGCCATGGCGTCCGGCGTCGCGGCCGCGACGTCGCTGCGGCCCGCCGCGTCGGCCGACGAGGCGGCGGAGGACCCCGACGCGCTCACCGTGGACGCCATCGAGGCCGAGAGCTCCGCCGTCGCGCAGCTTCACTTCCTCTCTGCCATGGCCGACACCCGCGCCGCGCAGCTCTACCTCGCGTCCCCGCCCTTCCTCGCCACGCTCCTGTCGTGCCTGCGCTTCGGGAGCCCCAGGGTCCGCCGCGCCGTCCTGTCCGTGCTGACCGCCCTCGTCCCCGCCCTCCACGTGCGGCCCCTCGAGGCCGTCATGCCCCGCGTCTTCGCCCCCGAGGACGTCGATCGGTGGGCCGGCATCTCCGCCCCGACCCCCGGCGCGGAGGCCGCCGCACTCCCACACGCGTTCCTTGGGATGCTCCTCGAGCTCGCCGCGGCGCCGGCGTGCAGCGCCGTCGGGGCGCCACCCCCCCGCGACATGGGGCAGCCGGCGGGCGAGGACGCCGCCGGCGTCGCCATGCGCGCCGCCGTCCGCTCCGGGTCCGTCTCCCGCGCCGTCAGCGGCACCATGGCCGCCGAGTCCACCGGAGCGGGCGACGCGCTCTGGGCCTCCACCGGCTTCGGGTCCGGCGAGTCGTCCCAGGCCGTGGCCTGCGACGCCGTTGCGCTGTACCGCACCATCATCGCGGACAAGTCCGCCCCCTGGCGCGGCCTTGCCGTCGATGTGGTCCGCCGCGCCGTCCTCGACGGCCCAGCCGCCGCCTCGGGCATGTCCGCGGCCATCAGCGAGGGCCTCGCCCCTGCCGCGTCCGGCGGCGGCTTCTCGGCGGCGGCACGGATCTTCGGTTCCCTCGGGGTCATGGGCGGCCACGTGGAGGTGGTCCGCCGCGGCGGCCGCGTCCTCGTGGGCCGCTCCTGCCTCGCCGCCCGCGTGGTGGGCATGCCCTTTGGCTCCCAGGACGTCCGCGTCGTCTTCTCTGACGACATCACCGCCACGCCCCAGCCGTGCGACCCGCGGCAGCTCGCCCCCGTCGCCTTTGTCGGCGTCCCCGTGCGCGCCTTTGCCTCGTCGGCACCGGAGCTCATGGCCGCTCTCGAGGCCGTGCTGTCCGTCTGTGACGCCGTCCGCGCGGCCGCCCCCACCTCCACGGGCGCCTTCTGGGCCGCCCGCCTCCGCGCCTGTGCCGTCGGCGCCCTGGCCAACGTCATCCGCTCCCGCCGCGCCGTCAAGGCAGCCCTCCGCCGCCCGGGCCTTACCTCGGCCCTCTACGCCCTCGCGCTCAACCCGCTCGCGCGCCGCGCGCCCTCTGGGGCCGGGGACGAGGCCAACGGGTTCGTCACCCACCTCGGCGTGCGGAACCGCCTGTCCGTGGTGGAGGGCCGCCTGGCGGAGTCTCGGATCCTGGAGGCGGCGGCGCAGGCGGCGGCCGGCGACGGCGCGAGGCGCTCCGTCCTCGCGGCCGCGACTGGCGCATCGGCGCTGAGCGCCGTCACATCCTCGGCCTCGGCCGCCGATGTCGACGACGATGCGGACGCCGCCGTGCTCACCGCGGGCGCCGCGGCGTCCCTGGCGGCGGAGACCGGCCTCTCCGTGGCGGTGGTCCGCCAGGCGTGGCGCCTGGTCTCCGGCGGCCTCGTCGCCTCGGCGGCCGACGAGGAGGAGGACGACGGCGAGAAGGACGACGGCGAGAAGGAGGACGACGAGCCCCTCCGCATGGTGCGGCCGACGGCAGAGCAGATCCGCGAGGTCGGCTCCGTGATCCAGGCGCACTGGCTCTTGTCCGCGCCCGTCGGCACCTACGCCGGCGACTGGGCACTCCCCGAGGACGAGGCCGCGGCCGTGATCGCCGGGTCCACCGGACCGCCCGGCAGCGGCGACGCGGCGAGGAGCCTGGTTCGGTCCCTCTCTGCCGCCCCGGGCTCCTCCTCCTCCTCGGGCTTTGACCTCGCGTCGCTCCTCCCGGAGTCGGGCAAGCTGGGGCGGGCGGTGACGGCGGCCGCCGTCCGGGTGGTCGTCCGCCCCGTGGCGGCCGTGACGTCCACCGCAGGCATGGTGGCCGACGACGCCCCGGACGGCGCCGAGGCCTCGCTCGCGGTCGGCGATGACGACGCCGCCGTGGCCGCGACCGTGACCTACTTGCCGCGCGTCCTGTCCTGGGACCCGTCCACCGCCGACCCCGACTCGCAGTGGACCGCCAAGTGCGTGGGGAGCAAGGTCCGCCCGGCCGCCGAGGGCCGGCCCTGGACCCTCTTCCTCCGCGTCGTGGAGTGGGAGTGCGCCGGCAGGCTGCCCTGGCCGGCCGCGTGGACCAAATCGGCGTTGGAGCCCGGGTGGCAGGGCGACGCCCCCGCGTCGGCGGGCAAGTCCAAGTCCAAGACGGACGGTGCTGACTCGGGGTCGGACTCGGCGGGGGACAGCGGCGCGGCCCAGCCGCCGCCCGCGGAGCTCGAGCACTTCGTCCTCGAGGTGCCGAGCAGCTCGGCCGTCGTGGCTTCGCTCCGCCACTCGCGCTGGACGCGGCGCTCGCGCGAGGGGGTCGGCGAGGCGGAGGCCGGCACGGCCGCGCCCGCGGTGTCGGTGACCCTTTGCATGCGTGAGACGGCGGCGTCAGCCTCGACGGACGACGACGGCCTCGTGCGCATCGCGACCGCCGAGCCTCGCGGCAAGGGCTCGGGCAAGGAGGCCGAGATTGAGGCGATGCTGGCCGAGCCGGGAGACGCGGGGAGCTCCGTCGCAGAGACGGCGCGCGCCCGCCTCGGCCTCGCGCTGGCGTGGCAGACGGGCGCCCCGGCGTACACGCTCAAGCCGCTGGTGGTGGGGGCCCAGGCCCAGGGCGGCGCCGACATTGGCGTCCCCGAAGGCTGGACGCGCGAGGAGGTGGGCTGGGCGCGGTCCGGGTGGACGGGCGTGCGCCGCGCCGAGTGGCTGATCGAGAAGACGAACGGGAGCATCCTATCCTTCGGCTTCGTCAAGCGCAGCCGCCGGGGCAGGGACGGCATGTACGTGGGCTCCGACACGGAGTCATGGGGCCTGCTCAACGACGGCCGGCGCGGTCACGACGGCGGGTGGACGTGCATCATCCCCGGCCGTTCCTCCAGCTCCTATTACCCCGACGGTACCACCGTCGTGGCCACTCACTACCCCGACGGGAGGATCACCATCGCGCCGTCGTGCCACCCTGGCGAGGAGTTTGAGATCGGGACGGAGACCGATCCCCTGTTCGCCAGCGTGTCGCTCGGCACCAGCGGCCAGAAGGTCCGCCTCGTTCGCACCGTCCCGGCCATGGCCTTTGACGACTCCAAGATCCCGGCCAACGTGTCCGACTCGTCGGAGTACACGTTGGACGACCGCCCGGTGTGCGAGCACCTTACGGTGGAGGACGGCGTGGTGTCAGGAGAGGGCTACGTCAGCGGCCACAGCGCCACCCCCAATATTCCCGTGCACATGAACTTTGAGCTCGAGGACGACGGGCCCAAGCTCCCCGAGGACCTCGCGGTCTTTGTGCCGATGGTCCGGGCCGGCGCCTCCCCCGGGTGGATCGCCGCCGCCATGGAGGGCGCCGGCTTCGGGGCAAAGGAGGCCGACAAGTTCTTCCGGTCCGCCCCCAGCCCCCTGCCGTCCCTGAGGCGCGCGCCCAAGCCGGAAGCGGAGCTCGTGGCGGAGGCTTCGGAGGCTGGGACATCCTTCGACCTCGGCGCGGTGTCAATCCTCGCCGTGCCACTTGTGCGAGGCTCCACACCGGTGGCGGCGGCCGCGGCGTCGTCGTCGTCGTCGTCGTCGTCGTCTTCGGCAGCGGTTGTGGTCCGAGGCGTCGAGTACCCGTCGTCGTCGGTGGTGACGCTCCGCCCCGCGGCGCTGGCGGCAGGCGAGCCCGTCCCCGAGGAGGGATCGGACGCGGCGACGGCCTCGCTTCCGCGCCACGAGGCCATCGCGCGAGCGCGCCTGGTCGCGGCTGCCGGCTTTGCTCAGAGCCCCGGGGCCCGCTCTGCAGCCACGCTGGTGCTCAACCAGCGGTTCGCGCACTTCCGCGCGACGGTGTCGCTCGCCGACGACGGCATCCTGGACGGGATGCGGTCGCGCAAGGGCGCCGCCGCCGGCCTCGCCAGGCCCGTGGTCTTCGAGGCCATCGCCGACGGCCGCGTCATCTGGCGCTCCAAGCCGATCCGGGACCCCCGGGAGAGCGATGAGTGCTCCGTTCCGGTCTTCGCGACCAGCGCCGTCAGGCTGAGCGTGCGGGCGGCGTCGGCGAACGAGGTCCTTGACCTCAACACCACCATCGAGGCCAAGCTCGCGGCCACCAAGGAGGCGGCCTCGGACGAGGGCGCTGCCTGGGCCGGCGCGAAGCCCCCCGCCCCGCATACCGACGGCCTTCCCGTGGAGACCGCCACGGCCGTGTGGATCTTCCCCCAGGTGTCAGGCCCGGGCGCCGCGTCCCTGCCCCCTGGCGCCGCCCTCGCCGTCGTGTCGGCCGCGGACGCCGCCGGAAGCCCTGCCGCTACCGTCAAGGCGGAGCTTGATGCCATCGCCAGGAGCAAGGGCGGTGGCAGCGCCCAGGGCGACTCGAAGCACCGCCGCGCGGTCGGCAGGCACCACCCCTTCGCCAACCACGCGTCCGGTCTCCGGGCCATCCCCATCGTCACGTACGCGCCCCTGGGGGTCTCGGGAGCGTCAGGCGACTCCGGAGCCGAGGCCGGCGCGTCCCCCTCGTCGTCCGGCCTCGGCGCCTCGTCGTCGGAGCAGAGTGGCGAGAGCGCCGCTGACGCCGCCGCCGACGCCATCCTCGCCCCCGTCCCCGCGCCGTCACTTCGCGTCCTGGTGCCCGACCCGGACACCGGTCTCCGGCTGCCGCGGCACGTCCTGGCGTCGTCGCTCGCGGTCGTGGGCACCGTCTACGGCGCGGCGCTCGGCGACCCCTCGGCGCTGCGCAGGGACGCCGTCTGGAGCGCCGACGCCCTCTCGACGCTGGAGGCTCGGTCCGCTCTGCGCTTCCTCGTCGACGGCGCGGCCGCGGCCGCGGGGGAGTGGCCAAACGGCGCGGGTCCGTCCCGGGCCAACGCCGTCGCGGAGGGCGACGACGGCACCACCCTGGCGGCCGCAGGCGCCGTCACTGGCCCGGCCGTGTCGGCAGTGTCGTCGGCCGGCGAGGCGGGCATCGAGCCGGCCGAGTGCGTGACGCTCGCCGGTGGCCCGGCCCGCATCCTCGGCCTCCTCCGGCTCGCCGCGGCCAACGATGAGCCCTTCCGTGACGCCGCCCACGCGTCCCAGGGAGGAGGCGAGGCCGCAGAGGACGAGGAAGAGGACGACGACGAGGCAGCGGGCGTCGGCTCCACCGAGGTGCGGCAGGGGGCCGACGGGGCGCCCGCGGGCACGATGAGGGCGCTGCGCCGCGCCGTCCGCGCGCTCCTCACGGCGGAGCGTCAGGCCGACGGCGACGGCCCGTCCCTCCTCCTCGCCGAGCTGGTCCGCGACACCACGTCGGCGTTCGCCGCCTGCGCCAAGCCGGCGGCCGCTGACTTGGTCGAGTCGCTGCACCCGCACGAGATCGGCGTTCAGACGAGCGGCGTCGTCGGGTCCAGCTCCGTGGGCGAGGTGCTGGTGAGTTTTGACCCTCGCACGGGTCTCACCGAGGGCAGCCGGCTGGAGCTGTACCGCGGCGAGACCATGGCCGAGGCCGACCGGGTGCTCACCGTGGAGGGGGGGGTGACGGAGGAGCTCTCCGCCGCCGAGCTGCCCGGCCGCGCCGCCTCGGGCCTCGCAGAGGAGGTGGCTGCGTTCGAGGCTTCGACCGGCGACGCGGGGGCCGACGAGGCCGGCAGCGGCTCGGACTCCAGCGGACCGCGATCCCGCCCTGCTGCCCGCCGCAGGTCGACCCGCCGGGCCGCCAAGGGGTCCGTGAAGCCCCCCGGCAAGGGTGAGGCCGCGGCCGTGGTGCGCGTGGCGCCGGCGCACGCGTCTCTCGTGTCGACGGTCGGCCTCGCCAAGGCCGGGGTCTCCCCCGACGGGCACCGCGCGCACAACGTCGCCGTCAGGATCCCCGGCGGCCGCGTGTGGTGGCGCTTCGTGGGCGCGCCCGCCGCCGGCAAGGCCGTGGAGGCGCCGTCCACGCTGGCCGCGGCCGCTGCGGTGCTCCGGCCCGCCACCGGCGACGGCTCTGTCGCGGCCGCGGCGGCCTCCCCGGGCGTGCCCAACGCGTGGGGCTTCCGCATGGCCGCGCAGCCGGTGCAGGGGGAGTGGGCGTCCGAGGCCCAGGTCACGGGGCCGTCCCTGGCCTTCGCCTCGTGGACCCTTGACTTCCTGCTCCGGTCGGGGCAGGCGCTCCCCCGCGGGGCGCTCCACACCCAGACCGTGATCAACGCGCTCCAGCAGTGCCTCCGCCGCCGCGGGGCCGGCTTCGGCCCCACGCAGCACCGCGTCGTCGCCCTCCTGTCCCAGCTCGTCGCCGCGCCCGGCATGTTCGCCCGCGTCCCCGACCTCTCGGCGCTCGACGCGCTCGAGCGAAGGGTTGCCTCCGTGGCCTGGGCCAGGGTCAAGAACGCCCTCGCGGCCGCAAAGTCCACGTCGTCCGGCCCCAGCAAGTCCACAATGCTCCCCGAGCCCACGCTCCGCCTCCTCGAGCTCTTCGTTGCCCGGCGCGCGGCGCGCGAGGCCTTTGATGCGGTTGAGGAGGCACGCGCCGAGGCGGCGGAGCGCGCGGGCGAGGGCGTGGGGCTGGTCGTGTCCGTGCCCGGGCTCGCACCCGGGGGCGGCGACGGCGGGGGGCTGCTCCCAGGCGGCGCGGGCGGCTCGGCGGGCGGTGTCCCGGGCGCGGTGGGCGTCCCGGGGGACGCGGCCGGGGTGGACATCGAGGAGGCTGTCGGCCGGATCAAGGCCTCGGTGCAGGGCAGCGAGGACTTTGGCTACAGCGACATCGTTGAGTTCTGGAAGGAAGAGGTCACCAAGGGGTCCTCCCCCGAGGAGATGCCTTCCACCACGCTCGCCAGCATGCTGGAGCGGGGCTGCGACACGGGCGCCATCTCCATGGTCCTCGCCTCGGGCCTGGTCGCGCGGGGCGGTGACCCGTCCGCGGGCGGGCGCCCGATGTACCACCCCGAGGCCGTCGTGGACATCCTGGACGTGGCCTACACGGGGAGCGTGCTCTCCGGGAACGGCGACAGCACCGTGCTGCGAGACGCCATGAACGCGACCGGCAGGGCGGCGACCCGCGCTCTCAGCGTCCTGGGCAGCGGGCCCGCGCTCGACTCTTCGGACGATGACGAGGGCGACGAGGACGACGCGCGCTTCGGGCCGACACACGTCTACGGCGTCCCGATCGGCGCCTTTGAGGCGTTCGCCGAGTTCGGCGCGTGCTCCGTGCCGAAGCCGTGGGCCACCGCGGCATCCACGGCCGCGGCGACGCCTGCCGGAGGGGACGACGGCGCGTCCGGTGACGCGGCCGAGGCCGCGTTCGGCGAGCTTGCCATCGTCCGGGTCGTCCGGCCGGCCGGCCACGCGGCCGTTCACGAGGCCCGGGTCCTCCACCTCCCCAGCACCGATGCCGCCTCTGCGTCCCGCGGCCGCCTAGTCGACGAGTCCAAGCTCGGTGAGGCCGCGGCTGATGCCGCCACGACGTTCCCCGTCGCGCTCCTCCGCACCGCCCGCCCCTTCTCCGCGGAGGCCCTCGGCGCGGCAGTCACCGCCGCGGCCGGCGCGGGCGCCAAGGTCGTGCTCGTGGCCGCGAGCGACGACCTCCCGATGCCCGAACCCCCGGTGGACGCGCTCGTGGCATCATCCGCTGGCAAGGACGACGATGCCGACGATGCCGGCGCGGCAGCAGCTGGAGCCGCGTCGGCGGCGGGGGCGGCTACGGCCTCCGCGGAGGCGCGCTCCCGTACCCTCGCCGCAGTTTCCGCCGCCGGACTCGGGGCTCTCGGCATCCCCGTCATGCTGGTCAGCGAGGCGATCGCCGCGGCGCTGGCGGCCGCCCTTGCAACCGACGGCAGGCTCGGCTGCGAGTCGGCGGACGTCCCGGCCGCCGCCTCCAAGGCTGACACCCCGGGCCCGGGGCTCGCGGCCCTTGCTGCGACCACCGCGGCCGCCCGCGTCGCGGCCCGCATCACGAGCAAGTCGGCCCGGAGTGGCGCGGCCCGGCGGCTGAGGTCCGGGGCCGCGTCGGGCGCCGATGCGGCCTCCGCGGCGGGCGTGTCCGGCACCGCCGACTCGACCTCGTCGTTCCGAGAGCTCGTGAGCGGAGGCGGCTTCGGCATGGGGGCGGCACGCGTGAAGCTGGATCTGCCCCGGCGCACGCGCGGCCTCCTGGAGCCGATGCTCGCCGTCAACGCCATCGCGGACACGCTCCTCCGGGGCACCCGTCCCCCCGACCGCTTCCTCGTGGCCGCCTGGCTGCCCGCGATGGGCCTGCGCCGGTACCGGGAGACCTCGCACCCCTTTGTGGCCTCGGAGGCCCTCAAGGGGCGCATCACCATCGAGGGCGCGACCACGCTCGCCCTGACGCTGCACCCGCGGTGCTCCCTCCCCGCCGGGTGCCGCCTCGTCCTCACGGACGAGGCCGGCAAGGTCCACTCGTTCGAGGGGCTCGGGCCGTCCGACACGCCCACTGACACCTCTGCCCACGCCGACGCCGTGAAGCGGTGGCCGCAGGGCCCCGTGTCGCTGGCCGGCCCCACCGTGCGGTATGAGGTGGAGGCCGCCGCCCCCGCCGCCTCGGCGTCCGCCGCGGTTTCCGCCGCCCACGCGTGGGGCGCCGCCTTTACCGTCTGCGGCGAGAAGGGCATGTCCGCCGGGAAGCAGCGCGCCCTCTTGGCCGCCCACGCGGGCGACGTCGGGTTCGCGCTCAAGGGCCTCACCCGCGGCTGGACCGCCGCCATGGACGCCGACCTGTGCCAGCTCGCCCGCCGCGCCTGCGACCGCGTCACGGCGGTCCGGAACGACGAGGACGGCAAGGGGAAGAAGGCCAAGAGGGCCAAGAAGGCCCTCGACACCCCGGACATGGACCTCTCCGACCTCTGCGTGGCCTCGTCCTCCGAGGCCCTTCGCTTCCAGGCGCTCGAGTCGGTGCCCGTGCCCCAGCTCCGCCTCCGCCTGCAGCTCCTGCGCGCCTTCAACTCCCTCCTGGGGCAGTGCCTCCCCGCGTTCTCCTTCAACGCCACGCGGCCGTGGACCACCGGGTTCAAGCTCCGCGCTCTCAGCCACTGCATCTTCCTCGGCGTCAAGCGCGGCGTGCTCAAGTCATGGCTCAGCGCAACCAAGTGCACGACCACGTCGGCGCCCACGCTCCGGCTGAACAACTTCAAGCAGACCGCCTCGGAGACGAGCGGCGACGACTCCCTGGAGAACGGCTCCATCTTCGTCCAGACCTTCGAGGCGTTCCGGTCCACCCCGACCGCCGCGTTCCGCAACCTCGTGGACCCGAGCAACAAGAAGGTTTTCGAGGTCAAGTTCGAGGGCGAGGAGGGCATCGACGCCGGCGGCGTGTACCGCGAGGGCCTCACGCGCATCATCGAGTCCGCCTTCTCGACCCACTTCAGCCTGCTCGTGGCCACGCCCAACCAGCTCGCCTCCGAGGGCGAGGGCAGCAACGCCTTCCTCCCCAACACCGCCCACCAGAGCCCCCGGGCGATGGACATGCTGGAGATGCTCGGGCGGTTCATGGGCCTCAGCCTCCGCCACGAGTCGTGCCTGCCCTTCGACTTCCCCTCCGTCGTCTGGCGCCGCCTCCTGGGCCAGCCCACCGGGTTTGGTGACCTGACGGGCTTTGACCTCCACGCCGCCGAGCTCGTCTCCTCCGTCAGGCACTGCCACAGGAGCATCACGCCCGACGGCAAGAGCCAGGCCGCCATCACCACGGAGGAGGACTTCGCCACGGCCTTTGCGGGCCTCACCTTCACGACCACCCTCCTCTCGGGAAAGACCGTCGAGCTTACCGCCGACGGGGCCTCGACCCCCGTGACCCTCGCCAGCAGGGGCAAGTGGTGCGAGCTGGTCGAGCGCGCCCGCACCCGGGAGTTCGACCGGCACATCGCCGCCATGCGCAAGGGCCTTGGGCAGGTCGTGCCCCTGCGGGCGCTCGCCCTCTTCACGTTCGACGAGCTGGAGACCCTGGTGTGCGGCTCGGCGGTCATCGACATCGGCGTGCTCAAGTCCCACACCGAGTACAGCGGCTACTCGGCCACCAGCGAGACGGTCCGACTCTTCTGGAAGGTCTTCGCGACCCTCACGGACGAGGAGCGGTCCCAGTACGTGCGCTTCAGCTGGGGGCGGAGCCGCCTCCCGTCCGAGGGCCAGGCGTGGACCCACAGGCACACCCTGAACCGGGTCGGTGGGGGCAGCAGCCGCGCTCTGCCCAACGCCCACACCTGCTTCTTCACCACCGACCTCCCCGAGTACGCCACCGAGGAGGACATGCGCTGGGGCCTCCTGACGGCGATCCACTACGGCGGCGGCCTCCTCCAGGGATGAGAGCAGGCGTGCGATCGCGCCCTGTGCCACCGGGTGCGTGTGCGCGTGCGGTGCTGCTGACCTCACGAAGCCTGTGTGGGTGGTGTGCCCTCGGAGCGTGCGACAGTGTGCAAGCGGAGAGGGCAATGGCAAGAGCGAATTGCACGGCGGGCCTCCTCGAGGTCCCGCGGGCCGAGTGGGTGGGTCACACAACGAGCGCGCGTCACGCGCTGCGAAACCTTGAGCAGTTATCTGCACTGCTGGAGGGTCGGCCTTGAAGACGGGCCGACGTAAGGGGGGAACCGCCTGTGAGACGGTATAGAGGTGCACTCTGTCAGCACTCCCGAGGACTCTGCCCAAACAGAGCGAGAGGCTCTGCCTCGTAAGCCTTATGGCCCGGGCATGCCGTCCGCGAGGCTGTGGGCGCTGAGGGTGGTCGCACGCGCGATCCTGACCATGTCGGCCACTCGCTCGCGGACCTAGGGATTTCCGCTGCGTGTCGCGCCGTGACGGACCGAGCAACCAATGACTTGCTGAGAGTGCACGCCCGCAGGCAACAAGCGTGGATCCGACCGCGGCCCTGGGTTAGGTGACCGCGAACTTTCCAGTGGCGGGGCATGCAGGCAAGGGAGTGCAGGTGGAAGAGGAGGAGGTCGAGGCGGAGGAGGACCTGGAGGGTGCGGCGAGGTGGGGCGGCGACGGCGACGACTCCGAGGCCGACGCAGCGGGCATGGATCGCGCCGCGCGACGCGGCGCCGCACCCCCGCCTTTGGTGCCGCTGGACACGGCCCTCCGCACGGCGTTTAGCGACCCCGAGGCGGCAGAGGAGGTCCGACAGACCGCCGCCGAGTCGGCACGCCGCGCCGCGCCGCAGAGGATGGGGAGGACGACGCTGAGGAGCCGGTCGCAGCGGCCATGGATGCTGCCCCTTCGCTGCACCCGGCCCCGTGGTCGTCGCTGCCGCTGCCGCTCCGGAACGCGGTGGCACCCGGCCTCGCGCCGTCCGGCAGCGGGTCGGCACCGCAGGCCCGCGCGCTGGGCTTTCGTCCCCCCGAGCCCCTTTCCGCCCCTTCCAGGCAGCCGGGCGGGGAGGTGGTGTTACAGGAGCTTCGGGGCCATGCGGGCGCCGTCAGAGCCGTGGCAGTGAGTCAAGATCACTCCTGGCTGGTGCCTGCGGGGGATGACGGCACGGTGACGGTGTGGCGGACGCGCTCCATGCCCGGCCAGCCCCTGACCAGCCCGCGTGCCGTGGATGCTCCGGACAAACCCGCAATCGGCACCGTCATGTCGAGCTCTGGCTCCCTTTGCCTGTGCGCCCTAGACAACGCGAGCGCAGTCGCCGCGGGCAGCGCGGCCGGGGGTATCTACCTGCTCCGGTCGGACGCGGGGGCGCTGGCCCCGCTGAGGGGACAGCTCCTCAACGGGAGGGCGGCGGGGGGGGAGCAGGCGGCGATGGCGAGGAAGGAGGCGGGCGGCGCCGTCGAGGCCAACGGCGACGCCGCGGTCGGTGGGCGGTCCGGTCCGCGCCTCGACAGAGCCGTGTGAATTGCGGTGGCCTGCGTTCCGGTCGCCCAGCCCATGGAAGCATCGTTCACGTCACGGACCGGCGAAGCGCAAAGTCCAAACGCAGCTGTGTGCGAGTGGGGTGCGTGCACAAGCTTCGCAATGTCAGAATCATTCGGTCCCG
>Ga0136560_1001047_pt1 | contig 14166 bp, 8 predicted proteins | sample AntRauMeHopE1497_FD_104925 | JGI IMG/M metagenome (GOLD analysis project Ga0136560, IMG submission 104925) | Saline lake microbial communities from Rauer Islands, Antarctica - Metagenome Hop E1 #497 | ecosystem: Environmental > Aquatic > Non-marine Saline and Alkaline > Saline | place... | reverse complement strand
TTCGTCAAGCGGGCGGTCCGGGCCGGGGCGCAGGTCGGCGCCATTCTCCGCCTCCTCAAGCTCGTGCGCTTCGTGCGGTTTCGCGCGGTGTCCAGGGTGATCCGCACCGTCCGGAGGAAGGGGCTCTGCATCACGTGCCTCGGCAGAGCGAGGTACAGAAAGTGCGCGCAGAACCCGGTCGGCTCTGCCGTGCTCTGCCGGCCGTGTCGCGTGCAGTCCAGGCGGTGGAGGCGGAGGCGGCTGCGCGCGGGGCGGCACCGCCGGGCTGCGGCCGAGGCCGCCGAGAGGGCAGCGGCGGAGGCGGGCGGAGCCGGGGAGGAGGACGGCGGTGGCAGCGGGGGCGGGCAGCGGGGCTCGGTGGCGCTGGCTGGGGGGTCGTGGACGCACGAGGCGGGGCAGGCGTCGACGTCACCCGGGGCGGCGAAACCGCGGCCCCCGGGGCCGGCCGGGGCGGGGCCGCGCTCGGGCCCGGGCGAGGCGACGAGGCGATGGGACGGCGTCGCCATGCTCGTCGACGGCTCTGCCAGGGTGAGGGTCGCGGCGGAGGTGGGGTCAGGCAGAGCCGGGGGCCGTGCAGAGCCGGGGCGCGAGGAGGTGGAGGAGGAGGGCGTCGACTGGGGCGGGGCGGTGGGGAGGAGCCCGGGGCCCGCCGTGGGGCGGGTGGCCTGGGGCAGCCCTGGGTCTGCCGACGAGGGGGGCTCTGCCGGGCGTGGCGGCGGCTCTGCTAGCGGGTCGCCGCGCGGGTCGGCTTGCAGTGACGGCGGCGGGTTCGGCGTGGCCGTGGACACGGGGTCGCCTCCGTCGCCGCCGCCGCGCCGGCGCCGTCGCCCGTCGGCGGCGACGGCTCACGCGGCGCTGGCGCTGGCGGCGGAGCGGCAGAACTCGCAGCGGGGGGCCGCCGGCTCCGACCCGATGGCGGCCATCGCCACGCTGGCTCGGAGGCAGCGCCGGCGGAGCGAGATCGCGGCGACGTCCGCGCTCCTTGCTTGGCCGGGGGCGGAGGGGGAGGGGTCACCGCCGGAAAGCGGCCGCGGCTCTGCCGGGGACGACCGCCCGGGCAAGGTCGACGTCGGCAGAGCCGCCGCGGAGACGGAGGGGGAGCTTGACGGGACGGGACTGGAAGGGGGCGGCGCCGGGGCCGGGCGGCTGGCGGTCGGTGAGGGTGGCGCCGGCGGTTTCGCGAACGACGGGCCCGGGGGCCGCCGGCGGTCCGGGGCGTCGGGCCGGGGGGGCGGGCGGGCGCGTCGGTCCGGGGCTGGGCGGCGCGGCTCGATGGTGTCGGTGCCGAGCTGGGAGGAGGACGAGGTGGAGGCGATGACGTCATCGCTCGGCGGGGCGGGGGCTGGCGGCGGCGGGGCGGGGGCGGGCGGCGGCGGGGGGTCCGGCGTGGGCGCGGGCCGAGCGGCTGCGGCGGCGGCGGCGGCGGCGGAGGAGGAGGAGGAGAGCGAGGACGAGGAGGAGGCGATGCGGGCGCTCTGGGAGGATGTCCGCGGGACCAGCCGCGTGGGGCGTCGGATCGGGAACCTGATCAAGAAGCAGGTCATCGTCGGCGTCATCGGCATCGTGTTCCTCCTCCCCCTCCTGGCGTACGACCCCCCCTCGGCGCGCACCGCCGTGCCCCGCACCCTCGCGCTCGTCGACGAGATCGGGCCGGGGACCGTAGCGGCGGGGGCGTCGGGCGGTTTCGCGTCGCTCTCCGAGGCCGCGGTGGAGGTGTCGGGCAACGCCACCGTCGCCGCCGCCGCCGCCGCCGCCGCGCGGGAGGCCGTGGTGACGCGGCTGCTAGCCGACCGCCCGGACATCCTCTTCCTGCGGCTGGAGGGCGGCGCCGACGGGGGCCTCGTCCGCCGCGGGCTCGGCGGCGCCGCGCCGCGCCCGGCGCCCGCCTGGCCGGGGCCCCTGTCGCTCGGTGACGTGGCGTCCGGGTCCGTGCTGCCCGGCCTGGCGTGGGACGCTGCGGTGTACGTGCTCCGTTCGAGCGATGCGGCGTCGCTCCGCGCGGACGAGATGTCGTCCTTCGTCAGCGCCGCCGGCTCTCAGGTGGTGCTCGACTCGAGCGTCGACGCGCGACTCGCGTCGCTCCTCAGCTTCTTCCAGACCCAGGCCGTCATCGTCGTCATGGGCATCCTGGCCGGGGCTCTGCAGCAGAGCGTCGACGTCCTCCTGGTCTGGCCGATCGAGAAGCTGTCGGGGTTCCTGCGGCCGGTCCTGACCGACGCCATCACGACGATGACCAAGGCAGGGGCCGGCGGTGGCGGTGCGGTGGCGGCGGGGCGGACGGCGGAGCGGTGGCGGCGGACCCTGGGCGCCGACGACGGGGAGGAGATGTCGACCAAGCTGATGCTGGCAGCCGTGGAGGTGCTACGGCGCGACCTGAGCGCGGAGGCGCGGCGGAACTGGGCGAGGAAGGCCCTGGTAGCCCAGATGCAGAACGGGGACCGCGCCGCCGCGGGCATCAAGCGGTCCATGCAGTGGCTGCGGCGCACCGACCAGCTGAACGAGGGAGGGGGGCTCCGGTTCCAGCCCGTGGACGACGCCGAGGCCGCGAGGCGGGCGGCCAAGGCGGGGGGGTCGTCCGCCGGCGCGACGCTGCGGAGCCGCACGTCTGTTGTGCCGTACGCTGGGCTAGAGGTGGTGAAGGAGGCTCGGAAGCCGTCGGCGGCGGCAGAGCCGGGTGCCGGCGAGGGAGGCGGTTTGACGGGCGTGGCGGAAGACGAGGAGGACGAGGATGACTCGTCGGAGGAGGACGAGGAGGAGATCGACGAGGAGGGGGAGGACCTGCTGTCGGCGATGTTCGGGGGTGATGCAGCGAGGGAGGAGGCAGCGGCCCTGGCCGCCACGTGATGGGGCGCGACCCCGAGGGGCGACTGGGCGCCCAGGTCGGACAGGGGTGCCGGTAGCTCTGGACGGGGCCGTCGTCTGTGGCGAGTGAGTGGAGGGGGCGCGCCGACAGACACGCAGGCGTTCAATCGTTTTGATGTGCGCGCACGCAGCCCAACACGGCCCCCGCCAGCTTTTTCAAACGCGCATGACGAGGAAGCCGTAGCTTCCGGTGGCAAATGACGTCAGGGTGGCGGTCGCCCCTTCGCTGTTTGTGACCACGATGTCCACAGAGCCGGCCACTCGGACGTAGGCTCGTACGGTGAAGCTGTCATCCACAGCGGCCCCGTTGTGGGCGAATTGCGGCTGCACGATGACCACATCCCCGAGTGCAGGGGCGTAGCCCGCGATGCCAAGATCGGCCGCCGGGACGGCCTGCGTCCTGACTTCGCCCGCCGCAAGCGCCGCGGTGTTCGCCCACTTGCCACTCGAGGCAAACACCCCAGCGAAGACGGCCCGGAAAGGGCTCGAGGGGCTGCCGAGCCGGATCGCCCCGGCCGCCCCGGACACCGAGCTCCCAGGGGCGAGGACGACATCGCCGCCGGTTGACGAGCCGGCCGCCCCCCCGGACAAGGAGACGCTGCCGGCCAGCCCCGTGCCCGATGTCGCCCCGGCGCTCAGGGTGATGCTTCCGGCATTAGTGTTGCTGGCCGCGCCGCCAGCAGCCAAGCTGACGCTCCCCGTTTCGCCGCTGGGCGAGGGTGCGGACCGAATCACCACATTTCCAGAGCGGCCGCCCCCAGAGGACGCCCCTGACACAATCGTGACCGCTCCCCCGGCCGACGTCGACGAGGAGCCCGCGCTGAGCAGAAGCTGGCCACCCGCGGCCGAGCTGCTGGAGCCAGCCAGGACACTCGTCACGCCACCCGTGGCTGAGACTGCGGAGCCGGCAGACAGCAGCACATCGCCGGCCGCCCCTGCCGAGGATGCGCTCCCGGCGGTCGCAGAGAGCGAACCGGCCCGGCCAGAGACGGCGTTCCCGCCGTGAAGCCAGACAAATCCTCCAGTGCTAGACTGCGACGCAGCACCAGCCGCAAGCGACACGGACCCAGCAGTTCCAGCAGCTGCCGTAGTCGTGCCGGCACTGAAGACAAGCGAGCCAGGGGCGAGGGCGTCCCCCGACCGAACGTCGACGCTGTTCCCCTGGACGTGCACGCGGCCGGTCCGGCCAGAGCCCGACGGCGCAAGGATAGAGACCTGCCCGTCGCCGATGGTCCCCCCGCCGGCCGACAGGACGAGGCTTCCCCCAGTTGCGCCCGTGGACTCGCCGCCGCGAAGGCTGATGCTCCCGCCCATCGCTGAGTTGATCCCTTCGCCTCCGATCAGGACGACGGAGCCGCCCGTGTCATCATTGCTCTGACCCGCGGAGATGCTGACGTGACCACCTGACACAACAGCTGCTGCTTCGTCCCCGGCCGCGATGATGATATTGCCGGGCGGTCCGAGGGTCGAGGCCCCGGCGAGGACGCTCACGTCGCCTGCTTTGGCCAGGCTGAGTCCCGCGACACCCGACCGGATTACCACGTTGCCGGTGGAAGTGGCACCCTGGGTCGACAAGAGGATGCCCCCACCAGCACCTCGCGAGGACCCCGAGACCAGCGAAACTGAGCCGCCCACTCCGAACCCGGACCCCTGAGATCCGTCTCCACCCCGGAGCAGGATGGCGCCCCCCTCATGACTGGAGGTCGCAGAGCCAGCCATAATCGAGATCGCGCCACCGGGCCCTGCCGACTGATCGCCTGCCTGCAGGCGTATATAGTTGCCAACAGTAGTGCTCACATCCAAGGGGGACCCGGACACCGCGATTTTGCCATCGTGATGAATCGACGTGAAAACGCCACTTCCTGGATGTCCAAGCACCGCGTTACCCTTCCCATCCACGGAGAGCCAGGTCTGCTCGCCCGAGCCCGGGTTTGCCTTGCCGACAAGGAATTTAAAGCTAGACGACGCAGCGCGACCAACTGACAGCACGGTGTGATCTCCCGAATACGTTGCATGACCTGCCTCGGCCACGATCACCGAGCGCGATGCCGAAGTCGTCTCCTTAACAACGAAGCCGTCATCACTGACCACAAGGCCACCGTCAGCCACAGTGGCGCCGCCAGCCGACACCGCCAGGCCCCCGGCTGCGACTGAGACCCCGCCAGCTGACACCACCAGCCCGACCGTGTCAATCGTCACGCCCCCGGCCTTCACATTCAAGCCTCCGCGGTGCAGCTCGGTGAGGCCGTCGCCGCGAATGTCAAGAATCCGTGACGTGGACGCCGTGATCCCCAAGAACTTGAACGCGGAGCTGGGTGAACGCTGCGTCCCCAGTGTCACCACAGTCCCGGTGTATGTGTTCAAGTTAGCGACGATGCTTGCCGTCGGAGCGGTTTCGGAGTTCGACCCCACGGCCAGTCCTCCGCCGTTCAGGGTTAAGCCAGCCTCCTCGATGTGCACGCCGCCCTTGCGAAAGCTCGTGTACCCGTTTCCCAGCATGGAGAATAAGAGCGTGTTTGTTGCCACCTCCCCAGTTGACTTGACGGTCTTGTCGAACACTTTCATGATGTAGTGGTCTGTGTTGAGCATGGTTTGGATCTCGGACGGCCCCTGAGTCACAGAAAGCTGGACCAGTGTTGACGTGTACCCCTGTGCCCCGTTGTTCGTGACCTCGGTCTCGACGTCAAGATTCACGTTGTTCAGCTTGCTCTTGGCCTGGATTCCCCCCTCACCGACCCGGACGCCTCCGCTGACGATGCTCACTCCGGTGTCCGCGACTCGAAGGCCTCCTGACTCGACCGTCAGGCCAGCGGTGACGGAGGTCTCACCCGTGCGCAGGCGAGCGATCTCAAGCTGGCCGTCTCCGCGGATTCCGAACATCGGGGCACCCGCTGCCGCCGCCCTGAGGAAGTAAAAGTCTGGGCTCGCTGCCTTGGTTGTGCTGAGCTCCATCACGTTTCCCGTGTACGTCTCGCTCGTGGACGTGACGAAAAGAGCAGGCTCGTTGTTGACCGCCGCCGTGGCGGCTGACTTTGCCGAGCAGGCCGGGTTGGCGTACCCCGCGAAGCAACTGCATCGCCCCGTCACAAAGTCGCAGTTCCCGCGTCCAGAGCAGGTCTTGTGCTCACGAACGGTTCCCCCGCGGGACAGCTGTAGCTTGGGAGGCAAGAGCTCGACGACCCAGGTCTGGCCCGGGCCGTAGGCCGTCTGGCCGGCAAATATGAGACGGATCCCCGAGCCTAGCTCGGTGTTCAGGTTTGTGGTGTCTGCAGGCGAGAACACAGGCTGGCCTGTCACCAAAGCTGCGCCCCCGATGCTGTACTCGAATTCAGCAAAAGTTCCAGCCGAGTTTGCCTGCTTCGCGTGGGTGATGCGAACGAAGAAGCGTTGCGTCGAAGTGACTGCCGGAGTGAGACCCGAAAAGGCTGTCTCGAGCCGGCTGGATAGCCTGTAGTCCGAGCCAAGCGATGGGGTCACTGTGAAGCCGCCGGCAAGCGTTGTCACGATGACCCAAGCCTGCCCGACGGCATAACCGGTAGTGGAGAAGAAGCGCATCGTGATCTGCTCGAGCTCCTTGTTGCCGTCCTTGTAAGGTTGAATGTCACGTGCTGTGAGAATGACAACCCCGTCCCTGGTGACCTGAAACGTGGACACCCCTGCGGTTCCACCCGTCTCAGAATCAATCGCAACTGTGTACTCGTGTACCTGCGAGATGGCCGCTTCTTCTGCTTCCATAGGGGCCGAGGGCCGTGGGATGACCTTGACTGCCCCTCCCGCTGCAACGACGAGCGTCCATTCCTGCCCCGGAAAGAACCCTGAAGTATGCGACCAGTAGAGCAGGATGCCGTTCCCAATGGACTGACCGTTCGCTGTCATGGCGGTTGCAGCTCCACCGTCGACCTGGAAAGTGCTCGTTGCTGCCGCTCCGCTGGTAATCGTGACGACGTACGTGGCCGCCGTCGTTGTCGTGCTTCCAAACGACGCCAGTGTCCGGTCTGGTGTAGACTTGGCCGAAGCTGCGGATGCTGTGGCCAGAACGTGCCACTCTGCGCCGGCCGTGAACCCCACTGTCGAGGCAAACGAAACCGCGACGCCCCGGCTCAGTGCAACTTGAGCCGTAGCCATCGAAGCGGCGGCTGACTCGCTGCTCCCCTTGTCGGTGGTTGTCCAAGTAAAAGTGTTCGGTGTGCTTGAGTCGTCAGCAACCTTGACAATGTACGACGTTGTGCTTGCACCCGTGAACGCACCTGTCGGAGTCAACGAAAAGTCCACGCTCTGCACGTCACAACGTGTTGCCGGCTTCACCGCTACCAAAGCACCGCCTGGTGCGTACACGGTCCATGATTCGCCGTTTGTGTACCCGGAAGCCGCTGCAAACGTTACGCGAAGATCATCCGACGAGGTCGGAATCATGTTGCCGTCGGCTGAAATACTGACGCCCGACGCAGTGGCTCCAGACGGTGTCGTGTACGTGAAGGTCGAACCGGCGGCGTTATCAATCACAATGGTGTACGTGCCGAACGTGAAGCCGGTGGGGTTGAGGACCTCGGCGCGAAGCCCATTGTGGGCTGCTGACGTGTCGCACTGAAAGAGGTCCAGGCTGGGATTGCCCGAGTGCATTGCAAAGCCGTCGTCCGCTGTGGAGGCGAATGCCAGGCGCACCGTCCAGGTCTTGCCGTCGGAGAAGTCGTTGGCATCATACGTGGCCTCTCGTATCGCAGCCGCCGCGCGGATCGAGCCCATCGACATGAATGCGTCCTGCACCTGCTTGGCCGACGCCAGAACAGGGAACTCCGCGCTTTCCCCTCCGAAGCGCACCCGGTACACAGGGTCCAGGGACTGGGCATCTGCGGCCTGAATGGCCGCTGCCGTTGAGCGCAGCGGGTGCCCTGTGGTTATCCTGATGGCTTTGAGCTGCTGTGCGCTAGTCTCGGGGTCGCTTCCTCTGGGACAGGTACGCAGCGAGCAGTCACTGCCGATGAACCCAGGCTGGCAGTCGCATGCGGTGGCAGTCTGCGCTTCCCATCCGCCGTAGTAGAAGCCAATCCCGTCGGTGGCCGGCATCGTCAGGGGAACTCCCACTGGCTGCACTCGAACGCTTCGCTCAAGCCCGAGCGTTCTCATCGTGATGCACGTGCCGCGGTCCGAGCACCGTCGAGTGCATCCCCGTGTCTGGCAGGCCTCGCCAGAGTGCCCCGGGAAGCATTCGCACGTCCCGCTTTGTTCGTTGCACGTGCCTGCCCCAGAGCATGGGCGGTCCAGGGAGCCTGCTCGGTGCGCAACCTTGGCCGATGCGGCCTTGTCGAACCAGCTCACGCTCCCCACCGGGCAAAGCCCTGCGGTGCAATGAAGCGATCGCAACCCCATTCTCATGCCGCACAAAGGAAGGCTCGGGCACTGGCGAGCGTGACCGGCTTGCAAAGCTCACGCTTGGAGCAGTCAAGCCCTCCATAGCCAGGGAAGCACTCGCACTTGCTCCTGACGCACAAGCCTTGCTGGTTGCAGAGATTGGGACACGCGAGCGCTGGGCTCGCCGCCAGAACGAGAAGCGCAATCAGAGTCCTGGCCGCGGGCGTCCAGCTTGCCCGCATGAAACCGGGGCAGCCCGAGCAGCTGTGGCGTCCCGGTTCGACCGGGCAGCTGATTTCCCGGCAGCCGGGGCACCCACAGGCGGCCGAGGCTTGTGAAGGCACGGTGCGAGGCGTGGCGGAGTCTCTACCCAACGCTTGGCATGTTTGCACAGTTGTAACTTCAACTCTGAGTATTGCAGTTGGCATGTCAGTGCCGTGGCCTGGGATGCCTTGACCAAGCCACACCTTGACCAAGCCACACCAAGGCGCTTCGTCGCCGCCGCACACCCCTGGCCCATGGGGTGCGGCACATCGACACCCGGGGCCGCGCTCCCCGGTGCTGCTACCCTCGCTGAGGTGGAGTTTGACCCTGCGGACCCTACTGGCCGCCTCGGGAGCGGAGCTTCTTGCGACGTTTACCGGGGACATCACCTCACCTCCGGCCAGGAGTATGCAATCAAGGTGCTGGACAAGTTCCCAACGTCCTCGCGTCGCCGGGCCGTGCTAGGTGAAGACCTAGCCGGCGCCCGCACGGAGGCAAAGCTGCTACGACAGGTGAGCGCGCTGTCGAGCGAACCCGGCATCCAGCGGACGGGTTTTGCGATGGCCGGGAGGCGGGACCAGCCATGACGCGTGCCTGCTACCTTGCTAGGGCTGGCTCGCTCAAACGCATGTGCCACCTTGGCGCCATTGCCAGCGGCCTGTCGGTTTCCTGTGCGACAACCGTAGCCTGGTTTATCCGCCGCAGCTAACGTTTTCAGACAACGTTGTTCGCATGTACGACTTTGCGGAAACGCCGAGGCTGGTGATCACCATGCTGGAGCTTGTTAGCGGCGGAGACCTGCTCACTGCCATGGAGCAAGGCGTGAGGATGCAGCTCGCCCGAGCGCAGCGTTGCCCCCGCCGTTCCTGTCATGGTTGGTCTGAGCGAGTGCGACCGACTCATGAGTGCCAGGCACTACCCTCCCGCGCAGTTCAGGGAGCTAGACGTGCGCCGGCTGTTCAAGCAGCTACTAATAGCTTTGGGCGCGTGCCATTCGGTGGGGATTGCCCACCGCGATGTCAAGCCCGATAACATCATGCTGACCCGCCCCAGGACAGATGCCACGGTGAAGCTGGTTGACTTTGGCTTCGCCAAGCAAAGCTTCACGGGCATTGCTGGCGCAGGGCGGTGCAGCTCCAACCTCGGGTCCCCGATGTTCAAGGCGCCAGAAGTGTGGGACGGCGCCAAGCGGAGCGCAGGGTATTCTGGGACCAAGGCCGACGTTTGGTCTGCGGGGGTAGTACTGTTCCTGATGCTCAGTGGACAGTATCCTTTCCGCTGCCAGCCGAGGAGACGCCCGGGGATGTCCACGAAGGACTACGTGCGAGCCCAGAAGCGCCTCCTCCGTGACGCGGTGCTCACCGGTTCTATTCACTTCTCGCCTGCAGTGTGGGCTGAGGTGAGCAGTGAGGCGAGGGTTGTGGTCTCAACCATGCTGACGGTGTCCGCGTCCTCCAGGCCCGCAATCGACAAGTGCCTAGAGCTGCCGTGGTTTAGCACGTCGCTGGAAGGGCGCGCTGCCCTCGGGGTTGCCCGCCGTCAGTTGGTTGGCTTCAATGCCAGACGGAAGCTCCGCGCAGGTTTCTTTGCGGTGCATGCCGCCGCAGGGACCCTGGCAGCTCTGAACCATGCGGCGGCCGCGAAGGGTGGGAAAATGTCGCGCCACGACACTACAGGCACAGCAGATAGCGCAGCGGCGTCCCACAGGTCCAGCACGGCCGCTGCGGCCGTTTCCCCGACCCCAGCGGAGCTTGACGTGGCAGCATCCGGAACGCTCGCAGGGGGGAGCGACAGCCGCTCATCTGACCGGCGTGCGTCGGTCACAACGACGGGCGATGGCGCCGGGACAAGCACGGCGGGAGTGCTCGAGCTTCTTCCGGCCAAAGTGTCCGATTAGGCTGCAAGCAGCGCGCCTTTACACAGATTGCGGAGTTGTGAGTGTGTGCCAGCTAGTCCTGCCAGCAAACACGAAGTCAGAGCTGCTGCTGGCGATGATTAGGCTCCGGTCTGACATCGCCAACCGCGTGCATCACTCATCATCGCCTGATCCCGCTGCACCGCCTTGGCCATCGGCGCCCCCAAGGCCCTCCACCGCCCCGCTATTCCCGTCCGCGTCGGCGTCGGCCGCCTCCGACGACGCAGAAGCTGCTACAGCTGGCATAGCGTTCACCGACATGGCCGGGCTCATGGTTAAGCCTCCCCGGGCCTCGGTGACTTCGCCATCCGCATCTGCTACTGCGACTGCGGCTGCCCCCTTGCGGAGTCTTCCTACGACACCTCGGATCCGAGAGGTGAACAGCACTGCCTTCATGGCCTTGCGCATCCGCTTGCGCGCCTGGTAGCTCCGGATGCCCGCGGCTGCCTCCGTCAGGGGGTCGGTGCGCGCGTCGGCGCGGAACCAAGCGTGCCGCAGCGCATCGCCTGCCGTGATCCTGGCCTCGCCCTTGCGCTCGAGCAGACGCCTGATCATGTCCCGGGCCTCATCGCTGATCTTCAAGTCCCCAGCGTCCATCGTGTCGGTAAACGGCGGGACCTCATGGTGCCTGCAGCACCACTCTGAGAACTCGTGGCTACGATCGTCCCCGGGGGCCAGGTCGGCGGGTGCCGGGTGTGCGTCCTCCCACCGCTGCCGCAGGTACTCGAACGGTTCTTGCCCGGTCAGCATCTGGTGAAGGATGATGCCAAACGCGTACAGGTCTGCCGACACCCCGTATCCCCGCCCTCGCCTATCGTCGGCGAGCCAGACCTCCGGTGCGACGTACTTGGGAGTCCCAAGGCGCTCGAAAAGCATCCCGCCCTTAGGCACCCGGGCCGCGAAGCCAAAATCGACGAGCTTCAGGTCCGCGGTTCGGTTAGGCTCCATCATGAGGATGTTCTCGGGCTTGATGTCGCGGTGAACGATCCGTCGATCGTGCATGGCCGCAATCCCCTGCAACATCTGTCGGAAGTGCTCCCGGGCCTCCTGCTCGTTGTAAGGGCTTGAATGGTCGTCAGCCTTCAGCTGGTCGTACAGCTCGCCACCCGGAACGAGCTCCAGGAAGGTGTGAATCTTGGAGCCCGTCTCGACAAAGTCGAGTACGTTCGCGACGTGCTTGCAACTTCCTAGCTGCGAGCCACAGGAGGCTCATGAAAGGCGTGGAGCGAACGTTGCACATGGCTAGCAGCTGCATTCCTGTCAAGGGTGGCGGCCTGGCAGGTCTTGTGCGGCCTGATCAAGGGCGGCAGCGAAAAAAGGCGCTGGTTCACGAAACACTGACCGGCGACAGCCTGGCCTTCTCACCTCGCTCATGAGGTCAGCCTCGGTTCGAGCACCCTCAATGTCCTCGAGCAGGTTTTCCAACCGCTGCGGGTCCTTGGTGAGCTTGTCCAGAACCTTTACGGCGACAGGGAGGTGGTCGGACTTCCGGGTGCCACGGAAGACGTCAGAAGTGGCACCGGCGCCGAGCCGGTCGCGAGATACCGTGTACATTGCAAGAAGGGCCTCCGGGGTCTTCGGAGCCGGTGGGTTGGGCGCTACAGACTGAGCAAGCGCCGGCGACACCGGTCCTCTCACAGTTGGCGCTTCGGAGACAGCGCGCGAGCTTGACGCAGCTTCGCTGCTTGCGCACAGGCCCATCAGCCTTTGCCCTCTTCGGCCGTCCGCTCGCAGTGCGCAGAAGTCCTCCGGGGGGTGAAACACGTCCCGTCGACCTGCGCAACAAAGGCTCTGCAATCTCTGTCAGGCTTGTTGGTCAATCGCTCCGAGGACCATCGCCTCGGCCACCGAGGTCGACCGGAGCCAAGCTGCAGGCTTCCCTGGGGCCATGGGGCTTTGTGCGAGCCATGTGAGGCCGTCCTGTTTGCCTTTCCTGCCCGCGCGCCCGTGGCGCGGCCGCTACGTCACCGGTGCGGTCGTTTTTGAGGCGGCAGACAACAGGTCTCTCTCGGCGACTGCTGCGGCGTCCGCGGGCCGACCGCCCCGGGCGGACGGGGCGCCGGGTTGTGGCACGCGACATGCACTGGCCTCGGGGCACCAGCCAGTCCGTACGACCGCTGCTTGGGGTCCCCTCGCTCGGCCTTGAGGGAGTTGTTGGCTTTTCACCTTGCCGCCGGAATGTCGCTCGGCTCGGCTGCTGGTCACCAGAGCGCGAGGCAGCACCGTCTCGTGTTCTTCTTTATGACGCTGCTGGCTTGGTAGCACGGCTGGGGTCGTTGGCGGCCCAGGCCAGGAGATCGTCCACGCTGAGCGTTTTGCATATCTCATGGGCGGCGGTCATCGCGCCGATGTCGTCTGGCCCTCGCAGGTGGCTTCGCAAGCATGCCTCACCGCCCAGCCTGGTTTCTTTGCCGCTGTGTTGTTCGCAGGAGTCGCCCCCCGCCTCTTCGGCGTTCGTGACCGGGCCGCAGGGCAGCGACACCGAGACCTCGAAGCGCAATCCCGCGCGCGCGTCCCCACCCCCTGCAGCGCCCTCTGGCCCGGCGGTGGACACCAGCGGTGCCAGAGGGCCCGGGACCGATGCGGCTTCGCCGTCAGACAGCGCCAAGGCGAAGCGGCGTAAGCCGACGCGTGACGACATTATCGAGCCCGGCGCGTTGTGCCACCGCGACCGGCATGTGCACCCTGCCGGCCGGTGCGCCGAGGAGTACTCGTTCTCCCTCGGTGATAATGCCAGCAGGCTCGGGGAGGGAGCGTCGGGCAAGGTGGTTGTGGGCCGCCACATCGCCACCGACCGTGAGGTGGCCGTCAAGGTCATGATCAAGGCCAAGCTGGCGGACGAGGACATCGCCGCGGTGGCCGTGGAGGTCGACGCCATGAAGCGCGTGAGTCGGCGGTGCCAGTCCCGGGCGGGACGGGCCGCGGGGTGGCGCCGACAGCGGCCGCGGACGCAGCGCCAGGGTGCCGGGCAGTCGTCGCTCCGGCCGGGCCCAGCCGTGCAGCACTATAGGCAGCCGGTGCAGCGAGCGGGCGGCAGAGAGGCACCGCTACCCCTGCCGCCCGGCCGCCCAATCGCCGCGCCCCCGGCCCGACTGCCATCCCTCACGGGCGCGAGATCGTCAATCCCCCCGCGAGGCCTTGCCAGCCACGCGCGCCGCCTGTCCCCACCGCGTCAGTGGCATTTTCCCGTCTCCCAACCCCCTGCAACCCCCTGCACCCCTCGCGCCCCCACCCTTGCTCTGCCCCTTTCGTTCCGCAGACCCGCGGCCACCCCCACGTGGTCAGCCTGGAGGCCTTCTTCGACGAGCCGACGGCTTTCTACCTGGTCATCGACCTCGTGCGGGGCGGGGAGCTCTTCGACATGCTTGGGTCCGGCGCAGCCTACACCGAGGTGGAGGCGAGGGAATGCTCCCACCAGCTGGTGTCAGCCGTCGAGTGGTGCCACCGCATGGGCGTGGTGCACCGCGATCTCAAGGTGAGCGGTGGAGGGGGGACGCCGAGGTCAGGGACGGCCGGGCTGTCGGTCGCCGCCGGGGGACGCCGCGGCCCGGGACGGCCGGGCTGACGGTCGCCGGGGGACGCCGCGGCCCGGGACGGCCGGGCCGTCGCGGCAGCATCGCAAGCGCGAGCTCGGGCGCGGCTTGCGTTAGCCCGGCACTGCCTCCGTGAGACGCACACGAGCCCATCAACCATCCCCCCCCCCCCCCCCCCCCCCCCCCCCCCCCCCCCCCCCCCCCCCCCCCCCCCCCCCCCCCCCCCCCCCCCCCCCCCCCCCA
>Ga0136560_1001046_pt1 | contig 14170 bp, 6 predicted proteins | sample AntRauMeHopE1497_FD_104925 | JGI IMG/M metagenome (GOLD analysis project Ga0136560, IMG submission 104925) | Saline lake microbial communities from Rauer Islands, Antarctica - Metagenome Hop E1 #497 | ecosystem: Environmental > Aquatic > Non-marine Saline and Alkaline > Saline | place... | reverse complement strand
CGCGGGCGCGGGCAGCCTTGCAGAGCTTGCGGCGTCGGCGCCGGCCAAGGGCAAGGGCTACACCGCGGACAAGGACGTGGACCTCGCGACGGCCAAGGCCAAGGGCGTGCTGGACTCTGACGAAGTGGTGTCGGCGGCGGGGCTGCGGCCGGGGGGCAAGGACCTCAAGACACCGGAGGAGGAGGAGGAGGAAGAGGAGCTCGGCGGCGGCCTCGGGTCGGGCCTGTCCCGGCGCGCCCGCACGGAGGGCGTGCGCGAGTCGGTGTTCGACAAGGGGCAGTCGAAGCGCATCTGGGGGGAGCTCTTCAAGGTCCTGGACTGCTCCGACGTGGTGGTGCAGGTCCTCGACGCGCGCAACCCGATGGGGACGAGGTCCCGGAAGCTCGAGAAGCACCTGAAGCGGGAGGCGCGGCACAAGCACCTCATCCTGGTGCTCAACAAGGTCGACCTCGTCCCCGTGTGGGTCACCCGCCGCTGGGTCTCCGTCCTCTCCAAGGAGTACCCCACCCTGGCCTTCCACGCCTCGGGCTCGGTGGCCTTTGGCAAGGGCGCTCTCATCCAGCTCCTGCAGCAGTACACCCGGCTGCACTCGGACAAGACGCAGGTCTCCGTCGGCTTCGTCGGCTACCCCAACGTCGGCAAGAGCTCCGTCATCAACGCCCTCAAGAAGAAGAAGGTCTGCAACGTCGCCCCCGTCCCCGGGGAGACCAAGGTCTGGCAGTACGTCACCCTCTTCCGCAAGACCTTCCTCATCGACTGCCCGGGCGTCGTCCCCTTCACCTCGGACGACGAGACCTCCATCGTCCTCAAGGGGGTCACCCGCTCCGAGCGACTCCCGGACCCGGAGTCGCACATCAGCGCCGTCCTCGCCGGCTGCCAGACCAAGCACCTCGAGGCCACGTACGGCATCTCCGGCTGGCGCAGCACCGTCGACTTCCTGACCATGCTGGCCCGCAAGCAGGGGAAGCTGCGCCGCGCCGGCGCGCCCGACACCTCGGTCGTGGCCCGCGCCGTCATCAACGACTGGCAGCGCGGCAAGCTCCCGTGGTACGCCAAGCCCCCCGGCAGCGAGGGCGACGAGGCCACGGCGGGCAAGCCGGCGACGGCGGCGTCGGCGGCACCATCGGCGGCGGCGGCGGCCAGGGCGGCCCCGAGGATGGGCGGCGCCACGGCCGGGCCGGGCACCATGGCCACGAGCAGGGGCGTGGTGGACGCCGGGGGCGCGGTGCTGGGCGAGGAGGTGCCGGCGCAGGACTGGGCACGGCTGCGCGTCGCGGCGGCGTGGAAGGACGAGGACGCGGAGCACTCGCACGCGGAGAAGACGGCCAAGGGGCAGGCGGCGGCGGCGGCCAAGGCGGCCGAGACGGAGAGCCGCGGCCAGCGGCGCAGGGCTGCCAAGCGCGTCCGCGCCGAGGCGCAGGAGAAGGCTCCCAAGAAGGTCCGCGAGGCCGAGGAGGAGGCCCGCACGTCCACCTTCCAGGCAGGCGACTTTGACGACCTCGACGTGTGAGCCGGGCCGCCCTGTGTGTCTCTCTTTTGCGTGTTTCGTCCGGCCGCTGTGGCCGGCGGTGCGTGGTGCCCTCTCGGCTGCGTGCGCGAGGCACCGTGCGGCGTGTTGCTCCAATGGACGCGAGGGATTGTCACCGTTTCGAAATGGCGGGAGGCGCCGCACACACACGCGAAGCCACCCTGGCAAGGGGAGGCGGGGGAGGGATCAGGCGCGGCCCTCGGGGGCAAACTCCTCGAGCGACTTGATCGGCAGGGGCACCGACACCATGGTGGTCTTGTGCCACACCACGGGCTTGCCGGTGGTGTCGGTCGAGTCCAGGGAGGCGTGCTGCTGGTGCTTGCGCGCGCGGAAGACCGACTCCTCGAGCTCGTCCACGTCGAGGTCGTGCAGGGACTTCTCAGCGTCCCAGTGCTCCTCCACGGACTGCATCACCTTGAGCTTGCGCTGCACGTACTCGAGGTTCTCGTGCTGGCGGCCTGCGCGGGAAACGGCGGGCGACGGGTGAAAACGGAGGTGGCGCGGCGGTCGTGCAGCAGCGCCGCCGGGCGGCGCGACAGGACCGACGACGACGGGGCAACGGCGCGGTGCGCTCACTGTGCTGGGCGGCATCGAGGCAAATGAAGCCGAGCATGCCCATAAACGCGGCGTTGGTCAGCAGCATCGAGCTCCGGCGGCCAAAGTCCTTCTCGTGGCGGGCCAGGAGCACCCAGCGGTTGTACGACAACTTGCCGAGCATTGCGCTGAGGCGCTGAACGACCGCCGCCATCTGCGCCAGGCGGGGAGAAGGAGGCGGCGGGAATCCTCGAGGCTTGGCTGCTCCCGCTGACGCGTGCGGCACTCGCCCGCACTGCCCCGCGGGCCCACGCTCCGGACCAGAGGGGCAGGAGCTGCGGTTTCAGCAGCCCGGGGCGGCAGGGCCAGGACCGGGCGGCTCGGGCGCGGCTGGGAACAGGCCGGCTCCGGGAGGCGGAATCGCCGCGCCCGGCCGCCTCGCCCTCCCACGCCCGGTCCGTGGCACCCGGGCAGCTCGCGCCGCCCCCCTGGCCACCGCGCTCCTGTTTCTGGCCACGAGCGATGCGCTGCGCCCCACGGGGCGGCCGGGCTCACCTTGCTCTGATCGAGTGCAAGACGACGACGCGAACGACGGGGTTAGGTCGACGTCGCCTCTGCCGGAGCCGGGCGCGGCCCACACGCGAGCGGGCCACCCATTCACCGGCCATCTGACCTCTCCAAAGCAGCTGAAGCGGCATCTTCCTGACGCTCCCAGGGCAAGCGGCCCTGTTTGGCTCTCAAGCGCCGGCTCAACCCCGCCGACAACCGTTGCGAGGCCTGCATGGCTGCCCTCCCCGACAATGTGCTGCGCATGATTGCGAGGGAGACCGAGCTGGAACGCAGGCGCACTGACGCTGCGGGGTGAGTTGACGGCGGGCCTGGCACGGCGCGCCCGGGGCCGTGCCCGCAGTTCGCGCCCTCGGCAGCACCGTTGCCCCCGGGTGTGGCCCGTGATACCGCGCCTCCCCAAGCCACTTGTCGCAAATCGTGCATTGTCAACACTGGGCCGCAGCGCGCTGAGGACGGCGCAGGTGTCCAAGTGGGCCGAGCGAGAGGCGACCAAGACTGGCAACCCCAAGGAGGCCGCCCGCCAGGCAGAGATGAAGCGCGAGGAGCTCAGGGTGATGAACGAGCACCTGGTGCTGGCCCGCCGTGAAAGGCTGAGACGGCTTTACGAGGAGGAGATGGCGTCCTGGGAACTGGAGCTGGCAGCCAAGGGCCTTGCCGTGGAGCGAGCCACCATCTAGAGCGCGCAGCCCCCCCGCGCCGGTGCCCCGTGGCCGGCCTTGGCTCGGTCGTGCGTGGAATGTCGCGAATCGCCCCGAATCGGCTGAGCGCAGCCACTCGCGCTCTGGCCGTCAGCCGGTATAGTTGCACACGCAGCCAGAGTCATAGGCAAGGCACCAGCTGGCGCGCTGCGCGGGGGCTGGTCTGGCCGCCCCCGAAACCGTCGTGCGGGCAAAGGTCGCGGGCACGCACCTCTGCCAGCCCCCAGGAAGTAACTGCCGCCCAGCGCTGGCCCTCGGTGCACTTCTGAGGGGCGTGACGCCATGAGGGCCGTGTGGACCTTCGTTGGGATCTGCATGGCAGCGGTTGCGGTCGCACGCGCCGACGACGATGCGCGAATCGAGGCCTTTTTGCGTTGGTTCGAACGCGATGCCGGCGCCACCGCCACCAACGTGACCGTGGCCAAGTTTGCGCCGCCAATGGGCCTCGGTATCCAGGCATCTGGCACGGTGCGGGAGGGCTCGGACATCCTGCGCGTGCCGCTCGACGCGGTGATGTGCCGCGATACCGTGCTCGGGCACCCCAGCGTGTCGGGCGCAAGGCAGATGCTCGCCGGCCGCCGCAGCGATGAGGATGTCCTGGTCGCATTCCTCCTTGTCCAGCGCGCTCTTGGCGCCTCGTCGCCGTGGGCTCCTTACCTCGCCGTCCTGCCCGAGGTCGTCCCTTCGCTGCTGGCCTGGACCGCCGAGGAGCTGGCCGCCGCCGCTGTTACGTTTCCCGCTCTGGGCCACGGCGGCGCGTCGCGGCAGCGCGGGGCCGCCGAGCTCGCGGCCGGATTTGTGGGCGAGGCGGTCGCACAGTCGCTCAAGGCCCTGGCCGACGCCGCCGCCGACGACGACACCGACGACGCAACTGCCTTGAAGCGCCTGCATGGCAGCCGGGCGGCCATGGGCTCGGCGGCGGCTGCGGCGCTGTCCGGCCCCTCCCCGCCCGTCACGGCCGCCGCCGTGGCCTGGGCCCAGTCCGTGGTGGAGTCGCGGGCGCTCACCCTCCGCGGCCGCAAGTTCCTCGTGCCCTTCGCGGACATGGCCAACCACCAGCAGCACCCCGAGCCCCGCGTGCAGAGCGACGGGGAGCACTTCGCGAGGCACCACCTCCTCACCGCCGGAAGCTTCCTCGTCAAGGCGGACCGCCGCGCCGCCCCCGGCAGCGCCGTCCACGAGGACTACGGCGACGGGAGCAACGCGCTCTACCTGGCCCATCACGGCATGGTCATCGGGGAGAACCCGTTCGACTGCGCCGCCGTGCCTCTCCGGCCCGTGGACGCCTCTGTCGACGCCGCGCCCGCCGCCAAGACGGCCGTCCTCGCCGCCCTCGGCATCCGCAACGCGCCCGACGTCTGCGTGCGCCCCGCCGCCCCCCGCGCCTCCCTCGTGCCCCCCGAGGCCCTCGCCTTCCTTCGGGTCAGGTCCCAGCCCTCCCACGCCGTCGGCAAGGGCACCGCCTGCGGGCGCACCGTAGAGGCGGTGGACGACGGGGGCCGGCCCGACCGCGCCGACGTCAGCGAGTGCCTCGGCGGCTCTGTGACGACGTCCACCCCGGACGACCTGCGGCGCTTCACCAAGGCCGTCTCGCGGCAGCAGGAGGCCGTGGCGTCGCTCAGGACGTCGCTCGGGCCGCGCCTCGAGGCCGGCCCGCCCGGGTCACACCTGGCTCTGCTCGACCAGTACGCGCGCGAGCAGAGCCGGCTGCTGGAACAGCTGCTGACGCGGCTGGCGGCCATCGCGCCGAAGCGAGGTCCCAAGGCGAAGCGCCGTGCGGCCAGGGCGGCGGCGGCGCGCCGCAAGGAGGACGCAGAGCTCGCAGGCAAGCTCGCCCGCTTCAACGCGTGGTTCAAGGAGGCCGGTGCAGAGCCGAACATGGTGGAAGCGAGGCTGGACCCGGTGTTCCGCGTCGGCGTCTTCGCCACCGGCGCCGTGGCGGAGGAGGAGGTCTACCTGGGGGTGCCGACGTCGGTCATCATCGGCCCGAGCGACGCCCTTGCCAGCGAGTCGGTGGGGCCGGCGCTGCGGCGCCTGCGGGAGACGTACCCGCGCGGCGACGAGTTCCACGAGCTCCTCATGCTGCTCGTCGTCGAGGCGCGGCACGTGGGGAACGCGTCGCGCTGGTGGCCGTACCTGGACCTGCTCCCCGGGCCGGACGAGACCACGTTCCCCGTGTTCTGGTCCGACGACGACCTCCTCGTCCTCCGCGGCCTCCCCGTCCTGGATGACGTCACGCGCTACCGCGCCGAGGTGGCCTCCAAGTACCGCGCCGTCTCGCGCGCCGTGTTCGACAGCCCCGACTACGCCGCGCTGCTGCCCCCCGGCGCCTTCACGCCCGAGGCCTACCGCTGGGCGCACGCGGTGCTGGACAGCCGGTCCATCTGGTGGGGCGGGCAGCGGCACCTCGTCCCCATGCTCGACCTCATCAACTGCGCCGAGGGCCCCAACCCCTCCCGCGTGCACTCCACCGACCTGGACCCCACCGGCGCCCTCGCCCTCACCAGGGCGGACCGCCGCTACGCCCGCGGGGACCAGATCTTCGAGAACTACGGGCAGCCGAACCACATCTACTTCGCCTACCACGGCTTCAGCCTCGCGGGAACCAACGCGGCGGCCTCCTTCCCCGGCCGCCCGGTCGCGGCCAACACCCACGACTGCGCGCACGTCGCCTACAGCATCCCCATGCCCCCCTCGCCCGCCCTCGCCGAAGCCCTCAGCGCCGCGCTTCGCCCCGTGGGCCGCCGCGCGGGCGCCAACACGTCCGTCTGCATCACCGTGGCGGGCGGAGCCGTTGACTGGTCCGGCGCCGACTCACGCCGCGCCGTCGCTCTCGTTGCCCGCGTCAACAAGACCCTCTCCCCCAAGCACATGACGTCCGCGACGGCAGAGACCAACGCCAAGGCAGAGCTGGCAGAGCTGGTGCGGAGGCAGCTCGCGGCGCTCGTCGCGGTGGCATCGGCGAGCGAGGACGAGGCCACCCTGGGACGCGCAGCCGCCGGCCCGGCGCAGCTTCTCAAGGCCACGGGGGCCAAGGACGCGGTGTCCGCGGCCCGCCGCGCGGCCGGGATCACGTACCGCCTGACGCAGAAGCTGCTGCTGCGGCAGGCAGCCCTGGACATGGGGGGCAAGGCCGGGGGCGGCGCGGCGGGAGCGACGGACTTTGCCGAGCAGGCGTACGAGGCAGCGCGGCAGGAGGAGCTGTGACGGGCTCTGCCGCAAGGTGGGCCGGCAGGGCGACTGAGGCAGCCGCGTGGGCATGCCACGCCGCTTCTGTGGCAAGCCTCGTCCGTTCATTGATGGTCGCGCCCCGATCGGGCGAAACCAAGCACACCCACACGCAACACTCACACAGCCGCCCTGCGACGGTCCCACGCACGCCTTGGCGCCGTGGCGCCGGAGCCACGAGCCGCCCTGGTCAGCCCTGGGCCTCGAGGGCCTGCAGCACGTCAGCCCTGGGCCTCGAGGGCCTGCAGCACGTCAGCCCTGGGCCTCGAGGGCCTGCAGCACGTCCTGCTTGCAGAGCGGGCACTTGTGGCTCCGCCTCAGCCACGGGTCCATGCACGCCGGGTGTCCGATGTGGCTACAGGGGAGCACCCTGACGGCATCGCCGCGGGCGAACTCCTCCAGGCAGACGGGGCACTGCGTCTGGGACGACACCGCTGCCGGCGGCCCGTCCGCAGCCTCCCCCGCGCTGGCCTCTGGCCCGGTGAGCGGCCAGGAGAGCCGCTTGAGCTTGGCGATGTCGTGCATCGTCAGACCCTGGGCCGCCGAGCGGGACTGCATTGCAGCCCCGCCGGCACCCGCCCCTGGGGCCACGCCCACCGCCCCGCCGGCCCCGCCCTCGCCCCGCGACCCGGACCGCCTGACGCAGAACGCCACCCCGCAGAGGAGGCACGCCGAGACGACGAGGACGCCGACGAGGACCTGCACGGTGAGCAGGCCGCTGAGGTCGGTGATGTCCACGCCAAAGTCGCCCTCCGTCACGGCCACGGCGCTGCCGATGGCGGCGGGGATGTCCAGCGCCCACGTGTCGCGTAGCAGGTCGCGGAAGCGGCCGCCGAAGACGACGAGGCGGCTGCCGGCCGAGGCGGCGCCGGCGTGGCTGAAACGCACGGGCGGGCCGACGCTGCCGTGCCGCTTCCAGGGGGGGGTTCCCTCCTCCGCCAGGGGGAGCATGAGAGTGTCGGAGTACACCAGGCCGACGGAGCCGCCGGAGGCCTGCTCCGAGATGCGGGCGTAGCCGCCAAAGGCAGCCAGGGCGCGGGCGGCCGGGACCCACGACATGGTGTGGTAGGCCCGGTGCCACTGGTAGCCCGAGGAGGGGGGCTTCGACCACTCCCGGCCCGGGGCGGAGGCGCAGGCGCAGGGGCAGGCGCCCGACGGCGGGGGGTCGGCCGTCGCCGAGGTGCAGGCCCCGCAAGCGTCTTGGTCGATCGCCACGCTCCAGAGGGAGGAGAGGGCGTCGAACACGCCCCCGGCGGCCTGGGAGCCGCGCGGGGGGCGACCCCCGTGCACTGCCATGCCGCCGACGCAGGCAAGGCCGGGGACGGACCCGGCGAGGGCAGCGCGGGCCACGGCAGACGCGGCCTCCCCGCCGTAGTAAGGCGACGGCTCCACGCCCGCCGACTGGCTGAGCAAGAAGGGCGCCGCCGCGGCGGCGTACCTCGGCCCAGGGCCCTCGCCAGAGCTGGCGACCTTGGCCCAGCGGCCAGAGGTTAGGTCGAACACCCGGAGCGTGCCGGACACCGTCGCCTCGCGGGTCACGACCTCGATCCCGCCGAAGGAGACGAGCCAGCGGCCGACCACGGCCACCGCCGCGTCCTGGGTCGGGCCCGGGGCCGGCAGCGCTGCCCCGTTTCGGTCCCGGTTGCCGTAAAGGCTCGCATTCGGGCCGGCCGAGGCGCCCGCCATGCGTAAAACACACGCAGGCGCGTCAGCGCGCTGCCCCGGCACCAGGGGGTCGAAGCCGAACAGCTGGCACCAGCCTGACGGCGAGCCCGACTCGAAGAACGCCCACACATCATTGAGGAGCGCCGACGTGTCAGATGCCCCGCTCGAGCTGCTGCCACCGAAGATAACGAGAGCTCCCGTCGCATCGTGCACGCCACCACCGTGGGCTGCGCGCGACCGCGGTGACGGGGTCAGCCCAGCAGACGCCTGACTCCACACCGGCGACCACGCGCCCGAGGACCACCTCCAGATATCAGAGTAGAGAACGACTCCACCCTGAGAATTGACCCCAGCACCTGCGGGATCGGGTGCGCGGATGGTCGGGCGGGGCAGTCGTCAGGCGGGAGGAGTTTCTGCGGAATTCCGGCCCCCGGCCTCGCGCGAGCGAACGGGCGCGAGATGTGGCCTCACCACCGTGAATGATGACGGACCCGTTTGTGGATGCCACCGCTAAGTGGGCGCTTCTTGCTGGCGGGCTCGTCAGCGACCAAGGAGGAACCTGCTCCCACGTTCCGGCGTCTGCCGCAAGCGCACCACACCAGGCTGCCGCCACGGCAAGGGCACTGAGCACCCTTCCCGCATGCAGCGACGGCGGCCGCATGCCTTGGTCGGGGTGACGCCGGTACCTGTGTAGCCGCAAGCACGGCGCGTGCCAGGCTACAACTCTGCTGGGATTGGCCATGTTTGGTCAGGACACCACCCGCAACGCACGACCAAGAAGGACGCAACGACATTCTTCGCGGGCGCTGGCATTCATGGATCTGATTCACGGCCAAATGGCTCCGCTGGCTACGTGTGCTCGGAGAGCCAACGAGCCGCCACCTGCACACCGTCGCTGCCGGACATCTCGAAGGCTCCCGCCCGGCCGGCCTCTTCGAGGTCCGCTGGGAGCTCGTACCCGAGCCTGGGGGGCGTCACGTGGTGGCGTGATGATGCGGCGGCGGCGCCACGCCGCGGCGACGACCGCTCCACCACAGCGTTCACCTCCCTGCGGAGCTGTGCAACCCACGCCATGCGTGCCTTTGTGCCGTGTGCCGGTGGGCTCGTCGGAGATCTCAGCGACGCGGCCGCCGCAGCGGCTGCCGCTCCCGGGGAGGTCGTCCCGCCGCCGGCCCGCTCCGCCTGGGCCCGGAAGATGTGCGCAGCCACGTCCGCATCGTCTGCCTTGGTTGACGCCGCAGACGCAGCCGCCACAACACGCGGGCTCCCGTGCCTGCGGAAGCCGTCCCCCGTGCGGCGATGATACCGAGTGCTGGCCAGCGGGACAAAAGGCTCCGACGTGCCGGAAAACACGTCCGCAAGGACCGTACTCATGGGCTGTCGCTTCTGGGGCGAGGCCCTCGACGTTGTGGAATCCCAGTCCGGTCGGGCTGGTGAACCGCTCAGATCCTCGGCAGCCGAGGGGCGCAGCACGGCATCCTTGGGGACGCCATGCCCGACTCCGCGCCGGTATCCCTTGCGGCGCGCAACCTCGTTCCCCTCGAGCGCCCGCTGCACGTGCTTGGAGAACCCCTTGACGCTGCTGCATGCCAAAACGCTGCTTGAACCGAGTCCGCCGTGCTGCTCGGAGCCCGGCTCGATCGGGCCCGCACCACGCCGGTCCGCCATGGCTGGACTGGCCCTGATATTCGGCCGCTCGTCACGGGCTCGCAACGTGCGTGGCGGGTTCTCGTGATCCGACGCTGGCTGGGCAGAGCCACGATGCGCTCCCAGCAAAGGCACCGCTCAAAAGTCATGAGCTCTCGTACGGGCAAGCGCCAGCGCCCGTGGGCTGGCGGAAACCGTCCGTCCGGTCGGTCTGGTGATGTGCCGGCTGCTGCTGAGGGCAGTAGCACCCTGGAATGGCGCGACGACGAAGTGAGCTCGGACGGCGGCGCCGACGACGATAGCAGGGGCTCTGGAGACGACACCGGAGACCGTGATGCAGCGGGGCATGCCGGCCATGATGCTGACGCTCGGGAGGAGACCACGGACGCGAAGCGGCTGCGACTGGCGCGGGAGTACCTCTCCCGCATCACGGCCAAGGCTGGCGCCGACACTGACGCCGCCGTGAGCGAGGCCATCGCCGAGGATGTTGCCGCCACGGATGCCGCCACGGGCCGGGGACGCGTGGTCCAGGTCGCCGAGCTGCTCGGGTTTGCGAACCTAGCGCCGTCCACCCGCTTCCTTCGCGGCCACGAGCTGCCTGCTACGTGCGTGGACGTGACAGCAGACGGCCTCGTGGCCTACTCTGGGTCCAAGGACTGCTCGGTGAACCGGTGGGACCTGGAGAGCGGGACCCGCACACGCTGGGCGGGGCGGCGCCGGACTCGTGCCGACGCCAAGGCGGCGCAGGAGCGGCGTGCGGCGGCGCTCCGGAAGGGCGGCGCATCGGCCAGCAAGGCGGCCTCGTCCGGGGGCGGCGCGCTGGAGGCGCTTGCGCGCGACGGGATGGGGGCGGCGGCCGGGTCTTCTGCCGGCGCCGTGGCGCTCAGGACCGGGGAGACGGGGCGCGGGTACGGCATCCAGGGGCACTGGGCGCAGGTCCTTGCCGTGGCGGTGTCGGCCGACGGGAGAAGGGTAGTGACCGGCGGCCGGGACTGGCTCGTGCGGGTGTGGGACAGCCGCGAGGCGAAGATCGTCAGGACCATGCGGGGCCACGCGGGGCCGGTGACGGGCCTGGTGTTCGACGGGTCGGGGCCTCGCGTGTACAGCTGCTCGGAGGACCGTACCCTCAAGGGGTGGGACACGGAGACGGGCGCCTTTGCCGAGTCGCTCTTCGGCCACAGCACGCAGGTGACGGCTGTGACGAGGCTCAGGCCCGGGCGCGTGGCCAGCACGGGCGGCCTCGACCGCACGGTGCGCGTGTGGAAGCTCGAGGCGGAGACTCAGCTCGTCTTCAAGGCGCCGGGCAACGCCGAGTCGCTCGACTGCCTCGCGGCGGTGCACGGCGGCAAGGCATTCGTCACCGGCGGGCAGGGCGGGTCCCTCCACCTCTGGAACGCGGAGCGGAAGAAGCCAGTGTCGGTGGCCAAGGACCCGCACGGGGCGGGGTCGTGGATCGTCAGCCTCGCGTCCCTCTCCGGCACGGACCTGGTCGCGTCGGGGTCCAACGATGGGTGGATCAGGCTCTGGAGAGTCCACCAGCGGGGAGCCTTCAGCGACAAGGGGGCTGAGGCACCGGCCGACATGAGCGCGGAGGACGGCGGGCATTGGCAAACCTCGGGGCTGCTGAAGGAGGTCGGGAGGGCGCCCGCCGCCGGATTTGTGAACGGGCTGGCGTTTTCGGCGGACGGGCGGCGGCTGGTTGCCGCAGTGGGCTGTGAGCACCGGATGGGGCGGTGGTGGCGCATGCCAAAGGTCCGTGCGGGAATTGTTGTTGTGGACTTGCCGCCCGCCATCGCTAGCACCCTCCGGCCCATGGATGCCCGCGCGAAGGCTGCTGCCGAGTGAGTGAGTGCCCGGTTGCAAGAGGGACTCGCCAAGCGATGCTGAGGTCGTTGCTCCGCCGGCAGCCAGCGCCGCTTGCAACGCTTGCCCTCTGCGAAGCAACCTCCTCCGCTGCACCTCGAATACTCCCGCTGGGATGTGCAGTGGCCTTCAGGCCTGTAGCTAAACGTGTGTCGGCCTTGAGCCCAAATCGCGGTTGACCGGATCGCTGAGCGACGATACATCCAAGGCTCTGTTGTCACCTGCCTCGAAAGCTTTCGCTGCACAGCGCTTCAACCTAGTTGCTGAATTGCCTGTATCTGAAAGGGCAATGTCGTCTCCGTCGTCGGGTCCGTCTGGGCTCGACGCTGCCGTCCTCGCGGCACGACGCGGCTGGTGAGCCCAACCCCCCCGATGGCACGCCTCCCGTTCGGTGGGTTTTGGTTGTCCCCGGTGCCCCAGACTTGCCCTTGCTCCTGTCCTCCCACGCCAAGCACGCACCAGAGCCACGTGTCGCAGGTTCGGGGTGCTTTACCTGCTGTCCCGCGAATCCAAGGCTTCAACAGCAGGCTTCGTGGTGAGAATCGGCTGTCCCGTGGCATCTCGCACAGTCTCGCCTTTGCCGCCGTCCTCGTGCCCCCGGCCGCAACAGCTCTTCGAGCCTTGCCCCGACCGCAGGTGACGATCCTGTCTGATCTCATCCAGTTCTCCGTGTTCCCTATCATCGTGAGGCGGCGAGGCGAGGGCCAACGAGACGTCCCCCACGGAGCGACGTCGACCGCGAAGAGAAATGCCGCGCCTGCTCAAAGGCATCTGATGCATCCTCGCGAATCCATGACGACCTGCGATCCCTTTGAGGCTTTGCAAAATCTCGCAGACAATCTCGGCGCTTGCACCGGAGTCGCCGTTCTCGGGCGTGTCGACTGCTCTCGTGAGCCCGCGTCACGCCGGTATTGCAACGCGCCGCCCTGGCTCGTGCGAGCCCCCACGACCGCACGATCGCATGGGTCCCCGCAGTCCGTGACAATCCTGGACGTGGATACGCTGTTTGCCCTCGCGGACGCGGGGGCGTCGTCTGGCCGCGCCATCCTCTTTTGGGCCGCGCTTACAGTCGTCCTGCTGTTCCTCGGCATGCTCTTCTACGTCATCGGCACCCTGCTAACCGAGGGCAGGCAGCAAGCCATCGTGCTCCGGCTGCTGGGAAGCATGGCCAGCATCCTCACCACCGTGGCGTTCATGCCCGCCGCGTCGCTCCTCCTGTCTATCTTCCACGGCTGCAGCAGTGTAAATGCCCTCGGCGTGCAGTGCCAGCAAGATGGCCACTGGGTCGTCATGGCCCTCGTGGTCCTCGTCCTCACCGCCTTCACCGCCGTCTCAACCTTCTTCGCAAGCGTGTACATCGACACCGACCTCACCTCTACGGCCTGGGGCGCCAGGGTCACGGGCCGAGTCGACGCCGCCATGCTGGTGATCAAGCTCATCCTCGTCACCTGCTTCACCGCGGTCAGCCTGCCCCCCGCCGCACAGGCCGTTCTTGCGGGTGCGGGCGCCCTGGTCTGGCTCAGCGGCACCATCTTCGTGCAGCCGTACGTGCAGCCAATGGCCAACAGCCTCGCCGCGGCGGCCGCCTGCCTCAACGCATGGCTCGTCCTCGTGGTCGCGATTCTCCTAGCCGCGCCCGAGACGTCAGCAGGTGCCTTTGTCTTCGTGGGCCTGATCTGTGCGCCTGTCCTCGGCTTCCTCGCCAACAGCGCCTACCGCACCGCCGTCGTCGCGTCCGACTTCTCGGCCCTTCGCTCTGCCCTCCAGGCGGACATCTGGGCACGGGGCCGCGTCGCTCTGGCGCAGAGCCTGGCCTCGACGACCGGGCACCCGACTTCATCCCTCAAGACCGCAGGCCGAGGCCGGCACGGGCAGCAGAGTGGGCATGACCGGTGGGGGCGCACCGTGTCCGCCGAGGGCTCAGGCCCCGCGCAGCCAGGCGCGGGGGCGCGCAGCTTCCGGCCCGCACGCCGCAGCGGCCTGGCCCCGTCGCACTCCGCCGCGGTGCTGGCATCGGCGCGCGGGGCGCCTTCGTCGGCGCGCGGTGAGAAGCTCAAGGTACTGATCCTGGCCGACGGCGGCGAGCCCGAGAGCGACAGCCGGCCGACCGAGCCGGTCACGACATCAACGCTTCTGCCCGGCGTCACCTCAGAGTCACTGCTCTCCCAGGCTGGCATGGCATATGACGAGATGCTCAAGACGTGGCCCAAGTCCGCCGTCACCTACGCCTCGGGGTCCATCTTCCACCGCGCGTACGGCTCTACCGTGTCGTCGGAGCTCACCATCCTCGCCATGGCGCGGAAACAGGTGGGCGGGGCGTGGGACGTGGCGTTCCTGTCGTACCAGCGGACCCGGCAGCTGCAGGAGCGCACCGGCTCGGCCCTCAGCGCCGTGGACCGGATCCTCTTCGAGGAGGCCTGGTCGGCCGCGGTCGAGG
>Ga0136560_1001045_pt1 | contig 14181 bp, 24 predicted proteins | sample AntRauMeHopE1497_FD_104925 | JGI IMG/M metagenome (GOLD analysis project Ga0136560, IMG submission 104925) | Saline lake microbial communities from Rauer Islands, Antarctica - Metagenome Hop E1 #497 | ecosystem: Environmental > Aquatic > Non-marine Saline and Alkaline > Saline | place... | reverse complement strand
CCTTTGCATTGACCAATGATACTGCCCCTCAGGTGGCGAGTGGTCTGACTCCCACTGGCGATGTGGTGCCTCCATATGGTAACTACAACACACCGCTGGTGAATACAATACCGGTGTATCCTGGGCGCGTGGTGACCCGAAGATCAACCGACACAGGCCTATTATCAGCGTTTAACCGAACGGCCTGGGCACTCGGACTTAAAGCACGATGGATGCCTCAGAATGGGTTGTGCTCGGCGTGGCCAGCTGCGGCAAGACTTTGCGACAATGAGTATTGTAGCGAATCGTTATTGTCGGCATTCGATGACGCACTGAGCTACACAATGGAGCCCAATTTTTGGCCTTCTCTCGGTGGGGGTGGACTCGAGTAGATGGGCGCTGTAGATGCCATCGTGAGTCTGTTGGCAGACACGGACAGTCTGATCACAGAGTTCCTCCCTGCCTGGAACAGTTCAAGGTATGCCTCTATACGTGGTATGCGAGCGAGGGGGGGGTTCTTGCTCAGCTTCACTTGTCCCATGGTGACGGCCAATGTGACATCTACAGTAGGCGGTACCTTTACATTCATGGATCCCTTTGGGTCTTCAACACCACCTCACATCGTGGACCTGAGCACTGGTGGTACAGCTGTAAAGCCAAGCACTGGCCCCGTGAGGGGGTCCTACTAGTTCAAGACATAGACAGGACACGAGTATAGCATCTTTGTAAGGCAGGTGGATGGTACAAGAGCTGTGAATTGACACTGTGTTCTATTTGGGAGTACCATTGCGTGGCATTCCTATTGGGTGCGATAGGTTTAGGCACTTTCGCTGATGCCACCTGCAAGAAATGAGGCCGGTTGTCAACATCTGGGTCGGCCAAGAATGCGAATGCCGCCTGCATTGTGTGTGACCGATATGTACTGCCTATGCCCACTTGCAACATAAACTCCGTGTAGCACGGCGTGCACACGTTATTCAAAGCCGCTCAATGCTCCACCACAATGTCTGGTCTTCCCTACCGCTCAAAGAGACACATTCACTCTGTGCGTAGACGCGTTTCTAAAGGTCAGGCACCCTGTCGCTACTAGTATCCATGTCGCCACCACTGGCCCTCTGACGCAATTGCCTCCCACTCCCATCCAGTGGGGTTACCTTCCACGTGTTCGTCCCCGCGCCTAAATCGCTCATGCACAGAGTCACATCTGCTCCCTCGAATCTGCCCGGGCCTCTGCCCCAGTGGTCATTATCTCGTCCGACAACCCCACCTCTATCTGCCTGGACGAATTGCATGTCTGTGTTTTGCCACCCACCCCCTGTAGCACTGACTAGCACTCTAGTGCAGTTATTTAGAGTGACTTCCCACCCTGGTCCTGTGTTCGAGCCATGGTCAGTGTCCATGCAAGTGATGGTCGCGATAAGAAAGCCCTGCGATCCATCGGGATCACCGCTGCCAATCCTACTCATTTCGACCTAAGCGTTCACTATCCCTATGCGCTGTCCTGGTACATTGTGCATCGCATTATCATGCACCAGCTTCTCTAAGGATGAAGTGCCAGTGCGAAGACTGAAGCCACTGCCAAGGTCCAATGCAGCCTATCCCATTGCATTCAGATATCCTGTGACTGTTCCTGCCACTACGGATACAGCTGGTCCACGAGCAATAAACACTCGCTGATGGCTTCCTGCATCGATCCATTGATACGACGGGGCCACAGAAACAACAGGGACCGAATCTATAGTTTCGTTCCTCCCACTTTCTGATACATTCGGCTGCTGTGATTGTTTTAGTAATGGCCACGATTGCTGGTATTGCCATGCGTCCTCCAGCACGAACGCTTTACTATCCACCCCAGACACCATGACTCCTTTGTAGATTGAACGCCCATCGTCGCCAAGATTCCGATCACAAATGGTGTCAATCATTCGTTCGATGGCAGTTGCGTTCGGCGTCCAGCTCTGGACATGACCAGTTGTCTAGTTGAGATCCAACTGAGAGACTTCGCCTGGCTCATTAGGCTTCATTGGCAGTGGCTGCACCCGAGGATCTAGAGCAAGTCGACTTGCTGCACGCAGCGCCGTCATCCTGGTGGAGTCTCCGATATCTTGCTGTGGTTGCACCACCATAAGAGGATCCAGGCCATCTTTCGGGATGTCTTGCTGTTCCTCTCTGAATGCCACCGATAGAGCATACAAGTAGGCCCCATCCCAGTCTTGGCCTCGCATAGCTGCGGCTAGCTCGATCGCATGCTCAGCCCCGTACATGCTGGGATGAGCAGTGTTAGTCTCCGAGGCGATGAGGGGCAGTCCTCTAACCCTGTATCCACCCATGGCTGCAAATACTCCACCGGATGGCACGCCGGCTTGTGGCACATTAGCAACCCAGCGGGTGTGATCACCAGGCGGTGGACTCCTACCGTTCCCCCAGTATCCATGGACTCCTACGGTGTCGACTTCGTCCGCAAGCACAGCCACGGATGCAGGCAGGTTTTGCGATTGCGATGCCACGATGGGACCGTGGTATCCGATCTTCTGTCTGATGAAGTCACTCATTGCGTTGGCCCACGCTGTCTCTCGGTCACACAGAAACGCGATCCAGCACCTCCGTTGTTGCACGGGGATACTACTGAACTGCGACCGAAACACGGGCTGGGTCCACGATACCGATGGATGCGCGTCTGAGTCAAGTCCTGAGGTATTGCACATACCTAGCACAGTCCCGTGTGGACCTGGATTGGTTTGCCAAAGCTACCACTATTTACCTAGTGCCTGATAGAGCTGCGGGTAGCTAGAGTTGGCTTTGTCTAGGGCTCCCCAGCTCCAGTACATGGTCAGACTATCCTCGTTGGATAGCTCTACAACGGCAAGGGCAGGGTCGTTAGCTATCGTCAGGCCCGTGTACGGATTACTCGAGTTGAGTAGACTGGCAGCAAACTACTTCTGCGACTCTAAAGCCTCCGGAATTACCATAGCAATCAACTTGTCGAATGGAAATATCTCAGGGCATGGGTTGAAAGCCAGAATGTTTGTACGTGGTAGACCTGTCGTGGAGTGCGGGTGCAGTGTCAGATACTGGCTGCTTTGGCCAGACTTAGTATGGGTATACCTTGTGTCATGATGGTGTTCACCAGCCGGAAGATCGCAGTATGTCCTGCCAAAATGTAGCGGCAAATGCCAATACACCCCCCTCTGCTTGAGTCTGTCCATCAGGAAATGCAAGCGATTTACCATGGTTGCATTCAACGTGATCCGGTCGCTGCTGATGATACTAGCACCAAGGGAGCCGGTACCTCCCCAGTTCTAGTCAATCATGGCAAACCGAATCGCATTAAACCCCGATACAGAGGCAACCCTAGCAAGTCCATCAGCGAGGAGTTTTGATGGCACTCCAGCCCCAGCCCCTAGATTGGCACCCCATAGTCGTAGCCTATCCGTGCCGATGTACAGGTGCCCATCACGAGAAATCACGCGACCATTCGAGCCAGCAGCCCCCGCGCCTTGTACCCAGGATGCCCCAGCCAAAGAATCATTATTTTCTGAACCATTCCAAGGACAATGAAACGGGAAAAAGTTATCACCAATCGAGTTTGTATGGTTCGCGAGGGAGTATCCCGACCAGATTACAACAGGGAGCGGCAACACCGAACAATTACCAGCTGAAACGTTGAGCTAGTAGACACCGGACCTCTCCGCAACGGCCTCAATTGAGTATACGTCGGACGCTACCAAGGTCGGGTTAGATAGGTTCAGGCCTACTCCTGCAGGTCCGCCTGACGAGACCCAGTTAGGGGAGGCAGCATCAAGTTGGCCACCCCCAACGACTTGAGCAGAAATATTCACCGGATCATGAGCACGAAATGAACTGTACTGGTAGCCACACCGGGCGTTCGTAATCCCGTCGAGATTTTGGCACGATTGCTATGGCGTCAACCACTTGATACTACAGCCTGCTGAGCCACTTACGTTCGTAGCTGTTCCCAATTCACTCAGGCATGCATGATACAAAATCACTACTGGTATAAGTGCAATTGTTCTCATGTTCACTTTCTCTCGAAGAGGCAAGAAAGGAAGTATGTTTGCCGCAGCGCCACCGTTGTTCGTCCCAAGGATTATGAACGTTCGTCAGCATCGATTCCGTCTCTCCGAGACTCCGTCGGGTGTGTGCTTACACTTGAGTGCATTGAATCTTAAACAAATATTCCTTTCTTCCTTCCGGGTAGGCGGAGAGGACGGAAACAGGCGCCACCGGCACCCAGTGGTTCCGGGCGCAACAAATTGTCTCGCTTCGGCACGACTGTAGCTGTTAGTGCCTTGTTCGCCTCTTGACGACTCTTCGCTTCTTGTCCGAGCCGCTCGTGATACCCGTCCTGGCGACTGTCTCACCGTCGACCGACGATATCTCTGCCACCATCGGGTTCTCGACCTAACCATGCAGATCATGACGTACCAAATCCAGCCCAGCCCCACCCCTTGTTCCATCTGTTCCATCTGCCACCCCTGTATCAGCCTCACCAGCCACAGCTCCTTTGTGGTCAGGATACAGCTACCTATCCATAGTCCCCCATAGCTCACGGAGCGATATCACTGCTCCTGCTCCTGCTCCCCTCGCCTCTCCCTCTGTCATCCCAGGCATCACCCACCTTACTTGTTCATCCCTTACAGCCTGCATCACACCTGTGGCCTACAACTAAAGCAATTTAGTCTCTAGCTACTTGGAGCTGTATGGTTTCGGCAGCAAGCCATAGAACCCCGCCTCTCGATAGGAAGGCAGCATCCATGCATCGTGATTAGCAGTCATCGCGAAGATAGGCACTCGGCATCCGAGATCTAGGAGGTGTTTGCACACGTCTGTCCCTCTAGAATGCACCATTACGATGTCCATCAAAATGGCATCAAACTTCCGCCCGATTCTACCGCCTTTTCCCTCTCCCTCTCCCTCTCTTTCACGCATCCCTCCCACTTCCGCCCCCCTAGAGATCTTGGTGTCTAATGGCAAGTCACCCATGGACGGGATCTGCCCCCTCTGTCTCAGGACAGTTTCACAGTGTTTCCCATCATCGAGATCCTCCGAAGTGACTCCCATCCTCTCCAACATACGTGACGCCATCCTTCGGAGAGCACGTTCGTCATCCACTACCAGCACATGAAGTCCTTGCAAAGCACTACGGAAACTATGAGACACCTATAAAGCTGACCCACTCTCATGAAAGCTCCGTCTCGCTCCATCCATCGATGGACCCACAGACAAACTTGCCACGCCAAACACACGTCCACTCCCCACACAAGTGTTTGGCATCTCCCCCCCTGTGCCTGTAGTCCCAGGTATAGTAGACATCATCGACATGCCACGCACGTAGGCCTCCGATAGCTGGTTCTGCATGCCCTCTCCACCAAGAGCCTGAGGCAGACTCGAGGGAGAAACGCCATCGCTGGCATTTGTATCTAGAATACCAGGGAGTACGGTTCTTTCTCGATCTGGCTCTTCCGTCGCAGGCACTTCCAGAGTCGCTGCTTGTGCATTACCGGTAATGCCTTTATGAGGCCCTGTCGACCACCGGCTACCCTTGGCGACTTCGCCATCAAGAACTGCATGCTCTGTGCTCGTGAGACCACTATCCTTAAAAGCAACATGATACTTGGTGCCAGTTTGCACCGAATCACGATGCTATGGAACCATGGCGTCATTCTCCTCGTGGCTGTATCGCGACTTGTTAGAGAATCGCCCGCTCAGCGATCGCATATGCCTTTGTAATGCTCCTCTCAAATGACTTGGCAATGCAATGACTTTACGCATGGTAGAACCGGAGTGTGCATCTCGTTGAGCTCCACCGCGATTATTGGTACGTGGCGCAGTGTGTTCGTCACCATCTTCGTCATCTCCTGCGGCAGCACAACCACCAATCTATTCACTGTTTCCGTTTGCGTATGCCGTAGACAGGGATTGCAGTGCATCAAGGAGACTCTGAACACGCCTGGACTTGACGCGAGATCGGTTCGTGGGTGTTCTGGATCTCCTTACTTGGTTCACGTCCGGCCTCAGAGGAGTAGAAAGGGTTCCATCGACCTTGGCTTGATGCTGCCCGAATGCAGAATCTCCCCTAGAGATGCTCTTGGTCGGGTCTGCCGTTCCGGATTGATGCATTCCGTGATCTCCAGTACCAGCTTTGACCGATTTATCTGTCTCTCCATTGGTCTGGTCAGCACCAATTGAATGCCCGTCAGAGTAATCAAAAACGCCAGATTTTCCTTCTATCTGTTTCCACCGTTTTCGACGAACCTCAATTCCAGAAGCAGATAATTGACCCGACGCCCCGCTAGAGCTTCCATCGCGGGTTCGGGAGCTTTCTCTGTGCCTATCCTCCTCCATACTACCCCCATGTATGTTCTAGGCAGAACATTCGGCCAGCGCACCATCTAGATTTCCCTCATCGAACTATTGCACTGCCTTACGAATCGCTCGCACCTCTGCAATCTGAATCTGTTTCTACTTGGCCACGAATTGCTTCGGCAGGCGACTAACAGTACCAGCTTCCATTCTTCTCACGACTCGCCAAGGCGGTCGCAGTGGCAGCACAACTTCAAGCACCGTCCGTTTCCTCCGCCTTTCTGTTCTCAATGAGATACTGCCTCCCATCTGATTTGACAGCTCCTGAGCCATTGCAAGGCCCAAGCCAGATCCTTTCTGTTTGGCCACCGAGCTTGCACTGCCGTCGGGTGCAGTGGGTGAAAAATGGCTTTTGGATTGGTGATCTGGTTCACCGTCAGAAGACATGACCATCCCGCTGTCCGATTGATCGCTACTCAGAGAAATCACGGATTCCAATCTAGCCTCAGCAGCAGTCGACTCGCCAGTCGTAAACGGCACGAATGCCATTTTTGAACCTCCATCGCCCTTGAATCCTTTCAGCCCACTTCCCGTATCGATGACACGGAACACTAGATGAGGAAGAACATATTGAGTTGCTTCAGGTTCAGCACTTCTTCCATGACTCCTGTCCGAAGCACTCTTGTTGCCCTTGTGTTGGCCAGGGGCTGTAGTCCAACCGATAGCTGATTTCGAAGCACGCAAAGTACCTTCCTTGTTCAGTCGCCCGGCCGCTAATGGCATATCGGAATCGCTGCTGCTCTTGATCTGGCTAGTGCATCCAGCAGTACTGAAGGCATCGTCATCCTCATCCATGGAGAGGGTGGACTGTGGCTACATCAGTCGAAGCGGCAGAGCTTGGACACCTTGCTGGGAGGTGCCCCCACGAGTCGCAACTGGTCCGAATGAACTGATGGACTCAGACTTGACACACTCTTGCGATGATGATAGTGCACTGGAGGGCGATACGGCAGGGAACTCTGACAGCAGTTCAGATGGGGCAACCAGCCGATCAATCGCACTCGGCACCGCCGCCATAGCTGCTACGATAGCACCAGATCCCTCATCGTTGAGGATGCCTGCACGATGGCACATTGCATGCACCCGTCGCATCGCTGAGGGTCCTATACCGAAAGTACTGTTTGCTGTCACTCCTTCCATGGTGCAGAGTAGCTCGACGGCATTCAACACGGAGCCGTGACACACATCGGCGCATGCATCGAGTTGCATCTTGCGAAATGACTCTATGGTCATGCCAGAGCCACCACCCTATGCCGGGGTACCATAGAGCTCACGAGTAGCACGTTCCGAGCCACATGATCCTAAGCACCCTGTCTTTAGAGCGTCAGCAGCAGAGTCTTCTGATTCGGCCTTATTCTTCCGTCTGATCTCCTAGCCCTTGCTCCCCTTTTCGGGATCACGCTGTTGCAGCATCCATCGTAGCATGTCTAGCCTAGTTGACTCTGTTCCCTCTGCAGGCAGTACTGGAGCAGTATCAGATTGACCTGTCTGGGCCTGGTCAAATGCTTGAGCTAGGATGCTTGATCCGACTTCCTCCTCAAACACTTCTCTCGAAACGGGTCGCATACGCAATGACAGGTCAAGGAGAATGTAGCCTTTCGTAGCGAATTTCCCAGCATTGGTTAGACCACTGCGATGTATGAGAGACCGAAAGATGACAACATATGCGGTATGGGGAGAGACGTTCATACCGATAGTCTAGCGTATAACTTGTTGATTTCACCATCTCACTTGGCCAAGATCTGAGAAATGCGAAGCTCATCTGCAAGTATGACGGGTGGCACTGAGGATGATACGTGCAGCCTTAGTGGGACTTGGGCGAATGACTTATGACTCGATGCAACAGCTACCACTAGTTTGCGCGGGTCAACAGGTGCCACGGTCACGGGTAGCTTGCCTTGGTGTAGCCGGCTCAAATCCAGCATGTCATTGACTAGGCGATGCAGCGTCTCAGTTCCCTGATATATGACATTCATGTCGCCCTCGCTTGCCAAGTACTCTCGTTGACATGACGCAAGCAAGTCCTTCACCTCCCGCATCTGATCCCCGCAAGACTACACATCTCGTCGAGTCATACCCAAAGTTTCGAGGGCAGCTGAATCTGACATAAAGCCCACTCCAGCCGGTGCATTAGCCTCTTGATCGTGGATTCCTACGGATTCAGTACGACCAGCAACATCCCTCGCAGTCATCGTCTGGATCAGCCGCTAAGCTATGTTGTCACACCTCAATTTCGCCCTCTCTTCCACGACGAGAGCTGCTTTTACCAGTCGTGTTGCATCCGTCGTGGCCCGCTTACTCGCACTGATTGCTTCTCTCAGCATGCCCAGACTACCACTACACAGATGCAAGGGGTTCCTTTGCTCATGCACGATAAATGAAACAAGAACCTCGTGGGCCTTCTGGGCCGCCTGCAGCCTCGCTTGCTCGGAGTCCCGGAGATCTCTGAGCTGCTGAGACCTGAACACGGTGTACATCGCACCAAGCAGAGCAGCAATCACGATAGTAACAAGACATCCGGACAGCAGCGGTGCTACGAAGGCATTGGTCCCTTGAATCTGGAAGAACTCATCTGTAATGGCAGCATGGATGGACCAGAGACGATTACCCACTGGGATCAGAAGGCCGAGCACCTGCTTCGGGTCTTCATTCCGTCTCTACTCGATGAACTGAAGCACTCTATCTCTCGCTTCATCAGTGGCCGGATCTTCGAAGTTCAGCTAGTCGATGTTGGCGAATTGGAATTCGCCTAGCCCCGGCCTGACCCGATGGTGCGGCAACCTACCAGTGTCAGTGCCTACTTCGATCCGGTCGAACCTAGTAGCTGGGTCTCCACCGCTGATGCCAGCCGACACAAGGATCCGAGCATACTCGTCATACTCCTACCCTTGCACCATGCGTTCCCCAGATCCGTCCAAATCAATTGATTTCGAATGATATAGCCTACTCAACGCCTCCCTCGCCATGTCAGTGACGTCCTCGCTGTATAGTGCCAGGGGGGAGTCGCGGTCACGGAATGTGTGTGCTTGTCGAGAGATCGTGGCAAACTAGACGGCAGCGATTACATGCCCTCTCACAAGATGGCCGTCGACGCAACGACTGCTGCAAGTCTCCAGGGGATGGTCTCTCAAGCCTGCCTGGACGTCCCTCAGGCTCTGGTTGTATGCAGCCATAGCGTCCTCAGGGGAGGTGAAAGGGAGGCAGGTGGCTCTAAACGCATCTCCACAGGCATCCGTTGCGTTATGAGCGTGCTGCTGGACGATATACTGCGATTCGGTGATGCGATTCACTTGTGGGTAGGTGATATCGGCAAGCCGCGGAACATCTATGCTCAGTTCCAGGGTGTCTGTGCCACCTTCCTGGTTCCTTCCACTGTTTGAATACACAGGTGTGACCACAAATAACCCACGTGCCCTACCCCTCTACGTGTTTGTAAATACTGGGGGTGATACGTCAATCGTTCGAGCTCGTACCGCGGCCTCAATTAGCTCGAACCTGAGTTCATTCGATGCAATGTCTACCCCAACACCACTTCGCGCCGAATCTCTGTAATTGCCAATCGCAGAAACAACAGCAAGCCGCCGGTTTACTAGAAGCGAGGCGTTCACGGTAGTAAGTGGTACAAAACCATTGGGACCAAATGTCCTTAGCTCGAAAACTGGCTGCTGCGCCACCATGTCAGCATAATTCTGTCCAAGCTGAAGCTCAAGTAGCTGACTGTGAACACGATCTACTTCTCTTGTAAATGCAGCTGCGGTAACCCTATCAGGATTGCCGAGGATAATTCTGTTAGAGACTGATTCAACCGCAGGCGGACGGACGCCAAGAAAGTCATGACTGCTCGCCAGTCCCTCTACTGCTGATCGCAGTCCCACAAGGCAATCTATATTTTCATAGAACGTCTGCGCTATAGCATTTACGCGTAACTGCGCTCTCTCATCGAACGTGGCTAGATTTTTGTCACGTTCGGCCTGCCATGAAACAATTGAGAGAGCAGCTGTTATAGAAATGCACCCCACGACAAGTCCAAGTCCCCACCAGCAGATGTGGATACGACATAAACCTATCATAGCAGGTTCGTCCTTCTACGTTTTGCGCGGAGTATACATAGCCGAACTAACTTCGGATTTCGAGGTGGCCTGGCTTCGATCTTGGAAGCGATTCAGCTGAACAGCCTATTGTACTCCTGGACACGATAGCCAGTAGCAGAACAAGCTTTTTTAAATGGTAATCAGTGAATTTGTTTGGCGGCCAACTTCGCGGGAATGTGCAAGTACAGCAATTAGGTGTTGCCAGTCTGAGTGGTCGCAACTTCTGGCGACACGTCAAGCTAACCCTATGGCTGAGGCCAACCCTGAGCCGCGTGTTGACACATCAGCCGCCTCGCTAGTCAAGCACCTTTCCAAAAATATCTGTCCACTTGCTTTGGCTTCAGCTCGACAAAGTGTCCAAGCCAGCGCCGCAGCCCCAGCAATTCGGGGATATCGCGCCTGCTACTGCCCCCCAGCACCCTGGGCCAAGTGCGGGGTATAGCCTTTGGCCCAAGGGAGCAGCGATTGCTCAGCAGGAGTCCGATCACACACGAGTGCCTCTACCCAGCCCAATGCCTCCCTGTCCCACCTGGTTGAAGATGAAGACGAAGTGCCTGCTGCTGGACCACCCTCGCATTGCATTCGGCTGTAATCGCACGCAATCTCTAGCACATCGGACAGAAGTCCTGCATCGACTTCGATTGCCGTGAGACGAGCCAATCGCCTGGGTCCCAAAGCCCGTACCAGTCCCAGGCGCTCGCCTGAACTGGTGCAACGCCGCCAATCCCGCTCCAGCTGCATCAGAGTCCGCGGCAACCCATCCGACTTGCCTTTCCCTTTTCCTTTTCCTTTCCTTTCTCCTTTCCTTTCTCCTTTCGTTGTTTTCATACCCATCAACATCGGTTCAGCCCCTATATCGCCTGCTGCCGTACCAGCCACGACTGAAGGTCTAACTGAAAGGGCACTCATCGTCGGGATCGCTTCCTCGGTCACCCCAGGGGCCGGGGCTCCAGCACCCCCTGGTGGAGTAACATCAGCTGTTGTACCGGACAGTGTGACACCAGCAGGTCCGTAGCCGGACGATGGGCGCAGTGCTTGGGCGCATATATCGGCGATGCTTCGCCGCGCAGTGCTGGCTATAACCTGGGGTCTACCGGCTGAGACTGTATGACCAGACGAAGGTAGCTTGGGCCTCTAAATGCAGCGCCGCCCCACGCGCGCTGATCCATCCGCCCAAATACCTCTCGCAATCAGCTCTTCATCTTTCGTTGCCGATTCAGTAGCCAGCTGAGCCCAAGACGGAGGTCGCCCTGAGGCTAACTCACGCGCCGAGCTGGCAGATACCGCTAAATCAAGCAGGAGTGAATCCGCTGACCCTGCTACATAGCTAGCATCTCTTTCATCGTTGGGTTCGTCCATACCACCTCCTTTTGGTCGGCCATTGCCGCCCATCAGCTCTCCCTAAATTTGCTTGCCGGCAAGAGGCACCAAGTCAGTCGCCAGAACTCGCTGATGAAACTGCTCATAGCTTGGCGCTTCCATTACTGCACGTTTCTTGGTTTCGTCCACACGGCTTCTGAAGCCATCAGCCTCGGCGGCCGCGGCAAGCTCCGACTCTGCGGCCACCTGGCTCGTTCTTATCGACACAGGCTGCCGTGCGACCAACGCCCGCATTGCCGCAGCTTCCATGGCCATGCCCTATATATATTTACTTGGGTTTTAGAAAAAGCGGACCTTGAACAGTTTATATCGCTGAATTTAACCTTGGCGGGGTAGAATATAATTGTGGATTCAGCTAAAGTCAACTGGTGTGACGAGCGAATCCAGCTCATTCGGCAGGACGTACCAAGAGCTCTGCTTCATTCCTTACTGCTCTTTTTAGCTTAAACTAGTTGTATAGGCCCGCTTGACATATTTTTCACGAGCAAAAACGATCGGGAGCGAGCTGTCACCTCGTTCCGCCCCTAGCCCCACCCGCCGACTCACCACCGTCCACGGAGGGCACACCATTCCCTCGATTCGCTTTTCCAGCCCCAGTTCGTTGCACAAACGAGATGAGCGCTCGGATCCCCACGGCCATCTTCCTTTGCTTCTCATCGTTCATCACGTGTGCAACATCCTGTTCGAATAGATTGTTCCTACTTGCACGTGCATGGATCCCTGTCGTCGTCACACCCACGATCCAGTCCTGTTCCCCGACTGACCACTACACATGATGTTGCAAAGCACGGAGCGGCTTTCCTCTAGCCAATGCTCCAGCCATTCCCTCTAGATGTCCCAATACATCCAGTGGCAAGATTCCTCTCGATGCCATGTCCCACAATGGCATTAGATACTCGGTGCATCTCCCTAGCTCTGCCCGTGTTCTCTTCTCCTTGCTGGAACTGACAGCATGCGATGCGACCGACTCACCACGAGAGGGACCACTTGGTCGGCTGCGGCCGACACCTACTCCTGCACCTGCACCTGCACCTGCCCCGAGTTCGACTGCTTGTGCTGCAGACATGTCTTCCACTTCGCTCGCCCACCCAGCTAGTAGTCCATGGAAATAGTCTCTCACGCGTAGCATCCTCTCCTTTGCCTCTTTCAGAGTGGTGGGAGGGACGTACTCGGTCCCTGCCAGGGAGAAGGCATCGGCGGAAGATGACAATGCATGGCTGGGGATCGACGGGGCGACCGAGGCATCATCAGGAGTGGCACATTTGCTAGCATCAATTGCAGAAGTAGGAAGAGATGGGGGATCAGATGATTCGAGTGGCGCATGCTTCGAGCTACGCGGCCGAGTCTCGCTTGCTGTGCCGACACCCCGTAACCCTTCGACTCCCGAGCGCCGTCGCACTCCCAAATGGTGCTCGACGCCGAGTCTTGTTCCAAGCACATCATCATCTGAGGCGTACCGATTAGATCGCAGCTAAATCTGGTTTGCTGTTTCACCGAAGAATCGAATGGGCTTTCCGTGAGATCGGAGGAGAGTTGTTGCCGATTTGAGGTCATTCGCAGCGGCCTGGGTTTCATCCCCCGCCAATTCGGTAGCTAATTCATCACGATGGCTTTTCATAGCACCCTATACGAGCCCCGCGTCCCCACGCGACCGCTTCTGGGGCCTACTAGAAATATCGCCGGATAGTTCGTCCATAATATTATTATCAGGCCTCGGGCGACGGTCACCACGTCGGACGAACTTCGAAGCGCCCAGACTTATGCTAGCACTCTTCTTTGTTTCTTCTCTACGGGCCTGAATCAGTTCTCGCAGCCCATTCATCCCGACTGCGCTTGATATGATTCCATTTTCGAGATTGGCGGAAGTTACTTCTGCTCCGAGTCGGAAATGATGACGAGTGGGCAGCACGCCCGGGTTTCACCTCTCTGCAGACCATAGATTGCCTATAAGAAAGAACCAAACATCCTAAGGTTGCCAGAGTATGTCAGGAACCGGCAGGCCGGCAGGTAGTGCATCGCTGCTGCCTCCTGGGCTAAGCCACTCTGGTCCACAGTTCGATTTTGAGAAGTTGCGACAAGCGATTGCCTTCGTTGCGAATGGAGCAGGCGACGAGAGGGCACGATAGAGTGCGACAGAATATATTGCAGATGTTAGGCGTGGCGATGCCGGGTGGATGGCGTCGATCAATCTTTTGAAGCTCGACATGGATCACCCGGCCAACGTGCATGAGCTGCAGTGGGCATCCCAAACCATGGAGGAGAAAGTTAACGAAGACCTGTAGCGCCTTGCCAAACATTTGTGGCCTAATGTCAGAGATATGCTGCTGACTGGTTTGATGAGAGGGTT
>Ga0136560_1001044_pt1 | contig 14192 bp, 6 predicted proteins | sample AntRauMeHopE1497_FD_104925 | JGI IMG/M metagenome (GOLD analysis project Ga0136560, IMG submission 104925) | Saline lake microbial communities from Rauer Islands, Antarctica - Metagenome Hop E1 #497 | ecosystem: Environmental > Aquatic > Non-marine Saline and Alkaline > Saline | place... | reverse complement strand
CGCCCACCCCCGCCGCCAGCCCCGTGGTGTCCTCCAGGTGCGCCAGCTCCAGCTCGTGGGCCTCCTGGTACGCCCCCGCCGCGCGCCGCAGGTCATCCTCCGGGTCGTTGCCCAGGCCCGTCCACGCGCGGCGCTTGTACGCCGACCCAAGCAGCGACTTGGGCTCCGCCGAGGGCATGAGCAGGCAGAGCCGCTCGAGGAGGCCGAGGCCCTCCATCATAAGCTCGTCGGCGAGCCGGCGCCACTCCGTGGGGGGGGCGTCCGGCTCTGCCGCGGACCGCTCGCTGGGGCCGGCGGGCAGAGCCGCGCCCGCCGCGTCGTCCTCGCCGTCCCCCTCACCGCCCTCGGCCGCCGCCGCGGCTCGGAACGGCATGCGGGCGCCGGACGCCGCACCCCCCATCCGCCCGCCAGCCTCGGAGGCCCGGCGCGGCGAGACCACTGCCACAGGACCGGTCGGGCTGGCGGCGCCGCCCTCCCTGGCACCGGGAAGCAGCAGCTCCGGCGTCCCGTCCGCGCCACTGGCGCCGGCCGCCGCCCCCGCGTCCTCCTTTGGCGTGGGCGGCGCCCGTAGGGCTCGGAACACACCGCCCGTCGGCTCCTCGTCGCCCCCCAGCCTCGGCCCCGCGCTCTCGTGCCGCCCCATGGACCGGCCCTGCCGCCTGACGAAGGAGCGCACGGCCCGCTTCAGCCGCTTGCTCCCCGCCGCCTCCATGAGAGACGCCGCCTGCTCCACGTCGCCCAGCCGCGCCAGCGACCACACCTGCTGCGCCCGCCGCACCAGCAGGTTCCCCAGCTGCTCCATCGCCCCCACCGACGCCCCGCTCCGCGACCGCTTGAGGCACGACCGGTACGCCGCGATAGCCCAGTCGAAGTAGCCCAGCTCTGCCCACGCCCTCCCCAGCGCCTCCCACAGCGCCCCGCTCGCCGCCGCGCCGGGGGCCTGCATCCGCCCCTGCACCCACCCGAGCCGCACTTCGATCGCCGACGTCTCCCCCTCTGCCGGCGCCTCCGGCTCGTCGCCCCGCTCCGACGCCGCGATGGCCGCGGCCACCATCGCGCCGGCGTCCTTGCCGCCCGCGGCGCCCACCGACGGGCCCGACGTCGCCGCCTCGTCGGTCAGGGCCCGCAGCTCCGCCATGATGGAGTCAGACTCCGGTCCGAAGAGCCGGCGGCCGCGGGGGCTGGGCGCGACGGCCAGGCCGACGACCTCGTGGGCCGAGCGGGGCGTCGCGATGGTGTCGGTGGTGGAGCGGGACGACGGGAGGGCCCCGTTGGAGCTGATGGGGCCCCTTGCCACCCCGACGGACATGGAGGCCGATGCGACGTCAGAGGCGTGGCTGCCCCGGGCAGGGGACGCGGCGCCCCCCGCCGACCGGTCGCCCCCGGCGGAGCTGCCCCGCACGCCCTGCGGCGTGGGGAGTTCCCCCCGGAGGCGGCGGCGCACCCCCTTCCAGCGCTTGAGGTGGGCGGCGACGACGGGCATGCGGGTGATCTGCTTCAGGTTGGGGCGGTCCGCAGGGTTGGGCTGCAGCAGCAGGGCCACCATGGCCCGCAGCTCCTTCGAGAAGTGCCTCGGCAGAGCCTCCGGGCGGTTTCGCATGATGGAGAAGATGATGCTGGGGAGGTTGGAGCCGTCAAAGGGCCGGCGCAGCGCCGCCAGCTCGTACAGGACGCACCCGAGGCCCCACACGTCGCTCTTGACGTCGTAGCGCTGGCCGGAGCACACCTCGGGGCTGAGGTAGTGCGGGGTGCCGACGATTGTGGCCGCCTGCTCCTCCTTGCCCAGGATCTTGGCGATGCCGAAGTCCCCCAGCTTGATGGTGCGCCCTTGGGGCCCCGACACCATGATGTTCGCGGGCTTGAGGTCGCGGTGGAGGATGCTGCGCGAGTGGACGTACTGCAGTGCGTCGACGATCTGCACGAACCACTCCCACAGCTGCTGCTCGTCGAAGTACTCCCCCTCAGCGTCCACGAGGCGCTTCTGGAGCGTGCCGGCGCTCGCGTACTCCATCACGATGTGCATGGTGCCGTCCTCGACAAAGTTGTCCACGAACCGCACCACTCCTGCGGGCGCGTGAGGGCGGGACAGGCGGCGTAGGCGCGGCCGCGTGGTGCACGCCGCAAGCATCTGGCGTGACAAAGGCGCGCCCGGCGCAAGGGGCGCGCCGCGCGCGCGGGAAGCCAGTCGCCGGGAAAAAACGCCCCGCCCGCCGCCTCCCCTCACCGTCATGGCGCAGGTGCGCCAGCAGCTTGATCTCCTGCAGGATCTCGTCCCTTTCCCTCTGTCCCAGCTCCTCCATGGGGTTGTGGAACACCTTCACGACGAGGTTGTCGCCCGTGGCCAGCGCGCGGACATGGTGCACGGTGGCGAACGCCCCGCGGCCCAGCGTCCTGATCTTCTCGTACCTGTCCATGCCTCGGTGGCCCGGAGGCGGAGCTTCAAGAGCGCGGAGGCAGGGGGGCCGCTGTCAGTCTTGCAACCGACCACCCCGCAAGCACGCTGCTTGAGTGCGGGAAAAACGGAATCGCAATCTTGGGAAGCCGGGCATAGATGTGGCCGGTCGCGAATCGCGCCGCCCCCAGCCCACCGCGCGCGGGGCCCCGGCCGCCCCTCTCCTCCCCTGCGCCTGCCCCGCCCGACGTCCGATCGTGACAGTCGGCCAAGGCCGGGAGGCAGGGGAGGCAGGGTCGCGGCCAGCCCGGCCCAGCCGCGTTTCTTCAACCATTCTTGGGCGCGGCGCCCCAGTGGCTGCCCCCTGAGCCCGCAGCGGCGCGAGCTACACAGTTTTGATCGAGTACGAGCCTGCGCGCGCGGCCGCGTCGGTCCTGGAGCCGAATGCTCCCGCCGCTGGGCGACCCGGCGAGCAGGCACCGACGGCAAGGGTGACTCGGACAGACCCCAGCCGCTTGAAGGGCCACCCTGCGGCAACATGCGGGCGGAAAATCCGGGCCGGGCCTCGCTGTGAGGCCGTGCGTGCGATTGGCGCTGGGCGTGCGGAGGTCGGGCCGCCAAGCAGCTGTCCGCTTCCGCCCTGGCGACCGCTGCGCGCGCCCGCGGACGCCTGCACACGAATTTGCACCTCACCTTCCAGAATCACACTAATGGCTGCGCGATTGGCCTCACTCGGCTCCGGAAAACGCCGCAGAACACACGATTGTGCCGGCAGAGGCGTTCTCGTTGCCGCCCGCTGCCACTTGCGCGGCTCGGCGCCCCCGCCGCCCCACACCCCACCGCGCCCGGACGCCGCCGGGCTTGGCTCGGAAACAGGACTTGCCGGCTGCTGCGGGAGCGGATCTGCCGCCGGCGAGCGCTCGCCATGGCACACTCGGCCGGGCGAACCGGGGCGCCGACGGGAACGGACGGCGCGTCCCGACGCGTGCGGTCCCCGGAGCGGCCGCCCGACCTCAACGTGGAGGGCCTGGACGAATCGATGGACGGGGAGGACTCCGCGGCCGTGGGCCGCGGGGATGACGAGGGCGACGACGACTCAGTGATGGGCGACGACGACGCGGCGGCCGCGCTCGAGGCCGTATCGTCCGCGCGCGGGCTGTCCTCGCAGCCCGTGAACCGGTTTGGCTTCGTGGTGGTGGACCTTTCGGCGCCGGGCGCCCCCAGCGCGGAGTCGGCGGCCTCGGCCGCTCCGACGCCCGTGACCAGGGCCGAGGCGCGGCGGGAGAACGGCCGCGCCGAGAAGTGGCGGGTGATGCTTTCCCGTTGGGGCGAGTTCACGCGGCGGCGGCCGCGCGTGATCAAGTCTCGCGTCCGCAAGGGCATCCCCGACTCGCTCCGCGGCATCGTGTGGCCGGTGCTCGTGGGCGGGGACGAGCTCGCGCGGCGGCACCCCGGGCGGTACCGCCGCCTGCTGCTCGCGGCGCCGCGGGAGGACGACTTCGGCATCATCATGCGAGACCTGGACAGGACGTTCCCCCGCCACCTGCAGTTCCGGGAGCCGGGGGGCGCCGGGCAGCTCGCGCTCATGCGCCTGCTCCGCGCCTACGCGGCCTACGACCGGGACGTGGGGTACTGCCAGGGCATGGCCTTCGTGGCGGCGCTGCTGCTGACGTACATGCCCGAGGAGGCCGCCTTCTGGACGTTTGTCGCGCTCATGCGCCGCCGCGGCCTCCGCGCGCACTACCTGCCCCAGCTGCCACTCTTCATGGAGCACGAGGCCGTGCTCGGCGGCCTCATGGAGCGCCACGAGCCGGCGCTGCGCGCGGACCTGGAGGCCAAGGGCGTGGTCCTGACCATGTTCGGCGCGCAGTGGTTCCTCACCCTCTTCGCGCACTCCTTCCCCTTTGACGTCGTCGTCCGCGTCCTCGACGTCGTGTGCCTCGAGGGGCACAAGGCCCTCCTCCGATGCGTCCTGGCCGTCCTCCGCCTCCTCCGCCCCCGCGTCCTCGGCCTCCCGTTCGACCAGATGGTGTCCCGCCTCGGCGTGCCGCCCCTCGACCTCACGGCCGACGACATCATCGACACGGCTCTGCGCATCCGCGTCACCTCGGATGACGTCATGAGGCTGCGATCGGCGTTCCGCGGCTCCGCGGCGGGGCGGCGGCTGCGCCGGGCGTGCGGACAGAACATCGCAAGGAGGCGGGCGGCGGCGGCGTCGAGGGGCAGGGAGGCGGCGCAGGCCGCGCACAGCGCCGGCAGGCCCGACGTGGCCGCGGCGTGGGCCGAGGCCGCGGCCGCCTTTGGGGAGGACGACGGCGTCGACGACCCGGAGGCCGTGTACTGGTCGGACAGCGCGGCGCAGTGGGCCGCGTCGGAGGGCGCGGCGTCGCTGAGCGAGGGGGCCAAGGCGGCGCCGCCGCTGCCCGACCCAGCCCTCGAGGCAGGCTCTGCCGCCGCCCCGCCCTGCGACGCGCCCCCCCCCAGCCCCGTCATGATGTCGCCGTGGATTCCCGTCGCCGAGGACGCCGTCACGCCCGTCGTCGCCGACTGGGCCCCGCGGCGCAGCCACCGCCGAAGCGACTCCAACACCTCCACCGCCACCTCTTCTTCCGCCGCCGGCAGGCAGGGCAGGACGGGGCGCGACGCAACGGGCGCGGCGTCGCGCGTCGGCAACGTCGGCCCCGCCGCCCGCCACGCCAGGGCGGCCACGGCGCTCAACCCGCCCGCCGCCCGCCCGGCCATGGCCTCCGTGCCCCCGTCCCCCGCCGCCTCCGTCGCCGTCTCGACGCCCGCCGCCGCCCACTACGCCTTCCCCCTCCCCGGCTCTGCCGGAAGAGCCGAGCGGATCCTCCTGTCGCCGTCCCGGCTGCCGGCCGGCGCTGCGGCGCCGCAGCCCCGCCGTCGCTCCCGCCTCGCCCCCCGCTCCCCAGGGGCCGCCACCGCCGCCTCCGTCGCCTCGGCCGCCTCCTCCTATCGCACCGCCATCGGCTCCTCCTCCTCCCTCGCCGGCGGCCGCATCCTCGGCCCCGAGGTCGTCTCCGTGCCTCACGCCCGCCGCGGCCGCGGCAGCGGTTTCGCCCCCCCGTCCTCGCTCCCCCGCCGCCCCAGCCTCGGCTTCGACGACGCCCTGTCCTCCTCCTACGCATCCTCGGGCGCCGGCGACGGCTCGGCGCCCGGCCTCCCCAGGAGCCCCCCTCTCGGCTCGCGGGACGAGGCCGACGCGGGGAGGCAGGGCCCGCCCCGGGCCGGCGCTGGCGTTGGGGTGGGAGCGGGCGCGGGGGGGAGGCGCCACTCTGTTCCGAGCGCCAGGGCGCCGGGGCGGGCCCTCGCGGCCCTGTCCGGGTCCGAGGACGGGGACGAGGCGCGGCGACGGGGGGGGGACGGCGACGACGGCGTCGGCTCGGACGGCGGGGAGGAGGAGGAGGAGGAGGAGGAGGCCGGGGGGTGGGACGGCGGGGCGGCGCCTGAGCACAGGGCGCTGCCCCTTGCCATGCCGCACGGCCGGCGGTCCACGGAGGGGTCCCCAGAGCCCGCGGACGCGAGGAGGAGGAGGCGGGAGGAGCGGGGGAGGGCGAGGGAGGAGGCGGGGCGGGCGACGGCGGCGGCGGCGTCGGCGATCTGGCGGACAGAGGGGCGGAGGCAGGCCGGGCTGGCGGCGGCGCTGCAAGGGGGCGAGGGCCCGAGGGGCAGTGGCGTCCTCGCGGGCGGCGAGGGGCAGCGGCAGGGGGGCGTGGTCGACGGGGAGGGTGCCGCGGCGTCGGGCGGGGCGAGCGCGGGGCCCGGCGGCGCCGACTCCGTGCGGTCCGGCCTGACGGGCGTGACGGGCGTGACGACGAGCACGGCGGCGACGACGATCAGCGGGATGGGGGACCGGTGCCGCGCGGCGTCGGGGACGGTGGGGCGCGGGTCTAGGTCGTCGCTGTCGCTCGGCGGGCCGGTGGAGGCGGGGGGCGCGTCGTCGCCCGTCGCCGTCGCGGTGACGGTGAGCGGCGGCCGCAGGAGCAGCGAGGACGGGGCGGCTGTGCCGTCGCACGCGGGGGCGCGGGGCCCCTCCCTCCTCCTGGTCGACGCGGGGAGGGGGGCGAGCGGGTCGGGGTGTGAGAGCCCGGGGGGCGGCGACGGCTTCCTGGCGTCGGCCGTCGGTGGCGCGGCCGCCGGGTCGGGGGGCGACGCGGAGGCGATGTGGGCAGGCCTGTGCGCCGCGGGAGACGCCGCTGACGACGCGGCGAGGGAGCGGCAGAGGCAGCGGCGGGACGGCATCGCCCGGGGATGGGGCGGCGACGGTGACGACGATGACGACGCGATGGAGGAGGGCGGCGGGGACGTCACCGAGGCGGCGGGGAGCGGCGGCCGAGCCCCCGCCGCGATGTACTCCCGCCTCGGTCGGTCGTCCATGACCCCGCCGCAGGAGCCACAGCAGGCCGGCGCGAGGGCGCGGCCCAGGGGCGGGTCCGAGCTCGGGCCCGGGCAGCTCGCGGCCCGCCGCGGGAGGGACAGCAGAGCCACTTCGGACTGCGACGGGGCCACGACGACGACGACGGGGAGCGTGGGACCGATGTCGCTTCGCGCCCTGCCGCTGTCGGCGGACGGCTTCTCGTCGGGGGCCGACGGGCGGCTCGCGGGGACGTGGGTGCTGCCCCGGGGCAGGCAGCCGCGTCGCCCGGCCTCGACGAGCCGGTCGACGACGCCGGTGTCGCCGCGGGACGGGGACGGTGCCGACGCCGCGCCGCTGCAGATGCGCGGCGCGGTGCCGAGGGGGAGGGCAGTGCCCTCGATGAGGGCGGCGGCCACGTGACGGCGCGCCGGTGCGCGAGCGACGGCGAAGAGAGCGGCAGGGCGCGACGAGTCGGGTGATTGGCGCAGCGAATCGGGTGATTGGCGCAGCCAGGCACGGGGGCGGAGGCAGCGAGGCACGGCCTCGGCTCAGACTCGGGACGAAACGCGCAATCAAACAGGCACACGGTGACACGCAGGGCTGCCTGCCGGCGCGCGAGGCGCGGCGGGCGGCGGGGGCTGGCGGCGGCGGCGGGACGCCTAGGCCTGCACCAGCTCCGAGGCCGCCCAGTCCTCATAGGAGCCGTCCGGGAGGTACCGGCGGATGATGATGGGGATGCGGTTCTCGCCGAGCTCCAGGCTGGCGATGCGGAGCGGGTCGACCTCCTCCTTGATGTCGATCAGCGGCGGCGCGTTCATGCTCAGCTGCAGCGCCCTCGTGCCGAGGATGCGGGCCCGCTCGTACTTGGTCATGTAGTGCGTGGTGCTCCGCCTCGGGTCCCCAACCCCGAGGCCCTTGGGCTTCTCGACCGTGGGCGGCGGAGTCCCTGAGCCGGACGCCGAGCCGCCCGCCGCCGCAGCAGACGACGACGACCCGAGCATCGCCTGGTCCGGGAGAAATGCCGTGTCGTGGGGACCCTGCGGCACAGAACGAGGCATGAAAACCGCGAGCAGTGGCGGGGGCAAGGGCGGCGAGCCTCGGCCGCTCGGCGAGACGCCTCCACCGCTCCCACGGCCGCCTCACCGGCATGGCAGGGGCTCCAAATGCAGGCTCCAATGCCATTGCTGCAGGGGAACGGTGCGCCGAGTGCGCTCCCGGCCCGCATCGGGCTGATGAGACTTTGCTCGCCCGCGGGTGGCAGAGCTGACCCCGCCACCAATCGGCCAAGCCGCGGGGGGCGACCACACCACCGAAACGACCCATATTTGCCCTGGGGCGTGACACACGGTAGCTCCGCGGAGCATGGCTGCGCCCCCGGCCTCCGGACCGGAGGTTGAGGTTCTTGACATTGAGTCGGGCGTTACCCTGGCCTGGGCGGTGCTGTCATCCAAGACGTCGCTGGCCGCTCTCAGGCACGAGGTGAGTGGCATGCCATACGCAGTCAGCCAGCGAGCCTTCAGGCGCCGAGAGCGCTCGCAGGCCGTGCTGACGGCGGGCCCGGTTTCGTTTGGCAGCAACGGCAGCGAGCCCGCCGCCCGATTTGTTCGCAGATGGTTACGAGTGGCGTGTTTCGCTCAGACTTTGCGTTCGTTAGCCCGAACCGCAAGCCCATCCCGAGGGGCCTGGAGGGAAGCGTCCGACTCTCTCAGTTTCCTTCGCCCAAGATTGCCGTTCGGCACCGGGCGGAGGACCGCTCGGGCCCCGCCACAGCTTCAACGCCGCCGCCCATCTCGGTGCGCACGAGGTCGAGCGGCGCGAGCCAGTCGGCTTCTTCCGGCCGGTCGCTGCCCGCATCGAGGGAGCTCAGCCCTCTTGCGCGCATGGCCCGCAACTCGTTGCTCGGGGCCATGCGGCCGGGAAGCTATTTGTCCGTGGCGCACACACGTGGCATTACGACGCCTGGCTCCGCTCCGGCCCAGCTGGCGACATCCACATTCTGGGGGCAGCGGCCCGGCCCTCAGGGGGAGGCGGCACGTCCTATGACGTCCTTTGAGCGAGACTGGCCGCTCTCGTGGTCTGGCGACCTGGCAGAGTCCCCGCGGTCGGGCAGGGCCCCCTTGTCGCCGCTGGGCGGAGAGCTTGGGGAGGGGGGCCTGCACTCCAAGGCACGCGCGTTCTTGTCGCGGTCGTCCACGGCGAGCGTACGCATGGCCGCGGCAACGACGCCCAGGGGGTCGCGGCCTCCCCGTCTGCCGCGTTGGCACGCCCAGAACCGGTCGGCGGAGATCCTCGCCAGGATTGAGCACCGACTGAGCGCCCTGGGCCAGACGAACGCTCCCCGCATCGAAGCGAGGTATGCAGCGGGCCCCACGGCTTCCGGGGATGGTGAGGTGCTATACAGTGCTGCTGCAGCTGCTGCAGGAGCGGAGCAAGATGGAGGGCCTCACAGGGTCTTAGCCGGCGACGGCGGCGACGACGATGAGTGGGAGGATGGTGAGGAGAGCGAAGCAGAGGGCCACGGGTCGGCGCTCATGGTGACGTCGGGCTCAGAGGAGGGCGTAGGGCATGCCGCCGCCTATCATGACGGCGGTGCGATGGACGCCTTGCGGGAGTCGGCCTCTGTGCGAAGTACCGTCAAGGCCGCCGACTCGGTGGTCTTTGGCAAGGACCGCATCGTTCGCCAGTTCAGTCTGCGAGTCAGCGCCGAGTCGTCGTACCGCGTCGCCCTCGTGACGCTGGCTGCTGACCTTCGTCGCTCGGTGCTTTGCATCACGGTGATGGACCCTACCTCATCGCGCATCCACAAGCGTGACATCCCTGGGGCCAGGCTCGACGCCCTCCTGACGGAAGCGCAGCGAGTGGCGGTCCGGGCCGCGGCATCGGCCGGGGACAGGGGCGACGCCTGGCTGGCTCGGCTGGGCGCCGCCGGCGAGAGCCTGCGGGTCACGGCGTACGGCGACGGTGCGGCCGCCATCCTGATGGGGGACGAGTGCCGAGAGCAATGAGTGCGGTGGGCAGTCGGCCGCAACAATGTCGGGACGGCCTGACACATTCCGATCAGTTTTCACTCGGCCGCGGCCCCCTCCAGTATGACGAAGAGATCCACGCCGCGCCAGCCGTCACTCGTCGCGCGCGCCTGCCCCCTCCGGTGTGACGAAGAGGTCCACGCCGTGCCCGGCGATGAATACCCGCGCGCCAGCGGCGCCCCCCCCCCCAGCGTGCTGCACTGGGAACCGGGCCTGGATCCAGTCGGGCGCCTCCGCGGCCGCCTCCGAGCCCGGGACGCTCGCATAGGAGCCAAAGGCGTCGAGGCCGCCGCGCGGGTCAGGCAGGCTCTCCATCGCGGCCGCCGAGTCGAGAGACACGAGCGACGGGCGCCGCGAGCGGGCGGTGAGGGACCCCCTTGCGTCCCAGAGAGCGGACAGCGCCCCGGCGACGCTGCCGTCCGGCACGTCGGCCGCGGCGTCGTCCGCCTGGCGCCGCCGCCGCGCGGCCTTGAGTCGCTCCAGGTGCTTGCTCCGCTGCAGGTCCAGCGACCCGCCGTTCATGAAGCTGGGGTCAGACATTGCCGAAAAGCCGCCGAGAACCGCGCTCTCGGCGAGGAGTCGCTCGGACCAGACGGCGTCAAGGCCCTGGGGGAAGTCGGGCAGAACGCAGCGCATGGTCCGCGAGGTCCGCCAGCCGAACCCCCAGCGGAGGGCGCCGGCGAGGGCGGCGGCCGCGGCGGGGGTGATGTTGTTGTCGGCGACGAGGAGCCGCCGCACGCCCGACGCGGCCCCGGCAGGGCCCCCGCGCCGGCTCTCGCCCTCGATCCACCGGGCCCGCTGCCGCAACGACTCCACGAGGGCCAGCCCGCCCGCCGCCCCCATGCTGGTCGATCGCAGGTCCCAGTCCACCAGGGTCGGGTGCGGTTTCGCGGCCGGCTCGGGCGCCTTTCCCGGCCTCCCGCGCTGCCCCGACCGCGACCGCTGGCGGGACGACCCGCGCGAGAACACTTCCCTCCCCGACGGGGCTCTGCCGCCGATGAGGCGGCAGAGCGCCCCGATGCCCGGTGCCCTGAGCGCGTTGAAGGGGAGCTCCAGCGCCTCGAGGCCGGGGCAGGAGGCGGCGAGGTCGACCAGCGGCGGGGCGGCCCAGGGGCCCAGGCCGCAGCCGGGGAGGGTCACGCGGCGGAGCGACGCGCTGCCCGTGAGCGACGCGCAGAGCGACGCGAGGCCGCCCCGCCCCAGGGTGCAGTAGCCGAGGTCGACGGAGCGGAGGCCCCGGGAGAGACAGCGCAGAGAGCCGGTGAGGAGGGCGATGGCGCGGGGGCGCAGCCGCGGGGAGGACGACAGGTCGAGCTCGAGGCAGCAGGGGGCAGCGCCCGAGCGTCGCTCCACCACCGAGTCAAAGACGGCGCGGGCCGAGGCGGCAGCGGCGGCGAAGGCCGCGTCCTCTTCCGGCCCAGCGGCAGGGGCCGCACCCAGGGCCGGGTCGTCCCCCCGCGGCCCCGGCCCGTCGCCCCGCTTGCCGTCCTCCTCCTTGCCCTCGTCCCCCGGCGGCTGGGGCTGCGGCGCCCCCTCCCAGTGACCGTCACCCATCTCCACCCAGGATAGCGCGGCGAGCGAGGAGGAGGAGGAGAGCGCGGCGCGGCCGAGACCCGCCCTCGACGCCGCCTCCTCCAGCTCTGCAGCCTCAGGCGAGTGCTGCGGTAGGCAGAGCTGGAGGAAGTGGACGTCGAGGGGGGTGAGAGGCGCCCCCCGGAGCCACAAACGCTTGAGCGGTCGCCACGGTCCAATCTCCTCGTCCTCGTCTTCCTCCGCCTCCGCCGCGTCCTCCTCAGCAGCGGCAGCGGGCACGCCCCCATCCCCGTCCCCGCCCCCGTCCCCGCCCCCGTCGCGCCCCACGGTCGCGTCGTCGTCTCGGACAGCTGGCGCCGCATCCCCCACCTCCGGCACGGCCGTGGCCAGCGCCACACGTGCCGCCTCCTCGTCCTGATCGGTGCCGTCGACGACGCCGAGGATGCCCGACCGGCTCGCGACACGGGCCGGCAGCCGGAGCGACGGGTCCGTCACCCACGTCGCGACACGGACGCAGCGCCGGAGCCGCGACAGCGCCGCCTCGGCGTGCCGGTGGCCCGGGGACGCAGCCTCCACCAGCTCCTCCGCCGCCTCCTCCGACGCACCCCCCTCCTCCACGCGGCACCGTGCCGCCCGGGCCCGCCCCACGATCCGCTCCGCCGCTGGGATGCACCTTCGGACCAGGTACCAGCCCGTGCCGCCGCCGAAGCGCCGCTGCAGAGCCGACCACCCCATGTCGCAGGAGGCAGAGCCGGCGGTGGAGGGGGCCGCCGTGCGCCACCAGCCCGCCTGGCCGGGCGCCGCACCGGGCGCCAGCGGAGGGGCGCTCGGCGGCGCCGGGACGCGCACGACGTCGATCGCCGCCTCCACCTCTGCCCGTCGCCGCGCCGCCGCCTCGGCCCTGGCAAGCTCCCGCTTCCCCAGCAGGTGCAGGCTCGGGTCCGGGGCGGGGGCCTTGGCCCCGGGGGGCGGCGCCTCGGGGGGAGCGAGGTCGGGCAGGGGGAGGGCGCCCACCGCCTCCACGGCACGGGGGGGCGGCATGACGGAGCCGGGGGCCCCCAGCGCAGCGAGCTCCCCCAGGCACGACCTCACGGCAGAGCTGCACCCCCCTCCCCCCCAGAGCGACGCGCCGGCGGGCCTGCCGTCGCCGTAGCGTCCGGCCGCCTCCCCCGCCGCCCCCTCCGCCGCCAGCTCCCGCCACACCTCCCACACCTGCCGCCTGAGCACGCCCCGGAGGCGCTGCAGCCGCAGGAGCGCCCAGGGCGGGACGGGGCACGGCGGGTCGTCGGCCGCGGGCCCGGCACCGGCTCTCACCGCGGAGCGATCCTCCGTCGCGGTGCCGGCTCTCCGGGCGGCCCGGCGGCTGAGGCGCGGGCCGAGGCCCGACCCAGAGCGCACGAGGCGTGAGGAGGCGGAGGCGGAGGCGGCGGCGCGCGGGGACGACGGGCCGGGGGAGAGGCCCCGGGGCCGGGGCATGGCGACGTCGGCGGCAGAGCCGATGGGCGGGAGGCGCATCCTCGGGACGGGGGCGGGGCCGGAGAGGAGGCTGCTGACGTCATCGAGGACCGGGGGAGGGGCGGGAGCGACGTTGGCGGTGGCCGGCCGGCCGGCTTGGCGAGGGTCGGGGGCGCCCGGCCGCTTCTGGGCAGCGGCGGTCGAGGCCCGGGCGGGAGGTGCGGTGGAAGCGGCGTCGCCCGCGCGCCGCGGCGGGGATGCCTCGGCGGCGATTCCGTCGGCGGGCCGGGCGAGCGCTGCGGCCGCAAGCCATGCCAGGCACGGAACGAGGTGGCCGCCCCCCGCGCGCCGCCAGCCCTTGTACTTGCTCTTTCCGTCCCACGGCCTGATGGGGACGTCCAGAACCCACCATTTTGTGGCCTGGCCGTCCTCCTTGGCCTGGCGGGCCGCAACGCTCCACGGCTGCGCCGCCGAGTGCGCGTCTGCAAGCCCCGGGCGACGGGCAGGCTCGGACGCGGTGCCAACAATCATTGGGGCGGCGCCCGCGGGCTCGCCGCTCGCCTGCTCGAGCTCTTCCCGGGCGCGGCGGGTGTCGTCCGCCAGCTTGCGCGCGGCCGCCCGCCTCGCCTCGTGCAGGCACGCCTTGGTCGCAGCGTGTACGCCGTTAAGGTCGCCTGCGTGAGCCAGGACGTGCTCCCACCCGTCCTTGCTGAGCCAGCCGGCGCGCAGCCTCGTCCAGCTGCCAAACGCCGCAACCGTGAGGCACGGTCCGAGCTGCCCCGTCACGGCGCACTGGGGCGGCGGTCTGGCCCTGCGCACATCCTTGGCAGAGTCCTGCCGGCGGACCCGTCGGCCCTGCGGCCTCATCACGGGCGCGGCCAGAGTGTCGGGTGCGGCCGGTCGGGAAGCTCGCCCTGCCCGCCGACCGCGCGGCTTGTCGCTGAGTGCTTTGCGCGGACGATGCGATGTGTTGCGGTGTACGGGCGCCGCGCAGAGAGCATGGATTCCGGCCTTTGGCGAGGCTGGCACGCATCGCGAGACACGATGCGACTGCGGCGGGAGCGGCCCGAGGGGGGCGTCAGCGCCTGTACTCGTCCCCGCAGTCGCCAACGGTGCCAATGAGGGGCTTGCCCTTTGCCTGGACGGCCCGGATCTCGTCGAGGTCGCGCTTCGTCAGGGAATCGGCAAGTGCCACGGCGCGGGCGTTGTCGTCCGCGTGCTCTGACAGGCCCGCCCTGAGGCCGACGATGACGCCGCCCACCCCCGGCTGCCGGAGGACCCACGCGATGCTGACGACGGACACGCTGGCCCCGCCGTGACGCTCCCCGACGCCCTTGAGGGTGCGGAGCATCTCCTGGAACAGCGCCCAGCTGCCCCACGGCAGCACGGTGCCTGACAGGTACTTGCGGTG
>Ga0136560_1001043_pt1 | contig 14193 bp, 7 predicted proteins | sample AntRauMeHopE1497_FD_104925 | JGI IMG/M metagenome (GOLD analysis project Ga0136560, IMG submission 104925) | Saline lake microbial communities from Rauer Islands, Antarctica - Metagenome Hop E1 #497 | ecosystem: Environmental > Aquatic > Non-marine Saline and Alkaline > Saline | place... | reverse complement strand
GACTTGATCCTGACGGCCGCCAGCGCAAACTGCCCGTCCGAGATGATGGACTCCCACCGGAGGAGCTGGATTGGCGGGATGGCCAGCAGCGCCCGGGTCACGCCGTGCGCCTCCGAGGTGTGCGTCGTGATGACCGCCTCGCCAGGCGTGACCTTGGGTGCCGGGTTTGCCTGCGTCAAGACAGAATAACGAGCGGTGAAGAATGAGGCGAACGCCCCGGGCCACTCGCCGCGACGCGACGGCCGCGGGAAGGGTCACATGGGGGCGCGGCCGCTGCAGAAAAGTCCAGCCCGACGATATTTGGTACGTGCCAGGTCAGGCGCCGCCCAAGCGCGGGTATCGCTCCGCGAACGAGATCAATGAGGTCCCAAGCAGCGAATCCCGGGATCGCAGGCCACGGCAGTGCAGTCAATCTCAGGAAGTCATAGGTAAACGGGCGGGGCTGTCCTCACGCCGGCTTCGGTCTGGCCCGAGGCTGCGGCCGCTGCCAGCACCGCGAGCCCGATGAGCACTGTCGTGCCTCCGCGCATCACGCCCTGACCTTCTTGAAGAGGGGAACGAGTGGCGATACATCCGCCGCCAGATCCTGAGGAGGGCTCGAACGCTCTGCCTTTGGCCGGCCCGCCCCAGCCCACCAAGGCCGCGGATCTGGAGCCGTCGCGATGGCCAAGGGGCGTGTGGCAGACCTGATCAAGGGGACACTGCATGCGGTGAGCGCAAGCCTTGGCTGCGGGACAATGTTGCAGCCGCGGCACGCAACAAGCCGTGGCCACGGCCCTGGTGCTCGCAGCGGCCCGGCCTGAGGCTCATGCCGGGCGATTTTGGAGAGCTGACCCGGACAATGTCCGCGGAGCTCGTAAGGGACTTTGCCGCCATCAGCGGCGATGACAACCCGGTGCACCTTGACGCGGAGTATGCGGCCACGACGCGCTTCAAGAGGCCGATTGCGCACGGCATGCTGTACGGATCGATGATCAGCACGATCTTCGGGGCCAAGTTTGACGGGGCCATCTACCTGAAGCAGTCGTTCGAGTTCAAGCGCCCGGTGTTCGTCGGCGACGCGGTCAGGGCAGTGGTGACCGTGGTGGACGTCCAAGACGAGCCGTACGTCATTACCTGCCGCACGGTGGTGGAAGACGCGACCACTGGCACGGTCTGCACCGACGGGCAGGCCAAGGTGATGCTGCCGCCGCCGGAGCGGGCGTGACGGGCGGCGCAGGGCCGGGCTGGGCGTGACGGGCGGCGCAGGGCCGGGCTGGGCGTGACGGTGATGCCGCCTAGGGCGCCGAGTGGTGTGGCCGCGTGCCTGGGCGACGACTGGCGCGCGGAAAGGCCGGCGCCTGACGAATCCCGTTTCCTGGGCCTCCCTGCCGACGGCCCGCGCTCCGCCGGCCGCACGTGTCACCCCTTCACCCACCGGCCGTACATTACCGCCCCGCAAAGCGCCAGGGGCACCCCCACGGCGCTCCCCACCGCGACCCCCGAGTCCCCGCCAGAGGCCCCCGCCCACGCCACTGACACCACGAAGAGGAGACACGTCTTGACGTAGCCCATGACCTGGAACGTCACGGGGGACGTGACCCCGATGAGAGCGCCCCCGCTGACGTTGGCCGCGACCGCCATCACTGCCGTGAGGAGCAGGGCAGCCAGCAGCGGTGCCCCCCAATCCCTCGCCGCGAATCCGCCCTCGCCGCGGGCCTCGGTGAGGGCGAGCAGGCCTCCCACGGCCGCCACGACGGGCGAGATCTGCTGGATCAGCTGTGCGGAGTGCACGCGGAGCGAGTCCTGTCGCATCTTCTGCAGCACCTGGTACGCCGCGTTGCCTGAGACGGAGACCAGCGCGACGGGGAGCCCCCAGCCGGCGTGGAGGTCCTTGTCCGTCAGCGTGTGGAGCGCCACGCCGGCGACGACGAGGGACAACGCCCCCAGCACCGGCAGCGAGTACCGCTTGCCCTCCCAGAGGTACCGCAGCAGCACCGTGGCCGGCGTGGTCAGCATGTTCGTCGCGAGGAACGCGCCCAGGCTGTTGATGCGCAGCGACATGGTGCCGAGCACGATGGCAAGCGCGCCGGAAAGGCCGAGGAGCAGCCGGTCGCGGGTCGGCATCCCCCGCTCCTCAAACATGCCCAGCTTGGCCACGGACGTCAGGACCACCGCGTTGCACGTGAAGTGCAGCGCCACAAGGAGCCCCGGGAAGGAAAAGCTGAACCCCTGCATGAGCGCCTTGTTAGCGAGAATGAGACCGATCCCGGTGGCCGGCGCGAGGATGATCAGGCCATACACCTGCCACGGTGCTAGCGTCGTGCCCGGCGCAAGGGCCATGGCACCGGTCCGCGCCTTGGGCGCCAGCTTGATATCGTCGTCTGCCGCGACCACCATCGCTCCGCCGCCGCCGCGCGGAGCCGAGGACATGCCTGCCTCCTCGTCCCATTGGTCTCTGTCCGGGTCTGGGCTGCTTGCGGCGCCTGTGGCCATGGCTGCGGTGCTTCTTGGTCGGACGGACGCCCCGTCGGCGGGCGCCCGCAGCATACACGGGTGCCGCGATCCTCACCCGCTTCCCCCGCGCGCCCACGCGGCTGATCTACCGGGCCTCTGCCACGCCATCATTGGGGCAGGCCGGCGGCAGCCAGGCGTCAAATGGGCCTCCACAAGCGGGCAGAGCTCGCAGGGGGAGCACGGACCTCGGCCACTCGGCTTGCGGCCGACCGGAGTCCTCGGGGCTGCGCCTGCGCCGCCGACCATGCAGGGAGGGTACCCCGGAAGGATGCCGCCCCCGGGCTTCGCGCCAAGGGGCCCGCCCGGCTTCCCGCCGCGTATGCCACCTGCGCCAGGGATGCGCATGCCGCCTCCGGGCTTCGGGGCGCACATGGCACCACCCGGCATGCCTCCTCGCCCGATGATGGGCTCTTTCGGGGTGCCAGGGGGCATGGCAGCCTCAGGGGCGATGCCGTCGGCGCCCAGGCCCGTGATTGCTCCCGCCGTTCCTCGTTCCGAGGTGAGCCCCAACGGCGGTCCTCCCCTGGCCGGCGCGCGCGGTGCCCGGCGGTCGCGACACCTTGTTGCCGGTCGACGCGCGCGCGCGCGCACTGTCAGAAGCTCCTGGCTGCCACCGGCGGGCGCCCGACCCCACGCCTCCTCGCTCGCCTTTGCCCTTACGCCTTCGCAGGAGGAGATCATCGCGGAGCGCGCGCGTCGCTGGCGGCGCGTCAACGCGGCCCGGTACAACCCGAAGCGCGAGTTCGGCGCGTCGGGGAAGACGGGCGCCACCGTGGTGGAGAAGGAGTTCATGCCGGCGGACCACTTGCGGAAGATCATGCGGGACCACGGGGACATGTCCGCGTCCAAGTGGAAGGACCAGAAGCGGCTCTACCTGGGGGCGCTCAAGTACGCGCCGCACGCGGTGTTCAAGCTGCTGGAGAACATGCCCATGCCGTGGGAGCAGGTGCGGGACGTCCCCGTGCTCTTCCACGTCACCGGCGCGCTCACCCTCATCGACGAGGTGCCCCGCGTCGTGGAGCCCGTGTACATGGCCCAGTGGGGCACCACCTGGATCATGATGCGCCGCGAGAAGCGCGACCGCCGGAACTTCCGTCGCATGCGCTTCCCCCCCTTCGACGACGAGGAGCCGCCCCTCGACTACGCCGACAACGTGCTCGACGCCGAGCCTCCCGAGGCGCTGCGCTTCGACCTCGACCCCGAGGACGACGCCGACGTCGCCGACTGGCTCTGGGACAACAAGGGTCTCGTCGGCACTCCGCACATCAACGGCGAGACGTACCGCCGGTGGCACCTCCCGCTCCGCACCATGGCCACGCTGCACCGGCTCTCGTCGCAGCTCCTGGCGGACTTCACCGACGCCAACTCCCGGCACCTGTTCGACCTCCCCTCCCTCCTCACCTCCAAGGCCCTCAACCTGGCCATCCCCGGCGGGCCCCGCTTCGAGCCGCTGTTCCGCGACAACGACCCGGCGGAGGACGACTGGAACGAGTTCAACGACGTCCACAAGGTCATCGTCCGCGCCCCCATCCGCACCGAGTACCGCGTCGCGTTCCCCTTCCTCTTCAACAGCAGGCCCCGCAAGGTCAGGCCCCAGGCGTACCACGCCCCCGCCTCGGCATGCGTCCCGCCCGAGGACGACCCGGAGGCCCCCGCCTTTGCCTTTGACTCCTCCGTCAACCCGGTCACGCCCCTCGAGTACGACGACTCGGCCTTTGCGGCCGACGACGCCGAGTGGGCCGAGGCCGCGCGGGCCGAGGCGGCATCGGAGAGGGAGGCGGCCGCCGCCCGCGCCTCGATCCGCGCGTCGGACGCCGCGCAGGGCTTCGGCCCGGGCGGGGCGAGCGAGTTCGTCGAGTACCAGGATGACGACGAGGAGGCGGACGAGGAGGACGGCGCGGCGGAGGCCAAGGAGGCGAAGGGCAGCGCGTTCGACGCCGAGCCCAGGGCGTGCGTCACAGTCCGCCCGTCGAGGCGCCGCCAGAGGCCGTGGGCGGCCGCAGGCGCCCGGGCCGGCGAGGTGGACGGCTCCGGCACGCTCTGGCTCCCCGCCGGGTCGTGCCCCGAGCTTTGGGATCTGGCCCCGCAGACGGACTACACGTCGGACGGCATCGCGCTGCTCTTCGCGCCGCGGCCCTTCAACCTCCGCTCCGGCCGCACGCGCCGCGCGCAGGACGTGCCCCTCATCAAGCGCTGGTACCAGGAGCGCTGCCCCAGCGGGATGCCCGTCAAGGTCCGCGTCTCCTACCAGAAGCTTCTCAAGACGTGGATCCTCAACGAGCTCCGGAGCAAGCCCCCGCGCAGCGTCAAGAAGCGCTCCCTCCTCCGGTCCCTCAAGGCCACCAAGTTCTTCCAGCGCACCGAGCTCGACTGGGTCGAGGCCGGGCTGCAGGTCTGCAAGCAGGGGCACAACATGCTGAACCTGCTCATCGAGCGCAAGCGCCTCGACTACCTCCACCTGGACTACAACTTCAACCTCAAGCCCACCAAGACCCTCACCACCAAGGAGCGCAAGAAGAGCCGCTTCGGCAACGCCTTCCACCTCATGCGCGAGATCTACCGCCTGACCAAGCTCGTCGTCGACGCCCACGTGCAGTATCGCATCGGCAACATCGACGCCTACCAGCTCGCCGACGGCCTCCAGTACGCCTTCGCCCACGTGGGCCAGCTGACGGGCATGTACCGGTACAAGTACCGCCTCATGAGGCAGGTGCGCATGACCAAGGACCTCAAGCACGTCATCTACTACCGCTTCAACACCGGCCCCGTGGGCAAGGGCCCGGGGGTCGGGTTCTGGGCCCCCGGCTGGCGCGTCTGGCTCTTCTTCCTCCGCGGCATCATCCCGCTGCTGGAGCGCTGGCTGGGGAACCTTCTCGCCCGGCAGTTCGAGGGACGGCACAACAAGGGCATCGCCTCCACCGTGACCAAGCAGCGCGTCGAGTCCCACTACGACCTGGAGCTCCGCGCCGCTGTCATGCACGACATCACGGACATGATGCCTCCCGGCGTGCGCTCCAACAAGAGCCGCGTCATCCTCCAGCACCTCGTCGAGGCCTGGCGCTGCTGGAAGGCGAACATCCCGTGGAAGGTCCCCGGCATGCCCCCTGCCGTGGAGGCCATGATTCTCCGCTACGTCAAGGCCAAGGCCGACTGGTACACCAACGTGGCGCACTACAACCGCGAGCGCGTCGCCCGCGGGGCCACGGTGGACAAGACCGTCTGCCGCAAGAACGTCGGGCGCCTGGCTCGCCTCTGGCTCAAGGCCGAGCAGGAGCGCCAGCACAACTACGAGAAGGATGGGCCCTACCTCAGCACCGAGGAGGCCGTGGCGGCGTACACCACCATGGTCCACTGGCTCGAGAGCCGCCGCTTCCGCCCCATCCCCTTCCCCCCCCTCTCCTACAAGCACGACACCAAGCTGCTCATCCTCGCCCTGGAGCGCCTCAAGGAGGGCTACATCAAGAAGACCAAGCTCAACGGCAGCGAGCGCGAGGAGCTGGGCCTGGTGGAGCAGGCCTACGACAACCCGCACGAGGCGCTGAGCACCATCAAGCGCTCCCTGCTCACCGCCAAGACCTTCAAGGAGGTGGAGATCGACTTCGTGGACCTGTACTCGCACATCTACCCCTACTACCAGATCAGCCCGCAGGAGCGCATCACCGACGCCTACCTGGACCAGTACCTCTGGTACGAGGCGGACAAGCGCGGCCTCTTCCCCAGCTGGATCAAGCCGGCCGACTCGGAGCCGCCCCCCGTCCTCGTCTACAAGTGGTGCCAGGGCATCAACAACCTCGAGGGGGTGTGGGACACGGGGGAGGGCCAGTGCGCGGTGCTGATGGAGACCAAGCTGGAGAAGGTGTTCGACAAGGTGGACCTGCGCCTCCTCAACCGCATGCTCCGCCTCGCGGTGGACCACAACATCGCCGACTACATGTCCGGCAAGAACAACGTCACCCTCAGCTACAAGGACATGATGCACATCAACCGCTACGGCATGGTCCGCGGGCTCTGCTTCGCCGGCTTCATGTTCCAGTACCACGCCCTCGTCATCGACCTCCTCCTCATGGGGATGTCCCGCGCCAGCGAGATGGCCGGCCCCCCGCACACCCCCAACGACTTCCTCACCTACCCCGACGCCGAGGTGGAGGCTCGCCACCCGCTGCGGCTCTACATGCGCTACATCGACCGGGTCTACGCCATGTTCGTCTTCACCGCCGACGAGGCCCGCGACCTCATCCAGCGGCACCTGACCGAGCACCCCGACCCCAACAACGAGAACGTGGTCGGGTACAACAACAAGCGCTGCTGGCCCCGCGACTCCCGCATGCGGCTGATGAAGCACGACGTCAACCTGGGGCGCGCCGTCTTCTGGGAGATGCAGAACCGCCTCCCCCGCTCCCTCACCACGCTCGAGTGGGACTCGTCCTTCCTCTCCGTCTACTCCAAGGACAACCCCAACCTGCTCTTCTCCATGGCCGGCTTCGACGTCCGCATCCTCCCCCGCTGCCGCATGGACCGGGGCGAGTTCACAGTGGCCCGGGACGGCGTGTGGGACCTGCAGAACGAGGACACCAAGGAGCGCACCGCCCAGGCGCACCTCCGCGTGGAGCAGACGGCCATCCAGGCCTTCGAGAACCGGGTGCGGAACCTCCTCATGTCCGCCGGCTCGGCCACCTTTACCAAGATCGGCAACAAGTGGAACTCCACCGTCATCTCCCTCATGACCTACTACCGCGAGGCCGTGGTGCAGACGCCCGAGCTCCTCGACCTGCTCGTCAAGTGCGAGAACAAGGTGCAGACCCGCGTCAAGATCGGCCTCAACTCCAAGATGCCCTCCCGCTTCCCCCCCGTCGTCTTCTACACCCCCAAGGAGCTCGGCGGCCTCGGCATGCTCTCCATGGGGCACATCCTCATCCCCCAGTCGGACCTCCGCTACTCGAGCCAGACGGACCTCGGCATCACGCACTTCCGCGCCGGCCTCAGCCACGATGAGGACAACCTCATCCCCAACCTCTACCGCTACATCCTCCCCTGGGAGGCGGAGATCACCGACTCCCAGCGCGTCTGGGCCGAGTACGCGCTCAAGCGGCAGGAGGCATCGGCGCAGAACCGCCGGCTGACGCTGGAGGACCTCGAGGACAGCTGGGACCGCGGCCTCCCGCGCATCAACACGCTCTTCCAGAAGGACCGCCACACCCTGGCGTACGACAAGGGCTGGCGCCTCCGCACGGAGTTCACCAAGTACCAGAAGTACCACCAGAACCCATTCTTCTGGACCCACCAGCGGCACGACGGCAAGCTCTGGAACCTCAACAACTACCGCACCGACGTCATCCAGGCCCTGGGCGGGGTGGAGGGCATCCTGGAGCACACCCTGTTCAAGGGGACGTACTTCCCCACCTGGGAGGGGCTCTTCTGGGAGAAGGCGTCGGGCTTCGAGGAGGCGATGAAGTTCAAGAAGCTCACCTCCGCACAGCGCTCCGGCCTGAACCAGATCCCGAACCGCCGCTTCGCGCTGTGGTGGAGCCCCACCATCAACCGCGCCAACGTCTACATCGGCTTCCAGGTGCAGCTCGACCTCACCGGCATCTTCATGCACGGCAAGATGCCGGTGCTCAAGATCTCCTACATCCAGATCTTCCGCGCCCACCTCTGGCAGAAGGTCCACGAGTCCGTGGTCATGGACCTCTGCCAGGTCTTCGACCAGCAGCTGGAGGCCCTGGCCATCGACGACGTGCAGAAGGAAACCATCCACCCGCGCAAGAGCTACAAGATGAACAGCTCCTGCGCCGACATCCTCCTCGTCGCCGCCTACCAGTGGCACGTCGCCGAGCCCAGCCTCCTCCACGACAAGGACGACGCCGCCGCGGCCACCACCACCCGCAAGTGGTGGCTCGACGTGCAGTGCCGCTGGGGCGACTACGACAGCCACGACGTGGAGCGGTACTCCAAGGCCAAGTTCCTCGACTACACCACCGACTCCATGTCCGTCTACCCCTCCGCCACCGGCGCCCTCGTCGCCCTCGACCTCGCGTACAACCTGTACAGCGCCTACGGCACCTGGTTCCGCGGCTCCAAGCCCCTCCTCCAGGCCGCCATGGCCAAGATCATGAAGGCCAACCCCGCGCTGTACGTGCTCCGCGAGCGCATCCGCAAGAGCCTGCAGCTCTACTCCTCGGAGCCCACGGAGCCGTACCTCAGCTCGCAGAACTACCACGAGCTGTTCAGCAGCGCCACCACCTGGTTCGTGGACGACACCAACGTGTACCGCATGACCATCCACAAGACCTTCGAGGGGAACATCACCACCAAGGCCATCAACGGGGCCATCATCATCTTCAACCCGCTCTCCGGCCAGCTCTTCCTCAAGATCATCCACACCAGCGCGTGGGCCGGGCAGAAGCGCCTGTCCGCCCTGGCCAAGTGGAAGACCGCCGAGGAGGTCGCCGCCCTCACGCGGTCCATCCCCACCGCGGAGCAGCCCAAGCAGATCATCGTGACGCGCAAGGGGATGCTGGACCCGCTGGAGGTGCACCTGCTCGACTTCCCCAACATCGTCATCAAGGGCAGCGAGCTCCAGCTCCCCTTCCAGTCCATCCTCAAGGTCGAGAAGCTCGGGGACATGGTGGTGCAGGCCACCAAGCCGGAGATGCTGCTCTTCTCTCTCTACGACGACTGGCTCGAGTCCATCAGCACCTTCACCGCCTTCACGCGCCTCATCCTCATCCTCCGCGCCCTCCACGTCAGCACCGACCGCACCAAGGAGGTCCTCCGCCCCGACACCACCACCGTGACGCAACCCAACCACATGTGGCCGACCCTGACCGACGACGAGTGGATGAAGGTGGAGGTCCAGCTCAAGGACCTCATCCTCCAGGACTACGGCCGCAAGAACAACGTCAACACCGCGTCCCTCACCCAGTCCGAGATCCGCGACATCATCATGGGCATGGAGGTCGCCCCGCCCAGCCAGCAGCGCCAGCAGATCGCCGAGATCGAGAAGCAGGCCCGCGCCCAGTCGCAGGTCACCGAGACCACCACCCGCTCCACCAACATCCACGGCGAGGAGATCATCACCACGACGCAGACCAACTACGAGTCCGCCGCCTTCGCCGCCCGCTCCGACTGGCGCCAGCGCGCCGTCAACAGCGAGACGCTCCTCCGCCGCACCGAGCACATGCGCACCGACACCCGCGACCTCGGCGAGGAGGGCATCACCTACGTCATCCCCAAGAACGTGCTCCGCCGCTTCGTCGCCATCTCCGACGTCCGCACCCAGGTCGCCGGGTTCATGTACGGGTCCGCGCCCAAGGACGCCCCCGACGTCAGGGAGGTCCGCTGCATCGTCCTACCGCCCCAGGTCGGCTCCCAGAGCGACGTCAAGCTGCCCGACGCCCTCCCCTCCCACCCCGCCCTCGCGGGCCTCGAGCCCCTCGGGTGGATCCACTCCCAGCAGCGCGAGTCCCCCCACCTCAGCCCCGTCGACGTCCAGGCGCACGCCGCGCTGCTCAAGCGCAGCGAGGACGCCTCGGCCTCCTCCTCCTCCTCCTCCGCCGCCGCCGCCTCGGGCGCCGGGGCGGTGCGGGCGTGGGACCCGGAGGAGTCCGTCGTGGCCACGTGCTCCTTCACCCTCGCCTCCGTCACCCTCAGCGCGCACAAGGTCACCAAGGCCGGCATCGAGTGGGCGCGGGGCGAGGGGGGCGGCGCGGTTGCCGCCGCCGCCGCCGCCTCGTCCGCCGCCCCCGACGTCAAGGGCTTCAAGACGGACTTCTACGAGAAGGCCCAGCTCACCCTCACCGACGCCATCCGCGGCTTCTTCCTCGTCCCCGACGAGGGCAGCTGGAACTACTTCTTCCAGGGCGTCAAGTTCACGCCAGCCATCCGCTACGGCCTCAAGCTCGACGTTCCCCTCGAGTTCTACCACGAGAAGCACCGCCCCGCGCACTTCCTGCAGTTCGCTAGCATGGAGGGAGACGGCGACGGCGGCCTCGGGGCCCTCGGCGACGCCGGAATCGACCGCGACGACGTGTTTGCGTGATCCGACGCCGGCGCGCCCACAGTCCCAAACCAGCTTGCACAACTCGCAGCAGATGGGCTACCACTATGTTTGCGCCCGATGGGCCGCGGCTCCCGCGCGCCTGCACGCACGCGGGTCGGGGATGCCATGCCGGCAGCGCCTCTGCAACATTCGCCGCCTCTGCCTCGCCCACGCACCGACTCGCCGGTAGGCTCGTTCCCACTGCCCTGCTGGGCGCCATGGCAGCTGTATCGCCGACGAGCCCATCGAGGCGGCCGCGGATCGAGCCAATCGTCTCGCCAACGGCCGGAAGCCCCTCCGGGGAGCACACCGAGGCAAGCGGACGCCGTGACGCCCTGAGCGTGTCGTTCCTCATCAAGCATGCTGCCAAGGCAGGCAGACTAGAGCGAGTTATGGCAGCAGGCCGCGAGCGAGGTCGGGGGCGAGGCCGTCGCGGCGCCCCTCAGCCCGCCCCGCCCAACGCAGTCGAGGCCATCTCACACCTGAAGCTGTCACAGCTTGGGCTTCGCTCCCTGCGCGGGGTGCGGGCCTGCAAAGGCCTCACGGTGAGCCAGCAAGACGGGGCAACGGCTTTTGTTCTGCTTGCCGCGGATGCCTCGGCCGCCTGTGTCGACTTGCTCCCCACGGACCCGTGGTGCAGGCCCTGTACGCATACGAGAACGAGCTGGAGGAGCTGGATGACTTCTCGTCCGGAAACCTGCGCCGGCTGGAGACCATGCACCTCGAGTCGAACAAGCTCACGTCTGCGGCGCTTTCCGGAGGGCTTGAGGGGCTTGTAGGCCTCAAGAGCCTGTGAGATTTGCTTGTTTCGCGTCCCGTGGTTGCGGTGACAGCTCTGGGCCGGCGGAACCGCGGAAGGCCGCGCCGACGCCCCCCGGGCCCGCGTGCCACGCCGCCCATCGCCCGCGCTCTCCCGCTCCGCGGCGCGCAGGCACGTGGACAAGAACCGAATCACGCTGCTCGCGGGCCTCGAGCACTGCCCGCGGCTCGAGACCCTCACCATCACGGACCAGCGCGCGGCAGAGCCGCTGGCCTTCTCGGAGATGTCGCTCTTCGCCGCCGGCGCGTCGCTCCGGTCCCTGGACGTCAGCGGCACCGGTGTCACCACGCTCCGGCCGTTCCAGGCGCTCGGCGGCCTCGAGAAGCTCCTCTGCGAGCGGAACGAGTGCGAGGACATGACAGAGCTGGCAGAGCTGCTCAGGGGGTGCCGGTGGCTGGCAGAGCTGTCCCTGAAGGACAACCCCATCGCGGCGCTGCGCAACTACCGCCACAAGGCCATCGCCGTGTCGCAGCCCTCCCTCCGTGAGCCGTTGCGTCCGGGCGGGCGCCGCACCGCTTGCAAGCCCCGCCGCCTCTGCCGCCGCGCTCTGACGCGCCGCCCTGGCCTCCCTGACCGCTCTCGCAGGCCTCCTGGACGGCGCCGAGGTCACCGCCAAACAGCGCGACTTCCTCCTCCGCCTGGAGCTCCGGAAGCGAGGCATCGGCTCGGGGCAGGGGGTTGGCAAGGCCGCGGCCAGGCAGCGCGAGGACGGCATGCCGGGGCGGATGGGCGGGGGCACATCCTCCCTCGCGGCCGCGGGCGCGGCATCGCTGGGCGGTGCCCGGGGCACTGCGGCAAGGGCTGCCGGCGGCACGTTCGGGGGCGGCTTCGTGGCCAGGGGCCCCAGGGCGCCGCCCGGGGTCACGGAGGACACCATGGCAGCGCTCGACGCGGCCAGGGAGCGCGCCGCGGGCCCCGCCAAGGCCCTAGGCGCCGGCGAGCCCACGGCCCGGCGCGCTGCGGCGCCCCGCCGGCCGGGGCTGTCGCGGCGCCGGACCGGCCAGGCGGCCCCCGCCCCCGTGCCCTCCGGCCCGCGGGGCATCACCCCGGCCGCCGGGGTGGAGGACCGCGACCTGCGGACGCCGTGGGGGCGGGGGCCCGGGGCGCACCGCGACGGGGGAGGGCTGGGGCCGGCCCGTCCGCGGCCGGCGGCCTCGGCGCTCGGCCACGGGTTCGACGGCGCATTCGCGTGACGGAAAGCCCTGGGGGCGGGGGCCGCGGCGGCCTCGTGTTGTGTGTGAACGGCGGCGTGCGGCGCATGCGCTTCTCGAAGCGCGGGCCACCTGGACGTGTGGGCATAGACTCGGGTTTTGAGGCCGGACACACGTCACATCAGGGCGGCGATCGGGGAGGGACGGCGCCCACGGCCGCGCCCCCGCCGTCGCCCCGGGGCTTGCGCGAGAAACACGAAGACAGGAGGAGAAGAGAAGATACGCACAGTGACTTGCAAGGGCCGCCCCTCGGCCCGGCACACGAAAGGACTCACTTGCCGCCGCACGCGCGTTGCATTGCCGCGCCGGCGAGATGTCGGGCGGGGACTGTCCGCCCCGCCCGGGCCCTGCGCCGTCGCTCAGCGCCGCTCGACGAGGGAGCGCATGCGGAACTTGCGCCTGACGATGGGGCGGACGTCCTCGCAGCCGAGGAGCTCGCGCTCGAGGAACCACGAGAGCTTGAGCAGCTCGCGGTCGTCGGGGTCCTCGAACCAGGACTCGATGGGGATGCCGTTGTCGAGCTGGTAGCCGAAGGCGTGCTGGCTGTTGTCCACCAGCACGGTCTGGGTGAGGTCGCGGCCGAGGACGTGCAGGTCCTTGATGAAGTTGCCGTCCACGTTGAGGCAGGACTCGCGGTACAGCCGGTGCTTGATGAACTTGTGCTCCGGGTCGATGAGGTCGAGGAGGCGGCTGGCGTAGACGCTCTGCGAAGCGGTGAAGACGGTGACCTCGAACTTGTCGGCGACGCGGGCGAGGAAGCGGTGGAGAAAGGGGCGCTTGCGGACGTACACCTGGTAGGTGGATCCGCCGAAGACGACGGGGAAGCGGAGGTCCGCGTCGGGGATGGGCTCCACCGAGCAGTGCACCAGCGTCTCATCCAGGTCCAGCACCAGGCTGATGGGCGGGGCGCCGCGGGCCTTGGCGGGGAGGGCCACGCGGCGGCCGCGGGGCCTGACGGAGTTGTAGGGGGGCAGCAGCCGGATGAACAGGTACGGGTTGTACTCCTCGTACGAGTCCCAGTCGTCCGTCGCCTCGATGGCGGCCTGGGCGGCGGAGACCCGCGAGGCGAGGTCCGCGGCCGCGGCGGCGGTGAGGGCGGTGGACATCTCCCCCGGGTGCGCCTCGGCGTCGTGGACGGTCGAGGCGGTGGCGGTCGAGGTGCCGTCGGCGGGGGCGCGAGCCGAGGAGGACGACGACGTTGCCGCCGCGCGCCCGGGCGGGGCAGCGGCGAGAACCGGCGTGGCGGTGCCCGGGCTCGTCACGCTGGCGAGGGAGCACCCGGAGGCGGAGGAGCTGCCTGTCAAGACGACCTCGGCCGTGGCTCCGGCGGTGTCGCCCATGTTCTCCTTATCCGTGTGGGCGGCCGGCTCGTCGTCTGCAGGGCGTTGCCAGGGGACGCGAGGCAGTCAAATGTTGACAATGGGGCGGTGCCGCAGGGCAAGGGGGCGCGGCAAGCGAGCGACGAGCGGCTGGTTGCCGGTGGATCATGGGGCGAGATCTCGACGTGCGAACGACCAGGGTCCTCCCCCCGGGGAAAGCATCTGACGCGTGAGACGACTCACCATAGTGGACCGTCGGCGAGAAGAGTCCCCCCGAGCGTCCGGCGGGCACATCGCTGCGAGCGGACG
>Ga0136560_1001042_pt1 | contig 14201 bp, 5 predicted proteins | sample AntRauMeHopE1497_FD_104925 | JGI IMG/M metagenome (GOLD analysis project Ga0136560, IMG submission 104925) | Saline lake microbial communities from Rauer Islands, Antarctica - Metagenome Hop E1 #497 | ecosystem: Environmental > Aquatic > Non-marine Saline and Alkaline > Saline | place... | reverse complement strand
GTGTGTCGGCCACGGCGCCTGCCCCCGTGCCGCCCGCCGGTGTGTCGGCCACGGCGCCTGCCCCCGTGCCGCCCGCCGGTGTGTCGGCCACGGCGCCTCCCCCCGCGCCGCCCGCCGGTGTGTCGGCCACGGCGCCTGCCCCCGTGCCGCCCGCCGGTGTGTCGGCCACGGCGCCTCCCCCCGTGCCCCCTACAAGCTCTGCACCGGCGGAGGCGCCTGTCATGGCGGCGGTCGCTCCAGCACCGGTCGCATCGGCTCCGGCACCCGCAGCAGCAGACAAGGGCAGCTTCTGGGCGCGCATTGAGGCGGCCAAGGCGGCCAAGGCAGCTGAGGCGGCCGCCGCCGAGGCCAAGGCAGCCGAGGCTGAGGCGGCGGAGCCCGCACCGGCGGCCGCTGACGGAGACGGGGGCAGCTTCTGGGCGCGGCTTCAGGCGAAGAAGGCCGCTGACGCGCAGGCCTCGGCCCTGGCGGAGACGTGGACGTCGTCCGACGGGCGGGTGTTCACGGACGAGTCTCACTACCGCAGGCACGTGTTCGAGACAGAGTACACCTTCGCGGACCGGTCGGACACCACGCTGCGACGGCTGCCGGGAGAGATCAACGGGCAGGCGTTCAACCTGCGCGGCCTGACGCGCTGCGTGGTGGAGGTCCTCGACCACTGCGACGCCATGCACGCCGAGGGCCTGCGCGGCTGCTCCGTCTTCATCGCCGCGTCGAGCGACTCCGTCTTCCTCCGCGACTGCCACGACTGCGACATCTGGATGGCCTGCAAGCAGCTCCGCACCCGCGACTGCTCCGACTGCCGGATCTTCCTGTATGCCAAGACGGACCCCATCATCGAGTTGAGCACCCGGATGGCCTTTGCACCCTTCACCGGCTCGAGCCCGCGGCTTGACGAAGTGAGCGGCCAAGGCCGTCGCGACGGGCCCGGCGTGCCCCGCGCGAGCCAACCGTCACCCCGCCCCGCCCCTTCCTCCGAGCCTTGTCGTCGCAGATGTTTCGCGCAGCAAGCCTCGTGCCGGAGCACAACCACTGGAGGAGAGTGTTTGACTTTAACAAGGGCGAGGCCGCCATCCCAGAGCCCCACTGGACCATCATGCGTGAGCACGGCGGGTCACGGCCCTTGCCCGCAAGCCTGCGCATCCTGCGGGCAACTTTGCAGCCGCCCTTGCCCGTACGCACCGCAGCGGAGGCCGAGGTCCGGGAGAAAACCGTCGAGATTGAAGGGCTGCCAGGCCCCGTCAACCCTGTGCCTAGGGACTCAGCGCCGAGCGCAGCAGCCGTTGCGGCAGCAACCAGCGGGCCCGAGGCCATGATGACGTTCGACATCCGGGACACATCACAGGCTGCTGCCGAGGAAGCGGTCGCCAGAGCCTCCGAGCGCGAGGCGTAGAGCAAGCGGACAACCGAACTCGCTTTGGCCACTCGCTTTCCACACCACTTGCCCGGAATGGCAGTCATCACGCCAACCGCGCTGGCCATTGAGGGCATCGTTTGCGGCGTGTCCGTCGTGCTGGCTGGCATTTCATACGGGGCACACGCGGCCAGGAGGTGCCACTGGACTGTGAGGCGCCTCCGGTTTCGAGATGCGGAACATCCGTCATGAACCTGTAAAGCGGTGTAGCACCTGCTCAGCCTCGCTCTTCTTGCCCGTGCTTGCAGGTTCCTGTCATCTTTGCGATCGAGACGGCCGAGCACGGTCTCGCGCTGGTTCTGGGCAGCCGCGCGTTCTTGGTGTTCGAAGCCGTGTCCGGCCAGCCCATCCCTGTGCCATGGGTCAAGCTGATCGGGTGGTGAGGAGCAACGTCAGCAGGCAACATGCTGCGATGGCAGTCACAGCGCAGGAGCTGAGAGGCGTGACCAAGACCATCGATTTGCCTCCCTGCTGTCGCGTCATTCCACGCAGGATGCTCACCTGCCCGCTGTTACTGCAGGCGGCGCTTTTGCTGGACCCATGGAGGTGGCGCAAGGAGGTCGCCTTGCAAGCGAGCGCAGCCGAAGCGGAGCGCCTTGCGGGGACTGAGCTTACAACCAAGCCGGCCGCTCCAGCGAACAAGAGAAGCACAAGGGTAGCACCGCACTCCTCCTTGGTGGACAGTCATGCGGCTGCGCGCCGGCCGTCTGGGGGAAGACAGGAGGACGTCGCCCTTCGGGCTGCCCAGGTCGCGTTCGCCCAGCCCCCGCGCCAAGGGCGGTTCCGGCTCGATGCGACAGCCTGTGGTGGCCGAGTGTCCGTCGTTAGCCTCGTGCAGGCGGTGCTGGTGGTGGTCATGATCTCACTTTCCGTCGCAGCAGAGCTCTCGAAGTCGTTTGCGGTGGCAGTCGCAGTGGTGGCGGTCAGCCTGCTGTGCGGGATGGCCGCGATGGCCCTGATGATCATGCAGCTGCAAACCTTTCGCCGAGGGTCGCGCATCGAGATGAGGCCGCTGCTGACTCGATTCATCGTTGCCATCGTCTGCTCCTGGTCCATGTACCCGGTGGTCTTTGTGCTCGGCCCAGGAGTGAGGAACGTGATCGACAACGCCACGGCGGTTGCGGCCTTTGCGGTGCTCGATATTCTTTCCAAGAACGCCTTCGTGATGTGGGTCTGGTCTGCTGCGAACAGGATCTGGGCCAAGGAGAAGGAGCTCGTTGAGGTCCTCGGCCTGCGCCTGCCGGAATCGTCGGGCACAGGGTTTCCTCCGGCGAGCCCAGAGGTGACCCGCGTGCGCGAGGCGCCGGCACGGAGCCCTCTTGGCCAGCATGAGCGTTCTTTGGTTTGACGCTGGTGGGTGAGTGCGGCTGGGCATTGTGTCTGCGTGAGACTGCGTGAGAGTGCGCCCTGATGATCGCTAAGATGTTTGGTGGGCTTCGATGCTCAGCCGCCGATGACCCTTGCTCTTGCTTCGAGGCTGGCGCACACACGATGCGCCGCGCGAGCCCTTGGATTCGCCGCCGGCTGCTCACTCGGCGAGCTCTGCGGCAACATTCGCGAGGGGGTCCCAGAGGTTCTGGGTGCGCAGCTCGCTGAGCTGGGCGAGGGCCGCCGTCCTGCGCCTTCTCACGTCGGCCTCCTTGAGCTTCCACCACTCCACGTTGCCCGCGCGGAAGGCCTCGCACTGCTCCGGCTTCATGTGCAGGTAGATCTGGTCCGCCGTCGCGCCCTTCTGCCACGGGAACCCGCAGCGGAAGCAGAAGTGCGCTCCGCACGCGTCGCACTGCAGGTGGTTGCACCCGGCCTCCCGCTGCAGCGGGGCCTTGCAGTGCGAGCACGGCACGATGGCCTCCGCGGCGTCGCCGAACTCGGGCTCCCGCGACTCTTCACCGGCCGAGGCCGCAGCCGCGGCAGCCATGTCCGTCGCCTCCTGGCACGTCATGCCCTCGTGCCACGAGCTGGAGCACTTGACGCAGTGCTGCTCCCGGCACGCGGGGCAGTCGAGGCGGCCGTCGGCGTCCCTCAGGCAGGCCTGCTGGTCAAAGAGCTCGCCGCAGCCCGACGTGGGGCACGCGCCGATGGTGCGGTCCGCGACCCGGCGGGAGACGGCGGCCGCGAGGACGTACCTGGCCCGCTTGCGGATGCCCTCCTCGCCCAGCACGGCCCGTACGTCGGCGAGGGGGGAGAGGGCGTCGCACGAGGGGCAGCTGATGGCGTCGCGGCGTCGTGTGGACGCCATGTGCTGAGCGAGGCACTCGGCGTGGAAGGAGTGGCCGCAGACGGTGGAGAAGCAGGAGCCGCCCACGAGCGGCGTGTAGCACACCGGGCAGTCGCCGTCCAGCGTGTCGTCGGCGTCGTCGGCGTCCACGGCGGCGGCGGCGGCGGCGGCGGCCGCAGCCGCGCCCCTCGCCCTCGGCGCGCCGGCGACGGCCCAGGAGGCGTCCTCGCGAGCCCTCGCCCGTGCCGCCGCGATGAGGGCCTCGATGGCCACGGCGGCGTCCCGCGCGATGGCCTCGGTGTCGCCGACGATCTCGATCGCCGACTCCCCCTGGAGGATGCGGATACGGATGCCGGGGACGTTTCGGAACTCTTCGCGAGCGGGGAGGCGGCCGAGGGCGTCTGCGGGGTCGGACCCGAGGCGGCGGAGGGCGACGGCGGCGTAGAGGCGGGCCATGCCGAGGGAGAAGGCGCGGCGGAGGTCGGTGACGCGGAGCTCTACCAGGGCTGTGGGCTCGGGGCCGATGCGGATGCCGGCGGCCTCGAGGACGGCGCGGCAGGCGCCCTGGAGGCGGAGGGGCGGAGCCCACAGCTCGATGCTTGACCTGTCGGGCGCGATGGCGAAGAAGGCACCCCAGCTGTTGGCGGCAGTGATGAGCCCGCGATGATCCGTGTTGAGGCGGAGCACCGCGGCCATCTCGTCGTGGCGCAGTGGGCGGGCGGTCTCGGGGTCGCCGAGGCTGCAGCGTGCGAGGATGAGGTTGAGGTGCTCTCGGACCTCGTCGAGGACGGCCCGGGACGGGGCCGAGGCCCAGATCTCGCACGAGGCGTGTGGGGCTCCCTTGACGTTGGCCAGGGTGAGAGCCTCGCCGAGGCCGCCGAGGCGCACGCGGTGCGACGGGGGCGCCGTCACCCGGCCGTCTCCGACCCACGGCCCGCCGTTGCGTTTTTTGTCCAGTCGCAGGCGCCGGTAGTCCTCCGCCGCGTCGCGGGACGTCGTCCCCTCGGGCGCCAGGTAGCCGTCGGGGGCGCCGGAGTCCCCCTCGTACCCGTTGAAGTGGGCCCACAGGCCGCGGAGGTCCACCCCGCAGTTCCTGGCCGCGGCGGCGGGGACGGTGACGGAGCAGCAGTACTCGGCGCGGGCCCAGAGCTTCTCGCCGCCGGCGACGCGGGGCCGGCCGTTGAGGGAGTCGGCGACGTTGCGGGCGCCGGAGGCGGAGGAAAGCCGGGCCTCGGCCACCACGAGGCCGGCCTTGGCGCTGACCACCTTGAGGGAGGCGGCGGGGGCGAAGGACTCGATCTCGCGGAGGACCTGGGCGCCGGACCGGGTGATGAAGGAGACCTGAGCGTCGGAGAGGCCGGCGGCGTCGGCGCCGAGGGCCGACGGACCGCTCACGACGGCGTCGGCCTCGGCCGTGTCGCGAGAGCTGGCCACCCCGGCGAGGACGCGGTTGGGGAATGTGGCAGGGCCGCCGGGCACGCCGGCCGGGTCGTCGCCGTGGCCGAAGAGCCTCGACGCGTCGAGGGACCAAAGCTCCTCGTTGGCGACGTGCGACGCGGCCTCCTGCGCGTGAGCGGCCAGCAGGGCGGGGGGGGTCGGCTCCGAGGCCGCCGCCCGCGTGGCGTATGATGCGGCGGCGGCGGGCGGCGCCGGAGCGGCCGCCTCGTCGGAGCGACCGAGCAGCGTCCACCACTGGCTATCCTCGATCGCGGTGGGCTTGAGGCTTCCCAGCTCGGCGACGAGATTCCAGGACGGCGTCGTCTTGTGCCGGGTCCACCCGAACCCTGCAGGCGAATAGGCGCCGCTCAGGGCGGCGTTGGGGTAGCCGGGCGTGCGTAGGACGCCGCCGCTGGGGACATCATCGACTCCCATGGCCAGCGCGAGGGGCTCGGCGGTTTCGCACCTCTGGAGCGGCCTCATGGCTGTGGTGTCGACGACGGTAATGAGGGTGGAGCTGACGCCTGCGGCCTCGAGGACCCGGAAGGCAAAGGCGATGAGCCTCACGGCGGGGATGACGTCAGGGAGGCCGACGACGGCAAAGGTGACGCTGCGGGGGGTCGCCCGGAGGGTCTCCAAGCGGAAGGCGATGCGGACGCCGTGCTCCGCGGCAAAGGCCTGCGCGAGACGGTCATCGGGCCGGAAGCCGGCGTCCTGGACGGTCCTGACGAGAGCGCCGAGCCTGACGTGCTCGAGGGGCGTGTCAGCGCCCCGAACGCCGACCCGGACGACGGTCCTGCCGACGTGACGGGCGGGGGCACCGACGGGCCGTGGGAGCGGCGCGGAGACAGCAGCCGGTGCCGGTGCCGGCGCAGCGGCGGGGTTGGCGGCTCCCCACGCTACAGGGTGCGGTCTGAGGGCGGCGGAGGCGTTGGTGGCCGCCTCGGCGCCGAGCTCGTGGGGCGAAGGAAGGCGCCAGGCGAGGCGGATGACGGCAAAGAGGGGGACGGAGGAGGACCCGAGGAATACAGGCCGGGGGGCCTGCGGGAGGGAGGCGAGGACGGCGGCGGCAGAGCTGGCCCCGGAGCCGGCGGCGTCACCGGCGGCGGCCTGGGCGGTGCCAGCCGATGCCCCGGCGTCGCGCCGGCCTGTGGCCTCGAGCCTTGGGTCGGGCCGGGAGTAGGTGACGGTCTCGTGGGCGAAGATGCCGGCCCCGGCGCCGTCGCCGAATCCCTCGAGGACGGTGCTGACGAGCCGCTGCAGGGAGGGGGTTGCGAGGACGGCCTCGGCCATGGCGCGGCGCGCGGTGGTGGGGCCGAGGGGCCGCCAGCTGAGGACGACGCGGCGGCAGGTGGCGTCCAGGGCGGCGCGCGCGGCAAGCGACTCGGCGACGGCGACGACGGCGGTGGGGCCGTCGCCGAGGGTGCGTAGCAGCTCTGCGGCCTCTGCGGTGCCGGTGAGCTCTGCCATGTGGGCCTGGGCCCGCGCCATGGCGGCCTCCTGCTCCGCGGGGGCGGCGCTCCGGAGGCCCGACACGCCGAGCCGCACGATCTCCCCGAGCGCGGCGTCGGCGGCGGCGGTGGACAGAAGCTCCTGCGCGGAGGGGCGGCCCTCCCCGTCGTCGTCGTCCCCGGCGGCACCGACGCTCGCTGCCCACGCAGCCGTGTCCGCCCAGGTGCGGGGCGGCAGGCTGGCCCCCGGCGCGCCCCTCGGCTCCTTCCACCGCGGCACGGTGGACCATGCCTCCTCGGGCATGGAGCCGTGCGCGGCCGCCCACTCCCCGGCCAGGCGGGCGGTGAGGGCGGCGGCCCGGTCCCGCGCCTGCTGCAGGAGGGCGGCGACGCGGCCCTCCACCGCGGTGATGGCGTCGGCCCACCCGAACGGCTGGGGCCGGGGGCCCGGGTTGGCGCGCTCGGCGCAGATGCGGACGCGGATGACCTCGTCAGCGCCGAGAAGGACGCGGCGGAGGGTCGCGCCGGCCCCGAGCACGGCCCGGGCGAAGCGGGCGCTGCCCGGGATGGGCAGCACGGCCACCTCGGCCCGCAGCTCCGTCTCGGCCACGTCCACGCGGCCCTGCAGGAGCATCTTGGCGACGTCGGCGTCCGAGGCCTCGGCCCAGATGCGGCACCGCGACGACCGGCGGCGCACCTCGACCACCACTCCGCCCAGCGACTCCTCGAGCTCCGCGAGCTGCGCTCCCCCGCGCCCCGTGATGCGGTCCCTAACCGAGTTGGAGACGCCCTTGACGTCCCTGGAGACGAAGCGGCGGCGAGCAAAGGTCCCCAGGCCCGCGCCAGTGCAGAACTCGGCGCTGGCGGCGGCGAGCCAGTCGGCCGACGTCCTGGTCAGGCCGCGCATGGAGGCGCGGCCGGCCCTGGCCATGCCGCTGAAGACGACGAACTTGGGGGCGCTGGCGGACAGCGCGAGGACGCTGAGGCGGTGGGGGAGCGCCACGGAGATGGCGTCCGCGTCGGCGGAGGGGGAAGGCGCGGTGATGGCGTCAGCCGCGGCGGGGCTGAGGCCGAGGACGCGGCGAAGCTCCGCGTTGAGCTCCGCACGGACGAGGTCGATGATGGCCGTGGGGGCGGGGGCAGCGTTGCGGACGACGCTGTAGCCGGCGGCGGCGTCGCCGTTGGACGCCCCCGCGTGGAGGAAGAAGCCGGCAGTGACGGCCTGGGCGAGGAGGTCCTCCTCGGAGCGCACGGCCCGGAGCGACGTGATGGTGCGGAGCACGGCGGAGAGGTCGTCCGTGGCCTCCGTCCACTCCCCGCTGAGCATCCGCTCGTCGTCGTCGCCCCGCCCGCTGCCGGACCGCCCATCGGGCTCGTACCCGTCGGCGAGGCCGGCGAAGGACGACCGGACCTCCGGCATGGCGGTGCCCAGGGCGCCGGGGAGGGAGCGGACGCCGGCCGACTCGGCCAGCCGCGTGGTGGTGCCGACACCCGCGGACGGCCCGTGCCGGCGGTCGGTCCCGCCGTGCTCCCCGCCCCGCGCGTGGGCGGTCCTCGTGGCCCCGGCGGAGCGTCGGAGCGCCTGAATCTCCCTGTCCAGCTGCATGACGGCGTCGGGGCGGCGCTTGATGGTCTTGGCGTCGACGAGCACGTTCCACACGGCCTCCTCCCGCTGCCGCGCCTCGGTCAGGATGCGCTCCCGCACGCCGGCGGCCATGCAGAGGTCGGATCGGGAGCCAAAGTCGAGGTGGCCCTTCCAGGCGCGGTAGACGCGGACCAGGGTGACGATGTCGCCGAGGTCGCTGGCAAAGGCGGCGGCGCGGCCGTCCGTGGCGACCAGGGCCGAGTCCCCGCCGCTGGCGAGGAGCGCGCCGGCCTCGACGGCGGCCTGGGGGCAGCGGTGCTTGAGCACGCCGGCGAGGACGGTGGCCGCGACCATCGGGGGCAGGTCGAGGCGGTGCATGAGGCTGCCGAGGCGGGTGAGGACGACCTTGGTGCGGCCCGCCTTGGGCCTGTCGACGGTGACGGCCCCGAGGAGGCGCAGCGTGTCGATGGCGTCGGCCATGGCCTCTACGGGGGGCGGCTCGAGGAAGACGAATCGCAGCGGGTCCCCGCCCGCGGCGAGGAGGCGCACCACGCTGTGGCTCAGGTCCACGCGGAGGATCTCCGGCTCCCGCTGCGCCTCCATGGTGTCGAACTCCTCGTCCGAGAAGAGGCGGATGCAGCGGCCGGGGCGGGTGCGTCCCGCGCGGCCGCGGCGCTGCTGGGCGCTGGCCTTGGACACGGGGCTGACCATGACCGTCTCCATGCGCCTGGCGCGGTCGTACTGCACGCGCTCCTCGAGGCCCGTGTCGACGACGGCCACGACGTTCTCGACGGTGAGGGAGGTCTCGGCCACGCTGGTGGCGAAGATGACGCGGCGGCGGCCGGAGCGCTCGGAGGAGAGGACCTCCTGCTGCGCCGACGCGTCCATCCCTTCGTGCAGCGTCTGCACGAGGGGCGGCCTTTGCCACGCGGGGAGCGACGAGGCGGCCCTGCCCTTGGGCGCGCGCACGAGGAGGCGGAGGAGGCCGGCGAACTCGGCCTTTGCCACCGCGAGCTCCCGCACCGAGGGGAGGAAGCAGAGCACGTCGCCGCCCGACTCGCCCGCCTCCACCTCGCGCTGGTACTCGCGGAGGACCTGCCAAGCCGCGGCCTGCGCGGCCCGCCGGGCCACGTCGCCCCCGGCTCCCGACTCCTCCTCCAGGGGAGCCGGGGCGCCGGAGCCCGCGGACGACCCCGACACGCCCCTCGCCGTCCCCCCCGACACGCCGCGGGCCGAGGTAGCGGCCACGCCGAGGCGCGCATCGGCGAGGCGTGACTCGGGCTCCTCGGCGAGCCTCGCCGCCCGCTCGGCCATGACGGCGTCGAGGCTCACGCACTGCGCCGGCACGGGGAAGGCCCGCCCAGGGATGGACAGCGTGGGGCAGTCGCTGAGGTAGGCAGCGAGGCGCTCCTCGTCGATCGTCGCCGAGGCCACGAGCATCTTGAGGGGCGGGACGGAGCTGGCGGCGTGGCGGCCGCGGCAGACGTTGGCGAGGAGGCCGAGGAGGGTGTCGCCGACCACGGAGCGCTCGTGGGCCTCGTCGAAGACCACGGTGCCAAAGTCGGGCAGGGGCCAGGGGGCGAGCTTGTCCGCCGGCCTGGGCCTGCGGGCGCCGAGCGCCGCGCTGGCGCTCGCCTGCATCCACCGGTGCGTGTCCGGGTCGGTGCTCCCTGCCGCCCAGTCGGGTCCGTCGCCGAGCTCGGGGCGCGGGCCGGCGCCGACGAACGCGCCGACGCGGGCGTTGCAGCGCTGGATGTCCAGGGCGAGCTGCCGGAGCAGGCGATCGTGGGTGGTGAAGACGAGGAGGGAGTCGGGGCTGACGCGGATGACGTCATCGGTGACGAGGCCCACGGCGCCGCCGACCTCGCAGCCCCACTCGTGCGCGACCCGCGAGGCCAGGGACATGGCGCCCACCGCGCGGGGCTGCGACACCAGCGCGCGGCTCCCCGGGGCGGGCCGCGCGATGCCGCACTCCGCGAGGATGGCGGGGAGCTGCGTGCTCTTGCCGCTCCCCGTCTCGCCCACGATGACGGCAAAGGGCGAGCGCTGCCCCACCAGCTGCTCCACCAGCGCCCTCCTCTGCGCGTAGAAGGGGAGGCCCGCCGCGAAGCGCTTGGAGTCGCGCTCGAGGAAGTCGGCGAGGCGCCGGAGGGCTGCCTTGCCGCCGCCGCGGGCGGTCACCTCCTCCACAAAGTCGGCGCAGCACTCGTCCGCCCACGCCTCGAACTCCATGTGCTGCGCCCGGAGGGAGCGGAGCCGCTCGTCGAAGGAGCGGCCGGCTTCGACGGCGTCCGTGGCGCCGTCCGAGGTGAGCTCCCGCCCCGCCGAGAGGATCTGCCGCTCGCTGTCCGCGATGGCGCGGCTCACGGCCGTGATGCTGCTGTGGTGCGCGGTGAGGGCACGGCCGACGGCGGGGAACGCCTTGGTGAGGACGCCGACGACAGCCGCGGGCCCGCCGCGACCGCTGGCGTCGGACAGATCGAGCGCCAGGGCCGAAGCCTCGCGCGTGGCCACGTCAGTGGCCGCGGGCGCGACGCGGACGGAGGTGGCCGACTCGGCGTGACCCCTGCCCTGGCCGACCGCGGGCAGGATCCGCGAGGCCGCGAGGCCACTCTCTCCCGAGATGGCCCTGGCTACGTCGAGGGTGAGGCTTGACTCGGACTCGGAGGAGGCGCGGGACCTGCCGCCGGTCGAGGCGGGCACGGTCGTCCCCGTGCTCCCTGGCACGGAGCCTGGGCCGAGGCCGAGGCCGAGGCCGGGAGCGGCTGGGCCGACACCCGGCAGCGAGGCTGAGCCTGCGGCGTTGCCGAGGGGCTCGCCCGCGGCAGCGGCACGCCTGACCTCCGCGATGGGGCCGTCAAACGCGACGACGGAGGCCAGGAATCGGGGCCCGGGGCTCGGGCTGTCGGGGACGCCGTCGCCGCCGCGGGCGAAGAGGGGCCGGGAGAGGCCCTTTCGGCGGATCGCAGCGAGGGCGGACGAGCGCGTGTTCCAGCGGAGGACCGACGAGATGTCCACGCCGGGGTTGCGGTCCAGGGGGACGACACGGAGGGCCCCGGGGGGGAAGGCGGGCTGGAGGCGGCTGTACGCGGAGGAGCATGCGTGGGACCAGCTGACGACCTCCACCACCACTCCCAGCTCCAGGGCCTCGCGGACGACGTGGAGGAACGAGTCGCGGGCGGAGGCGCCGCGGCCCGAGTCGTTGGCGTCGCCGGTGACGAGGACGAGGACGAACCTGACGGGGGGGCTCTCCACGCCGGCGGCGTCCGCCTCGGACTGGATCTTCATCCGCGAGGCCACGGCGGCGGTGACGAAGGCGCGGGCGAAGTTCTGCACGCGCTCGTCCACGGCGAGCTCGGAGGAACCGAGGGCGCGCTGCTCCACGCGCACGCCGTAGCCGAGCGCGCGGAACCGCGTCGCCCAGCCCGGTTCCACCGCCTGGAGCGCCGAGCCGGCGACGTTGCAGTGGTGCGGCGCGCTCGGCCGGCTGCGCTCGAGAGCCTTGGCGAGCATAGCGATGTTCAGCATCGCGTCAAAGTCCCGGCGCGCCGTCACGGAGATGTTGCTAAAGTCCACGGCGACGCCGATGATCTCGCCCGTGACCACGGCCTGGGCGGCGGCTGCCGGCGACATCTCGCGCATCGCGCGAGTGAGGATTGTCACCGCATCCCGTGCCGTGAGCGCCCTCGGCCGCGAGTCGGCGAACACGGTGCTGCTCGGCACGGGAATGGACGCTTCGCTTCGCGCCGCGGACGCGACCGACGCAGTGACCTGCCGCGCGGGAGGCTCGCGAGCGGGTGCGGGCACGTCGCCCCGGCCAGGGACCTTGCGCGACTCCCGCCTGCGCGCCTGGTGCTCCACTCCCGAAGGCCAGACCCATACCCACTCGCTGGGAACGGTAGCGGCGGCCTCATCATCCGGCGGGGGCTGACCGACATCCTCCTCGTCGAGCACATCGCCCAGTGATAGCCAGAAGGATGGGTCCGCAGCGCGCCCTTCCGAGGCCTCGCCGGCCCGAGGGGCGCGGTGCGTGGCTGCAGGAGGCTGTGCAGGGCGCGGGGCAGGCAGGGCAGGGGGTGGCGTCGGCGGGCGGACCTGAGCCTGGAAGGAGTAGTCAGAATCGGCCTGCCCCACGCCACTGAGCATCATGGCCCGGCGCATTGCCTCGTCCTCGTCGAAAGACATGACAGATGCCTCGAGCGCAGCGCGCAGGGCCTCCTCATCGGCCGCCATGGCGGCGATTCTCGGACTCGGGGACGCAGGGCCGTGCTGTGCACGGGCTGGTCCAGAGTCTGAAAGGCGCGCAAGCCGAATCGTATCGGATGCAGCGCTTTTGAACGATCGGTCGGTGTGCGGGCGGGCGCGGAGACCCACGAGAGCACACGGCACGATTGAGGTAGGCCGAAATCTCAAAGTCGCCTCCTTGATTTGGTTTTCGTCGGCCGACGGACCAACTATGCTCTGCTTCATTGGGGCTTGAACTGCATGGTGCAATTGTTTTCTTGCCTTCCGCCCGCGGCGGTGCACACCCGTTTTCCCGTTCGAGGAGCCTCACCACCATGCCCGGTCGCGGCGGAAAGGGAAAGTCAAGCAAGCGCAGCGGCAGCAAGCGCACCGAGATGGCCACGCGCAGCCGCGATATCGTGTTCAAGACCGAGTACCAGGGTGAGGTGGGCCGCGCCGCTCGTACCTGGCGGAAGTGCCGGGCGCCGAGCGGCACAGCCCGGTGCCACCCGTGCGACTGCATACGGTGCGGGAGCGGTCGGGCGATGGTTCCTGACCGTGCTGCGCGGAGCTTGGCGAGTTGGAGAGCGAGGCGGCCCAGGAATGTTGGATGGTCAAGGCAGCGCTCCACCCCAACGGTTCCTGGCCCGACCCAGGCTCGTGGATGCTGCGATGTGCTGCGCGCCCTCGGCTCCGGGGGCCATGCTGTGGCCGGGGTGGCCTGCGATATATCCCGGTTTTTGTTCTGCCGCGCTGCGTTGCATCGCAGTCTACGGCAAGGTCCTCAAGATGCTCGGGCAGGGGCGTGTCAGCGTCATGTGCGGCGACTCTGTGAAGCGCACGTGTCTGATCTGTGGCAGGATGCGCAACCGCGTGTACGTGCGCCCCCAGGACGTTGTGCTGGTCGCGCTTCGCCCCGACATGACGGCGGACGACAAGGCGGACGTTGTCCACAAGTACACCGCGGACGAGGCGCGCACTCTCAAGAGGCACGGCGAGATTCCGGACAAGTTCCTGGGCGAGATGAGCGAGGACGCCACCGCCACTGGGGCGAGTACCGAGGCGGGCGGTGCCGCAGAGGCCGGAGCTGACGCTGACGCTGCCATCGAGTTTGACGAGGCCGACATTGACGACTTGTGAGCTACGGAGGGTGTGCGTAGCGTGTGTGGTTACCGCTTTTCGCCGCAGGCAAGCGAGTCACTCGCGAAGCGGGACACTCTCACGCGCGTCACAGAGCGCTGGACCGGGCGCGCACGTGTTCTGCCGAGGCCCCAAAGTGCATCACGTCGGACTCACCTCAGGTCCGACAGGAACAAGCACCGCGCGCACGCCAGCACCACCCGACGGGCGCTGTGATTTGCAGAGCGTCGGGCGCGAGACAGCCGCAGTCAGTCAACAGCCGGGAGCACTGCTCAACTCGGGAGCGCAGCCCACGGCTGCCCGCACCGTAGGCGATGGCTGCTGCCGCGGCCACGAGCAGAGGTGGCGGCCGTGTTTTGGCGTTCTTCTCGTGCGGGAGGGTGGCCGCGGAGGCGAAACCCGGCAGCACCGGCTGGTCGTCGCCCCAGGAAGCCCTTGTGACTGACACCGAGCTTGATGCTCTCACAATGTCCGGTTAGAGGCCCCGGTGGCTGCTGTGCCGTGTTGCCGGCCGGAGCAGGGTGCTTCTTTGTGTGTTTCCTTGGACCCGGCGCGCGCATGACTTCCCTGGCTTCTTAGCTCGGACTGTGACTCGTCACCGACCATCCCGCCACGCGATTTTTGCCGTTTCGCAGGGGCGGTCACCGAGCCGGCCATGGTACACTTTGGGGATCGGCTCGGCAAGCTACACGAGATGCTGGTCGAGCGGCGACCCCAGGTTCTGCATTTCGT
>Ga0136560_1001041_pt1 | contig 14207 bp, 7 predicted proteins | sample AntRauMeHopE1497_FD_104925 | JGI IMG/M metagenome (GOLD analysis project Ga0136560, IMG submission 104925) | Saline lake microbial communities from Rauer Islands, Antarctica - Metagenome Hop E1 #497 | ecosystem: Environmental > Aquatic > Non-marine Saline and Alkaline > Saline | place... | reverse complement strand
GACACCTCCCGCTCCCTAACCCGGTCTGCAGCGCCCTCCAGGTCCGACCGAAGACGCTCCGCCTCGGCCCGCGCCGCCTCCGCAGCCTCAACCTGCCGCCTCCGCCGCGCCTCGGCCGCCTCGGCCTCCTCCGCCGCCAGCCGCCGCTCCGATCGCGCCCGCCCCTCGGCCTCCTCCGCCTCCCGCAGCCGCGCTGCCTGCAGCGCCGCGGCCTCCTCCGCCGCCGCCCTCGCCGCGGCCGCCCTCGCCTCCGCCGCCTCTGCCTCCGCCGCCCGCCCGTCCGCCGCCGACCTCTCCCTCCCCGCCGCCTCGGCCGCTGCCTCCGCCTCTGCCATGGCCCGCCGCGCCTCGGCGTCCCTGCCCCCCGCGCTCTCCGCCGCCCTTCTCGACGCCTCCCCCAGCCGCTGCTCCCGCCGCGAAAGCGACTCCGCCCGCCGCGAGAGCGCCTCCTCCGCCTCCGCGGCCCGCTCCGCCGCGAGCTCCGTCTGCGCCCGCAGCGCCGCCGCCGCCTCGTCCAGCCGCCGCTCCGCCTCCGAGAGCGCCTCCGCCCTCGACGCTGCGTCGGCCGCCGCCGCCTCCGCCGCACGCCCGGCCGCCGCCGCCGCCTCCTCCCTCGCTGCCACTGCCTTCCCGGCGTCCTCCGCCTCCCGCAGCCGCTCCCTCGCCGCCTCGCCGTCCCGCCCCGCCTCGGCTGCCCTCGCCTCCGCCTCCCGGAGCGACTCCGCGGCCCTCTGCGCCTCGGCCGCGGCCCTCTCCCTGAGCGACTCCGCGTCGCTCCGCGCCTCCGCGAGCGCCCGCTCCGCCCGCCGCTCGGCCTCCGCCGCCGCCCGCTCCGCCGCCTCCAGCCGCCCGGCCGCCGCGCGCTCGGCCTCCGCCTCCCGCTCCGACGCCTTGCGCTCCGCCGCCTCCAGCCGCCCGGCCGCCTCCCGCCCCGCATCCTCGGCCGCCCGCAGCGCAGCCGCCGCCTCCCCGCGGACCCGCGCCGCCTCGTCACCCGCCGCCCGCAGCGCCTCCGCCGCCTCCCTCTGCACCCGCCCCGCCTCGGCCTGGGCCTCGCCCAGGGCGGCGGCGGCCTCCCTCGCGGCGGCGGACGCCGCGGCCCGCTCCGCCTCCGCCGCCTCCCGCCCCGCCCTCGCCTCGGCCCGCTCCGCCCCGGCCGCCGCCCCCGCCTCCTCGGCCGCCGCCCGCGCCGCCGCCGCCGCCGCCCTATCCGCGGCGGCCTCCTCGGCGGCCTCCCTCGCCGTCGCCAGCCGCCTCCTCGCCTCCGCCTCGGCCTCCGCCGCCGCCTCCTCCCTCTCCCTCGCCGACCGCCCCCTCTCCTCCGCAGCCGCCTCCCTCCTCGCCGCATCCTCCAGCCGAGACCGGGCCTCCTCCCCCCTCGCCACAACCGCCGCCGCCTCCTCCGCCGCCTCGGCGGCCCTCGCTGACGCTCGGTCCGCCCTCGCCTCCGCCTCCCCCGCCTCCCGGCACCGCAGCGCCGCCGCCGCCTCGGCCTCCTCCGCCTCGGCCTCCCGCCTCCGCAGCGCCGCCTCGGCCTCCCCCGCCGCCTCTGACCGCGACGCCGCCTCCGCCCGCCGCCGCTCCGCCTCCGCGGAAGCTGCCCCTGCCGACGCGGCCGCCGCCTCCGCCCTCGCCACGTCAGCTGCCGCTCTGCGCGACGCCGCCTCGGCCTCGGCAGCCCTCGCCCCCGCCGCCTCCTCTGCCCGCGCCGCGCCGCTCCTCGCCTCCACCGCCGCCTCCTCCGCCCTCGTCGCCCGACCCTCCCTCGACGCCGCCTCGCCCTCCCTCGTCGCCGCCGCGGCCTCCGCCGCCTCGGCCTCCCTCAGCCGCCGCGCAGCCTCCTCTTCCGCGGCCAGCACCGTCGCCCGCACGGCCTCGGCGTCACGCCTCGCCGCCGCCGCCGCCTCCCGCTCCGCCTCCGCCTCGGCCCTCGCCGCCGCGGTCGCCTCCCGCTCCCGCCCCGCCCTCGCGGCGTCCGCCGCCGCGGCCGCCCTCGCCCCCTCGGCGTCCTTCGCCGCGGCCTCCGCCTCGGCCTCCCTCCTCCCCGCCGCTTCCTGGCGTTCCTTCAGCCCGAGCCGATCTTCGCGCAGCGATGCCTCGTACGCGGCCACCCTCGTCTTCGACTCGTCCGCTGCCCGCGCCGCCTCCCTCGCCGCCGCCTCCATCTTCCCCGCGGCCTCTTCCCTCGACCGCGCCGCCTCGGCCGCGCGCTCCGCCGCCGCCTCGGCGTCCGCCCGGACACGCCTTGCACCCGCCTCCGCCTCCGCCGCGGCACGCTCCGCCGCCGCCACCGCCTCGCTCCGCCGCCTAACCTCCCGCTCCGCCTCTGCCCGCAGCGCCCCCGCCTCCTCCTCCGCCTCCCTCCGAGCACGCGCGGCCGCCGCCCGCCCCTCTTCCTGGCACCGCCGGGCCTCCCGCCCGGCCTCCTCCCTGAGCCGAGAAGCCTCCGCCTCGGCAGCGCGCCGCACCTCCGCCCCGGCCTCCTCCGCGGCCCGCCCAGCCCTCTCCGCCTCCTCCTCGGCCGCTCTGACCGCCTTTGCCGCCCTCGCCTCGGCCTCTGCCGCCTCCCCCCGCCGCCGCTCCAGCGCCCGTGCCGCACGCGTCGCCGCCCCGCTCGCCGCCTCCACGGCGCTCGACAGCGCGTCTGCCACAGCGTCAGCCCACTGCCCGAGGCTGCGCCCGGCAGGGCTCAGCCCGCCCGACGACGCTCCAAGCCGCGACCGACCACCCCACGGCGACGCAGGCGCGCTCGCGAAACCGCCGCCGACGCCCGCGCCCGCCCCGCCCTCGTCGATGTCGCCACCGTCCTCGCTCCCGTCGTCCAGCGCGCGGTCAAGGCTGTCGTCCGCCCCGTCCGCGGGTCCCGACCCCCGGCCGGTGGCGATGCCGGGTGTGCGGGGCGACCCGACCGCCGCCGCCGCCGCCGCCGAAGACGACGACGACGACGACGACGGTCGCACCGGTCCGCCGCCTGCCCCCCACCGGACCCTGCGGCCGCCCGGCGCGGGCCCCGCGGCGCCACCGAGCGACGCGGCGGCGCTCTCCGCCCGGCGCAGCGCAGCCACGAGCGACGCCTCTGCCGCCGCCACCTTCGCCGCCCGCTCCCCCCTCGCCCGCTCAGCCTCCCGCCCGGCCTCGGCCGCCTCCTTGGCCGCCGCCTCGGCCCGGCCCCGCTCCGCCTCGGCAGCCTCGAGCGCCCGCCTCGCCGCCCCCTCCATCGACCGGGCAGCCGCTTCCCTCCGCTCCGCCGCCGCCTCCCTCCCCGCCGCCACCTCCAGCCGCCGTCTCGCCTCCCCCAGCGCCTCCGCCGCCCTCCTCGTCGTCTCCGTCGCACCCATCTCCCGGTCACGAAGCCCCGCCTCGGCCGCTGCCGCGCTCGTCTCCGCAGCCGCAGCCTCCGCCTCCCTCGCCCGAGCAGCCTCCGCCTCCCTCGCCGCGGCCCTCGCCGCGGCCTCCGCGGTCGACCGCGCCTCCTCCGCCTCCCGCCTCCCCCGCAGCGAGCGCTCCTCCGCGGCCTCCGCCTCGGCCAGCCGCCCCGCCAGCCGCGCCTCCTCCTCCCTCACCCTCGCGGCTCTGCCGTCGACGTCCCTCGAGGCCGCCAGCGCCGCCTCCGCCTCGGCCTCCCGCCGCCCTAGCGCCGCCTCCCGCTCCCCTAGCGCCGCCTCCCGCTGCCGCAGGCGCCCGTCCCAGCCCTGCACCAGCGACCGGAGCTCCGTGCTCGACTCGCGCTGCGCAGCCGCCAGCGCGCGGCTCGCGCCCAGGCCTGCTGAGGCGGCAAGCGCCCCGCCGCCTGACAGCGCCAGCGCTGACGACGTCATCGTCGTCGTCATCGTCGTCGCCTCGCCGCCCGGGGCCGAACCCCGGCGCGTGCCGGGCTCTAAGGCGTCCAGGCGCCCTGATGCTGCCGCCGCGCCGCCCTTCTCGTCGGCCTCGCCGCCCGTTGAGCGGGAGGGCAGCCGCGGGGGCCGGACGAGCGGCTCCGGCTTGCGCGGCGGCGCCACCACGCTCACGCCGAGGATCGCGCGGCGCGAGGCGCCGACTGGGGCGTCCTCCTCGTCGCTGCTGCTGCCATCGCGCGCGCCGAGGCCGCGCGGCGCTCGCACGGCGACGGTGCGGCGGCCGGGCGAATGCCTGGCAGCCGCCGGGGACGCCTGCTCGAGGTGCGCCGCCTTGTCGCGCCGACCAAAGAGCGCCTCCGCCATGGAATCGAGCCTTGAGCCAGCTTGGGGCGGCGGAAGCTTGTCGCCCGGCATGTTCGAGCGGCGGCTTGCCGGCGACAACCACTGCCTCGGGGCCGGGCGCGGCGCGCGCTTCGGCCGGGCCCGGGCGCCCGCATCCTCGCGCGTTTCAGGGCGTGCGGGCATCGGTGGCGGCGACATGACCCACTCGCGCGGTGGGGTGCCGGCGCGCCGCGTCGGGCTTGCCATCGCAGATCCCCGCAGAGATCGCCGCTGCGCACGGTAGTGATGCGGCTCGGTGTGGTGTGCGGCAAAAAGGCCTCCCTGCGGAACAGGGTCGTGATTGGCCGCCCAGGTGCCGTGCCGGGGGCGGTAACGGGCTGCAGAGCTTCGCCACCACCCCCGCCCAAACGCCGGGCACTGCGCTGCGGCCGTACCACAGGCAGTTTCTGTGGTACGCGGTCCTGGGGCCATGGCCGCGGTCGGGCGTGCCGTCGTGGCCACCTCGCTCGAGCAAGCCCACACGCTCCGCAAGACCGCCACCCGCCTGGTGCTCAGCAGCAGCCCGGACCTGGCGTGCCAGAACATGATGTGCCAGAAGTTCGGAGGTGTGAGCCAGCGCGCCGGTGCACCGGCCCCGGCGCGGACTTGCGCCTTGGCACGGCGCCGCCTCCGTGCTGCCACGTCGCGCTCCGCCCCGTCTTGTCGTCTCGCAGGGGTGCGCGTGTCGCCTGGCTCTCGCCGTGCAGCGCATGCCTAAGCTTGAGGAGGTGGACGTCAGCCACAACCGGCTGGACGTGCTCCCAGCGAGCCTGCTGACCGGCAAGGGCGTGCGGCGGCTCGACGCCTCGTTCAACGCTCTCTCCGGGGCCGCCCTGACGGGGGCCGACGAGGTCTCCGGCTCGCGCATCGAGGAGCTCCTCCTGCACGGCAACGAGGGGCTCGATGTGGACGCGGCGGCGCTCGCGGCGATGCCGGCGCTGCGGCTCGTCACAGTATCGGGCGGCGCTGATGCCCTCAGGGCGCGGCTGCGCGCCGCCGCACGGCCCGGCGCCGCGGTGCCGGAGGTTGAGGAGCGGTCTTGAGGCCCGGGTGACGCGCGGGTGTGTGGGCGCGGGGGATTGGGCGGGCCGTGTGGCCCGGCGGCGGAAAGTGGCGTGACGCAGCTGGGCGGGGGGAGCTTCGCGGCTCGCAGGGGAATGGAAGCAGCACGCGCTCATAGATGGCGCGTCGGTCACTCGGCCGCGGCGGAGGCCGAGGCGGCGGCGGCGGCGGGCGCCGCGGCGTCGGCGGAGGCAGAGCCCCAGGAGGCGCGGACGTCGTCGGTGAAGAGCCCGACGAGGTTGAACCAGCGCTTGACCCAGGGGCAGGCGGCGACGGCGGCCGCGGGGGCGGCGCGGACCTGGAGGTAGACGCGGGCGTCGGCGGCGGTGGGGGTGTCGCCGGCGAGGAAGACGGTCCCCGAGGCGCCCATGCGCTTCTCCAGGGCCGCGACGCCCTCGGCGGTGTCGAGGCCGGGCGCGTCGGCGGAGGCGTCGGGCTTCATGGCGGGGAAGAGGAGGACCTCCTTGATGTTGTTGTTGTCCGAGAGGAACATGGCCATGCGGTCCATGCCCATGCCCCAGCCGCCCGTCGGGGGCAGGCCGTACTCCAGGGCGGTGCAGAAGCCCTCGTCGTGGCTCTGGGCCTCGTCGTCGCCGCCCTCCTTGGCGGTCATCTGCTCGATGAACCGCTCGCGCTGCACCATCGGGTTGTTCAGCTCGGTGTAGGCGTTGCAGACCTCCTTCCCGGCGATGAAGAGCTCGAAGCGCTCGGTGAGGCCGGCCTCGGCGCGGTGGTACTTGGCCAGGGGCGACATGAGCTCCGGGTGGTCGCAGATGAAGGTGGGCTTGGTGGTGATGGCGTCCTCGAGGAAGTGGCCGACCAGCTTGTCCAGCAGGCGGGCCGTGGAGCGGGGGGCGGTGCAGTCCACCTGCGAGCAGGGTGACGCATGAGGGGATGGGCCAGGTGGGTGGGGCGAGGGCGTGCGGGGGGCAGGGGGCGCGAAACACACCGCCGCTCTCACGTCGAGCTCGGCGCACTTGGCGTCGAGGAAGGCGCGGGCCTCCTCGCCCTCGAGCGGCCTGGGGATGGAGAAGCCCCCGGCGTCCTCGACGCCCTTGACCATGGGCACGCGCTGGAACGGCGGCGTGAAGTCGATCTCGATCACCGGCTTCCCCTCGCCGTGGCCTGCGCAGGGAGGAGGAGGAGGGCGAAGGCAGCGGTCCTGGCACTCAGGATACTCCACGGGCTCTGCCGGCGGCGCACGGCGGAATTCCTGCTGCTGCCCGGCTCTCACCCTCGGGGTGGTACTCGATCACGTGCTTGCCGTGGATGGCCATGACCATGCCGCTGATGAGCTGTTCGGTCATGTCCATGAGGTCGTTGTAGTCGGCGTACGCCATGTAGAACTCGCAGGTGGTGAACTCCGGGTTGTGGGTGAGGTCGATCTGCTCGTTGCGGAACTGGCGCCCGATCTCGTACACGCGGTCCAGGCCACCCACCACCAGCATCTTCAGGAAGAGCTCTGCACGCGGGGGGGAGGGCGGGGAGAAGGTCGGCAGGTGGCGCGCGGCGGCGTGGTGTGGGACTCGCTCCCGCCGCCCTCTCGCGCGCTCTCACCGGGCGCGACGCGCATGAAGAGGTCCATGCTGAGGTCGTTGTGGTGCGTGATGAAGGGCTTGGCGGTGGCGCCGCCGGCGATCATGTTCATCATGGGCGTCTCCACCTCGAGGAAGCCGAACCCGTCGAGGAAGCGGCGCACGTAGTTGATGATCTGGGCGCGCACGGTGAAGGCGCGGCGGGTGCTCTGGTTCACGATCAGGTCCAGGTAGCGCTGGCGGAAGCGGGTCTCCATGTCCTTGAGGCCGCCGAGAGCCGGGAGGTTGTGCAGGCACGGGGACAGGATCTGGGCGTGCGAGGCGAGGATGGACAGCTCGCCGGTCTTGGTGCGCGTGGCCTTGCCGCTGATGCCCACGATGTCGCCGCGCCGGACGTTGTCCCTGAAAAAGTCGTGCTGCGGCTCGGGGAGGCAGCGGCGGGGACTCGGAAGCAGGTCGGGCCAGCACGCTGGAAACGAGACCCACCCCTCGCCACGCCGGCAGGCAGCGGGCGGCAGTGCTCACGATGGTGGCGTCGCCAAAGGCCTTGAAGTTGCACATGGCCTGGAGCTTCTCGCCGTCGGCAAAGACGTCGAAGAAGTTGAGGCGCTTGGACGCGTTGCGGATGTGCATCACGCGGCCTGCGATGCTGACCTCCTCCTCGGCCTCCTCTCCCGCCGCGACGGCGCCGAACTTGCGGTGGAAATCGGGGACGCTGCAGGTGACCTCGAACTTGTGAGGGTACGGGTTGACGCCCGCCGCCTCCCAGGAGCGCAGCATGCCCATGCGGAACGCCTTGTACTCGTGCGCCGAAAGCGCAGACTCGTCCACGCCCGGGGCCTCGTCCTTGCTCTCCTTGGCCTTGGAGCCGCCGGCGGCGCCAGACGCGGCCGCCTTGGCAGCCTTCTTCTCCGCCTTGGCGTGGAGCTTCATCCGGCGCTTGAGCTCATTCTTGCTCAGGTTGGGCTCGTCCAGGGGGGGAAGCTCTTCCGATGCGGAGGCCATGGCGCAGGGTGACGACCCGCCAAAGTGAACGAGGCGAGACTGATCCTGCCATCCCAACTATGCGGCCGGCTCTGCTAGAGTCGACGCCGCAGTCTTGCCTTCTATCGCCGGAGCGCCCACCGGGGCGATTATATGCTTGCCGCAGTGTATGTGCAACCGGGTGGTCGGAGAGCACTGGCGACAGGAGAGCACGGCTCACCCCGTCTCGGGTCCCGGGGGCGGGCGTAGTGGATGACACTGACGTCGGGCCAGCACGGGGGGGGCTCGGGATCCAGCCTGGCGCTTGCCGAATCGAGGAACACGAAGTGACGACGTACCATGCGGAAGAGGCACGAGGCAGAGGCGTCCAAAGCCGCTCCCGACTGCTGTCCGCGCGGACTTGGGCCGCGCGCGCGCAATGAGAAGTGCAACGCGGCATGCCTCACAACGCAGAGGCTGGTCAAATGGCCAGCTTCACCGAGCATGTAGCCAACAGTCACAGTGAAAGCAGTCGGCTGTCACGCTCAATGATGGGCATGTGTGGAATCGCATGGACGAGTCCTGCGGCATCGAATACAGGCGCAGTGCGACAGGCACCCGCGACAGGGAGTTGCAGCCCACACGGGTATCCCAGCACTCGCTCAAAAGCTCAGGCTGGCGAAGACTCCACTCGCTGCCTGAGCTGTACGGATGGCTGTTTAGCCTGGCGACCCGATGTCATTGTCGTCCAGGTACAGGCTGGTCAGGCACCTCTACGACGCCATGGCCTCGCCGATCGACCTCGCGCCCTCGTCCCCGATGCCGTTGCCGCTCAGGTGGAGCCTGGTCAGGCACCTCGACGACGCCATGCCATAGCACTGGATCGCGTGCCGATCCCCGCGCGGCCAGGAGCAGCCGGCCCGCAATCATACGCTCGGCCCGCGCTCGGGAAGGCTTGTGGCTGTAGATGCTGCCGCCATTTGGGAGGTGCAAGAGTGCTAGCTACCGTGAGGCGCGCTCGAAAGACGGTGCTGTGCCTGCCGATGGTGGGAGTGTTGTTGATTTTTCCGTGCCGGGCGGCCCAAGGCCCGGGTGGCAGAACCGCATCCCTGCCAGTATACCTCGACCTCTAGGGGAGTGCAAGGGTACTGCTGCTGAGGCGTGCGTGGGTGATGGTCGACGGAAGCAGGCTATTCTGTTGAGCCGCGCTATTGGACCAGTCGTGGCGTGAACACCCGGTGGTACCGCACTCGTGGACGATGTAGCGCAGCACTCAGCTCCTACAGCCGCACCACAGGCCCGTCTCGTAGCGAGCTTCCGGTGGGTCGGGTCCCGAGCGTGCTCGCTCACATCGGCACAACATCTCTTGTGTCGGATTGCTCACGTAGTGCGCGACTCCCGGCGCTGCTGCGATGGTTGAGCACTCCGCAGGCGGCCGCTGGCTCTCGGTACCCTGCTCCAGCCGGAGAGGACGAGGCCGGTGGGAAGGCGCCGCTCACCGATGGCACGCTCCGTTTCGCCGGCTCACGGCAGGTTGTTTGCTAAGCTTCACCAGATCACGCCCAGCCGTGTCGATGCCAGCCCGCTTACGGCGGGCTACAAAGGATCCCTGGAGGAGCGGAAGCAAATCGCATGGGCGACGAGCGTGAACAACCCGCGCAACTCAACCCTCCCTGGAAGCGCGGGTCGCGCCCCCCCAGCTCCCGGGCGCTCACACAGCAGTCGCCGCCCACCTCAAAGGCGGGCGGCGTTCCGCCCGGATCGCTGCCCCACGCGACGGCGCACCTACGCGCTGTCTGCGTGCGGCACGGGACGAGGGACCGTGCCACACAGCCACCCCTCGAGCCCGGAGATCCCAGTTGCTCCGTGGCTTTCGCGCCCGGTCAGGCAGCGCCACACTCCGCGGACAGCCTCCGACGCCGCGGTTTCGCCGCCCGCCAGCCGCACCGCCTCGGCCAGCAGCGGGGCGAGCCTTCGCGGGGAGAGCGCCCCCGCGAGCCGGTCCGCGGGGTCCGTCGCGCGCCTCCCCTGCAGCGTCCCACCAGCGCTCATCACCTCGTGCCGGCCCGACGGCGGCGCGTACCGCCGGAGCAGCTCCGCTCGGGTCGGCAGCCGGACCCCGGGACCGGCGGCCGCCGCCTCGCGGCCCGCTGGCGGGAGCAGGTCGGCGAGCGAGGCCGCGAGACCCGGCGCCGCCCGCACGACGCCGGCCGCGAGCCGAGACGGCCACGGCCCGAGGCCGAGCACCGCTGCCGCAGAGCCCCACGAGCGCGTTCGCCGGGCCTCCTCCCTCGGCCGCTTCCTCGCGCGGCCCGCCCGCCCCGGAGGCACAGCCGCCCCTCCGTCGTCGCCGGCCGACCCCTGCCCCGCCCTGGGCGGCCCGGCTGCGCCGACAGCCCCACCAGCCGATGACCCAGACGCCACCACCCCTCCGGCGCGCCTCTGCTCCGGCACCGCCGCCCTCGTCGTCGCGTCAGGCCTCCACGCGACGCACGCGACGCTCATCGGCCCCGCGATGGCGGCTCGCGGCTCGCCCTCGGCCTTGCCCTCTCCCCACGCCCCGCCCGGCGCGGGCCCGCCCATGCTCACGACAAGGTCTTCCGACCCGCAGGCCGCCACGGCACGGGCGCGCCTCGTGACGAGCGCTCGGCGCAGCCCCGCCTCGGCCCCCGGCACGCCCACCACCACGCCCGCGAGCGGGACCACGCCGACAACGGAGGCCAGCGCCGCCCCCTGTATCCCCAGGAGCGACCACCGGAGCAGCTTGTCCGAGCAGCTCATGCAGCGAGTCCGCCGCCCGGGCGGCAGGTCGCTCCGGCCAGACTTCACGCGCAGCGCGCCCGCACGCTGCGCCCCCGGCTCCTCCCCCGATGGGAGCCTCGCGGCGGGGTCCCCCCCCCTCACGGCCACGGCCGCCCGCGCCGCCTTCAGCTCCCACGGCTGCGCGGCCGCCGCCACAAGCTTGGCGCCCGACGCCGGCGCGTCGGCGGACCCGACGGCCGCATCCCCGCAGGGCGTCTCGCTCACCCACAGCACCAGCCGAATGCCCGGCCGCACGCGAAGCGGGGGCGGCGGCGCGGCGCCGGGCGCGGCCCACCCGTCGCCGGCGGGCCGCCGCTCCAAGAGCACGCCGCCACTGCCCGTGGCCTCCGGGCCGAGCAGCCACGCCGCCTCCAGGCACACCAGCCTCACAAGCGCTCTCCGCACCAGCACCTCGGCGTGACAGTCGGCCACGGCCGCCCCGTCGTCGCGGCAAAGCTCGGGGCCGAGGCACCTCGTCCCGAGGCCAGTGACGACCGCAACGGCGCCCCCGTCTCCCGGGAGCAGCGCCACCATCGTTGCGGCGACCGTGTACTCGTCGTCCTGCACCTTGGCGGCGGCGATGGCGGCCGGGACCGCGCTCCTGGCGGCATCCACCGTTGCCCGGACCGCCTCGTCCCAGGCCCGAGACATCCCGGGCTGCGTCCGCGATCCGGGAGCCTGCCAAGAGCACGCCCTGCCTCGCCCGAGCGGGCCGGCGCCCTCCTTTCCGCGAGTGCCGGGCCGAACCTCGGACTCTGCAACCTGCCGCGCACGCCACCACACCTCCTGGCCCTGCGGCCGGATACCCGTCGCACGCAGCCGATCGGGGCTGCTGGGCACGGCAGGCGTGGCTTGAGGCCCGCACGGAGCCGCCGGAAGGCATGTCAAGCGTTCGCGGGCGCTGGGGCACCGACGCCCTGGCCGGCCCCGCGGGCGACGCCCCGGCCGAGAGCACGCATGCCGACAGGAGGCGTGACTGCTTCTGGGCGGTGATGTACATTGTGGCGGCGTCGAGCCTGCTCGGCATCCTCCAGGCGCTCGGAGTCGGGAACGTTCCCCCTCCTAGCCTGAGCTACTACCCGGGCTACGTGCAGCCGGGCGGTAGTGAGCGGCAGGCGTTCTTCGGCGGCGCCCCTGGCCCGATGCCCAACCCGGACGCGCCGCAGTGCGAGGTCGGCCTGGCCAAGGGGAGCCCCCTGGACTCGGCCCCCTCGCCCCCGTCCGGCTTCGGGCGGGTGCCCTCGGCCGCGAGGGTCCGCACCACGATCGTGACGGACGACCGGAGCAGCGCGTACGCCGTGTTTGCGTCGGCCCTGCGGCCGGCGGGCCCGGCCGCCCCCTCCGACGCCCTTGGGACAGAGCTCTGGGCCGCGAGGCACGGGAGCCAGGGGTCCGGCAACGCAGCGGTGCCCCTCATCGCCGCGCGGCCCGACGGCGCCGCGCCGGGCGTCGACGTCTCGGGCATGGGCGACGACGCCCTGGCGTCCCGGGAGCCACTCCTGGCGATCAGCCGTCTGGGGATGGAGGCTTCCTCCAAGGCGCCCCTCGTCATCGTGCGGGGCGCAGTCCCCGCCCTCCCCTCTGCCGCCACGACCTACGCGGCGCCCCCCATGGCCGCCGTGAGCTTCGCAGTGCTCCTCGCCACCGACCACTCCACCGGCGCCCTCCGCTGCGCGGACAGCGTCGACTTTGTGGCGGAGCAGCGCCACCGCTCCCGCGCCGTGGTGCACCCCGCGTGCGCCGGCCCAAGCTCCCCCGCCGAGGCGCCGCCCACCGCCCCCCTCGCGGACCCCACGGACCCGTCGTGGTTCCGCCCCGTCGACCTCGTCGTCGGCGGCTGCGTCTATCTCGGCACGCAGGCCAACCTGACGTGCCCCGCCGACGACGAGGTCTCTGCCCGCGCCTCCAACCTCTGCCGCGACGACCTCACCCCCGCGGAGAGCGGCTTCCCCGACAGCTGGGTGGACTCCTTCGTGGTGGGGCCGAGGCGCGGCGTCCTGGAGCTGCGGCGCATGCGCATCGTGGTCCGGCGCTCCGGCTGCTCCGACCGCTGGACCGCCGTCCGCCTCGCCCCCTGGCGCACCACCACGCTGCAGGCCGCGGACATCCCACGCTTCTGGGCGCTGCCCATCGCGGAGCTCAGCTCCGTCGCCATCTTCCGCAACGCCTCCGAGGTCATCGTCATGGCGCCGCTCACGCACGGGCCCCGCTCCTCCCCGCCACACTTCGGGCACGTGGCCCCGCCCATGCAGATCCTAGCCCTGAACCGCACGGGGGAGACTGTGTGGACGCTGACGGGTCGGTACCCCAACGTCACGGGCGTGTTCAGCAACGCGGTCATCGACGAGGGGGGATCCGTCTGGGTCGCAGTCACGGTGACGTCAGCGGCAGAGCCGCCGAACGCGACGTTCTCCGCGGCCCAGGTGCGGCGCCGGGGGCAGGCGGCCGCGCGGAGGAGGCCACTGCTTGGGGCCGGTGCGGGCGGGTCGGCGGGCACCACGTGGGGGGGCGCGCGGGGTGGTGGGGCCCCGCGGCCGGGGTCCGACGCCGGGAGCGGCACGAGCTTCGGCCTGGTGAGCTTCAACCCGCGGTCGGGGGAGCTCCGCTACAACGCGGTGCTCGACGACATGACGCCGCAGCGCCGCGTGCCGTCCCAGCTGCCGCCCCTGCTCCAGCTCGGCGTGAGCTCCAACTTCCTGTGCTTCTGCGAGCAGCTCTGGCCGGGCTTCGCCAACGCAACCGAGGTGCGGGAGGGCTGGCGGCGGTACCAGCGGCCGGTGGTGACGTCGGGCATCGGCTGGGCGGCCGTGTCGCTGGATGACGGGGCCATCGTCGCGCAGAGCGGGAACGCCGGGTCGGGCTACCAGCTCGGCTGCATGGGGGACATGGTGGTGACGGACAAGTCGGTGTTTGCGACGGTGGGGGGCGCCGCAGAGCTGCTGCTGGACGGGGCCGGCGGGGTTGGCCGCCCGGCCGACGACGCGCCGGAGCCGTGGCCGGGGACGGGCGGCTCGGGGTCCGGCGGGGCGACGGAGAACCTCTTCTCCCTCCTGGACGTGAGCACGAGGGGCAAGGTGGTGTGGGGCGACAGCGACGGGTCCGACGACCCGGTGCCCGCCTACCTCGGGATGATGCAGTACCCCGGGCCGTGGGTGCCCGGCCGCGACGGCGCATCCGTCATCCCGCCGGCCCGGCTGCCCGAGGACGGCTCCTGGGCGATGTTCGGCACCGACGCGCGCGTCCCTGCGGCGCTCGGGACCGGCCGGCGCCTCGTCTCCCACCTCTCCCTGGCCACGAACGACGCCTCGGTCCTGACCGTGCCCTGGACCAACGCGTCCGTCCTCTCCGGCGACTCGGTCAGGCAGTGCAGCACCTCCATCCCCAGGGACTTCGTCGACGTCTACACCTTCCTGACCGTTGGCATCTTCCTGTCCGTCCTAATGCGTCTCATCAACGGCTGGATCTGGGCGACGGTGTTCACGGTGTACCTGCCCGCGGACGAGCTCGGGTACGACGACAGCTCCGCGGGGGCGAGCAGCAAGGGCGCCGGGTCGGGAGGCGGCGCGCCCGGGGCCTCGGCGTCGTCAGGGTCGTCGGGAGCCCGTGCGGCGGCCGCCGGGCCGAG
>Ga0136560_1001039_pt1 | contig 14211 bp, 9 predicted proteins | sample AntRauMeHopE1497_FD_104925 | JGI IMG/M metagenome (GOLD analysis project Ga0136560, IMG submission 104925) | Saline lake microbial communities from Rauer Islands, Antarctica - Metagenome Hop E1 #497 | ecosystem: Environmental > Aquatic > Non-marine Saline and Alkaline > Saline | place... | reverse complement strand
TTTTTCGGGCGCCGCCTCGCTATCTTTCGATGGTGCGCCCATTAGCCTTGGGATTGCAGGGCGTGGAGGAGGCGTGTATCAGGGCATGGTAGGCGCTACTATCGATGATAGTGACGACGATCTAATTGAAATTCCAGCTGAAGATGCGGAGGATCTGTGAAGTCGATACATGTACCGAAGTGGGCTGGTTTTCATATCAGATTGCTTTTGCTTGATTCTTGATCGAATACACTCTACGCTGCTGCTAAATTTCGCCCGTATATGCCCTTGGCCTGCTCTGGCGTTCGCAATGATATGTATGAAATAGGAGAACCGCCGTCTGAAAACCGTACTTTAATCCTGGGTGCCATCTTGATACGCTTCCCTTTGCTCATCCTTCATCTGAGTCTTGATCGAGACCCCTGGCACTGTCACAGCCTGTTTCGGCAGACTAGCTCCGATATCACCCCCGCAGCAACGTAAAGAACTATCACTGACCGAAGTTCTTATCCGTGCGTCACTGAAGGTACATTTCTTCAATTCAGTGGCGACGAATTCGAGTCCACTAGCTTCACGGAAGCAGTATTTCCCTAGAGTCCGCTCGAAGTTCGCATTTACAGCTGCAGCGAGCTCGACCATTCCGGTTCCCCGCAGCTCTGCCAGTGCGTGAAGTGCGACGATAACGTTCGAGGGGCAGTTAAGATCCGCTGGAAATGATGAAGTCGGCGACGACAATTGCGATTCGGGCCGTGGCGGTGAACACGAGGACGCGGAGGGTGAGGGATGCAGGGACTCGGGAGCCTCTACGCACTCTACAGGAGCGAGTTGGAGCGCACCTCCTTCACCTGCTGCTGCTACCGCTGCTGCTGATGTAAGGCCATGGTCTAGATCCTGAGCATTGCTTGGAGCACATACTTTTCCATCGGAATCGACATGTGAATCGCCCTTGTCCATGGGATCAGGGAGTCGCCGAGCACAAGCGTATGCGGATGATCTTGATTCGGATCTAGATCTGGAATGATCACTGCCTAACTCATCGTGCGAGCATAGGTCCAATATACCACCATCATCAGCATCAGCATCGCCTGCAGCCGTCTTTGTCCCTGCACCACGACTGAGACTACAGCTTTCAGATTCTACTTTTACGGGGGGAATACGATCAGTGGCGCCAAGGGCAGCAGCCCAGGCGGTCCGTGCTCGCTCGATAGCAGTGGGGCTCGGAACCTGATCTGGTGCGTCGGTTTCCAGAAGCACTTGCTCGAGATGGCAACTCGCAGCGCTCGCCCTCGCTTTCTTGGCTCTCGGGTTTGAGAGCATACCGGCCGAGAAACCGAACATGACCCAGGTCGCTTGACGAGTCACTTCGTGTTCTAGCGATGTCTGACGGATTTTGCCTTCTGCGTTGCCAGATTCGCGTGATGTCGCGCTTCTTGATTGCTTCTTCTTCCCACGTGTCGCAACGATGGCACAAGCTCGCGTGATCTGAGTTATTCCTTCTGGGCTACCCCCATAGGAGTGAATCATGACGATAGGAATGCCAACGTTACGATCCAATTCCCCCATCAGCTGCACTTCTCGCAATAAATCAGCTATTGCGCCGACTGCGCGCACGCAGTGTAGCACAACAGGTCTTCGGTGCTTGGACGCAACTGCGAGCTGCGCTCGGCAAGCCTAGAGCTGCAGCTCAAAGCAAGCATTCTTGACACCCAACGGACTCTTGTCTAATCCAATTTCTCCGACTATTATGCTCGAATTCAACGATAGGCAAGTATTGAGGCAGTGGATTTCATCGCCCAGGTTGAGAATGGAACCAGCTGCATAGGGATGCCAACCAATACCTATGACAGGGGTGGCAGCAAGCCGTCCTGAACATGCGGTTTCTAAGTACTATATGTAAGACAGCCCCGCTATCGCTGTGTCTCCCCAGTCAAGTGAGTTTGTTCCGCAACAAACGATAGTCTAGATCCCAGATTCGGCGCATTGCCGGATCGATTGTCTCTGGGCTGTCCCTCGAAGTAGCTACAGGTGACAATGTGCATCAATCAGGCACATGAATACACCTGATACATTTACGGCAGCCTTCAATCCTCTGTTACGGGCGAGAATGACAAGAAGATGAATAGATGAAGATGATGAAATCACACGAAGGATTTCCGTGTGCGTCAGCGGTTGCTTCGATGACGCTTGGATCAAGTTCGGTTTGGATCTAGCAAGTCACATGCATACAGAACCTTAAGTATGAAGACAGTGGTGCGTGTAAGGCGTCTGGTGCACACACGCATACACCCATGCACCTGCAAAGCCAGGAGACTCGCCTCGACTCCTGACCACTGGCACTACGATAAATCTATGGCACCAGGGTCGCTGCCCTCAAGCTCACCAATCTCGCTGCCAACACCAAGATGGAAAGCACAGTGTCCTAGATACAAGCCGGAGCTCTGGACCCAAGGGAGTATACACGGACCCTACACCACGTTCACACCTCGACGTAGTAAATGCTATGGTATGCGGGCTCGCCATCGGCCCAGGCTTCCCACAGTAGACCCAGCCGATCGGCCCCGCTTCCACTGCTGCTGCTGCTCCTGTTGGGTCCCAGACCCTACTCGACCGACCTGGGGCCTGATGGAACAGCCGATCCGAGCACTTGCAAGCTGCTATAGGCACTTGCTCCGGCGAATACATTCCGGAGGTTTTGCCACGAAGAGCCTCCATCGTGCGACGAGTACACGGTCATGTTCGTCCTGGTCGAAGTGCTTGCTGCATTGCTCGCATATAGCGCAGGCAGTGCTCGCACGCCGCTTGACGAGGGGCCGATGCGACTGCTGGTTCTGCTGCTGGTGCTGGTGGTTGATGTAGAGGCGGCACCTACGACCATAGACCCCTCGCAATGAGGATCTGGCATCTCTTTCGCCTCGGCCACAGTCCATGAGTGTCCGCCATCGGAAGACCGACCAATTAACCGGGCATGTTGCGTGTTGTTTGCGGAACGCATATTGAGCACCAGGTTGCCCGCTGCGGATGCTGATCCGTTGCTGCCTGCATGCGAGGGTGGTGGTAGTTCAGCGACTTGGCACTCGTTACCCTGCTTCAAGATCGCATTCAATTTCCACGTAGCACCGCCGTCATCGCTCTGAAAAGTATGCGAGCCAGGCTGCCCCCCTTCAGTGTGGTCTGCTGCCACAAGAATGCTCCCCTTCGAGGTTACGATGGAGCCTGGCGGCCCGGTAGCGACCCAGCTCCATGTGCTTGGAACCACTTGCGATGTGATATCAACTGGTTTGGATGGCCAAGTTTTACCCCCATCGGTTGACGACAGGTACAACACTGCGTTGTTGTTGCGGCAGAACGGGAGGTGAATCGTCTTGCCGTCCAGCCCAAGGGCAGGCGCGGGATTACCGATTGTCACGTGATTGCTTGGAGTACTTGCTCCGTAGACCACTTGAATATCACTCCACGTTTTGCCTCCGTCAGTTGATCGTCGAGATACAATGTCGTTCCAGTCGTGATCACTGCAGCTGAACTTGCGACCTTCAGCGAATGCTACAAGATCTCCACTCTCGAGCGAAATCAAGGCAGGAATGCGGTAGCAATCGTAGCCTCCTTGCCCGCTAATGAATGCTGGGGCACCGGGAGGGGATGCAACGCCGTTGCCAGAGCCACTAGCCGCAAGTGCAACTGCGCTTAGGGTAATTACTACTACTGCTGGCGTATGCGCTAAGCGGTTCAAAATTCGCATGATTGCGGGCGACGGTACTGTAAATTTCAGATTCGTGATTCCACTCGCAAGCTGCTGGCTTATTGTGAAGTACAATGCGTATGGCTCGCCCGACCCATGGTCGGGCATCCTCGATCGCGCTCACGAACTAGCCTAGATTCTAGAATCTTTAATAAGATCCGGATCTGATGTGCAAACTGGTTGATGCAAACTGATAAATTTCGATCTGATGCACCATGCTATCCCAAACAACTAGAAGCGCTTCTGTTTGCCCTGCCACGCCTCAACTGGGGGCATGGCAGGCTAGATCATGGTGATCTCAGGGTTCTGATGGATCACAGCTCATCAGGAATCGCGGCACGTCCGACCATATTTCAGCTCACCGGGACATTCCCAATCCCAACTTGCTCCCGATCCGTCGAAGTGGCTGCGGCTGCGCACCGCCGCTCGCCAGCGGCGGCATGGATTCGGCCGCATCCGTGTAGTCTTGCTCAGAGCCGGACGACTCGTCACCAGAGACGTAATCGTCCTGCCTTCGCCGGGAGCGGGATCTAGAGCGGGTGTTTGCCCGCCCACGTGAGCTCGACCGCCCTCGAGACCTGTGCGACCGAGAGGCCTCGATCCGGCTATCATCGGAGTAATCGACAGGCTTGCCGCCGAAGTCGTCCTCGTGATCCGAGATTGGCACCTTGCGCCGAGATTGGGAGCGGGATGACGATGCTTTGCCGGCTGCAGTGCTGTGGCGGCGGGATCGTTTTGGACTGCCGCGATCAGCAGGTGCGTGTCTTCCATCTGAATCCGACTTCTGAGGCTTGCCCCGGCTGGAGCTGTGACGGCCTTCACGTCGACTACCTTTGCCTTTGCCTCGGCTGTCCACACTGCGGTCTTCGCGGTGTCGAGAAGCAGTTCGGCCAACTGTGTTCAGCTCCAGGGCGACGCTCTCAGCGGCAACAGAGTCGTCCGCGTCCTCGACGTGAGTAGCATCATCAAAGTCGTCATCTTCCCCATTGAAAGCGCGCGACATCATCCACATGGAGGCGTCAGGCCCTCCCAGGTGGTTCCCGATCATGGCTTTCTTGGCCGCTCTGACTCCCCCGCTCGATGCAGGCACGACGGCCCTGAGTCGCATGAAGGCCTCCAGGATCTGCTCCGTGTAGGCATTCTTCACCGTGGCTACTTGTGGAATGCGGCGGTAGCTGACAATGTCCTTTACGAGGCCCTGCACGGCCTTGCTGTTAGTTGGCCTGCGGAGCACAGCCCGGCAGCCGAGCTCGTGGGCCTTGTCCTGGGACATCCGCCGATGGGCTCCAGTGAAGTCGGAGCCAGCGATGAACGTTTTACCGAAGAGCATGGCTGCAGGGCTCATCCCTGCGACCGACTCGTCGTCGGAGCTGTCGAATTCACCCACGCTGTGCTCGTCGTGCAAACGGAGGCCCCTCCTCTGCGCGTCATCCTCGTTCATCGTGTTCAACTCTTCCAGCACCTGCAAGCTGACAATGACGCAATCGTAGCCCTTACGGAGGCCTGGTCGCTGCATTGCGACTGGAACGTCATCGAGATCGGCAAGCGGATCGACGCTTGCCCGGATCATACTGTTGTTACGAATCGAGTCCGACAGCTGTAGGCGGTTCTCTATGCTAGGCTCTACAATGCAAATGCTCAATTCGCGGTCTTGCAAGGCCTCCCACACTGCATCAACGGCACCGAATGCGACGGTTCTGGCATCTTCGATGTCAACGACCCCCTCAAGCATTACTGTCTGAACAGGCTTCGACGGATCTGCCAGCAGTGATTCCAAACGCCGCCGGGCTGCCGATTTCGCGCTTTTCTTTCCCTTTCGCGATGACTTCGATGCATCTTCCGAACCACCATCGCTGTCGGAGTCACCCGAAGCGCTTTTGGACGTGCTGGAGCGCTCACCCTTCTTTCCCTTCGTCTTCGCATCCTTGATCTCAAGCCCTTGCAAACCGGAACCCTTCCCTTCAAGGATCACCCAACGGAGGTACCACGAGCAAATACCGAATACGTTCTTGGACACGATGTCGGCGATTCCATGGAAGATGAGCGAGCCATTGAGAGGCATCACTCCGTATCCCTCGGGTCCCAGAAGCCACAGAATTGCTGCGATGATTCAACTGAGGGAGGCTTCGTAGGAAGGCTGTGCTCCGTAATTGCATATCGCGTACAGTCAATACTAAGCGATTTGCTCACGGAATGCTGTCCACGCGGCGAAGTAAAGAACGGCAAGCCCAATGAGGTAGCTCTTCGCATGCTCAGGATACGATGCGTATGCTCGGAAGAAGACATCTAGCACCGAGCGAAATATGACGGCACCAAAAAAGCAGCCGAGTAAGAACAAAAACACTTTGGCTGCGCCGCTGTAAAAAATTGCTGATACCCCGAACACAATCTGCGAGATTGACTTGATGCGCAAACTCTCAATCCAGCTTTGGCAGGTATGCTGCGTAGGTGCCACAGAAGTGGATGCCCGTCTCACCATAGCTTGATTAGCAAGAATGCATGTCAATGTACTGGCTGGATTTTTATACTTTCTCCCGATGGGCAGGTTGGTCAGCTGGATCAAGATTACCTGCAAATACTTTGCAGATTGCCATCGACACTGCCAAGATGAGCGCACGCGACTAACAACTTCAGTTACGATTTGGCTTCAATTGCATTTGCTCCAACATCGAATGTATTTCTCACTGGGCACGTAAGCAGCCACCCACAGTAGCGAGGCCAAGGAAATATTGCCCCCCCATCAAGAGTCACAAGACTTTGCTCCGAGAAAATAATGTTCAGCAGGTAAGTGGATGGTTCAACTCTGCGAGGTTGAATGATTATTTTATCTGCTGGCTTCTGTAGCTTCTCCCAATGTTCGTCTATGCCAAAAATCAAATTGTCAGTGACACGTGAACAACACGATGCTTACGCCGACACATACCTGCGGAGGACTAGATTGCGTCAGGATACTGGCTTGATGGTGCCTTGATACGGCTTTAGAGCAAAACTAATACGTTTAGTTATTCACTCACAGAACTTCCCATCCGCAACGAGATTTATACTGGCGTTGGTACCTGCGAACGACAGGCAACAATAGTGTCGCATGACGCTACGGTCGTCAAGGTCTAGAACTCCATAGCCCTTGGGTCAAATTTATAGGCTGTGTGCAAAAGTAGAACTGAATCAGGAAAAGAGCCTTCTTACCAGAAGAAACCTGCGGGATAGACACGGAATTGGAGGGCAACACGCCATATGCGAGACCCTTGGGAGCACCGTGTAGCCACGTCATAAAAGTTCACGTACGCTTTCGCATGCCACTCACTCATGCATCCTAGCGCAACTATAATAACAGATATTGCTGCGATTCAAAAGCAACTTCGAATCAAATTCACAATGGTCGGATTTTGCATGAGAGCTGGGGAAGAAGATTGAAGGCATCGTGACGACTGAGCGGTTCTCGAGTAGCTTCGGAACTCACATACGTATGTTGATAGTCCGACGGAGACATCAAAAGATCCATCATTAACATCAACGCCAGCGCCTGGGGTATCACTTTGGTCCGACATAGACGCCCTAGGCCTGTAACTAGAAGAGTGGAGCAATTCTTATTGTCGATCCAGATCTCCCTGTTGGCGCCGCCGATACGCACCAGCGGAACCTGGCGAACCACAAGGGTTCTTGGGACTCGAGACTTGAGATGGTGATTGGCCTATTCGCACTAGTCGAATAGAGAAGTTTACAAGCCAAGAATGTAAAAATATGCCCGAGGCTTCAATCCATTAAAAACTCGACCCTACTGGCTGGCTCAGCCGTTCATCATGCTCAAAGTGTTGATAGCGAGCTGCAGCTTGTCCTCCATATCCTTCTTGGTTTCATACGGGGGAAGCTCTATCTGGAAGAAACACGTGTGCGCTAGCGGGAGGCTGCCCGGGCTCCCGTTGTACTTCGAAATCTTGAACTTGTCGCCCCAGTCCTTCTTGCTAATGGGGAGTGACGTCCGTCCCCACGCGAAACGAATCAGCCTACACCTGTCATCGTCGCTCATCTCCTCCACCACCTCCCAGAACAGCTTGATGGTCGGATCTGTCGCAGAGTACCCATCCAATTGCGTCATCTTCCTGAGAAGCTCCACATCCACCGTGCGAACGCCGCACACGAGTCGCTCCACCTCTCGCCAGCTGAACAGGCTCAGCATCCGCTGGGGAACAATCGTAGCCAGCCCCGCTCGCATGGCAGCCAGCTGCGGCGTGAACTCCTCCCTGAGGCGGTACCGTAGCCTGGCCGCGCACCAGTCGTGCCTCCCAGAGAACGTCACCGGTCGCCTCTTCCCCCCTGACCGGAGCTCCACCTGGCGCCCGTCCAAGGTCGACGTCGAGTACGTCAGCTCGAACTTCTGACGGAACGTGTCATCGGACATGCCACCGCCACCGCCGGCTGCCGCTCCTCCTCCGCTATCATCTCCACCTCCCAGCTCCCTGAGTTTCTTCACATACGTCATCGTTGACTCGTCCACCTCCCATAGGTCCGTCTCGTCTGCCTCCTGGTTGCACAGAGCCTTCCACACGATGGACGAGAAACGGAGGGGGACGTACATTTTCTGCCGCATGATTAGACCCAGGAATTTCCCGACGAAGGTGAATAAAGCCAGGGATGTCTTGCTGCTTGCTCCTGGGTTGGGCAGCATCTGGTCCCTGTTAGAACCCACGTGCGCGGTGGAATTCGGTACAGGCAGGAACAGATCCATTCGATCGCTCATCAGATCCTCGGGAAGAATGGAGCCGATGAGCTCCCTGTATGGGCCACCTGCATCAATCGCGCCTTCGCCCTTAAAGCCAACGTCTAGGAATTTCCCGCTCTATCGCATCGAGGACGGGGGCTTAGAGTGATACTTCCTGAAGAACTAGGAGAACACCGTATGTCGCCCCTCCGTGTCCTTAAGGCCGCCTCCCAGGCGTGCAGTAGGACGAAGCCGGTCCACCTGTATATTCGTCTCCCCGGTGCTGGGCCCCTTCGTTCTCTCAACAGCATTGAGGAACATAGGAAGCTTGATCGCTTCAAAGATGAGCCTCGAGATCTGAGAGATCCTTGAGGCTAGGCTTGCAGGCTCCAGGGCGCGGCTGAGGTCAATCCAAGGCAGGGCTTTCGCCACCATGTTATTCACCGTCTGCAGGAGCCTGAACCGAGCTGCCAGTCGACCCCGCCTATCGCCCTCAGGTAGTCGCCTCAAGTGGGGATACGATTTCAATGATGCCTCCTCGCCCTTGTCTTTCGCGATCGGGTGAGCTTGCAATACCTCGTCCCAGGTAACTCGAAGCACCTTCTTCGCACTCCAGTCGCTGTTGCGAGCCGCCTCGTTCACGAATTCAACGAGTTCTTCATCGGCCCTGTGGCTCTCAAACCCTCCGTCCACGTACTCTACTAGTTTGCCGTAACACTCCCGAAGCACCTCGACGCCAAGCCGGGCCCGGCTGTGCTTTTTCGCCCGCGAGTCGTCCACGCCGGCGCTGCTGATCCTGCGCAGCATTGGGGGCACATTAAGGCTGCTGCTTGAGTCCGCCCCGGCGCCGGATGCAGGCTCAGCGCTAGAGGCACCGAAGGTGTGGCTACCAGCGGCAGACACAGCGCGCACATTCGCGAGGGCGAGGTTGCGGCCATGCTCGAGCGAGTTCACATACGTGTCTGAAAGAGCCAGCGCGAGGACGTCCCCATCGAATTCGGGGATAATAGCGGCGCGGATACCCCACGATCCTGATCCACCGCTTGCGCCCCCTGCCACTCTAGCACCGGGTGACGACGTCGAACGGGACGCAGACGCCGCCCCGAGCGCACCCCTACTCGTTCGACCGTGCTTGGTAGCTTCCACGTGCGCAGCAAATGCAGCGGTGAGACCCTTAGGGTATACCCCGGCGGCGGTAGCATCGGCAGGCGACAGGTTATAGCATGATGCCTCGAGGTAGGCCGGAATGCCGTCACCTGAGCACGAATTCTCAACAGCCATGGGTGCCTCAAGGGCTTCGTCAGCCACTGCTTCGCACAGCCGAAGATTCGCCTATCTGAGGCCTGGCACACCCCCCACGATCTTTGCAGCCGGATGCAAGGTGCCTGCTGGCAGTCCTGTGATCTCACCTAACCGCACGCCATCCAAAAACAGCACAGCTGAACGCGCAGACGCGTCTGCCTCCACCCGCACGACGGATCCCGCTGCAACGGCGCCCACCTTGATATCACCCTCGGCGGCGCGCACAGTAGAGCCTGTACGTAGCTCTGCCGACGACTCAAACCCAGCAAATACAACGGAAGCGCTCTTGTCAGATGTCGGCACCGTAGCGACGCCGAATCCCAGTTTGCAGTCACCACCTGCTGCAGGATCGATGGACCCGACCTTAGTCACCTCAAACTCCCACGCTGCCTTACCGCGGCCAAGCCCGACCACAGCGTGCACCAGACGGGTGCACGAAGCAGGTAGACCTCGCAGTTCGAACGAGGCGTCGGAATCCCGATCGGCTACGCGTTTGGACCTATCTCCCTCCACGTTGATCTGACCACTCAGTAGCACCCGCTTTGTTCGGAATGTGGCCGGAGGAGCAGAAGTCGCCTCGAGCGCCTCGGCCACCGTCGAGTCAGAAGAAGCTGCCACCTTGACCTCATACTCGCTGAGGGGTTTCAGATTCACGAGCTGCGCCGAGCCTCCCCTAACTGCCCCTACCAGTTTCCAGGCAGTCCAGCCGGCGGTGCTGCCTGCTGCTGCCGCCGCCCCATCGCTAGCTGGCTCCCTGCGCCGCAGGTACACGAAGGATACGGGCTTGCCGCTCACAGGGGGCCAAGCTACGTGCGCCTCTGCCTCAAGTACCGAGGTCACTGACGGAGGCCCAGCAGGAGCAGTCACGGTCGCGCCAGCGGCTGCACTCGCCGCGGGTGCTGCGTCATCGAGACCGGGAGTTCCCTCTTCTGCGGCGTCTGCCGCCTGCATCTTGCGGAGGTCTTCTGGGGTCGCATGGGCAAATACGGCCCGCAGCCGAGCCCTGTCTCCCCGCACAAGCATGCCCTTGCCTACCGTCGACACCAGCGTTTCCGACCCCGATTTTGGCGCGTCCTACAGCCTAATCTAGTACTCTCCTGAGGAATCCGGGTAGTGGTATTTTGCCACATGGCCGTTCATCCACTTGACCGACCACTTGTTCCCTGCGACGTGGGACTCAACCACGCCCACCTGTCCCGGCCCGCCATCCTGGTTACCCGAGCACCACCCAAGCTCATCGCGGACGACCTTACTACCTACCTCTAGAGAAGCACGCTCGGGAGTTCCCGAGCGGCGAGACAAGTCGAACTGCCCACCCGCCGACTTGACGACGGACGAAGTGATCTCGCCGGGCGTGAGAGTCAGCATCTCCTGCTCGAGGCTCTTAGTGCTCACATACATGGACGGGATGGCTTTCCCACCACGGAACTCAGCAACGTCTCTCTTGAGCTGAGAGCCGGGCAGAGCCGCTCCAGTGGACATGCCTAGGGGGGCAGCCGCAGCGCCTAGATCTGACCTCCGAATATGTAGGATCTCTCCGTCCGCGAGCTTGGACTCCCGGTCGAAGATCACACGAAGCGCTGAGGCACCGGGAATAGCCACGTCGCGTTGCCACACTGCGCTTCCTCCTGATACGGGGTGCTTCGTATCCACGAGCACAGACATGCTGGAAGCAGCGTAGGCTGGTAGCATGTTCCGCAAGAGTGCGTGTGGCGCCGATCCCTCCCCCATCTCGCGCGCCAGCTCATTGAGCTGACAGAGCTGATCGAACCAGGGAAGGTCTCGCAGCGGTTTGAGCACCTTGCCAGCGATCGAGCTGCTAGGCAAGAAGGAAAGCCTCGAAGAGGCCCTGGCCGCACCTGCGCTAGCACCAGCAGCCTCTGCAGCAACACCAGGCGCTGTGCCAGTGGATTTGGATCCACGGATGTATACTGAGTCTAAGCTGGAGGGCAGCCAGACAGCGGGCAAGAGCTCGCACTGCACGCAGCCCGACTTGTCGAAGACCCAGTAACCCTCGTCAAGAATCGAAGCCTTGGTTCCGTCTTCTGGCTTGTTCTGACTCAGTGCCACGACTGGCTTGCCGGCGCCATCGGCGGAGATGAGGATTCGCCTCGATTCCGGATCAACGACAACCCGCACGATGCTGTTGCTCTTAAGGCCGTGCCCTAGGGGGAGGGCAGCGGTTGCAACCGTCTGACCCGAGCCCGAGCCTGTCGTCGTTTGCCTGCGTACCCTCGGGGGCATGCTCAGCGCATCTTCTCCGGTTTCACCTGCAGAGGCCCCTCGTCCAGCACCTGCTGGCGGACGGTGCACCTGAACCACGTGGTCACGCCAGACAATGACAGGCAGGTACGGCGGTTGGGACGGATCGGCTACTGCCGCTGGGTTCGGGGTGACCAGCCCAACGGCAAGAGGAGTTGGCCCTGCCTTCAGCACATAGGCATCGAATCCAGCTGCTTTGCTTGCGAGCTCCTCAGCAGCGGACTGGGCAGCTGCATCGTCGGCCGCTTCGCTGGCTGCAGCTACTGGAGCTGGCCCAGTCATGGGTGATTTTGCAACGCACGCAGCACCGACGCCCCACAGCAGCGGCGACCTCGCACCTGCCGCAGGCGGTGTGGCCATTTGAATGCCTGTCGCATCATCCAGATGGAGGGGCGGCAGTTTCATGCTGTCACTTGCCACCACCACAGTTGTGTCGTCGTCGAGGAGAGACACTTCCTTCGGCACGGACGCCTTGCTGAACCCAGTTCGCACACGGCGGTCTCCTGGCACTGATGACACGCTGCTTGCTCTGCGAGTCTAGGGGTGACTGCCATATTTCCCGCCACGGCGGATGCGCGCCACAGCCTGTCCGAAGCGAGCTATCAGAGCGTATGGCTCGATCGCCTTAGCAGCTCCCGCCAGCGCCACTGCAAGGGACGACAGCGCCTGAAGGGCAGGCGTTCTGACCTTGTCCAAATCCTCGTCGAAATCGTCAGAACCTGCACCTGGAGCCTCCTGCGATAGTTTTGCTGCCACTACGTTGACGTAACGAGATAGCTCCTTGGTGAGGGCAAGAGACGCCATGCCCTGTAAAGCACCGGGTGCGCTCTCTACGGTAGACGAGCGGGCTAGCGAATCCAGCAGGAGCAGCAGCTTTGAGGCCAAGATGCGACTATGTGTGACTTCTTCCGTCGCGCCAGAGCCACCTTTCTCCTGTTCGAGCTCCTTCTACAACAGCCGGCGGACACGGGACATCGTGCGCACTCCTAGTAAGGCATGCGTGATCTGATCAGAGGCATGCGAACCCGTCCCTAGTTCTTCGGCTTCAGACTACATGCCAACAGCGACGTCTGCCATGGCTCCGAGCATCCAGCAAGACCCCGCCAGTTTCGAATCGCGAAGCGAGAGCTCGCCTAGTATGGCCTACCGCACGCTCTCCAGAGCATAGGCGCAGATCTTGAAGCACATAGATCCCTGTGTGCCCCCTGGAATAAGAATAATCTCCCGAAGATGCCCTTGCAGGACCGGCAGGCCGCCACCGCTCGTATCCTTTTCTGTGATACGAGAATAGGAGGCCTGCACGAAGCTGAAGAGCGTCTATGGCGCCTTCCGCCCCAGCCCGCCCTCTGATTGATCGGCTGCTAGGGCGGCCGCTGCGCCTGCACGCAAGAGTCCTAGCATCGACTACTGGGCATTGAGACTTTCAAGCGCGAGCAGGTGCCCGTACAGCAAGGACCCAGCGAGGCGGCCGCCGAATCCTTCGATGCCCGATGGCTCGACCACCGCCTCCCCGCCGGCGGATGCATCGTCGCCCTCGCTTCCTTCGCCGCCGCCCTCCAGCGTGTCTAGGACGGCAAACGCAGGGTGAGAACTTGCCTCCGTGTACTTGTCTTCGCTCTTCTTCTTAGTGCCCGATGACTTGCCATCTGTCTTTACAGTGCTCCCGCCGTCGTCCTCGTCGAGGTCGTCGCCACCTTCATCACGTGCTGCGTCTGCGTCGTCCTCGTCATAACCTGCATACCACGTTAATACGGCGCGATCCGCTGCAGGTTCCGCTGGTGCAGATGCAGCTGATGCCACCGAGTCTACTGATGCGGCCGCTGTGCGAGGCGTGACAGAAGGCGCAGGCACAGAGACCTTTCCTGGCACGCTTGCAGACGAAGGTTCCGTCGACCCTCCAGCCCCGGAGGCTGGTCGAGCCACGGGTGCTGCAGCCTTCATTCCTGAGATCTAGAGATCACCTTCCACTGACATCATCGTGGGCGGGCTCACCACGGCAGGCCCCACCGGACCTTCCCCTGTGAGGAGCATGAGAAGCCCAATGCGTTCTTCGATCTGCGCCGAAGTGCAACCCTTGAGCTTCGCCATCGGCGAGTCGAGCGACAAGGCGCCTGATTCACCGGTTCCGCCGACCACTGCGTCGAGTTGCCCCGCGGATTGCATAAGTCCCGGCAGCAATTGTCGTACCTTGGCTGGGTCGACGGAGCTGCCGAGAGACAGCGACTGCAGGAGT
>Ga0136560_1001038_pt1 | contig 14233 bp, 16 predicted proteins | sample AntRauMeHopE1497_FD_104925 | JGI IMG/M metagenome (GOLD analysis project Ga0136560, IMG submission 104925) | Saline lake microbial communities from Rauer Islands, Antarctica - Metagenome Hop E1 #497 | ecosystem: Environmental > Aquatic > Non-marine Saline and Alkaline > Saline | place... | reverse complement strand
TTTGATCGGAAACATAAGAAGGCGTGCCATTTTGCTGATACATTTTCGCAATGCGGTGACCATGCTCATCATAGGCTGCCTGGAAAATTGCAGTCGCTTTTTCAGCCCCGATTAATGCTCCTGCAGTCAGCACCTTTGGAGGATGTCCAGCTTGGGTAAGTAGATTTGCCACTTCAGCTTTGATCGAATTGATCAACATGCAAGAACCAATGGTCGAACCTGGGGCCACTGGAGTTTCCAGATTTTCGATGTGCACCATCGCATCCCCTAAAGGTGCTCCAGAATCCAAAACCAAATCGCAGAAGTCTTGTAACTTTTTACCATCTGATTTTTTGGAAGTGGAGGCTTCAGAATGCTTCTTGGAAATAATCCCAACAGTTTTGATTCCTTTGAATTGAAAAATTTCAGCTATTTCAATGGGTACCACATTGCAACCTGAGGAAGAAATCACTAAGGCTGAGTCTATTTCAGAAAGGTCGAAATTTCGAAGAATTTGCGAAGCTAGACCCGGAACATTCTCCAAAAACATGGCTTGGCGCTGCCCGTTGGCTCCGACCACTAGATTGTGAAAGGTCAATGAAAGCTCCACGATCGGGTTGAAACCCGGAAATGAACCATAGCGTGGCCACATTTCTTCTACCATGATTCGGCTATGACCAGAGCCAAAGACATGTGCCATTCGCCCAGCAAGGATGGATTTTGAAAACCACCCAGCAGCGGTTTGGATGGCTGATTCTTGAGTTCGAATGCAATCTAAAAGTTCTTGGCAGCGATCGAGATAGGTTTGAGTATAGCTCATTTAGAATTGGTTAATCGATTTTTTGATTTATTCATAGCAAATGCTGCGGCTCCTAGTGCCCCAGAAAAGTCCCCAAATTGGGATTTCAAGATTTTGGTTTGTTTTCCATGAGGACGGAATTCATACCTGTCAATAAAATCTTGAAGCGAATCAAATAGAATATTTCCTGCATGAGTCAAGCCACCTGAAAGTACAACTGCCTCCGGGGAAAAGATATTGGTAAGGGAGCAAATCGATAGCGCAAGGGTTCGCATCATGTCCAGCCACATCCAGGTAGCAAATGTGTCTTCTTTCTTATAAGCTTCAAGTAATTCATAAGTACTTTGAAATGTGCCCTGACTTCTTTTACTGATTGAATAATTTCCAATTGCATACTCCAAACTCCCGGGAATCCCCAGAATACTCAATTCATCCGAACCGGATTGAACAGTCGAATGTCCGATATGTCCAGCCATTTGTGCCAAGCCTTGATAAAGTTTGCCATCCAACAGTAAACCACCGCCAACGCCTGTTCCAAGGGTAATCAAAATAGCGTTTTTCATACCCCGCATCACTCCAAAAGTGAATTCAGCCATCAAGGCTGCATGGGCATCATTTAGGACTGAAGTCTCTTTCCCCAAAAATCCGCTCCAATCAAAACGCTCCAAACCAGGAAGGCGATTCGGTAGAAAGTTGATGCAGGTGTTGGTTTCATTTGCTAATCCAGGAGCCGAAAGCCCTATTTTGATCGATGCGTCGGAGTCAAATTCTCGAAGCTCGGTATAAAGGTCTTTTACATTTTGCTGCCAAATCCCGTCTATTTCCCCGAGGGTAGCTTTTCGGGTTTGGTAAAGGATGTTACCGTCTTCATCGATGAGTACACCTTTGATATTAGTGCCTCCGAGGTCTATTCCAAGTGCTTTTCTCATTGGTATTGCCCTTCTGTCAAGTGCCAGCCTCCATCGATATGGAGAATCTGACCGGTGGTGAACTTGGAATCATCCGAAAGGAAAAATACTGCTGCTTGATCCAAATCAGAAACTTGTCCAACCCGGCCACCGTCTAGTGGCATTTTGGATTTGGAGAAGTTCATGATTTCATCATTGGTCATTGCGCGTTGGGACATAGGACTTTCGACCAAAGCAGGCGCGAGGACGTTGATTCTGATATTTTGCGAAGCGTAATAGGCTGCCGTACTTACCGTCAAACCTTCGATGGCAGCTTTTGCTGCTGCGTAGGCATGTGTCACGAAGTATTTGGGAGAAGGAGAAAAAGCTAAAATTGAACCTAAATTGAGGATAGTGCCTCCGTGATCCAGTTTTTGAAAAGCCTGAACTGCCGCCTGATTGGAGAGCATCAGCGAAGTTAGATTTAAGGCGAATGTTTGATTCCAGCCTTCTAGCGTCAATTCATGAAGGGGACCGTCGCCGAATTTCCTACCACTTCCGCCGGCTACATGATAGAGCCCATGGAAATCTCCAAAAGCTTCGATACACGAATCCACAGCTGATTTAGCAATTCCTTCCTCACGAGCATCTCCGCAGATAATCAAGGGATTGCTGACGAGTTCTTCAGTGGCTTGGGCACCACTTTCGGCATCTAAACCAACCAAAACGAGTCTAGCGCCATCTTTCTCCAAAGCTTTAGCAGCGGAAAGGCCAATTCCAGATGTGCCTCCAATAATGACAATCGCTTTTTGAGTTAACTTCATGCAAATATTCTATTAAAACAGTGTCCGTTTCTTCCAATGTCGAAGTTAAATCCATCATAGTTTAGTATCTACCTGAATATTATAGAATACTAATACTATTTTCGCATATATGGCAAAAGCTCCACTTTTACAAAAGCTTCCAACTAGTCATGGCAGTTCTTTCTTGGCTCACCGATTCGAATCTCCTTGGTTTGAGACACCCTGGCATTACCATGAAGAAATCGAGTTGCTGCTTTGTGATGGTGGCTGGGGCAAAAAATATGTTGGAAATCACCTTTCTGAATATCAAGAAGGGGATGTCATTCTGCTTGGAAGTAATTTGCCGCATTGGTTTGTTGCCGACGAGTATTTATATCGGGAGAATTCGCCAAAACCTGCCTCAGTCGTTATTCAGTTTACGCTGGATACTTTTGGAAAAAGTTTTTTTGAGTTGGAGGAAATGACTCGAATCCGAATGCTTCTTCAGCAATCTGCTCATGGATTGGAGTTTTTTGGCGAATCAAGAGTGAGGTTTGCAAATAAAATACACCAACTCTTACAAGTAAATGGGATGAAGCGAATGGTGGCAATGCTGGAGCTGCTCGAAGAAATGGCAAAATCTCAGGAGGTAAGGAAATTGACATTAAATCCTGTTCAAGGCTTGAGTACCTTGGACAGTCCGCGGATGCATACTATTTTGGAGTTTTTGCTGGAGAATTATACACGAGAAATTCGTCTGGAAGAAGTGTCGAATCTGCTTGAAATGTCTCAGGCTGGGTTTTGCCGGTATTTGAAATCCAGAACTCAAAAAACACTTATCGAGCTGGTAAATGAATTCCGAATCAATCAAGCATGTAAACTCCTGCGAGAGTCAGAACGAAAAATCGTAGAAATAAGCTTCGAAGTTGGATTTTCCAATCTTTCCAATTTCAATCGTCAATTTAAAAAACACATTGGGGTGAATCCGATTTCATATCGGAAAAATAGTTGAGGAATCTTCTCATCCAAAATTTCAGCATTTAAATAGCCGTTGATCGAATGGGAAATCATCCTGCTTTACAATCTGTATTTTCGCAAAATCCGAATGCCTTGGATTAATCAAGAAATTGAAATCCCCCGGAACCACCGCAGATGGAATCTTCAATAGGCAAGTTTGGCTAAGTTGAACAAACTCATCTCCAATTCGCTGCGTGGAAATCAAGTGAGGGAAATTATTCCAACCAAACGGAAGATCGGGCAGGGAGAGAGTTTTTTGACTTACCCCAATTGGAACCTCAATCTCCAACATTACAAAATCTCTGGGAAGTGTGGCAAGCGATAAGTGTACAACGACCTCAGCCATCGCCAAGGCTCGACTCTCTGCCGTGTAAATAATTTCTGTTCCTTTGGAATTCCATCGATTTCCCGACAAGGCAGCTCCCTTTCCGCTCAGCTCGATCGGATATTTTTTCCGTGCCAATCGAAAAATCTTCATCAGGCAAAAATCCCTTGATCGATACGAGTCAGCTCATTAATTACAAGCTCCTTGCCGTAAGAATCCTTGATTAATTCGATTGGCTTCATGTCACCAAGGGCATAGCTCGGTGTATTCAGCCAAAGCGAAAACTGCTCCTGCGTATCAAATACCTCATGTCCCATCGCAATCACCTCAGTGAGCTCTAGGATCTTCTCGGAGTGAATCGACTTAAAAACATGTGTCTCATCTTTTTTGTAGCGCTGCAAGGATTTGATGGATATATCTAAAAAATCCGCCCAATCCTCTTCAGAAAATGGAAGTGCATCCTTGATGGACTTAAATAATGATTGAGGAATACCCTTGCGAATTGCTTTAACAATCAGCATTCGATCAGTAAAAAACTGGAGAAACGAGCGCTGATCAAATACAGTCAAACCAACCGTAGGATTGGAGATGTCTTTGAGATAAACAGCAAAGTCTTCGGCTACTGTGTCTATACGATTTTCAAATATATCGCTCATATCTTAGTCATTTGTCCATAAAAATAAGACTTTTTTCCTGATTAAAAAATTACCTACTATTTTTTTTTACTGGCGTCCGAGTAAAACTAAAACCATGAAAAAACATGCTTCAGTTAGCTCAAAATGAATATTTAAATGTCTTTCTGAAAACTACCCCCTTTTTGACCATCAGGGATACATCACGTAGGTAGGTACGGGAAAATTTTCAAATACTTATTTCTAAGCCGCTTGATCCGAAGACGAAATTTTGTCGGACGCCAGTAATTTTTTTTCATTAATTAATATCCATCAAAGTCCAAGACCTGAAGTCCATGCTTCACTTCTGGTGCTCCCATAAACAATCTCCAGCCTAATCCACTTCGGTGATTTTCGATCATAGTCACAATAGGGCCCTGATCAATAGCTAGATATCGCCTCGGATAAAAATCGTGATGTGGGCTCAAGGCATCGTAAAACCCATAAGACCCATACATTTTATCAAAGTAGTTTTCATAGAGATTTCGAATGACTTGCATGGACTCCTGCGGAGTGTAGACGATGGAGGCGATAGCAGCAGTAGGAGAGATTACCCCAGTATCATTTCCGGGTCGGTGCGCATCATAGCCATTGATCGAATAGCTTGATGTCAAGCCCCAAAGGTCTATTCCATAGCCTTTAAAGTTGCCGGGGTTTTGAATGCACCAAGCACGATTTATTAGGGTTTGATTCCGATTTTCCTCCCAATAGTCAGCGTATCGGTCTTTGAGGCCTCTGGGATCTAAACTCAAATAAGAATAATGAGCCCAAAAAAGAGGTCCTCCATATTCGGCTGCTCCATTGTGTTTCAATTGAAGTGGTAAGTTATAAGGCGCCAAACCAATAGCTTTGATCTCCCCATTTCCAGCCCAGCCTTGATGATAAACTGCCGGATCAATGGGATAAGTGGGCGATGCTGCTGCCAAAATATAGACGATCAGCGCCTCATTATAACCGTCAATTGGTAAATTCATCTCCCAAGCAAAATTCGGTGACCAATGCCAATACAGTACTCTCTGACCTTCTTTGGTGTGAAAGTTCCAGTCCATCTCTCGCCACAGTAAATCGATTCGATTGGCAAGTAACTTTTCTTCGACTGTTCCACTTTTGAAGTACTCTCTGACAACCAATAAACCCTGAATCAAAAATGCTGACTCCACTAAGTCCGCACCATCATCTTTAGGACTGAATGGCTTTACTTTTCCGGTTTTCCCATCCAGCCAGTGGGGCCAGATACCATTCCAACGATCTGCCTTTTCAAGAAAGCCAACCATTTTTTCGAAACGCAACCTTGCCTCATCTCGGGTGATCCAGTCTCGCTCGATGGCTCCAAGAATACCGGTCATTCCCATACCTGTACCTCCGGTGGCGACAATATCCTGATCATTATCAGGATAAATGCCATCCATGTGAATTCGCTCTCGTGCCATTCCTGAATTTGGCTCTGCACCATCCCAGAAATATTGAAAAGTGTGATATTGTACGGAGTCTAAGAGCTGTTCATCAGAAATTTTGGTGCGAAGTGAATCTTCAGAAATCGGATTTTCATCGCATCCGACGTTCAAAAAACTAGCGGCTGCAATACTTAATAGGGTAAGTAAATTCAAATTGTTCCAAAAATTGATCATAAGTTGAATTTAGTGATAATAGTACAGTACTTGCAAAAAGAAAGGCGCCCCTTTGGGCACCTTTAAGTAATTTGAAATATGTACGTTGAAAATTACATTTTGTCTAATTCACCTTTCTTAGCGTCATCTTGCATTTTCTCGTTAGCATAAATGGCTACTTCGACTCTTCGGTTTTGTCTTTTTCCCTGCTCGGTATCGTTAGATGCAATTGGTTTTTCCTCACCAGAGGCGACCAACTCCAATCTATTTCCATCAACTCCCAATGACTCAAGGTGACTTTTGACGGACGCTGCCCTTTTCTCAGATAATTTCATGTTGTATTTTTCACTACCTGTGTTGTCGGTATGACCTTCTACCAAGATGTTGGTATCTGGATATGTTTTTAGGGTTTCAGCTAATTCCACCAGATTACTTTTCGACTCATCAGTCAGATTGGATTGATCCACTGGAAACATTAAACCCGAATCAAAAGTGATCTTAATTCCTTCACCGACGCGTTCAACTTCAGCATCTTTAAGATCTTTCTCAAGTTCTTCCGCTTGACGGTCCATCTGCTTTCCTATAACTGCTCCCGCTGAGCCTCCTATAGCAGAGCCGAGGAGTACTCCTAGCGCGGTATTTTCTCCGCCTGCCATAACTCCGCCAAGAGCACCACCTGCTGCTCCGCCTATGGCTCCACCTTTTAATGCATTGCTTGTACCGCAACTAAATGATGAAAAAGACAGACCAACAATTACTGCAATGGCCAATGATTTTTTAACTGATTTCATAGTATTTTTTTTATCTCCAGTCCAAATCATATGCCGAAGGAATAATTGCTCATTTTTAGCGATTTATACTTATTACGGAGGATTGTTTTCCCTAAATTGGGGTGGGGAAGTAAAAACACTTGAGGAATAGATTTCTCCTTTTGTAATAGATTGTCTTGGCGAATGAGGATAAAGAAGGAACTTTACTTCCACTCTCTATCTTGAATACTAATGAATCGAATCTTTCTTATCACGCTAATTTTTATTGGGATTTCCTTACCTGCTTTTGCGCAGCAAGAGAAAGAACCAACCGTTATTTTGGTTTCTTTGGATGGTTTTCGATACGATTATGTGGATCGATTCAAGCCGGAAAACCTCGCTAGATTCATCGAGAATGGCGTGGCAGCGAAGTCGCTGGTTCCATCATTTCCAACCAAAACTTTTCCAAATCACTATACCATCGCCACAGGTATGAGACCAGAGCATCACGGGATTGTGGACAATTCATTTTATGATCCAGAAAAAGATGATGAGTATCGGCTAAACAAAAGAGAACTGGTCACCGATGGGACTTGGTATGATGGTACTCCGCTTTGGGTCCTTGCCGAGCAAAATGGCATAAAAGCAGCAAGTTATTTTTTCGTAGGTTCTGAGGCTGCGATCATGGGCGTCCGGCCGAGCTACTACTACGACTACGATGGTGGAGTAGCTAATCTCAGTCGAATCTCGAAGGTATTTGAATGGCTTCAACTGCCCGATTCCATTCGTCCCAGAATGATTACCATGTATTTTTCGGATATGGACGACGTGGGCCACCGCTATGGAGCCAATAATGATCAAGAACTGTCTCGAAGAATGAAGCAACTGGATCATGAACTGGGAGCACTATTTGAAGGTGTGAAAAGTATACCTCAAGAAGTCAATATCATCATAGTATCGGATCATGGTATGGCCGATGTATCGGTAGAGAACTACCTTGCGCTAGATCAGGTCATTGAGGGTGTCAATGGAAGAGTGGTCAATAGCGGAGCATTGGCACATATCTATCTGGATGATCCGAATGAAAAAGAGGCAGTCATAGCCCGTATCAAGCTAAAAGAAAAAGGCTTTACGGTATTTGACCCTGCCCAAGGAAAGTATTATCAAGATCTGGGAGCTCATGGAGACAGGATAGGTGATGTGATCGTCTTGGCAGACTTGGGCTATTATTGGATGGAAAATGAAGCGTACAGAGAAGTAATGGCTCGTCGGATGCGAATGGATGAGACAAAAGTCAAAGGAACTCATGGGTACAGCGAAAAATATCCTGAGATGCATGGGATATTCTATGCCAAAGGACCTCAAATCAAAGTAGGATTGACCATTGATTCGTTTGACAACATTCATATTTATCCGTTGATTTGCGAGCTCTTGGGTTTGCCGATTCCTGAAGGTATCGATGGAAAATTAGAAGTAATAAAACCGATTTTGAAGTAAATAGTATGGACCGATTAGCTATAGAAAGCCGAAAAGAAGTTGACTTTTTAGTACGTAGATTTTACAAGGAGATCCGGGTGCATGACACCTTGGGACCAATTTTCAATTCGGTAATTCAAGATTGGGATCATCACCTCGTGCACTTATCGGATTTCTGGGAAATGATCCTGCTCCAAACGGGACCAGGGAAAGGACAGTTTAATCCGAATAGAGTCCATCAGGAAGTGGATGCCAAAATGGATAACTCCATTACCCAAGCTCATTTTGGCAATTGGCTAGAGCTTTGGTTCTCCACCATTGATCGTTATTTTGAAGGTAAAAATGCGGATTATGCCAAAGAACATGCTCGAAGAATGGCGCATATGCTTTTTATGCGTATTTGGGAGGCAAGACCACGTTAATTTTTGTATTTTAAAGCGATCAAATGAACTCTAATCGCTCAATGAAACCATTTTCAATTTTTCTATTTCTCTTTTTTAGCGCTCAATTCGCTTTTTCGCAGGAAAATAAGATTTCACTTTTCAACGGTAAAGACCTCACAGGCTGGCACGTTGATGTGCCTGACTTACAGGAAGACAGCTCGCTTCGAGTCCCTTTCATCGTTCGCAATGGGTTATTGGTGAGTTTGGGTACTCCGCAAGGACACTTGATCACAGATGCTCAATATACGAATTACACCCTTGAGCTTGAGTATCGATTCGCCGGCGAACCTGGCAACTGTGGCGTATTGGTGCATGCATCGACTCCGCGGTCTTTATATAAGATGTTTCCCAAATCCATTGAAGTGCAGTTGATGCATACGAATGCAGGTGATTTTTGGTGTATTCAGGAAAATATCCAAGTAGAAAATATGGAAAGTCGCAGAGGGCCGAAGGAAAACTGGGGCGTGATAGAAGGGAAGGAGCGGCGAATCATCAATCTGACCGATGGTACAGAAAAGGAATTGGGACAATGGAATCATTTGAAAATAGACTGCACCAAGGATAGAATCACGGTTTGGCTAAACGGTGTACTGGTCAATCAAGGCCATGGAGCAACCGCAACCATTGGACAAATTGCACTACAGGCAGAGGGTGCAGAAGTTGAATTTAAGAATATTCTGTTAGCGCAAAATCAATAAATACAATCATTAAGAATATGATTCTAGTTTATTTAATATGTATATCCGCACTTGCACCAGTAGCCTTATTTTCTTTGCTTATTGGAACAGAAGACGCCTGCCTGCCGTAGGCAGGGAAGACGTCCCGAAAGTCATCGGGAGAACACCCAAATATCAATTTGGTGTCAATTATATTCTTATCTTTTTTGCCTATTGGCAAAGTAGCGGATAATCCCATTATTTGAACTGCTGTAACTATTCAAATCAAATTTTTAAACTAAAAAAAACAACTATGAAATATTTACAATTTTGTTTCTGCTTTTTAATTTTTGTCACGGGTTCAAATGCACAGACTTATCCAAAGTTGTTCTCCACTGAAGAGCCCTTAGAACTTCAAATGAAATTTTCTTCCAAGCAAGTGAAGAACGAAACCAATGATTCAACCTTCATCGATTCCTTCCTGATGTATAGGAATACCGACGGCGGATGGGATAGTTTGGATATTGACCTAAGGGCACGCGGTAATTTCCGGCGAGAAAACTGCTCATATCCGCCAATTCGGATCAAAATCAAAAAGAAAAAATCTAAAGAAACTCCATTTGAAGGTCATAAAGGACTCAAATTGGTTATGCCTTGTAATAATTCAAAGTTTGCACCTAATTACATTGCAAAGGAATACCTCGCTTACAAAATGTATGAGGAGGTCACACCATATTTCTTTCCGACTCGTTTGGTCAAGATTTCATTTATCGATGAAGATGACAAAAAAGCCGAAGTGTATGAATTGCTGGCATTTTTGATCGAAGATGATGACCTGGTAGCGGAGCGATTTGGCGGAGCGATTTACGATGAGAAAAAATTGGGCCCTCTGTTTTTGAAAGATAGTGCTACTGTAAGACATGATTTTTTTCAATACATGATCGGAAATACAGACTGGTCGAGTATGTTTTATCACAATCAGAAGATCATGAAGCTATCTGATACGGAGTTTATTCCATTGGCTTATGATTTTGATATGACTGGATTGGTGAGTCCTCCTTATGCTCAGGTCAGCAACTTGGTCGATATTGAGAAAGTCACAGACAGGTTGTATCGCGGATATTGTCGGGATGAGTCACTTATGCAGGCGATTCGTCAGGAGTTTTTGGCCAAAGAAAATGACCTGATGAGTTTGGTAGGCAATCAACTGTTTATGGAGGAGAGAGACGTGAAGCTTGCCAATTCCTATTTGAAGGATTTTTTCAGTACAATGACAAATGACAAGCTATTTGAAGGTGAAATCATGATGAAATGTAGAAGGTAGTATGCTTTTTGGAAAGCTGATTACGGCTTTTTTACAGTGGAAAGCTTAGACCGGATAAAATATGACGTTGAAGAAAGAAAAAACCAAGGAACAAGAAGATAAAGTACAGCAAAAAAAGATCGATAAAGAGATCGAAAAAGCTGAGACTAGCGAGAAAGATACTGCAAAATCCCATGGAGAAATCCTGCGCGAACAGCTTAGCCATGCGCAAGATACGTATAATAAAAGCCCCCAAAGCATTCTTCTAAGCTCTTTGACTGCTGGCCTTGAAATTGGCTTTAGCTATTTGATGATCTGCACACTTTTTTACTTTTTGACGGGGAAATTAGCCGAAGATACCGTCTTCAAAATGATCGCTTTTGTCTACCCTTTGGGGTTTATTTTGGTCGTTTTGGGGCAAAGTATCCTCTTCACAGAGCAAACTGCGCTGCTTACCTTGCCAGTTTTGAATAAAAAGCGAAGCGTTCCTAGCCTACTCAAAATCTGGGGTTTGGTGATTAGTGGCAACTTGATAGGAGGATATTTAATTGCTTTGGTTTTACTTTGGCTTGGGCCAAGCCTTCATTTATTTGATCTGACAGTTGTAGAGAAAATTGCCAAGCACGTTTTGGATTTTAATGTCGGGGTGATCTTTGCCAGTGCGATCTTAGCAGGTTGGCTCATGGGGCTTTTGTCTTGGCTGCTTGCCTCGTCCCGAGATACGATTAGCAGGATTGTGATTATATTTTTGATTACGGCAGTGATGGCTTTCACAGGACTGCACCATAGTATTATCGGTAGTGTGGAGATTTTTGCGGGAATGCTGAGTTCTCCGGATATTTCGTTGGGTGATTATTTGACTTTTCAAGGTACTGCTTTGCTTGGGAATGCCTTCGGAGGGGCAATTTTCGTAGCCTTGCTTAAGTATAGGGCCTTTGTTTTCAATGTGATAGCAAAAAACTGATTTAGCTTTTTTAACTAAAGCTAAAATCTAAATTCTTGATTTTAGAGATGAGAAGTTGTCAGTTCTACTTGGGGTCAGTCCTTCTTTGCTGCTTCGGTTGCGGGTTATCTGATCGTGGAGGCGAGCTCCAAAAGTCAAATTATTCAATTGAGATCGTGGATTCGATGCGGATTGATTATTTAGGGGATTTGTGGATTATGGATTATGACTCCATATCAGAGGAATTTATAAGCCTGACTAAGAAGGATCAAGAGATTTTAATTTTTGATCAATATGGAGAAATTAAAAATTCATTTGAAATCCCATTGGAAGGCCCTGGATCTATAAATGGAGTTTTTTTAATCTCGATGCGTGATAGGGAAATTCAAATCTTTGATTCCTCCAATGGTTTTTTTGAGTTGTCACAAAGAGGTGAAATCCTTAAAACCACTCCCATTCCTTATCGATACATTTACCTCAATCAAAGTATCGCTGATGCATTTTTTCCTTTTGGAAACGAAATTGCCTATTTGAGACCCGAATACTTTGATAGTTTGGGATATTATGGTGGTATGGGAGGAATGGTGAAAGGAATGTACTATAAGTCTTTTATGGAAGCTCTTGATACCTTAACCAAGCAAACAAGACCTCTGATGGCCTTTCCGAAGGAATCGTTATATGCAGACGGTAACTGTTATTTTCTTCCTTTTCCTCGTGTTCAACGTTTTGGAGGTCAATGGTATTTAAGTTTTTTGTACGAGCTAAAGTTTTTTGTGTACCAAGAAAAAGATCAGGAATTGATTCTGGAAATGGCAGTTGATTTAGAGGTTGAGGATGCTGTAAAACCTTTAGGTGTTCCATTTGAGGAAATTCAAAACTACTTCGAACTCTCAAAAAATATTAAACCTGCCGGCATTCTTGGTTTATACCATACCGGCAAAAATATTATTGTGATTTATCAAAAGGGAACTAGTGAAGATGTCATTTTAAGAAATCAACAGGAAGCAAACCCAATAGATTTGAATTTAATTGACGAAACATATGCAGCTATTTTCAACTCAAAAAATGAATTGATCCAAAATGATATTCCAGTTCCTTCGGGTTTGATTTTTAGTCGAGTGATTACAAAATATGGAGAAATTTTTGCCAAAAAGAATCAAGACTATTTCGGTACAGAAGAGGATCAAGTGATTTACTATAAGCTGAAATTGAAAAATGAAATTGGGTAATACGAGTAATTATAGAAGCGGGTAGCTCACCATTTCACAATCCGCTTGTCCAATTCCAGTGGATACACCTCAAACTCTAAAAGATTGAAACTGTCTGAAAGCGGATTAATTACATAATTCAAAGAGCTGGGATCCACTACTGAAGGGATCCCAAAGCACAGGATTGCAGATTTCAACATATCGGTGCCATACACCTGGGAGGCGCAAATTGGCGGAATATGATTCCAGCCTTTTGGTAGATCATTTGCTTTTGGTAGAAAAATCAATTTATCTGGAACAGTGATTTCCATTACGGAATACAGCACATAGCGCTCTGAAGAAAACAATTCCGGGTCAATCGTGAGACGTTCTAAAAGTGCGGTGGAGATACTTGAGCCGGCATAAAGTGCTGGAGATCCGGGAAGATTCCACCGACCTCCATACAGTCTAGCTCCCTCGCCACTCGTGTCACAATACTCATGTGTCGCTAGTCGATAAGCTTTCATCAAACAGCTATGCCATGCTGCAATCGCATGATCTCAATCTTCAGTAGATCAATCCCAGCTGATACATCGATCAATTCCAGGGGCTTTCGATTACCAATGGAAAAAAGTGGACGATCCATCCATCTTCTGAATCCATCTCGGCCAAAGTAATTCACACCGGTCGCATACAAATCCGCCAATTCGTAGATTTTTTCAGATTGGATGGTATCAAAAACTGTCTTGCGCTGAAGGGTCTTTGTGGATACGCCCAGTGCATCGGCAAGGGTGCCATAGTCCAGACCAGATAGCTCTTTTAAATTTTCAAAGGCATTCTTGTCAATTCCATTTCGGAATGTATCTACCCGACTAAGTGGCTCATCCATCCAGCCAAGCGCTAGATCTAAAATGGATCGAACGGAAACTTTCCTTGTGAGATAAGGTGCCATCGCTGGCTCACTGACTTCTTGATTCTTTTTTGTCATAACGCTAACCGGTAATATGTCCACTAATATAACGTAATTTGTCCAATAAAAGATTTTACACCTAATTATTTTTTGTGGATCCGAATGATCAGACGAAAGACTATAAAGATTTAATCAGACATGAACCTTCTGGTTTGGAGACTTCAGCTGACTTCCGATTGATTCATTTTCAATTCCCTAATTCCACATTTTAAATTCATCATTCCCCTCCATTCCAATACTCCAGCCGCTCGCATTTCGTAGTTTCGAATTTCTAGATAACGATTAAATTTTAGGAATAATTTGGAAAAAAAATCGATAAACTTTGCTTTTGTAGTTCTAAATTTTGCTATGTCAGTTTCAAACCAAAGTAGGCGCTGATTTTTTGATTTTTAAAGATGTAGATAACCCCGCCCGGCAAAGTGCAAAAGGGAGAAAATCA
>Ga0136560_1001037_pt1 | contig 14239 bp, 10 predicted proteins | sample AntRauMeHopE1497_FD_104925 | JGI IMG/M metagenome (GOLD analysis project Ga0136560, IMG submission 104925) | Saline lake microbial communities from Rauer Islands, Antarctica - Metagenome Hop E1 #497 | ecosystem: Environmental > Aquatic > Non-marine Saline and Alkaline > Saline | place... | reverse complement strand
CCTATGGGCGCACAGAAAGTCTATAGCGACATTTTGAACAATCTGGAAGACGGACTCAATTTTCTCCTATTGCATCCCGCTTACGATACTGCCGAAATGCAGGCCATTACCATTGACCATCCGGAATATGGTTCTAAGTGGCGCCAAGAGGATTTTGATTTTCTAATGAGTGCCGAATGTTCCGAAATCATAAAGAAACAGGATGTTAAAATGATCACATGGAGGGAGCTTAGGGACAAAATAACACGGGCGGAATAGTTCGTTTTACATTACGTACATCCGATAATCGTTCTAACCAACAATCTTTCAATCAAAAGGGCGAAAAGGTAAGCCCTATTTCTCAAAATACTAGTTCTAACAACCACGGAGACCCATAAAGCACTCCCAATTAAAAAGTAGACCCAGACACAGATGCAAATTCACAACTACAAGGATTACAACGCCATGAGTACGGCATGCGCCGAAAGTATACTGAATGACCTAGATGCGAAACCTACTTCGGTAATGGCCTTGGCTACTGGAAACTCGCCTTTGGGCGTTTACCATCAATTGGCATTAACGTATAAAGAAAAACCCCAATTTTTTGACAAGTTACGTATCATAAAACTGGATGAATGGGGCGGCATCCCTTTGGAAAGTCCCAATACGTGCGAAAGTTTTCTTCAACATCAATGTATAAAGCCCTTGAACATTTCCCCTCATCGGTATCTCTCCTTTGGAAACCATGCCGATACCCCAGAAATAGAATGTGAAAAGATACAGGAATGGCTAAGAGACCATGGCCCCATAGACAGCTGCGTATTAGGCATGGGGAAAAATGGCCATTTGGGCTTTAATGAACCCGCAGAGATGCTTAGTCCCCATTGCCATGTGGCACGGCTCACAAAAACATCTCAGCAGCATAGTATGGTAGAAAGCCTATCCCAACAACCCATCTACGGTATTACCTTGGGTATGGCAGATATTCTTCAATCCAAAAAAATAGTATTGCTGCTTACCGGAAAAGGAAAAGTAGAAATCATTCAAAAATTCATGACCCAAAAAATTACCACACAACTTCCGGCTTCCCTGCTTTGGCTTCATCCTAATGTACATTGTTTTGTGGATGGGAGCGCTTTGACATGAAGAAAAAGACCAAAGAAAAAAAATGTCAAAATTTTGGGGTTTTCATTGAGCATGAGTATATCTTCCCCAATGACAAGATAGTCCATAGCAAACAATTACCTTCAAACTACTTATCAAAAAGCGTTTATAAAGGTAATTTTTTGGGAGATACACCAACAGAAAGCCCACATCCTTATGGCGCGCTTTGCTATTTACATCCTAAACAGCAAAAGCCTTTCGCAACACCTCATAACTTTTTGGAACGGCAGTTTCGGCATCTTCCTTACCTTCCATTTCCAAGGACACGTAGCCAGTAAAATTGGCATCGCGCATTATTTTGGCAATACGGTCATAGTCCAGGTGCAGATCATACACTTCGCCACCGCCATAGTATGTTTTTGCTTGGATAATATTCGCCCTAGGCATTAACCGTTCTAGTTGCGAATAGGGATCACCGACAAAATTTCCCGTATCAAGATTTAGACCCATGGCAGACGATGATGAGAGTGCATCATAGATTTCCACCAAGTAATCAATGTTGGAAGAAAGTCCCCAATGGTTCTCCAGACAAAGGGTAACGCCTGCTTTTTCGGCTTCTACCAAACATTCTCCCATACTGTCTATCACCCATTTAATGGCATCTTGATCCGTATAGCCGTCAGCCGGTTTCTTTATTCCTGTCTTAAAATAATCTGGAGGTGTCGGACCTGCCCAGCTTCCCGTATTCATTCGTATGGACGGAATACCCATCTGGGTCGCCAGCTTAATACAATTCAACGTGTGCTGCACATCTCGCTTTCTTTCGGAAGCATCCGGTTCTACGAAGTTTTGATGGATGGATAAAAATGGTAGTGCCAAACCCCTATCAAAGGCCATTCTTTTAAGTTTGTTCATGTAGGGCACCGTTTCGTTCTCCATTTGGCGATGCAGAATTTCCACACCGTCAAAACCGATCTGGGCCGCATTCTCGATCACCTTTTCTATAGGGTACTTTTCCTCTTTAAAATGCCAATAGGAATAGGTGGATACAATAAGACGAATGGGCTGAACGGATGGGGTTGCAATTCCTTTGATCAACTCCAATTTTGTATTCGCCAATACCGATGGAGCCGCTACCGAAGCAGCGCCTAAAACCGCAGCATTCTTTAACCAGTTTCTTCTTGAGGACTGGGAACTGTTTTCTTTTGATGGAGTTTTCATTCGTATAAAATTAGAACGTTAATTATTTTGCCACAGGTTTGATAGCTTGACACTACCTGACACGAGAAATTTAACATTGAAAATCGCTCTGCTAAATATACTCAATTCCCTCTATATTCTAACTTTAACTTCTTCCCTATCCAGCCAATCAGTGCCATTTCCATCAGCGGTTTTTGTAAATTAACCTTTTGAAGATTATTTTTATAGGTTCTACCCTTATTTTTGTGGGTAGGTCATATAGCCCTTGGAACTTGACATAGGACGAAAGGACTTAAGACGTATGACTATTGTTTGACTAAAGCTCTTGGCATATAGATAGTAACATCATTGTTGTTTTACTGGATGACGATATGAGGTCTTATGTCCTACGTCAATAAGTCCTACGTCGTTCTGGTTTATTGGTTCATTTCCACAATATTCGTGGTAGAACCTTTTCATATATTGGTTGGGTAGATAGTGCGTAATAGGAATGGACAAGTGACATCTGGAATTTGCATTTTTATCCAATACCTCTGTTTCAGTTCGAAACTATTTTTAATCCAACTATGGAGGCGATCAAGGTTGATATAAAAAATAGCCGCCAAAAAGTAGCGGGCTCCTTGAAAACGAGAATCCCTAACAATACCGTTCCTACTGCCCCTATTCCGGTCCAAACCGCATAAGCAGTTCCGATAGGCAATTCTTGGGTTGCCTTTACGAGCAGAAACATGCTGACCGATAAACATATCAAAAAACCAATATACCAAAGTGTCGCTTCGGTACCTGTGCTTTCTTTTGCTTTCCCAAGACACGCAGCAAAAGCTACTTCAAAAAGTCCGGCTACGACTAATATGATCCATTTCATTTTTCGTATTGTTTATTTTATCGATGTTGTTTCAAGGGCTGGAATCGTTTCGGTATCCATCCTTTTAGATAGCCCTCGCCATGCCTACAAAATTAGGGTCATTGTATCTATATTCCTATTGCAGGATTTTAAAAGATAGCTATTTTCCCCTATATACGAAATTAGTCAGAAATAAGCGTTAGCCGGACATCTGTCATATCTTGAAGAAGCACTAATAGTTCATTGCGACTAGGCATACGTCCATAACTTTTTGCTCGCCCTTCCCGGGCTTTTTATTATTGCAAAACCAGGACTGGTACTGTAAGCAAAACCGATACTTTTCAAAGGCCAACAATAAATTTTAAGTAACTTGTACCCCTATGGAGATTCATCCTTATAATGTGTTTAAAATTAACTACAAACAGATGTTTATCAACACCATGTCCAATGTACATCTATGATTTTCAGCACTCCCAATAAAAAGAACCGGACATAACTAGCTAATAATGCCACAGCACTACACATGAACAGCATCAAAATTACGATTATTGCCTTGCTTTTTATTCCCCTATCCGGGTTTACCCAGGATGAGCAACCCCTGACCAATAAGGAAAAAAGGCAAAACCGCACTACCTACAGAGGTATTACGTATGCCGCCCTAGGTATTGGCAGTCTGAGGGACTTTGCCACTTCTCCGCTGACCTATACTGGTGTATTCATTGCAGCGGGTGGTTTTAAAATCAACCTAGACAAACGCAGGGAAACCGAATGGGGAACACCCTTCTCGGTAGGGTTTTTTGCCAACACCTTCAATGATCATTCCAGTTCTAGTACCCTAGTTTCTTTCTCTCCTTACTACTCGGAGCTTTATCGGTTAAACGCCTTGAGCTCCGATAAATTGAACGTAAAAATTGGGGGAATGCTACAAGCTACGGTAATCGGAAGATTGAATCCCGACCTTCAAAACAATAGTCTGGGTCTGGAAATTATTCCCACATTATTTGGCAGTATTAAGGGTACTTTGGATGTGAGTCGGACTACGGACAAGGATAAAAAGTTCCTATTCTTTAAGTACAAACGAGAAAAACGGCAAAAGAGTTTGGCCTTTAGGCTAAATACCGGCTTGGTAAATGCCTCCTATAGAAATGGGTTTGCATACTCGGGTCAATCGTTTCTTGTAAACGAAACGCAGCTGTTCGATGATTATCAGTTCAAGGTATTTTCGGGCTTTCGGATGAGCAGTTCTTTGGACTACACCCTGTATTCCAGAAAAACCACCAACGCGGTTCAGATTTCCTATGTTTGGGACGCGCTACAAACAGGCGGAGACTTGGACACCTTTGAAATGGCACAGCACGGACTAAGATTCACATTATTGTTCAACACGAAATAAAAGGGGTATGAAATGAGCCATAACAAAAAGTTGATGACAATCAAAACGTTCCATAGCGAATTACATCTGACTTCTGAAAACAAATAAAATAAACAGATGAAAAAATACAAATTATTCTGGCTAGTCTTGCTACTTGGTGTTCTTTCCTGCGAAAAAGTATTTTTTGAAGAAAATTTGGCTACTACAGATGCCCAAAAGAATTTTGAATACTTATGGACTGAAGTTAGCGAAAAATACTCCTATTTCGAATTGAAAGGCATCGATTGGGATGCCGTCAAAACGGAGTATTCCGCAAAGCTCTATGAGGACATGCCTCAAGATTCCTTGTTCCTTGTGCTGGGCGGTATGCTGACCGAACTAGAGGATGACCATGTGAACTTGATCTCTAATTTTAATGTTTCTTTTTTTGGTACGCGGTTCTTTGGTCAGGACAACTTTTATAGGCGTCTGATAGAAGACAATTACCTAGAGCGCAACTATTACATATCAGGCCCTTTTGCACACGATTTTTTAGATAACGGCGAGATCGGTTATGTGTATTTTCCATCGTTTCAGGGTACGATAAACGAAACCAATATCGACTTTGTATTGGAGCGTTATAAGGATACCAAGGGTCTGATTCTAGATTTACGGGAAAATGGAGGTGGTGCCGTAACCGATATTTTTAGTTTACTCAGCAGGTTTGTAGAAGAAAAAACCCTGACCCACTATTCCCGTATTAAAAACGGTGCCGGTCCAAACGATTTTTCCGAGGCAGAACCCGCTTATGTTACGCCCTACAAGGGTATACGATATACCAAGCCCGTAATTATGCTGATCGATAGGGGCACCTATAGCGCCGGTTCCTTTACCGCTTTGGCTACAAAAGCCTTACCCAATATTACCTTAATGGGCGATACTACCGGCGGCGGACTTGGCCTGCCCAACGGAGGACAATTGCCCAACGGATGGACCTATCGTTTTTCAATTACCCAAGCCCTGACCCTGGATAAAAGACCGGATTATGAAAATGGTGTGCCCCCGGACATCCAAGTACTTTTTGATTGGAACGACCTAACCACGGATGAGGTGTTGGAGCGTGCTATTTTGGAGCTGCAGTAAATAGTGGAAATCTGGTTGTCTCTATTTTTGGAGTAAGTTGCGATTTTTGGGAGCTTATGCTGTGTGCTAGTGGTAAAAACTACACCCCAAATTGCCGTAAATGATGGTCTAGGTGTTTTGAGAAGAGGGTGTCCCACGAATTCTCGGTCAAGCATCCGAAGGCAGCATTTTCCTTGCCATTAAAATGGCTTGCGCCCAATTGTTGTGTTTTGTGCAAATGCGCCAGCAAGTTTTGTTTTTCCAACTCGAAATCCCCCTCGTCCGTAATTAGGAATACAGGTGCTGTTCTCTCGTTTTTAGGATAGGGTTTTAGGCCTACCACGGCATTTTTTGCGAACAATTTGATCATGAATTTTTCAAACCCCTTCGGCTTCGGATGTTTGGCCGTATACGTAATTTCGTAGGCCACGTTACAATGCGCGAGCATTTGGGTAACGTTCATCTTGCCCCGTAGCGCTTTGGTCGCTGGGCTTAGTGTATTGATGCGTTCAACGGATTCCTGTGTTTCCTTTTGGTTAAAAAGATTTCTTATGGTCATAATGGTGGTTTTTTATTGACAATAAGATATTGAATTTTTGAATAGCTGCAATCAATTTCGCAGCTGGTGTCCATAAGAATGGCAAAGGTATTTTATATAAGTCGGCTGCATCTTCTCAAAATATCCTAAAAAGAACTTCAAACAGTTATTGTTCCTGTTATTTTATCTCTTCAGGCTTACTCGGTACGCCACTAGTTACAAACTAGCGGTAGCGGATTGTTTTGGTATGGTAAGGGATTCTTGCGGCAGCTCGGAGACTTTATATGGTTAAAAACTATAAAAATAAAGATCTTGGTGTTTCTAATGACAATTTTAAAATTCCGGAAAACATGTCTATTAACCTAGATTGTGCAAAAGTGCTGCTAGACAAAAAGGAAAACAATAGTCCTGCCCATGACGATTTAGATGATTTAGATTTTTAATGCTATCAGCGCGGTCTTTGGAGTTTTAGGCAAAATGAATAACAAGTCTCTAGCTTTATTGCTTAGAACTGTTTATTCAGCGGTAAAAAGGCTTTTCAATACAACTTTAGCTCGTCAGGTTTGCAACTTCACTCCTTTGTATAGTTTCTAGCTTATTTTATACCTGTTTTCTTTGCCTAATCTCTCCATTCTTTTGGAGCTTGGTTGCTTAATTTACAGATTGCACCACCAACTTCATAAACTCCCCCATTTTACTATCATCCATCCAACGGGTAACTACGACCAAGTCGTGCTCGTTATCAATCACAATATAATTACCTCCAAAACCCGCCGCAAAGTAAACATCTGGAGAAATGTCTTGCCATTTTTTTGTGCTATTCATCCACCATAGGTAACCATACTCTTTATTGGGACTTGAGGGTTGATGTGCTGCTTCAATCCATTTTTCTGAGAGTAGTTGTTGGTTGTTCCATTTGCCCTTTCTTAGAAACAGGAGACCAAACCTAGCTTGGTCAATGGCGCTGATAAAAATTCCACCTCCAGAATGACCGCCGCCACTTACCGACTGCATCATTAATCCATCAACATTTACAAACGAATTTTCATAACCGTACCAACGCCAAGTAGTCGAAGCACCAATAGGATCCATGATTTTTTCTTTGAGCACCACAGGTAAGGGTTTTCTAAACACTTGAAGTAGAGAATAAGCGAGCAGGTTAACGCGTACATCGTTATACTCATAAACAGTGCCTGGCTCGTTAAGTTTCCTGTTTTTCCAGTCATCAATAGCTCCATCTTTAGGCGGCCTGTCTGCCCAATCATGCAAACCGAAAAGCGTTCCGCTCCAATCAGAAGACTGATTCAGTAAATTGTCCCAAGTGATTTTCGAATTGTGTTGCCCTTCAAAAGAGCTATCCCAAACATAACTTTTTACACTATCAGTTACACTCTTTATAAGTCCGTCGTCTATGGCCAAGCCGGCTGTGGTAGAAAGAAAACTTTTGGTAACGCTAAAAGTCATATCCACACGATGAATATCGCCCCATTGCGCCACAATGTAGCCATTTTTTAGAATGAGACCAGCAGGTCCGCCGCGCTCTTTCATAGGACCTATAATTTTATACTCAGGCTCTCTGGCGTAAGATTTAAGATTGGCAATCCGTAAATCTCTTTCCACTTTGTTTTCATTAGCCAAGGCAAAAGTTACGGCACTGTCTAACAATAGGGCATTCATATTCAATGCTGCTGGTTTTTTTGTTTGCCATATAGCATCGGGAAAATAGCTGTTTTGGGCGTTTGCAACAGAAAGGCATAAACTAAAAAAGAGTAAAAGAATTTTATTTTTCATTGGGTTTGGTTTTTGTGATGGTTTATAAATAAGTTACCTAAATACTGACTTAGGTTTAAGTAATGAAAAGTGGGGCATTACGAAGCACATAATTTGATGCTAGCCCAAAGCCTTAAATTTACTACTGTTTCGCATATTTTTTTATATTATTGCGCTTTCGTGCTTTATTTTCCGTTCTGTTTGTAGCGTTAGCAGGACATACTCTTTTGCGATTTTTGGCTTTAGCATTGGCCAGTGCGAATTGCAAATATGTATAGCTGCGAAGGTTGAGTTTTATTTTCCAATGTTCCTGTTATTACGCTATTCTCTGAGTGTATAGATGCTCCTGAAATTCTACAAACAGTCTACTGATATTTGCAACATCTCCCAAAATTTCTTTCGCATCTTCCAATGATTGGTACTTGTTTGTCAGCAAGATTGGCAGTTTCTCTTGGTCCAGTTCGTCCACTCCTGTTTCAACGTACTTGCTCAATACGAACCTTAGAAATTCCTTCTGTTTGTCATTGAGTAGTGCAAATATTGTCGCTTCTGCTGCTTTCGCTCTTGCTTCTCTTGTCATTGTGATATAATCGCCATTGAAAACATATTCCAAGACATCATACAAGTCGCTTTTTTCCAAATCCACCAACTTTTGCAAAGTCAGTAAGTCGTCTTTTGGAAACCCTGCCGCATCTAAATTTTCCAATAATGTTTTTCTTGTTAGCGGATTGCTCCACAGCTTCCGCAATTCTTCTTCGTCTTTAAAAAGACGAGGTAATTCACCAAACAGATTATTCAAAAACTCTTCTGCCGAAATGGGTTTTCCATCTGCACTCCAAAACGAAGTGGAAACCATGTGTTTGATTTCTCTTTCTTTTCCGTTGCGGAGTTTAATTTTTATTTTTTTCTTACGCGATTTTGGTTCATCAGGTTCTTCAAAAATTGGTGGGTTTTCAGGGTCTGGTGTTAGATAAGGTTTAGGTTCTCTTGGCTCGGGTTCTAAAGGTTCTCCATCCCATTCAGGGTCTGAAAAATGCTTGTAGGCATCTACAAAGTCGTAAATCGTAAAAAACTCTTTGCCGTCAAACAGTCTGGTTCCACGACCAACAATTTGTTTAAATTCTATCATTGAATTAACCGTGCGAAGCAAAACGATATTCCGAATGTTCCGTGCATCTACTCCTGTTGAAAGCTTCTGCGAGGTAGTTAGGATGGTTGGCAGTGTTTTTTCGTTGTCCTGAAATTCTCGCAACATTCTTTCGCCTTCTTCTCCATCATTGGCGGTTACACGAACGCAATACCCTTCGACAAGCTCAGGGTGACGCTGCCCGTTTGCTACTTTGCCAAGCCTTTTAAATCTTTCTTGGTTTATCACATCTCTTATCAGTGCTGCATGAGCTTGATTGGCACAGAAAATAATGGTCTTCTCGTTTTGATTGCATTCATCCAAAAAGATATTTACCCGCTTCGCTTCACGTTCTACAATTTCGATGCTGCGGTTAAAGTCTTTTTCTTCATAGAGTTTGCCTTCTTCAATTTCGCCTTCCACTATGGTGTCATCCGAAGTGTAGCGGTAATCGTCTAAGGTGGTTTTGATGCGTTTTACCTTAAAAGGAGTTAAGAAACCGTCATTGATTCCTTCTTTTAGCGAATAGATGTAAACAGGATCACCAAAGTATTTGTAGGTGTCTACATTATCATTCCTTTTTGGTGTAGCCGTTAAACCCAATTGCACTGCTGGACTGAAATACTCTAAAATACCCCGCCAATTGCTTTCGTCATTCGCTCCGCCACGATGGCACTCGTCAATGATGATGAAATCAAAATAGTCATTTGGATATTCTCCAAAATAGGGTGTGCCTTCGACAAGCTCAGGCACCGATTTCTCAGGCTCAGGCACCGATTTCACCGAATTAGGCTCCGATTTACTTTTTGATAGTTGTATCAGTTTTTCTTTGTCTCCTCGTATTAGAGCAATTTTCTTTGCTCGGCTCCAACCTTGTATTTGTTTTTCTCTTTTGAAAGCTTCATCTATTCTGTCAAATGTTTCATAGTACACCAACTTAACAGGTAAGTGATTTGCAGTAAAGTTTGCTCCTTCTCCGTTTTTGTGTTGTTCAATTCTTAATGCAAGTTCCTTTGTACTTCCTGTATAAAAACTTCCATCTACACATTGTAGAATATACATATATCCATAAGCTTCGACAAGCTCAGCAACAGGTATTTCCTGAAAATCTATTTGCTCGTCTTGAGCGTTGGGTGGACTTGCTTCGGTTGCGGTGGGTGAGCTTGCTTCGGTTGCGGTGGGTGAGCTTGCTTCGGTTGCGGTGGGTGAGCTTGTCGAACCCCCGCTCATAAAGGTTTGAAAAATGGTGAAGAAAATACTGCCATTAGTTGGCACTCTTCCTTTTTTCTTAATCTCACTGGGCTTAATCCGTACCAAGGCATCTTCTGGAAATGCTGAAAACGAGTTAAATGCTTGATTCGCTAATATGTTTCTATCGGCTAAAAACAATATACGAGGCCTGCGTGAGACGTAGTCTGAGCCTGTCGAAGACAAGTTCCAACGGGTTTGAAATAATTTCCAAGCGATTTGGAAAGCGATGGCGGTCTTTCCTGTACCTGTTGCGAGGGTGAGCAAAATACGTTCGCTGCCACTTGCCAAAGCTTCCAAGGTATTATTTACGGCTATTTCCTGATAGTAGCGTAGCTGCCAAGTGCCACTTTTATCTTCAAAGGGAACATTGGCAAATTTCTCTCTCCACACTTCGACAAGCTCAGCGGCCGAACCGTTCCCTGAGCCTGTCGAAGGGTAGGCTTTATTCCAAAGTTCTTCAGGACCAAGAAAATCGGTAACCAAACCTTCTTTGCCTGTTTTCATACAGATTTGGTAAATGGCTTTTCCGTTGGTGCTGTAAGTAGTTTCTAATTGCAGTTTCTCTGCATATTGCTTGGCTTGCATTACACCTTCGCCTACTTCTAACGCATCACTTTTAGCTTCTATTACGGCAAGCTTGATGCCTTTATGCACCAAGATATAATCTGCAATTATCTTTTTGCCACGACCGCCACCCGATTGAATTTTACCATCAGTAATCTGGTATTCCCGAAGCACTTTAGAGCCTTCTACAACGCCCCAACCACAAGCTTTTAGCTTGGGGTCAATTAGTTCCGCTCTTGTTTCTGCTTCGTTCATATTGTCTGAATTATGATTTTTAGGATTTACTGATTTTAGGATTGTTCTTGATGTAGTCTTTATTGTCTGAATGATTCACATTATACACCCTTTTAAACTCTAAACTTTTTGCTCCAAAATTTATCATCCGCCCATTTGGTCGGATTATTAATAATGTATTCTGAAATGGTTTGATAGGATTGTTCATTTCGGATAATGTGTTCATGGTAATTGCGTTGCCATACCTGCCGTTGGGGCGGAAAATCGTCCGCCATTGTATTTCGAAACCATTTTGTAACGCCAATTTTAAACCCACGAACCACCGATCCTATCGTTTTTGATGGTGACCGTAGGGGCGAAAAACCTTTCGCCCTATTATTATCGGGGAAATATTCGTTTGGGGTATTGGACGTATTGGCCGCATTGGGCATATCGGGCATATCGGGCATATCGGGCATATCGGGCATATCGGGCGAAAAATGTTTCGCCCCTACTTTCGCCCTATTATTATCGGGGAAATATTCGTTCGGGGTATTGGACGCATTGGACGTATTGGACGTATTGCGCATATCGGGCATGTCGGGCATGTCGGGCATATCGGGCGAAAAATGTTTCGCCCCTACCAATTCCACAATTCCGTGAACATGATTTGGCATAACGATATGTTCGTGCAATACGGCATTCGGAAAATGATTGGGTATTTCCATCCAACATGCATCTGCAATTTTTCCTGCATCATTCAATTCCATTTCACCATTTACCACATTGCCAAACAAACACATTCTGTTGTCACAACAAATGGTTATAAAATACAATCCTGCCTGCGAATAATCATATCCTTTTAATCTGATTGACCTACGATGATGAATATTTGGATTATACGGCATGTTGTTTTTTTGTTTTTGGCACGGCCACTTCGACAGGCTCAGTACCAGCCTCAAGATGCAACTCCCCCGCAAATGCCTTTTGCAAAACAGATTTTTTCAGTTCTTCTAAGTCATCAAGTTTTCTCTGGTAAATGTCTTTTAGCTTTTGACTTTGCTCTGCTATTGAATCTACTTTATCAACTATGGCTACTTGCTCTTTTAATGATTTCGGAAATGGAACTACTAATGACGAAAGTGAACCTTGATTCAAACTTCTGATTCCAACACCGTTACCACTGTCAACAAGTTTTTTTCTTGTATCTCTAATTTTCAAGAAATGACAGAGATAATTTGGACTTACTTCTTTTGATTCAAGTCTAATCCTTATAGTGAAACCCGAGTGAGAAACTCTGCCTTCAATTTTACCTGCTAATAATGTTCGTCCGATTAGTTGAGGGTTTCCATTAGAACGGACGGCTAAAATATCTCCTTCTTGAAGCAAGTCAGTATCATTCAACTGACCATCAAGAGAAACTTCAACCAAATCATTTTCAGGAACCCAATATCTTTTTTGGAAATCTTTGACACCAACTATTTGAACTTTTTCCCCTTTACTACCTTTTGTATAATTTATGCCATTTCTGAATGTTGCAAATTCCCCCAAAAGTTTTTCTTCCCAATCATTACCTTTTTCGGTAAAGATTATTTGTGCAGCATTTTCAAAGAGTTCATTTGCATTAGAGAGGTTTTGTTCGGCATTGGCTTTGGCCTTGTCTATGGCGGCAAAGGCTTCATCTAAAATGGAAACAATGCGTTGTTGTTCGGGGAGGGGTGGAAGGGGGATTTCAAGATTTTTTAGCTTGCTAATTGCAATAAAATCTATTGTCGTTTTTCCACTTAATCCTAATAGTTTGTTCTTCAGAGTAGAACAATAATGCATTAGAAACTCTGGGTGTAATTTCTTTCTGTCTTTTACAACTAAGCCATTGAATTGCTGATTTGTAGTTAGTTCAATTTTGGTAATTGCGTATTCTCCAACCGAAGCTGTGCAACAAAGTAAAACTGTATCAGCTGGCAATACTCTTAATTTGGTAAGTGCTACATCAGTTACTTTTTGTTTGGTTTCAGTAATAATTCTTCCTTGTTCTCTTATGTCATCAATCGTAAACCAAGGAAAGTTTCCATTCTCCCAAAATTCTTTATTTGTTCTCAAAGGTGTTGAACCATTGACAATTTCACAAACCTCCCCTAACTTTTTTATTTCCCAACCCTTCGGCAGGTTCCGGGCATCGCCTTCTGGTAACTGAGCTTGTTGATTATGGTAATTGAGCTTGTCGAAATTCATATCAATTCCGAAATTGAGTTTAAGATTTCAGCACTTTCTTCATCCAATGCTTTTATTTCTTCCAAAATGGCTTGCGGTTCTCTGAGCGGTGCAGCTTCTGGTGCATTTGGATTTTTTACGCTCAGGTCGTATAGTTGGGGCGAAAAATCTTTCGCCCGTACATCTATTGTCCAAGAGTTTTCGCTTTCGGCAAAGGTTTTTTGGAGTTCAACAAAGTCTGCCAAATCATTTTCGTTGAGCGGATTGGTCTTGCCCAAATTGCGGTCGAGATTCAAGGAGTAAAACCAAACCTTTTGCGTGGCTTTTCCCCCTTCGGCTATGCTCAGGGCAGGTTTCTCAAAAAACAGCACTACGGTTTTTACGCCTGCCCCTGTGAATGTGCCGCCTGGTAAATCCAATACGGTGTGCAGGTTGCAGTTTTGCAGCAACTCTTTCCGTAAAGCCACCGAGGCATTGTCGGTATTGCTCAAAAAGGTGTTTTTAATGACCACGCCTGCTTTACCACCTGCTTTCAATATTTTGATGAAGTGTTGTAAAAAAAGCGAAGCCGTTTCACCTGTTCTAATCGGGAAGTTTTCTTGTACTTCGGCACGTTCCTTCCCACCAAAAGGCGGATTGGCAAGCACCACATTATAACGGTCTTTTTCCTGTATGTCGGCCAAGTTTTCGGCAAGTGTGTTGGTATGTATGATGTTGGGCGCTTCCACACCGTGCAAAATCATATTCATAATACCAATAATGTACGCCAATGATTTTTTCTCCTTACCGTAAAAGGTGCGTTTTTGTAATGTCTCCCAATCCTTTGTTGAGAGTCCACCGGCCACTGAGCTTGCCGAAGTGGTCGAAGTGAGGTAGTCAAATGCTTCGCACAAAAAACCCGCAGAACCAACTGCACCATCATAGATTTTATCGCCAATTTTTGGGGCAACTACTTTTACAATGGTG
>Ga0136560_1001035_pt1 | contig 14249 bp, 7 predicted proteins | sample AntRauMeHopE1497_FD_104925 | JGI IMG/M metagenome (GOLD analysis project Ga0136560, IMG submission 104925) | Saline lake microbial communities from Rauer Islands, Antarctica - Metagenome Hop E1 #497 | ecosystem: Environmental > Aquatic > Non-marine Saline and Alkaline > Saline | place... | reverse complement strand
CGTCGCGCCCAGCCCCCTCCTCCTCCTCCCAGCCTTGTGCCGTGTCAGCAGATTCGTCGCCAGCTTCCCTGCCAGCTTCCCGGCCAAGCCCGCCAGTTGGTCGGCCTGGCGAGCCGTGCGGCCACGAGTCGCTCGCTGCGGGACGGAGGCTGTCGCCCGCCCTCGCCCCCGCCGGCCGCCACCGCAGGGCGGGCTTCCCTTGGCGCAGCGCGGCACCCAGCGGCTGGAACGCCTCTCCGCCGCCCTCCTCCAGTACATGCCCCCTGGCGATGTTCCACGCCCGCGACCGCGACATCACCCAGCGCTGCGGCCACCTCGACGCGGGAGCCAGCACGGGCTGCCCGGTCAAGTGCCCCGCTTCGGGGTCTGACGACGCGCCGCTGCGGATCGTGGCGACCCGCCGCGTGCGCCCGTGCGCAGCAACGTCAGCAGCAAGGCGGCCCGGGCCAGCCGGCGCCCCGACTCGGGCTGTGCGTGGCTCCTGCGCGCCTTGGCCGCGGCGGCGCCGTGACAGCTCGCCCAGCTGGGGTGGCCTCGAGCTGGCATCATGCGCGGAATCACAGGCAGGTGCTGACGGGACCTGAGTCGCCTTCCGCGAAGCCATCACAGGATAGGGCTTCACCCTGCGCTGAGACGCCTGCTCCCTTCGCAGGAGCTCCGAGGACATGGCACGAGCAGCTCGGAGGGCATCCCGGACCATTGCTGCCTTGGCACCCGCAAAGCCTCTGCGCTGAAGCTGCAGCGGCGACAGCGGGGCTCGCCTTTGCCCAGTCAACTGGCACCACCCCCGAACCAGCGCAGCTGCCAGGCTCGCACCCTCCAGGCCGACAAGAACGACGCCTGAATCGACAAGCTTGCGCACCACGCGCGGCGACGAGTCAGCGAGCGTCCACCGCAACAGCTTAGTGTAGGTTCGTGGGTCGCCGCAACGGAGCCTGCAGATTTTGGGAGCGAGCAGGGGCATACAGCGTTATGCGTCCGCCAACGTGACGAAAATAGCCACAGCAATGACACCTGGCGTCATTGCCACTGTATTGCGCTCAGGGAGCGCATAACAAGACCGTGGGTCGCGCTCACGATTTGAGCTCGGCATCCCAGGGCACGCCGCAAGCGGACATCTCGCGCATCACTTCGTCCACCCGAATGTCAGCAGCGTCTGCAAACGACGGGATGCCTGTGGCCATCGTAGGACCGGGCCTCGCGCAGTGATGGGTGCTTCGTGGGCTTGAAGCTGGTCAGCTGCCGGCCGGGATGCCATCCAGCAGAGCAACGCGGGCGGGGAGTCTCTGCTGGTGGTCGGAGGACCTTTGGCCGCGGGGGTGCACTGCGAATGCTTGCCAAGGCGGCTAGGATGGCTGCTAAGAGTGCCGAATACAGCGTGGCCGAAGCAGCTGAGAGCAGAGTGTTTCGGATCGTGCTGACCGGCGGGCCGTGCGCAGGCAAAACGACGGCGCTTGCTCGCATCACGGAGCGCCTCGGGGACCACGGCTTCAACGTGTACCGCGTTCCTGAAGCGGCGACGCTGCTCCAGTCGGGGGGGCTCTCATTCGCCGGCCTCCGGCAGGAGCAGGTGATCGACATGCAGGCTCACCTCATGCGCGTCCAGGCGGCTCTGGAAGACGAGTTCGACGGTGTTGCGCGGTCGTCGTCGCGCTACTCGAAGCGGCCCTCGGTTTTGCTGTGCGACCGGGGCCTGATGGACGGCCGGGCCTATGTGACCGCCGAGATGTTCAACGAGGTTGTGGTTGCGGCCCGCGTCGACCCGTGGGTGGAAGCCGCCATCGAGGGCGTGCTGCCCGGCCTCGAGCGCGACAGCGCTGCGGCGGACGCGGCCGCCGACGCGTCGGGGGTCTCTCGCATGCGGCGGTCGGCGAGCGACGACACCATCGCTGGCGGCGCCGGCCACGCCCGGAGCTCAAGCTCGGACGCCGCCTCAACCGACGTCTTGGCGGCGGCCACGAGCACCCGTGCCCCGGTGCCGCAGCCCACGGCGTCGCTGCTCCCCTCCCTGACCCCGCACGCCGGCCCCGAGGCCGACCGCCGCCTCGCCCTCCGACAGCGGCTGCTGGCCCACCCCAGGGTGCGCTCCGCGGTGCGCGAGGCGCAGTCCCGCATGCGCGACGAGCGCTACGACGTCGTCCTGCACCTGGTCACCGCGGCAGACGGCGCGGCAGAGCACTATACCACCGACAACAACGCCACGCGGTCCGAGACCACCGAGCAGGCGGTGGCCGTCGACCTCGCGATCCGCAACGCCTGGCTCGGCGCGCCCGCGCACCGCATCGTGGGCAACGGCATCGGCGGCTTCGAGGGGAAGATGGACCGAGCGGTGGCGGCGCTGTCGGCCAAGATGGGCGTCCCCCTCCCCGGCGCAACCAAGCGCTTCTGGGTCTTGCGCTGCAGCGGCATGGACGAGTGGCGCCCGCCGGCCGGCACCGTGGTTCGCGACTTCGTCGTCGTCCACACGTACCTGCGGCCCACCGCCGCGGGGAAGTGGGTGACCCATGCGGAGGCGGACGAGACCAGCGTGGGCGGGCTCCGGGACTCGGTGCGGCTCACGCTGCGGCGGGCGCTGGGGGAGGAGGACGAGGCGGGGACGTCGGCCGAGGGGGGGCGGGCGTCGTCGCCGTCCGTGGCCACTGACGAGGCGGGTATCCCCCTGGGGAGCGACGGCGTCCCGCTCACCGTGGTGCCGTCCGGCCTCAACAGCGGCGAGTTCTCGCTCCAGCTCCGCGCCGCGCGCCGCATCGCCGGGACGCCCCGCCCCGTGATGGAGAGCCAGCGCATGCTGACGACACGGGAGTACTCCGCGCTGATGGCCAGCCGCGACCCGGCGCGGGCGGCCGTGGCCAAGCGGCGCCGCGTCCTCGTGCACGGCTCCAGGGCCTTCGAGCTCGACGAGCTGACCTCCCCGCCGCAGTACCGCGGCCTGTGCATCCTGTCGACGGAGGTCGAGGCGGGCGTGGACGTGGAGCTGCCGCCGGGCATCGCGGCCGAGGAGGCCGCCGCGGACGGCCGCATCGTCGCGTGCGACGTGACCGGCGACACCCGGTTCCTGACCTCCAGCTTCTCATCGGGGGACGGCCCGGACGAAGCTGAGTGGGGCGTGAGGGCTTAGACCGGCTTCTGTGCCAGACCGAGCGCGCCTGGCGAAGCGAGTGGCAACATTGTGCGGCGCCGTTTGAACCAGTGGGCAGCGAACCGGCCGCCCGCTCCCCGAGTCATCACGCACGTGAAACCGCCGGGCAGACACGTCACGCCCGTCGAACAGTGACGTGAAAGTGCTGGTGCAAGGTAACAGGCCCATGAAAAACCTGCATCACCGCCCCAGCGCCTCCCGACGGCTCAGAAGGTGCATCATAAGGCGCTTGGTTGTCATCGACCGCCCTGGTGTGCTCGATCGGGGGCTCAGACAGCTCCTGCTGTTGTCTGATCAGCGATTCGTTCATCTTCATGGCGCTCTCCAGCCCGCCTCGTCCAGCAACCTCCCCACGACGCTCCGCTGGCCTTGAAAGTTGCGCTTTGGGGGTACCGGAGCCGAAGATCTCGTCCATCTCGTCGTTAATCTCCCCCACGGCCGCGGCAAGCTCGGCAGGCGTGAGCTCAGGCATCGCGCCGCCCGGTTGCAGAATGCTCATCGCGCGAGACAAGTGAACCGTCAGAGGTCCTGTCCCGGCCAACGAGCGCACGAGTCTTGCTGGCAACATTGGCCTCAGCCAAGAGTGTCCGGGCAATGCGTGGGATGCTATGCTCGCAGTCTGTGAAGTTTGAATGCGTCAATCGCGCGTTCCATCAAGCCTTCTCCTCTGCCTCCTCGGCAGGCGCGGCCTCCTCGGCAGGGGCGGCCTCCTCGGCAGGGGCGGCCTCCTCGGCGGGGGCGGCCTCCTCCGCGGGGGCAGCTTCCTGCGCGGCCTCCTCGGCAGGCGCGGCCTCCTCGGCAGGCGCGGCCTCCTCGGCGGGGGCGGCCTCCTCGGCGGCCTCCACGGCGGCGGCTCCCTCGGCCTCGAGCTGAGCCTGCTGCTCCGCGGCCTCACCCGAGGTGGGCCCCTGCTCGGCGCCGACGACGTGGCTGGTGTCAGGCATGGGGGGGAGGGACGTGTCCTCGGCGGGCGTGGGGGCGGGCTCGGGGACGGCCTCCTCGTCGGCGGGCTCTGCGGCGCTGGCGTCCACCGGGGGCTCGGGCACTGGCTCCTCGACGGGGAGCTGCGTGGTGTGGTCGGCGCCGTCGCCGTCAGAGGCGGGGCCCGCCCCGGCGGTGGTGGCGTTGGCGACCGAGTCGTCGCGGCCGTTGAGGATCTGCGACTCATCGGTGTCGAGGACCGAGCCGGGCGGGGGCGCGCAGACGGCGTGCCACGCGGCGTCATAGTACTTGCTGACGAAGGGGCGATCGGCGCTGGGGCCCTTGGCGCAGCCCGCGCGCATCACAGCGAGCTCGGTGGCGAGGGCGGGGCGCATGGGGTAGTGGACGCCGTCGCGGGAGCGCCACTTGTCGCCGATGGCGGGGCCGCAGAGGACGTCGACGGCGTCGGTCCACCACGAGGCCTCGCTCTCCGCGGTGCCGTTGCCAGTGGCCATGCCGACGGCGGCCGTCTCGGCGGCGAGGCGGAGCTGCGCGAAGAAGATGGGCGCCTTGCGCGAGCCGTCGCTGGTCAGGACGTGGGCGTCGGCGCACCCGTCCGGGATCTCGGGGCCCAGGGGTCCCTCCAGGAACGGGGAGGAGGGCTCCTCTGCCTCGGGCTCCTCGGCCTGGGGCTCCTCCGCCGCCGACGCGTTGACGGCGTCGCTGATGTCATCGATGGGCGACTCCTCGGTGACGTTGACGAGTCCGGCGGCGGCGCGGAGGTCGTTCTGGATGGCGTCCGACTCGTTGCGCTTGGCGGCGAGGACGGCCTCAACCTCCTCGTCGGTGACGTTGAGGGTCAAGGCGGTGCGGGCGAGGATGGCGTCAGTGAAGGTGCGGTGCTGGTTGACGACGCCGTCGGCGTGCAAGCGGGTGGCGTTGCCGGCCGCAGCGACGGCGTGGTCCGACGCGCGGGGCTCCTCGGCCTTCTCGGCGTCGTCCGCCCCCTCCGAGAGCGCCGCCGCGGGGGTGTCGCTACCGTGGGCGGCGGCGTGGCTGACGGGCATCGAAGTCAGGCCGGCCGCCAGGCCGCTTCCGTGCACCGCGGCGTCGGCCATAGACATGCGCTCGGCCTCGCCCTCGGCCTCGGGCTCCGCGGACGCCACCTCAGCGTCAGCCGTCTCCGTGTCGGCGACGAGGTCGGCAGCAGCGTCGTCCTCCGCCGCATCGACAAGCCCAGCGGCGCCGGCCTCGTCGGCGTGCTCGTCAAGCGCCGGCGCTGCCTCGGCGGCGGCCTGCTCGTCCACGGCGTCGGCCGAGGCGTCCTCGGGGCCGAGCACGGCTCCTCCGTCCTGCCCCGCGCGGGCGGCAGCCTGCAGGAGCGCTGCCTCGTCGCTCGACGGGGCGGCACCGGCTCCGGCGAGCGCCCGGGCGACGGTGGAGCGCTGGGTCGAGTCCCCGGCCTGCTCCGCGACGACGCTGTCATCGGCGGCGGCGAGCGTGCCCTTCGGCGCGGACGATGCGGAGCGGGCGGCGGCGGCGGCGAGGGAGCGATCGCGGACGCGCTCGGCGTCGTCCGACGCCTCCTCGGCCAGCTTGCGGGCGGCCGCCGCCTCCATGGCGTCCGAGGCCGCGCGCCTGCGCAGCGCCGCCGCGTCGAGGATGGAGCTGCGGGCGGACTGTGCCTCGTGGTGCAGCATGGCGGCCATCTCTCGGCCGACCTGGCCGAGCTTAGCGGCCGTGACGCGGCCAGCCTCGGTGATGGAGGATCGGGCCACCGCGGCTGCGGCCTTGATCGCGGACACGCTCTTGTCCGTCGCGGTGGAGAGCTCGGTCCTGGCCTCGGCAGCAGCCTCAGCGGCGGCGGAAGTGGCGGCTTCGTGGGCCGTCTCGGCATCGGCATCGACCTGCCCGGCCTCCTGGTCGCCAGTCGCGTTCGAAGCCGAGGCATCGAGCTCACCGACGGAGGTAGCAGCGGCCTCCTCGGGTGAGGCGGCAGAAGCGACAGCGGCCTCCTCGGGAGAGGCGGCGGCAGCGACAGCGGCCTCCTCGGGTGAGGCGGCGGCGGCGACAGCGGCCTCCTCGGGTGAGGCAGCGGCGGCAGCAGCGGCCTCCTCGGGAGAGGCGGCGGCAGCGACAGCGGCCTCCTCGGGTGAGGCGGCGGCAGCAGCGGCCTCCTCGGGAGAGGCGGCGGCAGCGACAGCGGCCTCCTCGGGAGAGGCGGCGGCAGCGACAGCGGCCTCCTCGGGTGAGGCGGCGGCAGCAGCGGCCTCCTCGGGAGAGGCGGCGGCAGCAGCGACCTCCTCAGGTGAGGCAGCGGCGGCAGCAGCGGCCTCCTCGGGAGAGGCGGCAGCAGTGGCCTTCTCCGGCGGAGGGCTGAGCATGGCGGCGTCAGCAAGGGTGTTGGACTGAAGGGAGGCGGCGGCGGACTCTTCTGCCTGAGCGGGCGGGGGCTGACGCAACGCCGACGCCCCGACCGCCGACCTGGTGGAGGAGGAGTTGTCGGTGGCGTTGGCGAGCGCGACGGCCTCGGACACGTCCGAGGCGTAGAGGTTCGCCGAGTCGCTCGGCGCGGCACAGGCCAGCGTGTACGAACTGGAGTACGAGCCGTCCTCGTTGTCGGCGGAGCACTGGGTGAGCATCGAAGCGACGGCGGCCTTGACGCGCGCGGCCTCGTCGCCCTTGGGCTGCCTCGAGCCCTCCGGGCGAATGGCCCAGGCCGTGCTGACGGACTTGCCGCACAGCTCCTCGGATGCCTGCACCCAGAAGCCTTCCTGGCCATCACGCCCAACCGCAGCCTCCACTGCAGTGAGGAACTCAGGCCCGGTGACGGGCTTGCTTGCTCCATCCTCGGTTGGGAGCTCCACAATGCGTGCACTGCACTCTTCGGGGAACCCAGGCCCAAGCGGGGCCGCCGCTGTCGCGCGGATGCTCCCTCGGAGCCGCATGGCGGCCGCAGATGCGGCAACCTTTGCGGATGCTCGGCTTGATCTGCCCGCCTCCACTCCAGAGGCCGCTGCGGGTCGGAGACGGTCCCAGAAGGCAAACGAATCGAGGCAACGAACATTGCATCGCATGGCATGGCCCCAGGCAGGCGGCAAGGGAGTGTCAAGCATCGGGCACGAACGTCGCGGCTGCCTTGGCACGGGCACTCACCTGCCAGCCCCGCAGACATGGCTGCCAGCAGCAGAACCGTCATGACTTGCCTCATGGCCGCTCTCGTGCCACCCACAGGCGACCAGCGGCGTGCATAGCTGCTGCGGTCAGCCAATGTGTCGATTGACCAATCGCAGCAGAGCCGGCCAAGGACACTCGCACTTGCCTGTCGCACACTCGGAAGCTATGGCTCTCACTATCGGCGACTCAGTTCCGGACTTCACGGCAAACAGCACCCTCGGGGAGATCAAGTTTCATGAGGTGAGCGAAGGATGTGCTGGCGTGACCTGCCTCGCCGAGCCCGGGGAAACTACCATTGTTGCCTCCGAACCCCGGCTCCCGGCCACGCAGTTCCTTGGCAAGGGCCCTGGATGGACCCTGATGTTGTGAGACCATGACATGCGTCCGCTCAAGGCACGCACCGCGTGCCCGGCCCCGTGGCAAGTCAAGTTGACGTGCGACCACTGACCCGTTTCCATCGTTGTGCCTCTCACGCACCTTTCGCAGTTCCCACCCGCGTGGTGAGCCCAAACGCGCAAAGTTTGCGAGTTCTCCATGAGGGGCCGCTGGATCCGTGGTGCGTGGCGGCGTGACGTCACCCCCCATGGCACCGTCTCGGACACGTCCCCGCCCAAATCCACGCAGACTTCACCCCCGTGTGCACCACCGAGCTCGGAGAGATCGCGCGCCACAAGTCCGACTTCGAGGCGCTCGGCGTGCAGCTCGTCGCCCTCTCGTGCGACAGCGCGACTGACCACGCAGAGTGGTGCAAGGATATCGCTGCCTTCAAGGGCGCCTCCGTCGAGTTTGCCATCATCGACGACTCCGACCGCACCCTCGCCACTCGCTTCCGTATGCTCGACCCGGACGAGAAGGACGAGGCGAAGCTCCCCGTGCCCGTCCGGTCCGTGTTCTTCATCGGCCCCGACAGCAAGGTCCGCGCCACGCTCTGCTACCCGCCCGCGGTCGGCCGCAACGTGCCTGAGCTCATCCGCGTCATCAAGGCGCTCAAGCTCGCCGACGCCCACCCCGTTGCAACGCCGGTCAACTGGAACCCCGGAGACCGCGTCATGATCCAGCCGTCGCTCTCCGACGCTGATGCCGAGGCCAGGTTCCCCGGCTTCACCAAGCACGATGTCCCCAGCGGTAAGGGCTACATCCGGATGACCGCCGACCCCTCGGCCGCCGGTGCAGCGGGCGCAGCCTCGGCATCGAGCTCGTGATCCCCAGGAAGACGTTCATGAGCCGCACGTAAAGGCAATGGTTGCGTGGCGTAATGCCGCACTGACGTCAGAACTTCGTTGGGTCGCTTAGTCAGCTCGTTTGCTACTCCACACACGCGCCACTCGGTGCTAGGCTCACCAGGGCAGGTACAGCCTGGCCGCGCGGTTCCGCGAAACAAAAGCCGTCCCGTCCTCGTGGACCTGGTCGATGTTGATGTCAGGAGCGTCCCTGATGAGATCCACCAGCTCCGCGGACGCGTGTACCATGCCCGGAAGAGAGGAAGACTCCATTTCCATGACGTAGTCAACCTGAGGGCCAAACAGCTGGTACCGGGGCATCTGTGTCCCGATCACCCCGGTGAGCACTTCTCCGATATGGATCCCCACGCGGGCTCGCAGCGTGCGGCCACCAGGGGCCTTGAAAGTCCGTACCCGCTGCATCATGTCAAGCGCACACTTGGTGACGCGGATTGCAGAGTCCGCATGAGGCCGTGCGATCGGAGCGCCGCAGCACACCAGGAACGCGTCTCCGATGGTCTCGACCTTGTAGGCACCACGCCGCTCCACCATCTTGTCGAACATGTCGTACAGCTGATCAAGCATGGTTACCAGCTTGTGAGGGCCAATCTCTTGCGAAAGCTTCGTGAAGCCGACCAGATCAAACATAAGCAGAGCCACTTTTGTCATCGACGGCTCAAACATGGACTGCGGGCCGCGGCTTGCCCTTCCCCCTCCAGCAGAGACCACCCGCGACATCATGGGCACCGAAACCCGAGCAGCCGGGCCAGAGCCCAGCCCTGGCACAAGCATCCCACTCATGGCTGGAACTGGAGCCCTCTGAATCCCGTTGCCCAGCTCTTTGGCAATGTCCTCGGGGACACCGACACCGGCCACGATGTTGCTCTTCGCACCGCCCCGCCCTCGACCTGAGGCGGCCAGGCCGAGCGTTGCCTCGGCGGCGTGGTCCACTGACGCCACGGTGACGACTGCTGCAGAATCGGCACGGCTCGGCATCGTGGCACTCCGGCCATGTGCTCCCTGGCTTGCGGCGGAACGATGAGTCTTGTGCCGCCGGAGCGCCCTCCCAGCACATCCGCCGCATGGCCTTGACTTGTCCAGGATCTCGGTTGTGAGCCTCTCCAGAGCCCGCATCGTCCCTGCCCGATTCAGCATGGAGTCGGCGATTCCCTTCGGCAGCATGGCATGGAGCATTCCCTCGGTGATCCGTTGGCCCTCTCGCGCGACGTAATTGGTGAAGAAGTCGACACGGCGGCTTGCCTCTAGGTCGCGGACAAGCAGCACGGATAGCGCTACCGTGAATATGAGCCACGCTGCACCGGCTTGCCAGCCGTCAACCGCCCGCCACGCTGAAATGATGAATCCGACGGCGGCAACGAACGGGGCAAGCCACTGCATGGTGAGGGCCCGCATGCCCAACAGGGCTGGGGCGAGAGCCAGCACCAGGACCTGCCCGCCTTGAAACTGGAAGATCGTGGAGTCGTTGTCCGCTTCGGCCCCAGCCCACTCGTTGTTCGGGCTCAAGGGAGGGTCTGCCCACAGCCGCAAGAACATGATCGCCCAGACCAGCGTGTACATTGAAGTCAGAAGTGCCGATAACGCCTGAAGCACGGCGAAATGAAGCACCCCGTCAACGAGGGTGTCGGGCTCAACCACCCCGCATCCACGGCCCCTGGTCCCCGGCTTGGAGTCGTTCGGTATGCGGGCGCGGCTCGCCACTGCCCCCCTCGAGCCCGAAGCAGGCGCAGAGCTGCTGTACCTCGAGGTGCTAGCGCCGCTTGAGAGGACATCGGCCGTCGCGCTTGTGCCGTGGATGAGCTGAGCTGCAAGGGCTGAGACTCCCTCGTTCGTCTTGTTCGTCTGGATGAATTCCTCAGCGAGCTCAAGGGTCTTCCGAGGGCGGCAGAAGGATAGCATCCCATCGACGCTGAAGAGGGAGGCGACCAGACCGGGGGCGTGCCCTGTCGCAATTGGCAGCGTGGACAGGGTGAGGGCCGCGCACAGCATCTCCAGCGTGGCTGCCACAGGGTCTGACGCAAGTAGCAGAGCAGAGCGAGCCGCACTGATCACGACGACGATCCCGACCCCGATCGGAAACTGATGAACGGCGTAGGCTGCATGATGCGCCTGGTACAATGGCTCCAGGACGTCGCTGCCGCCCTTGAATGACAGGCTCCATGCCCTCATCTTGGGCCGCGGGAGGGGCTGGGGCTCCAGCTTTCCCTCCCGCATGGACTTCATGGCATTGGCTGCGAGTGCATCGGACGCGGCGCGGTCGTCCAGGTGCGCCTTCCGGCGAACAGCCGGCTGCCGCGGGCCAGATGGCGTATCAGCTTTGCCGGGGTAGCCGGGGTAGCCGGATGTTCCAGGACGAGCCGCGCGCTGAGCGCCCGACGGGGTGGGGGTAGCAGCGGTGCTGCGAGATCGCATCGAACGGCGGCCGCGAGACGGGCGCGAGGAGCTTCCAACGTCGCCGCTTTCGAAGGAGGAATGCATGGCCCGCAGAAACGTCTTGCTGGAGGCAGGAGCGATGCCACCACTTGTGGCCCCTGTGCCAGCATCCTGAGAGAGGTGCGAGAACCCGACGGCAGTCGACGCTCCTGCACCTGCTGCGGACACCGACGTGTCAATTGGCACTGGCACTGCCCTGCCACGCAGCAGCGAAGGCAGAACTCCAGCTCCGGGGGAAAAGTCCGCCCCGGAGCTCCCGCCCCAGGCAAGCGGGGCACCTGTCCCTGGTTGAGGGGCATCGCCCGCCTCACCGTGCAGTGCTTGAGCCACGCCCACGGCATCAGAGGGAGCAGCGGCGTTGGACCCGCCAGCGTCGGAACCACCATCAGACTCCTCGACGATTGCATCCGCATCAACATCGATGCCGTCGCCGTTTCCGCGAGGCTCCCTTGCTGGGCCAGGCCGTGCGCGACCAGACGAGCTCAGGTGCATGGACGGCATGGACGGCCTCGACCTTCCAAGGCCCTTCATCTGCACAGTGGATGCGTGCGCTGAGCCTGGGGCGCCCCTGGACCCGAAGATAAAGGAGTGGCTCCGACTCACACCCGCCACCACATGCCCGACGGCTGAGCTGACCGTGTCCATGGTCGCGCCAGAGAGGCCCCGTCCCAAGCTGTGGCCGCCCGGGCTTGTTGGAAAATCGTCGGGATGGTCCCCGTCGCTCTCACGGAGCAGCCCTCCGCTCGAGTCCTCAAACCCCAGCCCCGCACGCGACGCGAGAACGGAGGCCATGAACATTGACCCACGGGGGGCCCGGACCTGCTTCGCGGCTCCGATACGGCCTGACCCAGAGTCAGCATCATGGCCCGACGGCGTGGTATCTCCTGGCCGCTCACCAGCGCCACCACTGCTCGCCACCGAGCCAGACGGAAACGCCCGGCGCATCTGGGCGTGAATGCCTGGGTCGCTTGAGAATCGCTTCATGCGCCTCGCAGGCTGGTCCTCTTCGTCGATGCGGGGCGTAACGGTAGCTGCCGGAACGTCCGCAGCCAGCTCAGTCGTCGATGCGCCCTCAGGCCCGCCTGCACGCAGGCTGCCACCCAAGTCTGTCAGCGCAGAAGGCACAACCCTTGCCGCCGCACTCCGCCTGGGAGGTGGGGCGGGCGAAAATGGCTGGCGAGCGCCTGGCGCCCCCTCCTGCTCCGGTGGAAGTTCCGGGGCATCAACGCTCGCGAAGCGCGGCCGGCTGCGGTGCTTCCGAAGGCGGTTGCGCATGCTCTTTTTGGAGCGGTGGTTCCGCTCCTTCTCGTCGGCCATGGCGATCTGCGACACCTGCTTCAGCATGCGCATCTGCCCGATGTTGGCCGACTTGTCTCCTGTGATGCGCTGCCGCCTGCCGCCGCTGCCGCCCCCGCTCAGCGACTCAATCGCCACGCTCCGCGACGCAGCCACCTTGCTGAGGGCCAGGAGGTATCTCCGGAGGCGGCGCCGCAACGGCAGCGTGTCACGGCCGTGCCACTTCTCTGACGCCCTGAGCATCGACGAGGCCGCAAGGTCAACCACGTAGGTCTGCATCACACCCTTTCCCTTGCACCAGATCGTCGTTCGAGGCACCAGGGCCAGGCCGCCTAGCCTCGCCAACAACACGTCGGCCCAGCCGGGACGGACGGACGTGTTTCCCATGCGGTCCACGCCGTCGACCGCCGGAACGAGCTGCTCGTCAGTGGGCCGCGCTCCCTTGAGGTCGTGGGTCTGGACGTCGCTCGGCCATGCACCCCACATCCCGTCAAGGCCGGACAGCGAGGCAGATGGGGAGCTGACAGCGTCAGGGCTGTCTGCGAAGCAACGCTCCTCGGGGGCTCGGCCGTGCACACCCGTTGCGTCCGACGTCACTGATGAAGCTGACAGCCGTCGCCCACCCCCTCCGGCAAAGTCGGCCTCCGCAAGGCCCGATTCGTCAATGAGGCCGTGTTTGGCAAGGTCGGCATTGGCACAGGACACCAGCTCCGGCTCGGCGACGGCGCAGAAGCCTCTGACATCCCCAAGCAGCATATCCCTGGATGATGCGGACAGGTGAATCACGCCTGGAGCCCCTCCGCTCTTCATTCTGGACGACGTGTTGACGGTGTCCCCGAACAGCTTCCACCGTGGCAGCAGCCTCCGACCGAGGATCGCCTCCACAGTCGTCCCCGCGTTGATCCCGACTTGCAGGGTAATCCCCTTGATCCTGCAAAGGGGGTCGTCGTGGACCGCGTCGAGCATGTCGATGCTGGCCCGGACGAGGGCAAAGACTGGGTTTCGCGGGTGCAGGCACTGGACCGGGAGGCCAGACACTGCCATGTATTCGGAGCCGATCGTCTCGACCTTGAACACGCCGTGCCTGTCCATCACGCCGTCAATGACCTTGAAGACACGGGAAAGCGTCCTCAGGGTCTCGGCCTGCAGGTTGTTCCCGAGCTTGTGAAGCCCTTCCCCCTGCAATGGGTCTGGGGCCATGACTTCGCAAAACAGCACGGCGACCCTCTTTGCGGTTGACACGATTCGCTCGTCCTTGATGAGCTCCGTCAGAAACACCCGTGGGATCACTCGCTGCAGCAACAGGAGCTGGGTGTGGGACTCCATCTCCATTGTCGCGAACAGCCGAACTAGCTCGCGGCGGAGCGCCTGGTTGCGGCGCTGCGGCAAGAATGAGGCCAGGGCGAACACCAGCACGATGACGGTGTTTGCCACGATTTCGTAGGCGAACCCGGTCGCGTAGATCTGGTATCCGGCCGAAGCCGCAACGACGGCAATCGTCAAAAAGAACGCAGCGTCAGCGTAGGCTGCTGGAATGACAAACGCCTTTGGAAATGCAAACACGAGAAGCGTGAGGACAAAGAGCGAGAACGGTCCAGGCCGCTGCTGCGCCGAGAAGGTGCTGATGACGGGCACGACAAAGGCGGTGAGCAGGTACGTGATGAGCGTCACTGCATCAGACACCCATCGCCTGTCAAACGTTGCCTGCGGAAGGCCGGGCGGGCCGAAACGAAACAAATATGTGAGTCAAGGCTGCCATCGACTCGAAATCAGAGAGCTTCGGGGGGAACTGCAGCACCCGAAGGCTCGGCGGAAAAGTTGGCAACGTGCGGCGCAACGCCAAAATGCCGAGGCTAGCAGGCTAGCGTGTCACGGCCGGCTCACCATCCTGGCTGACAGAAGCATTCCCGCGATACAGATGACCTCGCACGCAGAGAGCGCGAAGATGAGCCCGGTGCTCCAGGTGGTGAAGCCAGGCAGGAAGACGCGAAGCAGGATGATGACCACATCTGCCGCCAGCAGGACCACCGAGTACTGCACCCTCG
>Ga0136560_1001033_pt1 | contig 14255 bp, 6 predicted proteins | sample AntRauMeHopE1497_FD_104925 | JGI IMG/M metagenome (GOLD analysis project Ga0136560, IMG submission 104925) | Saline lake microbial communities from Rauer Islands, Antarctica - Metagenome Hop E1 #497 | ecosystem: Environmental > Aquatic > Non-marine Saline and Alkaline > Saline | place... | reverse complement strand
CGCAGCGGGCCGCGGTCGAGGCCGAGGCCGCTGACGTGGCCGGGGCCCTGGAAGCGGAAGGGATGCGGGCCGAGGCGGCGGCGGCGAGGGAGGCGGAGCGGGCAGCGGCGCAGGCCGGCGGCAGCGCGGCGGCCTCGCCCGTGGCCTCCCCGCAGCGCTCCCCGGGGGCGGGCGCGTCGGCGGCGTCGCCCGGCTCGGCGGGGGCGCGGTCCCCGGGCCGGCGCACGCAGTCGTCGTCGCTGCGCGCTCGCCGGGGCACGGACGTGGACGGGCGGTCGACGATGGGGCAGTCGGTGGTGGCGGCACGGTCCGGGGACGCCAGGCAGCGGCAGTGGGCGGTCCTGGACCCGGCGCTGGCTCTCCCCGAGTACGTCATCGAGTACGACTACGTGTGGGAGGCGGCCTCGGGCACGGGCCGGGCCGCCCCGCTGGGGGCGCAGGGCGGCGTGGACGCCGACGCGGGGGCGTCGAGGACCATGGGGGAGGAGCTGACGCTGCTGGCGGAAGTGAGCCTGGGGGGCCGGGCGGGACGGGCGGGGGACGGCGACGACGACGGGGAGGACGAGGAGGCGGCGGGGGGCGGCGCGGCGGTGCGGCTGTCGCCGCAGGAGGAGGCAGACCTGAAGCCCCTGGTCCGCCCCCTCGCGCGCTTCGTGGAGCAGTGCCGCGTCGTCGGCGGCACCTTCTCCTCCGCGGGGGAGGCGCAGGCCGAGGCGCTCGAGGCGGCGGCAGCGCGGGCCTGCGGCGCCCCGCGGGAGCTCCGCCACGCCGAGCTGGAGGATCTCCGCGACTACCTGGAGCCGGCGGCCGGCGGCGGCGGCGGCCCCGCGCGGCCCTCGGACGTCCGCGCCCTGCTCCCGCGGCAGTCCACCCTGGACCTCCACGGCTCCGAGATCGACTCCCTGGCCGTGCTCGGCCCCTTGGGCGCCCTCTCGGGCGTGCGTCGCCTCGTCCTCTCCTTCTGCGGGCTTTTCTCCCTCGCAGGCGTCGCCCGCGGCCTCTCCGCCCTCCCCAGGCTGGAGCACCTCGACCTCGGCTTCAACTCCATCGACTCCCTCCTCGACGCGGCGCCGGCGAGCCCCTTGCCCCCGGGGTCGCCCGGCACGGCGTCGCCCGGCCGTGCGGCGCCGTCGTGCCCGCTCGCGGCATGCCCCTCCCTGCGCACCCTCCTGCTCAACGACAACCGCATCGCCTCGCTGGCGCACCTCCCGGCCCTGGCCCGCGCCTGCCCGGCCCTCACCGAGCTCTCCCTCGCGTACAACCCCGTGGCAATGGCCCAGATGGATGCCGAGCGCCCGGCCGGCTTCGCGCCGCACGGCGTGTGGACCGGGCACGTGTCGGCGTCGGGGGAGCTCGCGCTCCTCGGCCTCCTCCCGGTCGGCCCTCCCGCGCTGGAGGGCGAGGGCCTGCTTACCGAGGCTGTGGTGATGAGCGGCACGCCGTGGCGGCCGGCGCGCCCCGGCACGGGGGGCAGCGTCTCTCACACCCGCTACCGCTCCCTCGTGGTGGCGGCCGTGCCGTCGCTGCGCGTCCTGGACGGCTGCGGCCTGCGGCCCGAGCACGACATCGCGGGGCCGGGGGGAAGGGGCCGGTCCGCCGGCCTGGAGCTGGTAATGCGCCGGGCGGTGGACTCGCTGGGGGAGCGGGCGTGGCCCGAGCTGGACGACGGCATCGCCGCGGCCGGGGACGACACGGGCCGAACCACCGGCCAATCGGCGGAGACGGCGGCGGGCTCCGCCGTCGCCGTCGGCGGAGGCGCGGCCGCGGGTGCCGCCGCGGTTGCCGCTCTCGCCGACGCGGAGGGTCGGTGGAAGGCGGTGGACTCGGTGGACGTCAGCGGCTGTGCGCTGCAGGCTCTGGACGGGGAGGGCCTGCGGCGCTGCTGCTCGCTGCGGCGCCTCGACGCGTCGGGGAACCTGCTGTCGTCACTGGAGAGCCTGGGCCGGCTCAGGCTGCCGGGGCTGGAGGAGCTGGTGGCGGAGGACAACCGCATCGCGTCGCTCGCGCGGCCGGACGGCTCCAGCGCCCTGGCCGGCGTGGCGCCGACCCTGCGGCGGCTTGACGTCGGGAGCAACTGCCTCTCCTCGGTGGCGGGGCTGGGCGGGCTGACCAGCCTGCTCCAGCTGTCGCTGGAGAACAACGAGCTGACGTCCCTGGACGGCCTGTCCGGGCTGGTGCACCTGCTGGAGCTGTACGCGGGGAACAACCGTGTTCGGGCGGTGAAGGAGGTCCGCCGCCTCCGCTCCCTCCCCCGCCTCATCATCCTTGACCTGTGCGGGAACCCGCTGTGCGGGTCCTCCCGCTACCGGCTCTTCACCGTCTACACGCTCCGCAGGCTCAAGGTCCTGGACGGCGTCAGCATCGGCTCCGCCGAGAGCGGCGAGGCGCGGGAGCGCTACAGCGGCCGCCTCACCCTCGACTTCCTGGAGGAGAAGCTAGGCGCCGAGCGGCTGCCCTCCGTCACGGAGCTGGACCTCTCCTCCAGCAAGATCAGGGACGTCGACGCCCTCCCCGCGCACCGCTTCCGCTGCCTCGCGCGCGTCGACCTCTCCTCCAACTCCCTCACCGCCCACGGCCTCCGCGGCCTCCGCGGCCTCCCCACCCTGCAGGAGCTCTCCCTTGCATCCAACAAGATCAGCTCCCTCCTCCCCGCCATCCTCGCCGACCCCGACGCCGTCGCCCCGCCGGCCCCGCCGGGCTCGGGCGCCGCGGACGCCGACGAGGAGCCGGCCCCCTTTGCGGCCGTGCAGGTCCTGGACCTCTCGAGCAACGCCGTGTCGGCCGTGGAGGACCTCGGGCTGGAGCACCTCCCCGCCCTCCGCGTCCTCAATCTCTCCAAGAACGACGTCGGCAGGATCCGGCGCATGCCCGGGTGCCGCCGCCTGCGGGAGCTCTGCCTCGACGCCAACCGGCTCCGCACCATCGACGACCGCGCGCTCGCCGGCCTGTCCTCCCTCCGGGTCCTCCGCGTCCGCGAGAACGGGCTGCGCGCCCTCGCCTCCCTCACCGTGCTCACCACCCTCCAGGTCCTCGATCTCTCCTCAAACCGCGTCAGCGACATCCGCGAGGTGGAGGGCCTCGCCGCCCTTCCCTACCTCGTCGACCTCACGCTCACCGCCAACCCCGTCGCGCGCAAGCAGCTCTACCGGCCCACGGTCCTGCGGTCGCTGGACCTGCTGAGGCGGCTCGACGGGCGGGAGGCGACGGACGAGGAGAAGGAGAGCGCGGCGGCGCTCTTCGCCGACGGGGCGGCGGGTGGCACGGTGGCGTACATGGCAGCGCCGACGGCCGCCGAGGCCGCGGGCATGACGGGGCGCGTCCCCGTCCGTCTCGCCTCGGTGAGCTTCGGCAGCATCCTCGCCGGCGGCGGGCCGTCCCCGGGCGCGGGGGTGGCCGGCGTCGGCATGGACGGCATGCGGCGCGACGGCGGGATGGGCGTGACGTCACTGTCGCCCCGCGCGACGCTGGGCCTAGTGGGGTCCAACCCCGGCAGCGCCCGGGCGGGCCGCACGATGACGTCAGCCGTCATCGGCGCGGGCGGCCCCAGGGACGTCACGCTGAGCGTCGGAGTGGCGATGATGGGGGGCGGCAGGGACGGCCTCGCGGTGGCGGGACGGGGCCGCCAGGCCTCCCGCTGGGGCTCGTCCGGCGCCGCTCAGCCCCGTGGGCGCACGACCAGGCCGGGCGCCGGGTCCCGCGCCCCCGCTCCCAGCGGTCGGCCGCGGCACGCCCGCGCTAGGGTGCCCAGCCTCTCGGGGTCAAAGGCGTCGCCGCGGACGGGCGGCAGCGATCCCCCGAGGGGCGGGCGGCGCTGAGCTGCCGGGATTGCGCGTGTGCGAGCGCAAATGAAAACAGACGATTGGTTCCGGTACGCTCAGTTGGATGGCACGGCTAGCAGCGCATCGTTGGAGAGGGCTGCACGACCAGCAGTGCACGGGTGGCGGGTTCTGCCGCCCGGCGGGCTGAGCCTACGCGCGCTCCCGGTCCAGGGCTGCGTCGTGCCACCGCCGGTCGTAGTTGTCCTCGTCCTCCTGCCGCCAGCGGACGCGCCACTCGGGTCGGTCCTTCTTCTTGCGGTAGATGGGCGGCGGCGTGTCGCACTCCACCACCGAGCACAGGTGCATCACCGCCCCGGCGAGGTTCGGGTCGGACTGCACCGGCCCGTCGGTGGCCCGGGAGCGCCTCCGCCTCCAGCGGCCCGGGTTGCGCCCCGCCGGCCTGTCCGCCGGCTCCACCGCCGTGGCCTTTTCGTCGACCAGCGGCGACGGCGACGTCGGGTCCGGGAGGTCCGGCGCGGGGGAGGCCACCTTGGACGACGACCGCAGCGAGAGGAAGTCGACAGGGAGCGGGTTGACGATCCCGCCGCGGAAGCGCGTCTGGGGCGTGGGCTGCGACTGCCTTCCCTTGCCAGCCTTTGGCGGCTGCTTCGGGTCCTTCCCCGACTCCCGCACCACCTGCCTCGCCGCCAGCCAGCGCACCATGCGGTGGCCCCGCCCCAGCCCCCTCGCCTCTGCCTGGGCGTCCACCTCCCCCTTCTGCTTCGAGGTCAGCGCGCGAGCGAGGACGCGGCCGCCGAGCACCTGCTCCAGCGCCGGGACGGAGGTCACGTACTGCGAGAGCTCCGACCCGTGCGGCCACGAGGTGGCGTGTGGCAGCACGAAGGCCGCCACGGCCGTGTCGTGCGGCGTGTGGGGGCCGGGCACGTCCGACACGGCGCCGGCGCGGGGCCGCCTCGCCACGACGACCTTAAAAAAGTGGGTCGGCACGGGGACGCTGTCGGGGGGCGTCCCGAGCACCGGGTACCGGACCTCCATGAGGCCGCCGAGCGGGCCGTCGCCGAGGCTCGCGGCGGCGCGGGGCAACTCGTCCCCGGCCCCGGCCCCGGCGCCGTCCTCCGGGGTCCAGACCAGGCCGTCGGCCGCGCCGACGGGAAGGGGCAGGAACAGCGGCCCCGTGAGGACGATGACCTCCTCGTACAGGTGCAGAAGGCTCTTCACGAACAGCTCAAGCTGCAGCCAGCGCCCTGAGTTGAAGCGCTCCAGCTGCGGCGACACGTTCCCCAGGCTGAACGTGGCCTCCATCGCCGCCTGCGTGCCGCGGTGGTTCATGGCCGGCGCCAGGTGGCCCCGCGTGAAGCCCGACCCCTTGTAGTGGTCCAGCCGCGCGCGCAGGTTGTCCGGCGCCGAGTCCGCGACAACAAAGCTCTCCGGACGGTGGACCCCCTGCGCCCGATGCACCGACTGCGCATCAATGCGCTCCGCGACCCAGCGGCTGCTCCGAAGGCGGTAGTCGAGGCCAAGCACGAGGTCGCCAGAATTTGCCACCGCCTCGGCGTCGGCCGCCGGGCACCCAAACGCGCACGCGCCCGACGCGTTGAACCCCCCTTCCGGCAGAATTGTTCCGTCGGGTTGCACAGCGAGCGCGGAGCCCGTGCCAGGCTCTGCGTCGGCGACGGCACTCCACAGCAGCGCCGCCACCGGTCCGAGCGCCAGTGACCGTGGCCGCAGGCCCGCGAACATCTCCGACCGGTTCACAGGCGCGCCGTGCCTGGGCCTCGCGGGATCGACGAAGAGTGCCAGGAGCGGCACTCGCGGCAGCCCAGGTCCGTTTGCTCTAGTGGATCGACCCCTGACATGGCGGCCTCAGGGTCGGCCGGATCGCCCGCGGCGGTGTGCCGCGGGGTCATGGAGGACCTTGATGCCCTGACGGCGAGGCTTCGAAGCCGTGCAGCTGCCAGGGGGCACACGCTGGAGCCGTCGCCCGCGTCCCGCACCCCCTCGGCTTCCCCCGAGCGCCCGGGCCGCAGCGATCCGGCGAGGCAGTCACTGCCGAGCAGAACTGGCGCCTGGACTCCGTCCTCGGCGCGCGTAGCCAGGTATCTCGAACGGCTGGGCGAGGCAGACCAGTCGTTTGCCACCTTGCTTTCGCCGAGCACGGCGCGTCGAGCTCCGGCTTCCATGACAAGGAGACGATTGCGGATGTCCGAGGCTGCCGGGGTGGCGTCACTGTCACCTCCGGTCGTCGCGCTTTCTCCGTCGCTGTCACCAGGCGGGCCGTGGGGCGGAAGCACCGCCGTGACCGGCCCGCTCCCCTCCGCCAGCCAGCCTCACACCAGGGCGGACGAATCTGTGCGAAGCAGCGTCCGGGGGCTCGAGGAGGTCACCGAGGCGCTCGGCGGCGTCACTCGGCAGCTGGCACAGATTGCCGGCCGCATGGAGCGCCCGTCCCTGGCCCTTGCGGCCATTGAGCGGCACCGCCTGCTCACAGGGCCGGCGTCATCTTCCACAGCGTCCTCTGACGGCAGCAGCCGCTCCCTGCAGGGCGCCACTGCGTCGCCTACGGTCGCAAGCCCTTCGGAGCCCCCGCGTGCGCAGGCGCCGGCACTAGTGAAGGTCGCGTCATCCGCATCGGCCACGGATCGCGGCCGTAGCGGCCGCACAGAGTCTGCTGAGCGCTCTCCTGGGAAGCACCGCGGCCGAGCGGGCACAAGGCCCAGCCCCCAGCGGCGGTCACCGCGGTCAGACCCGCGCGCGGCGCTTGCCATGCCCCTGGAGGGTGCCGCTCCGGCTCCAGGACCGCCCATGCAGCGGCGTGCGGGGGAAGCGCCTCTGGCCGTCGCTCCGGCCCGAGATGCTGCGCAGCGCAGCGCTGCTGCTCGCGCCGAGGAGGATGCCAGGCGGGCTCGGCTCGCGGCGGAGCAGGAGGAGGCTGACAGACAGGCTCGGCTCGCGGCGGAGCAGGAGGAGGCTGCCAGGCGGGCTCGGCTCGCGGCGGAGCAGGAGGAGGATGCCAGGCGGGCTCGGCTCGCGGCGGAGCAGGAGGAGGCTGACAGACAGGCTCGGCTCGCAGCCAAGGAGCAGGAGGATGCCAGACGGGCTCGGCTCGCAGCCAAGGAGCAGGAGGATGCCAGGCGGGCTCGGCTCGCAGCCAAGGAGCAGGAGGATGCCAGGCGGGCTCGGCTCGCAGCCAAGGAGCAGGATGAGCGGGAGGCGGCCGTGCCATCCGAGGCGTCCGGTCCCGCCGAAGGCGGGAGAGACGCGGCCCTGTCTGCCGCGTGGCGCCTCGGCGGCCTGACGGCGAGCGGCAGCCAGCTTGCTGTGGTGAAGGAAGCCTCCTCTGACGAGGAGGAGTCCACGCCAACGATGGCGCAGATGCAGCTGCGCGGCCGGGCGGTGGCAGGGTCCGCTGGGTCCCCCAGCACCGAAGGCGCTGCGCCCAGCCCCGCGGGACGGTCGGGCGGCGCATCGCCGGCCCACAGCCGGCGCTCGCTCGTTCGCAGGGGGAGTTCGTCCCCGTCGCCGACGGGCCAAGCTGGCGGCATCTGGCCCGCAGTGCGCTCCAGCCCAGGGCCGAGCCAGGGCAGCCGTCTCAGGCCAGATCTGGCCAGTGAGGCCCAGGCGGGGGGTCGTGGCGACGACGGCCAACAGGGCCGCAGCCCCGGAGGCCGCAGAGTGCCACGCCTCGCGCTGGCGACTTCGTCGTCGTCCCTGGGCGCCGGAGGGAGCGCGTCGCCGCCCGAAGGGGGCGCAGCCCGGAGCTGGCCGCGCGCCGATCCCGTCGCAGACGGCGCGGCCCAGGACCGCCCGCGCGTCGCAGGCGCATCCGGCCCCGGGGTCCAGCCTGAATCGGCAAACGACCACTCGCCGCGCGAGCCTCAGCCCGAGGCAGGCGGTGTCGGGGACGGCAGCAGCGGTGCACCGGCTGCCGAGGGCGATGCTGACCCCGCGGAGGGGCCCCACGAGGAGGAGGTGGAAGAGGAGGAGGAAGGGGAAGAGGAAGAGGAGGAGGCGGAGGAAGGGGAGGACCGTGATGCGGCCGACGTGGAGCAGCTGCGCCGGCTCTTCTACGGCATCGTCGTCCGCAAGCACGGGCGGCGGGGCTGGCCCAAGGAGACGGTGGTCTGGATCGACGCCCGTCACTCGGAGATCGTACTCCGCTGGGGCAGGCGGGCGGACCGGCGGCTGGACTACCCCCCGCTGGACCCTGAGGTGACGCCGGATACCATGCCCGACCGTGTGATGCGGTTCGGCGAGGTGTTGTCGGTCGGGGAGGGGGCGCAGGGCCCGGTTCTGGGCTCCAGGACGGGCGACCCCAACGCTGGCAGGTTTGTGTCCCTCGTCAGCGAGAGGAGGAGCTTCGACATGGAGATGTCGTCCCCGGTTGAGGCGCGCGAGTTTGCGCTGGCGATGGGCCGCTTCGTCGGGGACCGAGCGGTGTTCAGCGCGGCCATCATGCACCTGTTCAACAACGGGCTGCTGCCCCCCGATGAGTACCCCACCAGCGCGGGGGCCGGGGAGGAAGGGGCCGAGGCGGTGGCGGACGAGGGGGAGGCGACGGAGGGTGCCGAGGCGGCAGGGGAGCCCGATGCGTGAGCTGATTGGAAGCGGAAGCCATTCACTGAGGGCAGCAGGCATTCGTCCCGCATCCGCCCGCACGCGCGCATCACCCGCTCGCGGCATCATCCTCAATCACGGCCTTGAAGCTGAGCGGCGCGAACTTGATCCCCTCGCCGTGGTAGAACTTGGAGTTGAACTCGACCCAGTGGAGGCGCAGGGAGTGCAGGTAGCACTCCAGGACGTCCATCATGCAGAGGATGCCCACGGTGGCGGCGAGCCAGATGGCGAAGCCGACGAGGATGGCGGGCGCGAACTCCATCTCCACCGTCGCGCGGAAGGCCTTGTCCCAGAAGACCTCTGACAGCTGCGAGTGGGCGAGGGAGAGCGCCCAGAGCCGCAGGTACGACGCCGTGTGGCTGATGGTGCTGAGCACGAACTCCACCGTCTCGATGCCCTGGTGCACCATGAGCGCGCCAAAGTCGAAGCTGTGGCCGCCCCCGGCGGCCGGGTCCGCGACGTGCGCGTCCTCGCGCCCCGCCGCGGGCTCGTGGAGGCCGTGCTCCGCGTCGCTGTGGTAGTCGGCGTGGGCTGCCAGCGGCCGCCGCACATCCTCCGCCCCGTTTCCGCCCGCCCTGCTCTGCAGCGGCACGCCGTCCCCGCCATCGGGGAGGCCGAAGACGCCCTCGGCCGCGTCCCCGAGGTGGTGGTGCGAGGCGGCCTTGGCGCGGTGGAGGCAGCGCTCGTACAGGGGCACGCCGAGGAGGATGACGGGGACGAGGACGCCGATCGCGATCATGAGGACGCCCTGGACGAGGGCCTGGTAGGGGTACATGGGGTCCTTGACCGCCCCGGGGCTGAGTGCCATGCCGATCATGGTGTCGACGAGGCTCGGGGGCTGGCCGGCCCCCGGCGCGGACCAGTCCGTGGCCCACTTGAGGAAGATGAGGAAGGTCATGTAGCCGAAGAGGCACTGCAGGACCACGATCATGGGGATGTCCTCGAGCCAGATCTTGACCCAGGCCACGCTGCGCTTGAGCGGGGTGGGCGCGTGGAAGGCGAAGTGCCAGTCGTTGGCGACGCGGAGGAAGAGGCCGAAGGTCATGTGCACCACGGCGATGACGATGGCCATCTTCATCTTGAGGCTGTTGAAGTACATGAGCTGGTTGCTGGACTCGTGCCACACGGGGTCGAACCCAAAGGGATAGACGTCGTCCGTGAGGCTGACCTTGGTGGCGTACCTGGCGGCGGTGGAGTTGGGCGACGACGCCTCGGGGACAGTGTACCGCGTGCCGTAGAGGTTGAGGCCCATGGAGAAGCAGTCATTGTAGACGAAGCCCATGTAGATGCCGCACGCGCCCATGAGCACGAGCACGTAGCGGGCGAACCAGACGGACTCCATGATGAAGTCGTCGCTGCCCGCCGCGGCGGCGGGCTCGGGCTTGGGGGCGCCGTGGGGCGCGGGGCGGCCGCAGCGCAGGCACCTCGCGAACCAGCCGGGCATGCCGCGGCTGAAGACGATGAAGATGGAGGCCAGCGTGACGACGGTGGCGTGGCCGACGTCGCCGTACATGATGCCGAAGAGGAAGGGGAAGGTGGCGGCGGTGAAGATGGCCGGGTTGATCTCGCGGTAGCGGGGGACCGAGTACGTGTCCACGATGCTCTGGAACGGGGCCATGAACTCGTTGAGGGGGAAGTGCGTCGGGGGCACGAGGCCCATGGCGTCCGTCTCTTCCTCGCTCACGGCCTCCAGGTGGCCGCCGCACCGCGCGACGGCGCCGCTGACCTCGGTCACGCGCGAGGCGAGAACCCAGCCCTCGGCGCGCAGGTAGTCTGACGTCATCGCCGCGCCGCCGCCGCCCCCCGAGAGCCCGCCCGTGTCCGCGCGGCCCCGCGCCGCCATGCTCCGCGAGAACTTGGTCACGGTGAAGGCCACCGCGCGCCGCCTGAGGATGGCCCTGCGGTAGAGCTCGACGTCGGCGGCGCGGGACTGCTGCTCGTCCGCGAGGCCGCGGCGGAAGGCCGCCAGGTTGTTGAGCTGGGCGGAGCGCACGGCGAGGAGCTTGCGGATCTGCGACTTGACCACGCCGCGGTTGCGGTGGAGGATGGCGTCCTGCGCCTCGGGGTCGTCGTCGCGCAGAACGACGGTGTCGTACGACTCCAGCACGGCCATGACGCGGCGGGGCAGCTCCGTGCCCAGCAGCGGGATGACGAAGACCATACGCTCCACCTTGCTGCCGTCGCGGCCGATGAGGGGGCGCTCCGTGTCGAAGAACTGGGGCTTCACCGTGCGGCGGCTGACCTTCCGCAGCATGCTCTCGAAGGCTGAGGCGTGCGCAGGGTCGATCAGCCCCACGAAGGTGGCGGCCGAGCCGTCCGTCTCCGCGCGCGTCACGTCGCGCGCCGCGCCGGCCAGGAGCATCGAGTGCTCGGCCGAGTCGCCGTGCGCGCTCTCGACGGCAGCCGTGCGCGCCTCGGCGAGCGCCTCGGAGGCGATCGCGAGATAGTCGAGGCCGTGGAAGCGCGCCACGGCCTCCCACAGCTCGATGGTCGACTGGGCGTCGGCGATTTGCGCCATGGACGCCTCGACCTTGGTGTGGAGCTGCCGGTGCTCCGAGACCAAGTGCTTCAACGTTGAGCTCCACATGTCCAGCGGGTCGGAGAAGAGCTCAGACTGCCGCGTGCGGTCCTCCAGCTGCTGCTTCTCCCAGCGCGCAAACTCAAAGTCCGACGGGGTCTGCGATGGTGGCACTGGCGCAACGAAAGAAGCTACTTGTAGCTGATGACGGGGCGCCTGCTGGGGATGCCACCCACCGGCGCATGTCGCTTGCAGGCCCTTGGTCGGAGCTCCCGCTAGCATGGGCAGCGCGCTTGGCTCACGGTCGGCACGATGTCGTGCTCGCGGAGCTGCTTGACCAAGAACCCCGTCAGAGCGAGCGCCTCATCGCATTTCTGGATGGTCGTGGTCAGCAGCGGGTCCCTGCTAGACACGCTGGTCCCGGCATTGAGCTGCGGCAAGGTGTCGCGGCGCCGGGCGGAGGCTTGGGGGCAGGTCCGGCGGCGGAGCGCTTTGCGCAGCGGAGAACAGTGCGGGCGCATAACGCGGGGCAGGACCTTCACGCCTGGCCTTGCCGGACAGCGATGGCGGCTGTGCACATGCGGCCGGGCACTGATCAGGGCGGGCTGTTGTGCCAGGGCGTGCGGCTCACGTCGACGAACTGAAACACCCCCTCGTCCGAGCTCCCCAGGTTCGTGACGACCGTCTCCGCCATGTCCGAGCCGACTGTGAAGCGGACGTACCGCATCGGTGACGACCGGTACCAGCTGTCCGTGGACTCAGCCATGGCGCCGTCGCCCTGGGCTCGCGGCTCGGCGTGTGAGCGGGCACCAGCTTGACCGGCCGTGGCTGCTCTGCGCCATCGGTTGAAGCGGAATTTCTCGCCAGCTCGCGGTTAAAGGTGAATGATTTTGCAAACACGGGCAAAAGTTCGAATGTGTCTTGCCACCAGAGCATTGTTTTTGGTTGCAGTCGACGCCGGTCATGAGAAAACGCCGACCAAGTCAGCGGCCGACGCTTTGATTGCGCTGCTCTGCCCCCTTCCCCCAGCGGCATGGAATGACACGATTTTGGGCCCCGGGGGTCACACGGCCTGGCATGCAGGCAGTGGTGAGGGCATGCGCCGCCATCTCCCACGAGCAGGCGCGGATCCACGGGCTTCGCGATGCTGTCCTGGCTAGTGGCAACGGCGAGGCCTGCGGGGCCTTGCTAGCGGCTCACGCCGAGGCCGGGGACGCCGACAAGTCGGTGGCAGTCCTCATGGCCATGCATTCGGCGATGGCTGCGTCCCGCAAGGAGGCGCTGCGCGCCGGGTCGGCGTGGCGTGGCGTATCGGTGGCCGAGGTCACGCCGGCTGCCGCTGGCCTCGCTGACAACCTGACCTCCTGGGGTTTGGTGTCACAATGGCACGGGGCCCTCTCGCGCGTCGTCTGTGCCGCGGCGAGCAAATCTGCGGACGACGAAAGGCTGAGGCTAAAGCTTGGCCGGGCACTCACCTCTTGGCGCAACGACGGCATCGTCTGCGCGCGATCAGCTGAGCTGCTGTGGGCGCTCCTATACGGGGTGCGTGTGGCGGGGCCGGACGGGGCGGACCCCTGGACATCGCCAGGCGCCTTTGGAGTCGCGCCAGAGGGCTCGGCCCCCGTGCCCGGCGCAGCGGGTGGCCCCGGCGCGTTTGGGTCCGGGCCGGGAGCCGATGCTGGTCACCGTGGCGTCGGGGGTCCCATGCAGGGGGCGGGCCACCCCGGAGCGGCGGCGTGGCGGCCGGGACCCGGCCCGTCCCCGGCCGGCGGCAGGGCCGCCGCGCCAGGCGGCTACGGTGTCGGCGCGCCCGGCCAGTACGCAGCTCCGGCACAAGGGTGGAGGGGCGGTGAGGCCGCCGTCGGCGGCGTTGCGGCGTTCCACCCTGCGAGGGGCGCTGCCCCACCCCCCGCGCAACAGGCGCGCGGCGGGTACGGGAGGCCCGAGCAGGGGTGGCAGGGCGGAGGCCAGGTGGCGGGGGTGCCGGCGGCAGGATGGCAGTATCAGGGTCAGGGTCAGGGCGGGGCCGGCTGGCCGCCCAGCCAGCGAGGTGGCTGGGAGCAGGCAGCGGCACAGCCGGGAGGATGGCAGCGCGGGGGGATGCCGATGCCCGGTGCTGCTCCCATGCCGCCGGCGGGCGGGGGTGCCTGGCCCCAGGGGGGAGCCGCGGGCTGGCGTCCGGCCGTCCCGGCAGGTGCAGCGTTCGGGCCCGGCGGCCGGCCGGGGTACGAGCGGGGGGGAGGCTTCACGACGGCAGCGGCAGCGGCCGCGCCGTCCATGCGGGCGGCAGCGGCGGCGACGGGTCCCGTTGCGGGCGCCGAGGGCAGGGGCCCCATGCCCCGTGTGCAGGTCCGCGTGCGCCGGCCGGACGAGGTGCAGCGAGGGGCGACAGCCGACGCGGGCCGGGGGGCTGAAGGCCGGTACGACGGGGGGCAGCAGGGCAGGCCCGAGGACCGGACCGGCTCTCACGGCACCGCGGAGCGGTCGGCGCCCGAGCCGGCCGGAGCTGACGCGCCTGGCGCCGAAGAGAGCGCCGCCAGGCCCGAGTCACCACCCCAGGAGGCGGCAGCGTCGTCCTCAGCCGCTCCCGAGGCTACAGAGCGCGCCGACAGCTCCCGCGACGGATGGGGTGAGAGCCCCGGGAGCGGCGCCGACGCCGCGACCAGCCCGCAGGAGCCGGGCGATGCCGGACCGGAGGAGGAACGGGGGGACGCCGCCGCGCGGCGGGCAGCGGCACCAGCACCCAAGGCCGGGGGCGGTGCTGCGGCGATGCTGGTCGCGGCGTCGGAGATGGAGGCTGACCTGCTCGAGGACGCGCTGGACGACGACGACGACGACGAGGAGGAGGACGAGGACCAGGGGTCGGGGAGCCGCCTGGGCGCCCCGGCCGGCCAGAGGCGCAGCCCCAGTCCCGAGGCGAATGCGCGCGGCAGCTCCCGGGACTCGTCGGCACCGCGCAACGGGGCGCGTGGCGGCCCAGCCGCCGGCCCCCCGGACGCCGGGCACCAGAGGGCGCCCCGGGACGGAGACCGACACGAGCAGCGCTCTGGCACAGAGCGAGACGGGCCGGGCGGCCGCCAACCCGGGTCCGGGTATGACCGCCAGTCGGCCGCGGCTCCGTCCGCAGGGTACTCCCGGCAGCCTGCGCAGCCCAGGGACGGCTTCCGTGCCGCGCAGACCGCCGCTCCCGGCCCGGGCAGGTACGACCGGCGGCCCGACGCGGCTCCCGGTGGCGGGTACGACCGGCGGCCCGACGCGGCTCCCGGTGGCGGGTACGACCGGCGGCCCGACGCGGCTCCCGGTGGCGGGTACGACCGGCGGCCCGACGCGGCTCCCGGTGGCGG
>Ga0136560_1001032_pt1 | contig 14265 bp, 22 predicted proteins | sample AntRauMeHopE1497_FD_104925 | JGI IMG/M metagenome (GOLD analysis project Ga0136560, IMG submission 104925) | Saline lake microbial communities from Rauer Islands, Antarctica - Metagenome Hop E1 #497 | ecosystem: Environmental > Aquatic > Non-marine Saline and Alkaline > Saline | place... | reverse complement strand
TCGAGCCCTTCAACGAGGACGTCAGATCGACCAGTGGACGAGTTGTGCAAGCTACAATTGAAGTTTATGATAAGATCCGCCTTGTCATGCGGCCGACCCCAAGCAAGAGTCACTATACCTTCAACTTACGGGATGTATCGAAGGTTTTCCAGGGCGTGCTGATGATCGACAAGAAGGCTTGCCCGTCAGGTGACGTGATGGCGCGACTATGGGCGCACGAATGCTCCCGTGTGTTCCATGATAGACTCGTGTCGGTTGAGGACAAGCAATGGTTCTGTGATGCCGTTATGGAGCTAGTGAAGCGAGTGCTTGGTAAATAGGGTAGTGGGTGGTCAAAAGAGGAATTGTTTGAGAGCGAGTTGCCTTTGCTCTTCGTGGATTTCATTAGCCCCCGGGCTGACGATGGGCTTGGCAAGTACGAGGAAGCCAAGAGTATGGCTCGGGTCGTGTCTGTCCTGAACGATTCTCTCGAGGAGTACAACTTGTCCAACCCAACCTAGATGAAGCTAGTCTTTTTCAGAGACGCGGTAGAGCACGTCGCGCGAATTGCCAGGATTTTGAGGCAACCACGAGGGAATGCTATGCTTGTGGGCGTCGGAGGCAGCGGTAAGCAGTCTCTCACTCGGATGGCCTGCGCAATGGGCGAGATTCGCTGTTTCTAGATCGAGCTTACTCGCGTGTATGGCCTGGCGGAGTTTCGTGAGGACATAAAGAGCCTCATGCGTGTCTCCGGCATGGAGGGCAAGCACATCGTGTTTTTGCTCACCGACACGCAGATTGTAGACGAAGCTTTCTTGGAGGATGTTAACAATGTGCTTAATACGGGAGAGATTCCCAACTTGTGGGAGTCTGACGAATTGGTGGCGATATTTGATGCTTTGCGTCCCGTTTGCGACAAGGCCGGTATTCCTGCAACTCCAGACAACATGTGGCGCCTGTTTGTGTCTCGAGTGCGGGACAATCTTCATATCGTACTGGCCATGAGTCCAGTGGGAGACAGTCTACGCGTCCGGTGCAGGCAATTCCCTAGCCTGATCAACTGCTGTACGATTGATTGGTACATGCCTTGGCCAGAAGATGCCCTCCTCAGCGTGGCGAGACAGTTCTTGAAGGAGTAGGACCTGGGAAGTGATGCGGTCAATGAAGCTGTGGCCAAGTTGTGCGGCACGATCCATTAGAGCGTGGAGCGGGCAAGCGAGCACTTCTACGAGGAACTGCAACGCCAGGTGTATACCACTCCTAAGTCATACCTGGACCTAATCAATCTGTACCTGGGCATGTTGGAGGAGAAGAGGGAGCAGCTGGGTGAGCAGAAGTCCACCATGGCCACGGGGGTATAGAAACTTGAGGAGACGAACTCTACCGTCGCTGGTCTCAAAGAGGAGCTCAAGGAAATGCAGCCCAAGCTCGAGTCGAAACAAAAAGAAGTGGCCGAACTGTTGGTCACCGTTGCAGGCGAATAGAAAGAGGCTGATAAGATCAAGGTGGTTGTCGAGGCCGAAGCCGAGGCCGTCGGAAAGCAAGTAGCAGAAGTGGAGGTGGTTCAAGCCGATGCCTAGGCAGACCTTGATCTTGCACTTCCTGCGCTTGCCAAGGCCGAGAAAGACCTGAGCAAGCTAACTAAATCCGCAGTAGGTGAAGTGAAAGGGTTTGCCAGCCCACCGGAGGCCGTTAAGGTGGTACTCGAGGCTGTGTGCATCCTGCTTGGAGAGAAACCAGACTGGGACAATGCCAAGAGGGTGATGGGTGGCTCTGACTTCCTTGAGCGGCTGATGAAGTACGACAAGGATAACATCGATCCCAAGCCATTGGCAAAGATTCGGTCCAAGTATATCGATCACCCGCTGATGAAGACCGAGGATGTGCAGCGCAAGAGTGCTGCCGCTGGTCCTATGTGCTCCTGGGTGCATGCAGTCAACACGTACTCTCTGGTGGCGAAAGATGTAGAACCAAAGAAGCAGCGACTCGCTGAGATGAATGCACAGCTTGATGAGGCCAAGGCGGCTCTCAAGATAAAACAAGATAGCCTGCAAGAGGTACTTGACAAACTAGCAGGTTTGCAACGCACAGCCTCCGAGACCCAGGCGGAGAAAAAACATCTCGAACGGACTGCCCAACTCACCAAAGACCGGCTTGGACGAGCAGACAAGTTGACGACTGGGCTTGCTGACGAACAGGTACGCTGGAAGCAATCGGTTGAGTTACTTGCGGTGCAGATCGAGCGGCTGGTTGGCGACGTGCTGCTAGCAGCCGGTCTAGTCTCATATGCAGGTCCATTCACTGGGCCATACCGGGACCAGCTGCTCGCTAGCTGGCTCGAAGCATGCAAGGAAAGCAGTGTCCCGGCCAGCGATGCGCCGACGTTATTACATACTCTCGGAGACCCGGTCTAGGTGCGAGACTGGCAATTGCACGGCCTTCCAACTGACACTGTATCCACAGACAACGCCATCCTTGTCACAAGGGGACGCCGCTGGCCTCTGATGATTGATCCACAGGAGCAGGCCAAACGTTGGATCAAGAGTATGCAGCAGAAGGCGGGACTCGAAGTTACTAGACTCACTAACAAGTCTATGCTCCGCTCTGTGGGGAACTGCATCCGACTGGGCAGGCCTCTGCTGATAGAAGACATCGGGGAATTTCTAGACCCAGCCCTGGACCCTGTCCTAGCCCGCGCCGTTTTCAACCAACAGGGGCGGAGTCTCATTCGGCTGGGAGATGATAATATCGACTACAATGATGACTTCCGGCTGTACGTTTCCACGAAGCTTCCCAACCCGCATTATCTTCCAGAAGTGTGCATCAAGGTGACTGTGATAAATTTTACTGTCACGATGTCGGGTCTCGAAGACCAGCTTCTCGGCGCACTCGTGAAGAAGGAGCGCCCGGATGTGGAGAAGAAGAAGAACAACCTGCTTGTCAGTATGGCAAGTGATAAGTTGCAGCTCAAGCAGCTAGAGGAGAAGATCTTGCGTATGTTGAAAGACAGCGAAGGTGTTGTGGTCGATAATGTTGGGCTCATTGAGACGTTAGGAGAAAGCAAGATCGTAAGCAAGACGATCAGCGAGCGACTCGTGGAATCAGAGAAGACCAACGAACAGATAACGATCATGAGAGAACAATACAGGCCGGTCGCAACCCGCGGTTCCATCATTTATTTCGTCATGGCGGACTTGGCTCGTATCGATCCCATGTACCAGTTCTCCCTGTCGTACTTCCAGCGACTGTACGATCTGTGCATCGACGAAGCGGAGAAGAGTGACGACCTCGACACGCGGCTGCGCAGCTTGAAGGCGTACATGACTCTCAACGTGTACAAGAATGTATGCAGAGGGCTCTTCGAGGCACACAAACTCATATTTTCCTTCCTTACGTGTATTCAGATATTGAGAGAGCAAGACACTGTGTCTGCAGCTGAGTGGTCCATGCTGCTGAGAGGGGCAGGCATGGTGACGAATCCAGCTGTGAATCCGATGCCTGAGGGAGTGAGCGAGAACGGCTGGAATCTAGTGGCAGCCTTGCAGGAAGGTATCCCGGACACGTTCGGGGGTCTGGTAGATCATGTAATTTCGGCAGCAAGCCTGTCGGACTGGCAGCGATGGGCAACGTGCAACTCCCCGCAGACAGAAGCACTGCCCAAGCCCTGGAAGGATCAGCTCAACTCCATGCAGCGAATGCTATTGCTTAAGGCGTTCCGCGAGGAGAAGTTGGTGTTTGCAATACAAGACTTTGTCGTCGAGCATCTAGGCGAGGAGTTCGTGCAGTCGCCCCCAGTAAGCATGCGAGTCGTGCATGGAGAAACAAGGGCAGACACACCCATTGTGTTCATCCTCAGTGTAGGTGCTGACCCGACAGGCGTCCTTTACACATATGCCAAAGAGGTGGACTACATGGATAGGTTGCATCTGTGCTCTCTAGGATAGGGACAGGGCGTCCGTGCCGAAGCACTCATCAATAAGGCCAAAGCCAATGGAGACTGGGTACTACTGCAGAACTGCCATCTCGGCAAGTCATGGATGCCATCTCTGGAGGCAATATGTGATGAAATGGCTGACTGCGTCCGCAGACAGACAGCTGGTGCGGCAGATGGAACTGGACCTCCACCAGGGTCCCCCGACTACGTCCATCCCGATTTCCGCCTATGGCTGACCTCGATGCCCGCTCCGTATTTCCCGGTCCCAGTTCTCCAGAATGGGGTCAAACTCACAAACGAGCCGCCCAAGGGCATCCGTGCTAATCTCACCCGGTCTCTAGGCTAGCTGGATTCTTGGACTCCGTGGGATAGCTGCATTGGCACGGTTCCTGAAGCAGACGACGAGGACTCCCAACACTTGGAGGAGGGAGCGGCGATGCACACAGATGCAACTCCGGATCATTTTGCGAACGGGATCGAGCGAGTGCACGGCTGGAAGAAACTAGCCTTCGGTCTGTGCTTTTTCCATGCAGTAGTGCAGGAGAGGCGCAAGTTCGGTCCTCTTGGATGGAACATCAGGTATGAGTTCAATGACTCAGATCTTGAGACTAGCATGCTGGTATTGAAGAAGTTCTTGCAGGACCAACCGACTATTCCATGGGATGCCATGCGGTATGTGACAGGTGAAATAAACTACGGTGGCCGTGTGACTGATGACTGGGACCGGCGTTGCCTCATGAGTATCCTCTAGCAGTTCTATGAGCCTGGCATCCTCGAAGATGGATACACCTTCAGTCCATCAGGGACATACTACGCCCCGGGCAGCTCGTCGATCGATTCTTTCCAGTAGTACGTGAAGAAGCTGCCTAGAGACGATGGACCCGAGATCTTTGGTATGCACGAGAATGCCAACATAACTTTCCAGCAGAATGAAACCGACTCGATTATCAAGACTTCTCTATCAATTCAGCCCAGGACAGGGGGCAGTTCAGGGTCGGGTAAAACACCCGATGACGAAGTCAGTGAACTTTCCACGGCGATCTATGACGATCTCCCCGAGTCCCTCAGTCGATAGGAGGCGGGCGCTGACACTTTCATCATGCGTGGTGAACACATGGATTCGCTCGCCACTGTGCTATCTTAGGAGATGGTCCGATTCAATCGATTGCTGGCAGTCATGCGGGAGTCATTGCAGGAGATCTAGAAGGCCATTCGAGGGGAGGCACTCATGTCAGATGAGTTGGATCGCATGTATGGCTCCATGCTGAATAACCAGGTGCCGGACAACTGGGAGAATGTGGCGTATCCATCACTCAAACCTCTCGCATCCTGGGTCAAGGATCTGCACGCGCGAATCGAGATGCTCCGCTACTGGCTCGTTAATGGATAGCCCCGGTGTTTCTGGCTCAGTGGATTCTTTTTCCCCCAGGGATTCATGACTGGCACTTTGCAGAATCACGCCCGCAAGTACCAACAACCTATTGATGCACTCGGGTTCTCCTTTACAATTTACAAAGCGATCGAGCCGTCTGAACTGAAGGAGGCCGAGACTCCACCAGATGGTGTGTTGGTACATGGTCTATACATGGACGGGGCTCGGTGGGATGCTGAGGCAGAATCTGTTGTAGATTCCCGGCCTGGGGAGATGTACTCGGTAGTGCCCATCATCCACTTCATGCCGCATAAGGACTACAAGGCAGATCCATCCGAGTACTCGGCACCTGTCTATAAAACGAGTGTGAGAGCAGGAACCTTAAGCACGACGGGAATGAGCACGAATTTTGTTGTAGCGGTTGAGATGCCCACATCAGTTGCACCCCGCAATTGGGTTCTCAAGGGAGTGGCCTTGCTCTGTCAATTAAACGACTGATGTTATAAGGGGGAGGTGTGGGATAGGGAGCGCAAAAGGGGCCACCAAGACTTTGACGAGCAGTTTTATATGTTACCAGTGACTTATCACATTCTAAACGAACATAATTTGTCAGAAAATTGAATTTTGGCAGATAGCTTCCCGAATCCCCGCATCTATAGCTTGATATTCACAGGACTTCTTTAGACTCTGAAGCCCCTGCTTCTACGAGCAATGCGTCCTCTGTTTCTGCGCCCTGGTTGTATCCGAGGCGGTGCACCTCCTGCGCTGGATCTGTCAGACTATCTACAAGCTAGGTAACGTGAGCGCGGACCAGGGGTGCCGACAACACCGCCTGAATAGCTGGAGCCCCTCGCACGTCCGGCTCGGTTGGGATGCGCAGCCACCACTCGCTACCTAGTGTGTCGGACCCGCCATGGAGCTCGGCATCGGAACCAATTCGAACTTCCGTCAGCTTTGCATTGTAGTCGTCAATCATGACATTCAGCTACTACATGCATACCTGCCATATCTATGTGTGCATCGGGTGGAGGTACGACACCATACCATCATACCTGAGCCATTGGGTGCCGTCAAACATCCAATCGCCGGGAATCGCCAGGGTACGACATCCGTGCTCAAACGCCTGCCGCTCATCGGACGACAGCTCAAGGTCACTCTCCACTCGCTTTGCTATAGGATGTGGAACTACAGGTCGACACATCATCAGTGCATCGACCATCTTCTGCTGAATCGTGGCTAGCGCGAAGGCAGTCAAGTCACCTCGCTCGGTACCGAACATAATTGGCTCAATCATTCTGCATGTGACAGTTCCATGCTACTCTCCTTGACAATGTGGGGCTACAGGTATCAGCTATTTAGTACCTCCTCTTACGACTCGAAGGGATACGTGCTATACCCTTTGGGCACTACCGTCAGCATGGTCAGGTACTACAGATTCAGTTCCAATATCGCCACTATCAGTATTAGTATGCACCAGCACAACTGTGCCAGCAATTCCGACGATGGAGTCCAGATGGGATGAGACGCGCGTTTGAGATAACGCCGGGCTGAATACGCTACAGCTCCACTGCGTGGAGGGCTGGTGCAGCCTGGCCAGTAAGTCACCTACACGGCGATCGTCTAGCACGCACGGCACCGGAATCTAAAACTCCAACTGAAGAGGTACAGTTACACGCTTACCATGAAGAACCGCACGTGTCAATGACAGACAGGCATGCTGCATTCGCTTTGGCGCAAAGGTCATAGTGCTGGGACGAGAAAGCGTGCTTCCCTACGCACCTCTCTCCAACGTAAATGCATCTCCCTGCTCATGCATGGTTTGTTGGGAAGTCAACTCACCGACCTGGTCCGCTGATAGAGCAATTGAGAGCGCACCGGAGGTGCCAGATCTAGTTTCAATCATAACTCGCTGAATACTGCCGGTGCCTTGTACCACTTGATCGATATGTGTGCTCAACTGCCGATTGATACTACTACCTGTTGCCACAATCACAGCGATAGTGCTTATCCAGCCTGGAAGGGCGCACAACGCAAGAAAAGGACTAGCGATGCCGCTGAGACCAACATCTTGCGTCGGCCGAGCATTCTCAATGCACAAGATAACTTTGCCGAGCGCAGGTACGACCCGCTGTGAAGCGCCCCCCGATGCAGCCCTACCTTGGTACGCAACAAACATCTCGATCAAGTCACGGGTTGTTCTTCCTCCACCAAGGTACACAGCAACACGACAGGGTGCGGGACACTTCAAAACGTGCGCACGAACCAGATCAGCTGCAGCATCGGCCCAATCACAGACTGCAGCATCGGCCGCGATGCCACTCACGATCGATAGATCGATGAGAAGTGCTGATGCTCTTTTCTGTGCGCGCACGGTGGCCTTGGCTACGTCCAAGGCGCGAGAGTCTGATGTGCCCAAGAACACATCTAGTGTAATTCGGTCTGCCTTCTCGCCATCGAGAGAGCTGGCTACCGACAGCAATGGCGATGCAGGACTGCTGCGTGCGTACAGAGATTGATCTAGAAGCTCAGCTGCAATCAGAGTATTCCAGACGCCCTAGCTGCGTTTGCGAAGTCTGCCCCTCAGCGATACTGAGTATAGCTTAGGAAGTCCGTGTATGATTCCTTCAGCTTTGGCAGCAGGAGATGATGTTGCAGCTAGATCCCACTATGGCCAGTGCTGAGCCAGCGGTTGTATTGCAGACCGCACGGGCGACCCCTCAGGGAGCACGAGAATGAGTGTATGAGCCCGTGATGAGCGCTCCCACGGTGAAAGACCTGGCATGCGGGAACCGTCTTGAAAGTTGATTACAAGTGCATCGGATGGTGCAAATGCTTCTCGGGTCGTGATTCCTCCAGCTGCCTTGAATGCTGAGAATACCCCACCCCCTGCTTCCTCGGTCTCGATAGTTTCTAGCACTTGTAAGACTGTATCATCATCACCTCTGGGTCTCACAAGATGTACCGATTCGTATGCTGCCAGCCGCTCTTCGTAAGTCAGCCCAGGCACCTCGAGGATTTTCGCGAGTCGTTCGCCTGACAAATAGGCGACGCTCCAATCGAGCTCTAACCCCTCTCTCTACCCGCTTACGGCCAACAGCTGAATGCTTCCTAGAGCAGGATGCAAGATGTGTAGAGCATCTCTTGATACAATCACGCGGGCACTATCCGCAGAGGAAAGGCATGATCCACCCGTGATGACGTCACATGCGACGCCCCGGCTCATCTGGCGAATAGCTCCAGACAGGATGCGCAGTCTGCTAGCTTGCTCAGACGACGATAGCGCATCGGTACCATCTGAGGGTGGTTTCGATGGCTAGATCACTTTCTGCCAGTGTGATGGGGTCGATGTCAGTACATGAGAATGCCAGAGCTTCGCATGTGAAAGATCTGGCGCAATACCTACTGGACTAGAACTAGCTGGGATCACCATGGATTCGCGCACTAGAACTAGTGTGTCTGCCAGGAGCATCGAACCCAAAGCATTCGTACCGACTCTTACATCGTTACATACGCTTGTCAATGCGATCATTTTCGAGTGCACTTGCCCTTGGCATTTGCCGACGCTACATGTCTCCACGTCTGCCTCAGGACTGGCTAAACCTGGTCGCGAGTTAGGGCGATGAAATCGCCTCTCGCACTCCCCAATGCCCAGAGTGGTCGTCGCAGATGGGCTCCCAGCAGCGTATGCTTGGACAACGCACTCCAGTTGACCAGCTGCGTTGAACATCTCGAGAATCACCCGTGCTGACTCCATGGCTGCTCTAGCTGCATCCTTGCCGATGGCCTCTACAACACTTGGGAAGCGCCACGCCTTGACGAGGCCACGGAAGCATGCAGCGGCAATAGCTGCAAGGTCGCCATGAAGTACTACGTCAATTGTTTTCTCCTTTTCATGTAGTTCGTCGGTACGGCTCGATCCATTGACAGGTGCGTCCTCGGCGCAGAGTGCCTCTATGGCCAGACTATGGCCCCGCTGCAGTGCACCTAGAGAGCAAGCAGCACCAAGCGAAGTAGATGAGACCTCAGCTATAACCCCAATATCCGCTCCACTCGCCTGGTGCAACAGAATCGTTCTTCCTATCTTGATCCCAGATGCCGGATCATGTGCTACTAGGACGGCATGGACTGCTGGCCCACCTCCTAGTCCAGAGGAACCTAATGGCACCCCCCCGCTACACCTCGAGTCAAGGGGTTCTACTCCACCGGGAAATAAGGATTGCACCAGCTGCGCAGTGCGGCTGCCGAACCAACAGCCAGCATGGTCAGCGGCAGCATGTGCAGCCAATGCCAATGCACCTATGGTCGATTCAGCAGACGTCTTGTCGTCTGAGACTGGCAGGAGCGGATCCAACCTACCTGCACCTGCGCTACTAGATGCACTGGGCTCGTGCTGCAGTTGTGTAGCCCTCGAGAATTCACTGAGCATCGCCACCTCATCGGCAACCATGTCCTCTGTCAGAGAGTGACTCGCAGCGTACGCGAGGTGTCGCGCATCCGCCGATTCCGCGCAGCCGAGCCAGAAAGGGCACTGTAGAACCTCCATCGAACGGCGGAAATGCGATATTGCGCGAGGAGCGACTGATTCGACTAAGTGCATCAGTGCATGCCCATCAATGATACCGACACATTCAAGGCAGGCCAAGGCTGCATTACGGACAGTTCGAGTTGCCGAAAAAAATCCCCGCGAGCGCATCCCGTGCGATTCTAGCGCAGACGCTTGTACAATAGGCCACATCTCAATAATTTCGGCACAAGTATTGACTGACCGAGACGCAGGTACTTGTGAACGCGCCATGGTTGGATCAGCGATAATTCCGACGTCGGACAGGCGATATGTATGTTCGACAAAGCACCGAGCCTTATACTCCTCAGCAACTGATTCTTGTGCAGCAAATGTTTCTGGCACATACAGACATTGTGCTCCTGGCCAATCTTTGATAATTTCTAAGATTCTTTCGAATCCCGCCTTACTTGAATCCCCAGCGAAAATTGTGACTGTGGATCGAGTCACCACAATAAACATGTCATCAATGACGGCATCATCAGAACACACTTCGGGCTAAATTACAGCTGGGCCGAATCTAGAGCCAAATAGATACTGAAGCACGACGCTGCTCGCCCGGTCACCGCAGGAATCTGCGCCTCCAACGGCAATGAAGGCCTCTGACTCGCTTTCTTTCTAAAAATACGCCTACCGGAGACTTTCGAGTCGATTAAACCTTGGCATGGACAATGAAGGGTGCTTTGGCTTGTAGGTGGGATTGGATAAGTAGTTTTGCGTTGAAGCAAGTGCTACTTTCCGAAAATGCCACAGCCTGAGGTTGGATCTTATAGCATTGCACTGTACCGCAGCTCTCTCTCTTGGCCAGGACATTTGCAGCCTAGCTTGATTCTATCTATACCAGAGAGCCTCAATTACCTAGATCTTCTTATTCGCTTAGTTTGTTCAACACAGAACATTAGCCGCGAAGCCAGTGCTACATTTAAAACAAACCATCAAATTATAGGGCAACAACCATTGAACGAAACTTATCGAACATGTCTGGGAAAGGGCCATTAATAACTAGGATTGAAGTGCTCGCGGCCGCTGCTATAGGTAGCTTAGTTGGATATTACGTGTTTAATGGTTATTTGAAAGACACAGCAACCCGGAGAGATTTCGAGCAGAAATTTGCATCTAGAAAGAGAGATGGAATGAGAATTCGAGATAATCAGGCGCATATTGCTACTGCTGCTGGGACAAAGAGTAGAGATGAAATCGTACATGGAATATCAGATACAAATAAAGGAAATGGTGCTGATGACGCGGGACGTATGTAATTGAAACCAAGCTTTTGATCTATTGATTCCTCATGCGCAATACATGCGTCATTCAAAACAGACAGGCCAAAGTAGCGCAGCCATCGCCTGCTTGGCTAAGTTCGAAGTATCGACCTCAGCCAGCGGCGTAGAAAGCTGTTCGCTACCTAGCCCGAAACGCGGCCCCGCATTGTGTTACAATGCCACCGCGCCAAATCTCTGACCATCAGCTGGAAGTCTCCGCCTCGACTGCCTCCGGCGAGCACGTCTTGCTTTCCTCCTCGCCCCTGCTACCACTGCGACCCAGTCCGACTTCCAGATGTCCACCCCCTCCTGCAGCTGCCCGCTCGCCGCTTGCACCAATTGATGACTTAGTTCCAGCTGCAGCGCCTGCCAGTGGGCGCACTCCGACAGCATCGAAATCGCCAGCTCGATGGATCGTCGTCGGCTGCGCGAGGGCAAGTAGACGGCCGTTCGCATCACAGGCACTGGCTCGTCCAGCGGCTGCCTGTTCTTTCCGGGTGTCCAATACCACGTTCCACCATGGAGTCAAGAGGCGCTGCGCAATGATGCGGAACCATGGAGACACAAGATCTCCTCTCTTGGGTGCTCCCTCGATCCAGGGTAATAGCTCATCAGGGGCGAAGTACCTCGTCTCCCCCACCTCGTTCGGGTTAGGTCTCAGTCGCACATCCCTGGGTGGGACGGCCACTAGCACATGGTCAATTTCATGCTCTCCCCATGGGGAACCAGGTCCGCTTGCGGCACTGTAATGTACCTTGGTCAGGAAGGTGAAGCACTCGATTGGGACATCCTCCGCAACGATTCCCAGCTCTTGCTCTAGCTTACGAATGGCAGCGACCTTTACTCCCCTCGCGTCTTTCTCCACTAATTCAGCCTCACGATATAAGGGGTGAGAACAGCACGTGTTTGCCCAGTAATCTGGAAATGTGATCTTTGCAGAAGCCCGCTGCGATACGAAAACAAACGGCTGTCTAGACTAATTGAGAATGCGAAGAATACACAGGACTTCAGCTTGCTTAGGCAAATTTCCATTGCTGCTTTTAATTTGCTTACCTTTTGCAACAACACTTCGCCCTTCGTGTTGAACAAGAATACTGAGAACGCCCTGTGCAACATTCCAGCTCTAATATTATCCATGACGTGACCTGCGGCGTGTTTGGAAGCTCAGCTGCAGAGTACAAGTAACACTGGTGGTGCTATGTGTTTTAAATTGGCAGTTTTTGCTGCGCAAATCAAGCTTACATTCCTTCTTGGACCCCGGACCAATAGGAACGTCATCGTTAGTAACAACTATGCATTCCTCTTTCATCATCTCCTTTTGCTCAGGGTCAGCAGCGAGCATATCAGCCTCAATCTTCGAGTCAAACTCAGATTTAATCGATGACATTGTGTCTTTTACGAACGTACTCCTCCCGTGCTTGTGCTCCTGCGGTTCCTGCTGCGGAAAACTCGGCAGCAAAACTCAATAATCACATCACAATAAGTATTATACCACATTTAAGGCGACAGGTTACTTGTCACCGATCCGGCCTATCGGTGCACCGCGCAGCCTCCAAAAGACATCCCTGAAGATGGGCAAGTTAGGCTCTAGTGTCAGTTCGCCAATCCAACAGATCTACCAATCGAAATGATCAATTACAGCTGCTGCGCTTTGTGCTTCTGCAACAGCACTAGGATTCTTCGACCTGCAGCAACTACTCGATCCATCACACTATCAGATGCTAACCTAGGCCGGAGTCCATCCACGCCGTGCTGTGTCAATTCTCCTAGCTGATCACTCCGTCTCACTCGTGCGGGCCCCTCTGCGCGCCGTCGACTGCGCCTACGACTTCGGTTCCGTCCATGTATGCTGGATGGGGACGTGGACGGCACGCACCGCCGCTGATCATTGGCACTAGCACTATTTGCAGGATGCACAATGTCGTGATGGGGTCCTTCTCGCAAATGTGCATTGCCAACTGTGGCAGCACCAGAGTTAGCTAGCACAGAGTATGGCAAGCACCAGGACGAGGCCGAGGACGGATTCGGGGATCTAGTGGAGGCAGGGACAAGTTCCAGCGCCGCTTTACCACTTGCCTCACTGCCTTCAAAGGCAGAAACATCCTTGGTACTAGAACAGAGATGATCAACATCTAACCAACCAAGATTGGAACTTGATCGAGCGGACGCAGAAGCCTGGATAGCTGCTCGAAGTTCAAGTTCGGCGTTCAGAAATGCGTGCGACATTCTGTGGTTCCCTTCGATCCCTGTATTCGATGCATTCGATCCATCGTTGGATTCGTAGTGCCTCGAGAGCGGTACCGGTACTAGGTAGTGGGCCCGTAAGAAGTCGTTTGCAGCTTGCTCCTCCGCGAGCTAACCTCGCAGCGCGGCAACTTCAGCATGACCCGAGTTGTGCCCAAGGCTACCTGGATGGCGATATCTACCTCCGTGAATCACTTGAGCCGGCTCATTAGGTGCTTGTCGATCCATATCCTAGTTCTACTTGTCACCACTGAACGCCATAAGGGGTTGGCTACTTCTCCCTACGATCTCTTGAACAACCGAAACAGCACGCACCACCTCCTAATACTGCGCCTGCAGACGCATATACAAATCACTAGCAACATGAGTCCCGAAACTAGGCTCATGCTAGCTAGAGAACGCTAGCTCCTCGACCCGAAGTGATAGCACCGATAGGACTACCAATATATCCCTGCCAATACTTCTACGCGAATTCACGGCTAACTCAACTGGTGCCAACAAGTTGCCAAACTCTTCTCCATGCAGCACAAGCGTATCCTCCTCGTTCTACTAGACGGCATCTGCGTCGGATGCGGCATGCCAATCACCGTCAGAACGAATAGCTACATCCTATCCACTACGAGCAGATCTCATAGACAGTTTCGACCGCAACCGATCAATCTCTAGCTCGCAATTTTTCAACGACTCCCTAAATCTAATTTCTGCTTGTACCACACGATAATCCCCATAAAGACTCAGTCGGTCACGCTCAGATGAAATCATTTCTGACACAGCCACTCCAGACAGCTATAACGCCTCCTCCTGATGACGAAGCTCAGATCGCAACTCGGCCTCCCGACTCTGCAGCGTGCACTCCCGCCAACGACGCCACCCGCTCAGCATGCCCGACTTGGAGTGAGAAGACATCAGACGC
>Ga0136560_1001031_pt1 | contig 14276 bp, 6 predicted proteins | sample AntRauMeHopE1497_FD_104925 | JGI IMG/M metagenome (GOLD analysis project Ga0136560, IMG submission 104925) | Saline lake microbial communities from Rauer Islands, Antarctica - Metagenome Hop E1 #497 | ecosystem: Environmental > Aquatic > Non-marine Saline and Alkaline > Saline | place... | reverse complement strand
GGCAGCTCTGCGGGGAGCTCGCCGCGGTAGTCGATCGACTCCATCTGCTGCTGCGCGCCCTGCTGCTCGGCCTGCGCGCGCCTGAGCTGCCGGCGGCGCGACTGCATCGCCGCCCGGCGGGAGCGCGAGGGGAGCGGGGCGAGGGCCGACCGCCCGGCCAGGAGATGCCTCAGCTCTGCCACGCCGTCCCCGGTGGCGGCGGAGGCGAACGTGACGGCGGGGAGGGGCCCCTTGGGCCTGTGCCCGACGGTGCGGTCGATGGCGGCGGCGATGGCGGCCCGCTCGGCGGGGGACACGGTGTCGCTCTTGGTGAAGACGATCATCCACGGCATGCCGAGGGCCTCGAGGAGCTCTGCCGCCTCGACGTCGTCGGGTGACATGGACACGAGGGGGGGCTCGGGGGCGGCGGCGGCGGCCCGGCGGGAGGTCGGGGCGAAGCTGGCGATGCCGGGCGCCGCCTGCGGTGCTGCCAGCTCGGCCGTGAGGGCGGCGGCGACGGCGGTCCGGTCGGCGGCGCTGCCGGTCGCCTGCCCCGCCACAGCCGCGGCCACGCCCTGCGGCAGGGCCAGCCGCGCGTCGACGAGGAGCACGACGCGCCGCAGCACCGTCCGCGGGCGGCTCTCGAGGAAGGACCGGGCCTGGCTCAGCCATTCGTCCTGGAGGCCGCGCGCGTGCTTCGCAAACCCGTACCCCGGCATGTCCACGAACACCGCGCTCGGGTGGTCGGCCTTACCCATGCCGTAGAAAAAGATGCGCCGGGTCCGGCCGGGAGCCCTCGACGTCGGGGCCAGCCCAGGCTGCCTCAGAAGGGCGTTGACCAGCGAGCTCTTCCCCACGTTGGACCGGCCAAGGAACGCCACCTCGTGGCGGACCTGCGGCCCCGAGTCTTCGCCCTGGTTGCCGTCGTACGAGCCGAGCAGGCGGCATCCGTCCTTGAGGAGCAGGTCCACCGCCCTGGACGCCTCAAGGTCGGGCGGCGGGGCCGCGACGGCACCAAAGGCCGGGAACACGAACGGCACGCTGTCCCGCTGCCGCTTGCGCGAGGCCCGAGGCCCACGGCCCCCGGAGGCCAGGCCGCGGGCGAGGCAAGGGGCGCAGACCGCGGCTCGCGCCAGAACGCGAGGTACCTCCGCCCGCAGTGCGGCACTGAGCACCGCTTGCATGTCCCAGAGCACCCGGGGCCGTGGGAGTGTCGCCGCGTCGGGCGGTGGCAGCGAGTGTGCCGAGCCTCACTCTGCGCCGTCGCGTGAGGCGCGTTCTGTCCCGCGCACACGCGATGCTCTTAAACCAACAACGGCAGCGCCGCAATGAGTCATCCGGGCCATTCCTTTCGGCGGCCCGGGTCGGGTGGTGGGCGGGCCGGCCGCCCAGGCTGCCGAGAGGCGCCGGGGCAACGGCCCCGCCCGCGGCGGGCTCAGGCCGACGCGGCGCCGTGAACCCCCAGCTTGGAGAGCTCCGAGCGGAAGCGCACGAAGAGGTCCGCGAAGGCGAGCAGGTCCCCGCGGCCCCTCTGCAGCTCTACCAGCGTGAGGGAGGAGGAGACGGGGGCGAGGACGATGCGAAGTGAGACCGCGCCGTTCTTGGTGACGACCTCACCGCTGACGGTGCGGTCGGCCTCGGTGGACGACGCGCCGAGACGGGCCATGGCCTTGCTGGCTGCAGCGGCGATGCGGGGGAGCGGCGTCTCGGAAAGGAACTGCGGCTGCGCGGTCATGAGGCCGGCGTCCACGGTGCGGAGCAGGCGGTTGAGAGCGAGGCCGCCGAACATGTTCACCACGTCGAAGGCGGTCGCCTCGCTGCCGCCGTCCTCCTCCTCCCCGCTCTCCCCGACGCCCTCGGACACCGCCGACTCCATCTGGGCCGAGGTCACGCTCCCGAGGGCGCTGCCGGTCGACGCGGCGGCGCCCAGGGCGGCGGCGGCGGGGGCCGACGACGAGGCGGCGGCGGCGGCGGCAGCGGGGGCCGCGGCCGCGGCGGCGGCGGGGGCCGGGGCCTCGACGGTCATGAGGGGCATTGGCTTGTACCCGTCGGAGCCGACGAACCAGGGGTGCTCCATGATCTGCGAGACCGACAGGCGCTTCTTCGGCTCGACGACCAACACTCTGTTGATGAGGTCCCTGGCGCCCGAGGGCATCCAGGGCGGGTACTCGAACTCGCCCCGCTGGATCACCGCGAAGAGCTGGGACAGCGTCTTCTCGTCGAAGGGCAGGAAGCCGGCCATCATGACGTACAGGATGACGCCGCATGACCAGACGTCGGCTCCGGAGCCGTCGTAGCCGGTCTCCGCGAGCACCTCGGGAGCCACGTAGTTGGGGGTCCCGCACGTGGTGTGCAGCAGCGTCTTGCGCACGCTGGCGTCGTCGCTGCCGTAGACGGCGGACAGGCCAAAGTCGGAGATCTTGAGCACCCCGCGGGCGTCGAGGAGGAGGTTCTCGGGCTTGAGGTCGCGGTGGGCCACGCCCATGGAGTGGCAGTAGCGGATCCCCTCGATGAGCTGGCGGAAGTAGAAGCGGGACTCGGCCTCGCTCAGCCTCTGGCTGTCCAGGATCTTCTGGAACAGCTCACCGCCCGTGACCAGCTCGAGCACGATGAAGATCTTGGACCGCGACGCGAGCACCTCGTACAGCTTTACCACGTTGGGGTGGCGCACCATCTTCATGATGGAGATCTCCTTCTTCATCTGCGCGCCCATGTTCGTCCTCTGGATCTTCTCCTTGTCGATGATCTTGATGGCGACCTTCTGTCCGCTCGCGGTGTCCCTCGCCCATTTCACCCTGCGCTACGAGCGGACCGTGACGCACACACCACCTCGAAGCCGTGCGCCCTTGCAACGAGAGTGTGCGCCGCGCGGCGACTGCGCGGGTGCGTCTGGGGGCTCACTTGGCAAAGGTGCCCTCCCCAAGCGTCTTTCCCACCTCGTACCTGCGAATCAGGGTCGGAAACGGAGAGAGGCAGCGATCGCGCGAACGCCCAGCCAGCATGTGCCGCGCTTGCGATACTCGCCTGGCGTTGGGCGGCATATCCGAGGCCGCCGGCTCAAGGCTGGCGGGACGGGGAAAAGCTCGGACAACGGCCTCACTTGCCCACCTGCGAAAACCGGCGCGACTTGGAGACGGACGGGGCGTGGGCGGGCGTTCAGCGGAGGGCACCGCCGCCACTTGGCGCGGCTGCCGCTCAGGGCGGGACAGGGACAGACGGCGGGCGCGTGGCAGGCGCGGGCGGGGCAAGGCGTTGCGCGTGTTCGGTGAGCGACCGGAGCCGCTCGCCGGCAGCTCAGCCGGGGCAATCTCACGCGCTTGGGCATGAGAGTCGGAACGGGGGCGCGTGTGATCCCGCTTGGTCGGCGACCCGGTTCGTCAGCCGCTGCGGACGGCCTGCAAAGGACGGTGTCTGCCGGCGGTGTCGGCGATCAGCGGCTGGCTCTGCCGGGCGGGTCGTCCGCGGCGCCCGCGTTTTGGCCGTGCAACAGCGCCGCATCCTCGCCCAATCGAAGCACAATCATCCCAGCCGACGCGGCGCGGCAGGAACAGCGATGATCATCTCGGAGCCAGCGAGAAACGGGTCCCTGCCTTGTCGCGCGCGATCACCGCCGCCGCGGCCTCAAGGCTCGTGAGCGCGTCAGCCCACCGCCTCGCCGGGACGCGTAAGAACGCGTCAGACACAGCCGCCGCGGCGGCGGCCCGCACCTGCCACGCCGACCGCGGCCTCCCCACCTCGAGCTGCGAGAGCGACACGTCCCGGAGCAGAGCCGACGACGCCACGACGTACACGGACCGGGCCGTGCCGTGCCACCGGCTCACGTCGTCGTCGCCGAGCAGCACCCCGTCCACGGCGGCCGACGCCTCCTCCAGGCAGCCAAGCCATGCGTCCCGCACCGGACCCCCCAGGCGGCGGGCCGCCGCAGGGGGGCCGTCGGCCACCTGGCCCCCGCCGCTCGCGCCGAGCAGCGCCTCCGCCGCCAGGGCGGTCCCCGCGCGGAGGAGGAGGCCGGCCGCTTCGAGCCGCGACACTGCCGTGGCGGCGAGCCGCATCGGCCACCGCGCGTCGCCGGAGCCCTCCCCGCACGCCGCGCGGAACCACGGCAGGGAGGCGAGCCGCCCGACATAGAGGAACGCGTCGGCCGGCGAGGCCGGGGCCGGCACCGGGGCCGGGGCTTCGGGCGCCGGGTCGCCGACGACCCCCGACGACGACACCGTCTGGCCCGCCGCCAGCGCCGCCTCCAGCGCTCCAGCGTCCCTGTCCTCGTCCCCCTCGTCGTCACTCGCGGCGCTTGCCATCCCGGGCCCCGCGTCCACCTCCGCGGCGCCCCAGGGGGGAGCGACGACAGCCACGGCCGAGCGACGCCCGACGCTCAGCGGCGCCTCGTCCGCATCCGGCCGCGTCGCCACCGAGAGCCAGCGCACCACGGCCGCCGTCGCTCTGTCGCAAGCCACCGTGTACGCCCTGTCCGCCGCGTCGCCGCGGTCGCCCCGAATGCTCGTCGCCTCGGCTTCCACGTCCGGAACCGGGGACTGCGCGCCGCCAGGCACTGCTGCCGCCCCGCCTGCCTGCCCGTCAGCCCCGCCGCCGCCCCGCCATCGAGCCCAGAAGGCCTCGGCTGCCGCGGTCATCGGCGCCTCAGGCACCGCGTCGGCCACCGGCTGCGCGTACCACGAGGAGTGAAGGTCGATGACGTCATCCCAGTGCCTCTGCAGCGCGGCATCGCCCGCCCTGTCATGCCCAGGAAACGCCGGGTAGCCTGGCAGCGGCCGCAGCACCACGGGCACCCGGGCCGCAGCGACGCCAGCCGCGGCCCGCGACCCCGCCGGTGCCTGACCGCGCACCCCGGCGGCCAGCTCCTGCGGGCCCGGTGCCCGCTCCTTGGCCGCGAGTGCCATGACGCTCCGAGCGACACCCTTGGCTCGGAACGGCACGCCGTCGGACCCGCTGGCCGCCCGCTCGGCCCAGGCACGGACCAGCCCGGAGCGCGCCGCCCACCCGGTGCCCCCAGCCTCGTCAGTCCCGTCCGTCGGGGCCGCCGCGACGCGCCAGCGCGCCTCCCCGTCCGACGGCCAGCCTCGGAGCGCGGCATCCACCGTCGCCGCCCTGGGCGCCCAGTGCCCGAGCGACCCGCCCCATGCGTGCACACGGTCTGCAGTCACGCTCCGGTGCGCGTTTCCGTCTCGCGAGAACTCGCGGAGCCGGCCCACGGCCCTCGCAACCATGCCGAGCTCGAGCCCCGCGACGACGAGCCGAGGGTCACCGCTCAGCAGGCGCCTCCACACCACGACCTCGACGGGAACACCTGATCCGTCGTCCAGCGACAGCGAGACCCGCTCTTCCCTGCGGTCGATGGCAGAAATGTGCCCGCACACCTCCACTGCCTGGACGGCCCGGCCGTAGAGCAAGAACACGCCGGCCACGTCGCCCTGACCCGGCATAGCCGCAATGTGAGCGCCGATCACGCGGACCGGCGTGCTGAACAGGGGGTCCAGGCCGAAATGGGTTGGCAGCAGCTGCTGCGGAGCGTCGAACGGCGGCAGCTCGGCCATGCCCCCGCCTTCCCCCCCCGCGGGCAGCGGCCCAGGCGCCGACGGGCGCCGGCTGTGCGCGCGCGAGCTCAACTCGGGCCGGCCCTTGCGTCGCTCTGCGGGCAAAGCTGCCAGTTGCTGCTGCGGCCGCCCCCACTCTCTGTCTCGCACTCTCGCGCCAGCCCTGCCTGCCCTCGATCCTCGGCAGCGCACAGGCATCCCGAGGAACGAGCGCGCAACGCATCCCCGGCCGACCTTCGGAGGCATGGCCCAGCCTGACGGCGGACTGCCGCCGCCCGTGGCCGACGAAAAGCCGCGGACAGTCCTGGCCGGGCCCGTTCTGTGCTGCGGGCCGCTCCGCAGGGAGCTGCCAGCGTACTCATGGGTCCTTCCCGTCGTTCTCATGGAGTACCTGGCCTTTTCGCTGGTGACGACCACGGTTCCCGCGATGGAGAGCCTCCAGTTCAAGGGGAACGAGTACCTCATCGTCGGGGCAGCGTCGGGCATCAACGGTCTGCTTTCGGTGTTTGGAACGCCGACGATCGGCCGGCTGTCGGACGCGATCGGCAGGAAATGGCTGATGCTGTTCACGCTGCTCGTGACCTCGCTGCCCACGTGCATGCTCATCGCTACCACGGACATGTACGTGTATGAGTCGCTGCGCGCGGTGACGGGCATCGCCGCTGCGACCTTTTCGCTGGCCTTTGCAGTGGTGGCCGATGTCACGCCGCCCGCGCAGCGCGGCGCGGGGATCGGGCGCGTGGTGGCGACGCTCGGCGCGGCCATCAGCGTGGGCCCGCTCATCGCCACCGGCCTGCTGGAGGCGTTCGGCCCCCTGGGCCCCAACGTGTCTATCCTCGCGCTGACGGCCGCCAACGCCTGCTACGTCATCTTCGTCCTCCCGGAGACGCTCCCCCCGCGATCGGAGCCCGCGCAGGTGTGCAAGCACCTGCGCTCCCCACTGGAGACGCTGCTCCCGCTGTTCCAGCACCCCGCGCTGCGGCTGGTCGGCGCCGTGGTGTTCTTCGTCAACGTGGCCGAGCAGGGCCTCATCAGCCTGCTGATCAGCTACCTGCAGCGCCACCTGGGCTTCGGGCCGCTGGAGATCTCCGTCTTCGCCCTCGTCCTCGGCACCCTCATGGCCGTTTCCCAGTCCGTCCTCCTCCCCGTCCTCCTCCGCCGCTTCAGCGCGCGCGCCGTAATCATCGGCGCCTGCCTCGCCAACGTGGCGCATACCACCCTGTACGGCTTCGCCACGCAGCCCTGGCAGGTCTTCTGCATCCTCGTCCTCGCCGCCGGGGCCTTCCTCGGCTTCCCGGCCGTCGCCGACGTCGTCTCCCGCATGACGCCCCGCGAGAGGCAGGGGCAGTACCAGGGCGCCGTCACGGGCGTGCGGGCGCTGACCATCGGCATCGGGCCGTCCCTGTTCGGGGCAGTCCTCACTGCGACGTGCCCGGCGGCGGCCGCGGCGGTGCGCGGCTTCGACCCCAGGTGCGCCGTCACGTTCCTCGTCGCGGCGGCGCTGGTGCTCGTCGCGGCCGTGCTGGCGCTGTGGCTGCCCCGCGAGGAGGACCTGGGCCTGATCAAGGAGGAGATCCGAGCGCTGTCGCGGTCGGCGGAGCACAGGGCAGGATCCGATGCCACGGACGACTCCGAGACCCTGGCGGCATCGTCCGTCACGGGAGGGGAGGCGGGGGCCTGGCACAAGGCCGCGGGCACGGCCCTCCTCGTCGACAGTGCGGCACTCAGCGACCTATGAGCCGCGCAGCCCCAGTGCATTGGAGACTGCGTGATTTCGTATCATTCATCTTCTCGAAGGCTAACTCAGAGCTCGCTCCGCACGCTGCCACCCGAGCGACCAGCCACCGTCGGCCCCACCCAAGGCAAGCCTTCGCCCTAAGCGGACTCTTGGTATCGCATCTCGAGCATTGTGTTGTCGGTGCGCTCGGGATGCGCGCATGGTTCGCCGTGGCTGTGGCTGTCGTCATTCTGGCCGGCACAATCGCCGCTGACGACGCGCCACGGGATGCCACGGCCCGGGAAGAGGGCAACGACACAGAAACATGGACGGTCTCGGCGGACACATCGGCACTGGGCGCGCACAGTGCCGGGAAGGCTTCGGCCGACCTTCCAACTTCCTACGACGCCGACTTTGACGGCGATGACCTGACCTCCGCCGCGGCCGGGCCCGCCCAGGGGGACGAAGAAGGGGCGGCGGAGCCCGAGGAGGCCGAGCCCACGTCAACCCTGCTGCAGCTCGGCACCGTCGTCGGATGGGTCGTGTTCATGGGAAGCATGTGGCTCGGCTACCTGTACATGAACCAGAACAACGTGCTGTACCACCCGGAGCAGCCGGCAGGCTACCGCCGGCCCAAGGACCTGCCCCCGATGATGCGCATGGGGTCGCCGGCGAACCGCGAGCCGCCCATGCCGTACACAAACCTCTTCGTGGAGACCCCGGACAAGGAGCGCATCCACGTGTGGCTCATCCACGCCCAGAGCGAGGAGCTGCGCGATAAAGTGCCCACCATCGTCTTCCTCCACGGCAACGCCGGCAGTGAGTCGGCGCCGCGAGCACGGCCTCCGGCATCCCGCTGTACCCGTCCCCCTCAGCAGCTGCCCCCGTAGTCGCGCGCCTGGATGTGCAGCAGCCCCGCACTCCGGCACCCTGGGTCGCCCTGCCTTCCCCACAAGCTCCGCGCCTTGCCCCCCCCCCTTCATTGCACCGCCCGCAGACATGGGCCTGCGTCTCCCGAACACCGAAGCCATCTACGCGGCGTGCCGCGGCACCGTGAACATTGCCATGGTGGACTACCGTGGCTACGGCGAGTCGAGCGGGAAGCCCGACGAGGAGGGCCTGGGGCGGGACATCGACGCGGTGCTCTGCCACCTGAGGACGTCGGGAGACGTCGACCCGGAGAACATCTACGTGTTCGGGCGGTCGCTGGGCGGCGCGGTGGCCGTGCGCGGCGCGGTGGGGTCGGAGCGGGGGACGGTGCGCGGCCTGGTTTTGGAGAACACCTTCACGTGCGTGGCGGACATGGTGGACCGCCTGATGCCCTCCCTCCGGCTGGTGAAGGGCCTCGTGCTGCGCATCTACTGGCCCACGGAGGAGCGGCTGCGGACGCTGGGGGACGTCCCCACGCTGTTCATCTCGGGCAGCAAGGACGCGCTCATCCCCCCCGCCTTCATGGCGCGAAACTACAAGGCGCACCCGGGGCCGGAGACCCACAAGCACTTCGTGCGGGTGGTGTCCGGGGAGCACAACGACACGTGGCAGCGGGGCGGCTGGCGGTACTACGCCGAGATGTTCAAGTTCATCCGCAGGACCGCCACGCCCGGGGCCGCGGAGGCGATGCACGTGCCCACCAGGCAGTGGTGGGAGGGGTGGGGGCGCAGGGGCGACCTCGTCCTGTGGCGGCGGGCCAGGGAGCAGCGAACCCCCAGGGCGGCGACGAGCCCGGCGGCGGAGGCCAAGGCGCCATCAGCCGAGGCCCTGGCTGCCGCAGCGGTCGCGGCCGCGAGGGCCGCTACCTCCTTGCCTCGCCCACCAGGCACCAGAGCGGCCGCGGCGGGAGGAGTGACGGTGGCGGGAGCGGCAGCCGGCCAAGTGGAGGACGTCGACTGAGCGCTGCCTCCCCCGACCGCCCCGCCTTGACCAGCCCGCGCAAACGAGTGAATAAGCAGCGCTTGCCCAAACCAATCGTGCACGCGCCGCCCCGCGGCCGCTCGCGCGCGCGAGTCGCAGAGCACCGGCGATTGACCAAAACTGGCAAGCAGCGCGGCCGCCGGCTGGTCGGCCACACGCGGCCATGGCGGCCGAGGCCTCGTTGCAGAGGCCGTCCGTTGTCGTGCCGGCATTCCTTCAGAAGGAGCCGACCCGCCATGGGCCGCTCTGGGCCATGCCGAGGTTGCACAGCCGCCGGGCGCGCGATCGCCTTGCGCTGGACATCGTCGACACGGTCATTGCCGGCAGCAACCCCCCGGCGTGGCTGTTCACGAGCAAGAGCGGCCACGTTGTGAGGAAGTCGGAGGAGAAGACCACGGCGCCGCGCATCCAGGCGATGCTCCGGTCGTTTTCAACCGAAGCCCACCCGTTGGCGGCTCCGGTGCCACCCGTGGCTGTGCCGCCCGCATCGGCCGCTTCCGGGGATGACATCCCCGCGCACGAGGACTCCGACGCCAAGCGGGCCGAGGCGCCGGCGGAGCCGGCGGGCGGCCAGGGCTACGGCTTTGTCGAGTACAGCTCGGACGGGGAGCCGCGCCTCGTCAGCGCTGCCGAGGCCGCGACCCGCATGTCCGGAGGGATCCCGCTCTGCGACATGTTCCAGCCGTATATCGAGCCGCGCTACATTCGCCACGCCCATGCCAACTTTCGCCACAGGTGGAGGTGAGCCGCGTGCTGACGCCTGCCCCGCCCGCCCCCGCCACCGGCCGCGCTCCCGCGCCGAACCTGAGACGGCCCTGCTGTGGCCGCACATGCGAGCGGTGCCGACGCCCCTCTGCCCTCGCAGCCTGTACATCGGAACGCTCGGCGGCAAGCCCGTGTCGCACTACTTCCAGCTCCACGCGGCCGCCGCCGGCCCGGAGGGCGGGTCCAGGGAGCTCACGGCCACGATGAGCCGCCACCGCGTGATTAACGAGCGCATGGAGGTGATGTCGCGGCTGGCACGCTCCTACATCATGGCCCACGCCGGCGTCCGGGTCACGGAGATGGTGGTCGACTACCACCTAGACGCGACGGAGCGGCTGCGGCTGGCGGTGGTGTCGTCCGTCGCCGTGGTGCCGAACGAGGCCCCGTCGGCGGAGCAGCTGGCCCGGAACAAGGCCCGATCCCCCGCCGCCGGCCTCGGCTCGACCCCGTCCCTGCCGTCGGCCGAGTGGGAACAGCTCGCGCTGCACCTGGGAGCCGACCAGGCGCACGCCGTCTCCCTGGCCCGCGAGATCCTGGGCGACGGGGAGGCGTCGAAGCTCGCGCACCGCCTGGTCGAGACGGGGGCGGGCGCCGACTCGGCCGGGGCCGAGGGGGGCATCACGGCTCTGCTCAAGGAGCGGGCCGCGAGGGGCAGGCCGTCGGCGACCGCCGGCCATGGGGCGTCGTCCTCCTCGCTCCCTCGCGCGGGCGCCGGCCGCAGGGGGTCGGGCCGCCGCCGACGCAAGCGCGGCTCCCGCGCGGACGGCTCCTCCTCCTCCTCCTCCTCCGGCTACGACTCCCGCGGCTCCGCCCCCGAGCGCGCCCCCGTCGGCGGCGGCACCGCCCTCTCCCTCGCAGACCTGGCAGAGCTTCGATCCTTCAAGCGGCCGCCCCCCGGGGTGGAGCTGGCCGTGTCCGCGTCGCTCCTCCTCCTCGTCGGGCGCACCGCGCAGTGGGAGCGGGCGCGTCGCATCCTCCCCGCCTCGGGCACGGGCGGCGGCCTCCTCGGCTCCATGGCCCGCTTCGACCCGGACCGCTGCCCAGCCGACCGCATCGACGCCCTCCTCCCCCTCGTCCGCGGCGTCGCCTTCCGCTTCGAGGCTATGGCCCCGGTCTCCATGGCCGCGGCGCGCCTCGCCGCGTGGGTCACCACCACGGTGACGGCGATCGACGAGGCGAGGAGGACGGGCGTCCGGCCGTCGGAGCTCCTCGCCGCGCCGCGCACCACGGACGCGATGGCCGCTTCGGTGGCGTCCAGCCGCTGGGCCGACGAGACGTCGGGGCACGACGGCCCGGGGTGGGACACGGGCGGCGCCCCCAGGCGGCAGGCCGGCCCGCGGGACCTCGCGCCCCCCATGCCCGGCCACTCCCCGTCCCTCGCCTCGGTGTTCGACGACGACGACGTCGAAGAGGAGGAGGAGGAGGAGGGGACGGGGGCCCCGGCGGTCGTGCCGGCAGAGCTCCTGAAGCCTGTGCCGAGGCGCGCCGCGCACGGGTCCGCGCAGCCCAAGCCCTCTGGCGGGGCGCCACCCCCCTCCGCGTCGAGGGGGGCGGGCCAGGAGCGCGCTCGCCGCCTCTCCTCGGCAGAGTCCGCCCGCCGCCTCGCGAGGGACGAGGCCCGGCCCGGCCCGGCCGTCGACGGCGCGGCTCGCCGTGACGCCTCGGCACCCCTCCTCGCCCAGCCGGTCTCGGTCCCCGCGCGCCTCCCCGGCATCGCCACGCTCCGCCGCGGCGCCCGCGTCCCCTCCCTCGCCCCGTCGGACCCGCGGCCGGCCGACACGGGCGACTGGGCGTCCGAGCCCGGCCCGGGCGGCGGCCTGGTGGTGGAGACGGACCGGCACGAGTACGCCTGCCGCCGCCCGGGCCTCGCCGGGGCCACCCTCTCCTGGGTACTCGTCGGCGAGGCCGACACCTCCCGCCGCGCCCACGACTTCGTCGTCCTCCCCGACCTCTTCACCACCGGCGACGCCCTCCTGCCCCTCGTGCGGCCCGTCGCCATGCGCACCCGGTCACGATTCCTCGTCGTCAACCTCCCCGGCCAGGCCCACACCCGCTACCCGGGCGACGAGCCGCCCTCGGCACCGCGCCCCTCCTCCGCCGGCCCCGCCCCTGCGCCCCCGGCCCTCACCCCGTCCTTCCACGCCGAGTGCCTCGACGAGCTCCTGGAGCACCTGGACGCCGCCGGAGCCGTCGAGGTCACCGCGCGCAGGGCAGGGCGCACCGCCCAGGCCGCTGAGAAGGCCAAGTCCTCGGGCGTCAGGCCCGGCGGCGTCTACGTCTCAGGGGCCGTCCCGGGCGCGAGGCCGCGCCGGTGGCACCTCGCCGGCTTCGGGTCGGGCGGCGCCACCGCCCTCGCCTTTGCCGTCGCGCACGCCGGGGGCCCCTACGCCGGCTCCCTCGCGTCGGTCCTCACCCTCAACGGCTTCGCCCGCGCCGACAGCCAGCTCGCCGCCGTCATGCACGCCTCGGAGAACGTCTTCGCCTGCTTCCCCCCCGACCGTCAGGACCTGGCGGACAGCTACTTCGGCCGTTTCCTCTTCTCCGACGCATACCTCAGGCAGGTCACGCCGGAGGGCGCCCAGGCCCGGCTCGCGGCGACGCACAACCCCATCTCCCCCGAGGGCCGCGCCGCCCTCTGCCGCGGCGTGCTCGCGGCGGAGGATCTGCGCCGCCGCCTCGCCGCCGCCCCCGTCCCCATCGTGGCCGTGCAGTCCACCGACGGCGTCCTTGTCGCCACCACGGCGGCGGAGGAGGTCACGGCGGGACGCGACGTCAGGCACGTCACCGCGCCGGACGTGTCGGCGCCGGCGGGCGGCGCCTCCCGCGGCGTCGCCCTCCCCCGCGCCACGCCGCAGCTCCTGCCCCCCGGCGTCATGCCCGCCCTCGCCCACACCCTGGCCTCCCCGGGCGGCCGCGCCCTCGTCGTCTGGGTCTCGGCCGGCCACGAGGTCCGCCTCGAGGCCCCCCTCGGCCTCCTCCAGCTCCTCACCGTTCTGGCCGACCCCGAGGCCGCCGCGGAGGAGGCCGAGGCGAGGCAGGACGAGGTGGCGATCGCCGCGGCGACTGGCGGGCAGGCCGGGGCCGCGGCCGCCGCCGCCGCGTCGGTGGCCCCCCTCGGCCGCTCCGCCTTTGACATCGACTGGGAGGAGGAGCGGGCCGGGGCCAGCGGCGTCGTCCACCCCCTCAAGATGCTCAACCCGTCCCAGCGGCGGGACAAGAAGGAGCAGCGCAAGATGAGAATGGCCCTCTCCGGCGCCACGGGCGACGCGGCCGCGGGGGGAGCGCACGGGGCGGACGAGCGCAGCGAGGCGGCGGCGGCCGCGGCGGCGGCGACGGCCGGGTCCGCCCCGCCGCGCGCGCGGGCGCACGCCCCCCGCTCCTCGCCGTCCTCCTCCCCCGCCGCCGCCAGGGCCTCGGCCACGGGTCGCGTCATGGGCGCGACGGTGCAGCGCGGGGCGCACCACGACCTGGCGGTGACGACTGGCATCTGGAACCAGGGGGCGGTGCTCGCCGAGGGCGCCGACCCCATGGCCGGCACCGCGCCGGCGGGGTCGGGGTCGTCGGCGGTGGACCGACTCCGCGCGGAGCAGGCGTCGCGCATGGAGCGGTGGCGGCGGGAGGAGGACGAGCGCTTCGACACGCTCAAGGCGGACCTGTGGCGGAAGGCGCGGGAGAGGGAGGAGCAGGCCGGGCGGGCCAGGGGGGAGGCGGTGCAGGCGGCAGAGGAGGCGGAGGAGCGCGCGGCGGGGGCCGAGCAGCGGGCACGCCGCGCCGCCGACGCCATCCCCGTGACCGACGAGGCCATCGAGCGCGGCCGCGCCGCCGTGGCTCGGCCCGCGTCGCCTGCGGGCACCGGCGGCCCCCGCATGACCGCCAAGGAGGACGTGCGGTCGCTGCTGGCCAAGTCGACGCTGCACTCTAGCCTGCGGCCGGAGCCCGCGACGGGCACGAGGCCCATCGGGACGCTGACAGAGCAGGGGTACGCGGCGGTGCAGGCCGAGATGGACGAGGCGAAGCGGGAGGAGGAGGAGGCGGCGGAGACCGCCAAGCGCCGCGCCGAGGAGGCCGCCTTTGTCGCGCGCCTCCCCCTGCTCAACGCCTCGGCGCTGGACATCCAGCGGAGCTGGCGGGGCTTCCTGGGGCGGAGGGAGACGAAGCAGAGGAGGACGCTGTCGCGGATGAAGACGGCGGAGAAACGGGCGGCAGAGCTCATCCAGGTGAGAGACGAAGACGGCGATGGCGCGGAGCGCCGGGCGGGAGCGGGAAGCGAAGGCGACACCGGCGCTCGTGACGCGGGCGACGTCGCCGACGCTCGTGACGCGGGCGGCGTCGCCGACGCTCGTGACGCGGGC
>Ga0136560_1001029_pt1 | contig 14293 bp, 21 predicted proteins | sample AntRauMeHopE1497_FD_104925 | JGI IMG/M metagenome (GOLD analysis project Ga0136560, IMG submission 104925) | Saline lake microbial communities from Rauer Islands, Antarctica - Metagenome Hop E1 #497 | ecosystem: Environmental > Aquatic > Non-marine Saline and Alkaline > Saline | place... | reverse complement strand
CCAGACATCGGGGGTGTCTCGGCTCCGAGTCCCGGCCCACCGGAGGGGTGGGCAGGGAACAGCCCGGCCGGGAGCTGCCATTCTGCGACCATGTATGCCGACTTAGCGCCGTGTCGACACACATATGGCAGCAGGGGGGAAGCGGAATGGAGGCCGGGCTCCATATCACTACCATGCAATGCACCTACGGACACCGGATCGTTCGCGCCGCCGGTTGTAGCAGCTGCTGCCGCTTCGCTTGGTGTTCGCCCGAACAGAAACTTCCTTGCTCCGATCGAAAACCCGTACCTTGAATGCCTCACGGTATCAAGCTCGCCAAATGACCTGTCAGGCATGCATGACTCGTTTGCCGGCTGTCCCGGCTGCAGCCTCCCGGCTCTCCAGGGGGAGGGGAGCTGCCTGAGTAGGCACCCAAGGACTGCGTTCTCCAGGACGCGGGGGTAGCAATTGGCTCGTACGATGACCACCGGGCGCGGGTCGCCCTCGAATGGATCCATAGATTCTAGTTGCTCATACACGACCGGTCTGCCAGATGGCGATTTCATGACTTCCACAGGGGCCTCGCCTGCTCCGGCCGCGGGCGTCTCGGTAACAGGCATGTCCGGGGTCGCGTCTGTAGATGGCAGTGGGTCAGACGACGCATCAGCCGACGACATCCCGAGCTGCTCAAATGCTAGCTGGCCGCATTTATCCATTGCTTCTTGAAGACTGTCAGCGACGCCATAAAAACACATGGCTCGATGGATACTGAGCCTAGCGATTGGGTCGTGAAGTGCCCAGGAGCAAACTCGCTGAGCTACCTGAAACCTGTGGAATTTCTCCTGGACTGGGGGGCATTCTAAGGCTGAGTATAAATTTCCCCAGACATCTGCTTCCGCATTGATGCAGAACAGCACGAGCACGTCCTGTACTCGGCCTCGAACGGAATCACTGAGCTCACGGAATCCCTCCCAAGAATGTGACACGCAGGGAAATTGAACGCCATTGGACTTCGGACTTTTTTTCTACTTTTTCCCGGAAGGAGGCTGGATATTCTAGAGTACTGCTACAGGGACAAATGATGGTTTTGACTCGACTCCTTCAGAAGCCTGCTGCAACAACCGTGAGCACTCCGTTTGCAAATAAACAACAAGTCGCTTTGCCATGCTCCCAGGGGCTTGCACCGCTATGCATGGAAATTCCATATATCGCGAGTCTGAGATGAGTCAAGAGTGCCGGCCTTGAGCACTGCCTGTTCTCCGTTTTGCCAGATCCAGGATGCAGCATCTACAGTGTGTGACGAGCATCGCATCCGGGGAGTCCATCTGGTCGGTCTTGGCCTGGTGAGTGTCGGCCGCATCATGATTGTATACTCATAAAATAATTATTTAGCTTTTCTGTCCATGTCACTGTCCCTGCCTCTGCCCGCACCCACCCCCGTCGCATCGGCCCCTCCATCCTAACTGGCCCTACCTCCGAGTCCGTCACTCCTACCGCCATTGGGTTGGGCCCGCCCGAGCTCGGCTAGTCTTTTCTTCAGCCTGGGTAGCTCACCCATCCTTTCCAACTCAAAGTACGCCTTTTTCATGTCCGCACCCCTGCCGTCCACCAGCGGGATTCCGACCGGCAAGTGCGCAGCATAGGCTACGTACAAGTCACCGTACTAACCGATCAGCCCTTGCTCCTCCTCAACAGTCCTAGAGCGGAAGAACAAAACAGCAGCAGCCGAATGTAGCAGCAGACACGCCGGGTTGCATAGCACCAGCTGTGTTCCTACGACGTACCAGAACCACCCAAAGTACGAGGGATGCCGGAGGACGGAGTAGACACCAGTGCACACGATCTGATGGCCGGGTGGCCGACGCATCTAAACAATATGGTGAAAGTGCTTGCCTGCCTACGCGATTGCGACGAAGCGCATGGCAAGGCCTCCTATAGCCAGCATGCAACCCAGGGAAAACGATGCGTTTGCTAGCGTAACTCCTCCGCCCCAACCAGCCATGACTTTGGCACGGGGAAACAAATACGCTTCTAGCACATACTCAATAACGCACATTAATTGTGCTACGCCGTAGGCCTTGCTGTGGTTGAGCAAGAATGAGGAAAAGTTCACCTGATCAGGTCGGTACCACGCAACCAGGATGAACTCGGAGGCGTGGAACCACGCGAGTAGAATCGCATGCAAGCACCAAGGCATGGCGACGGTTGCGTAAACATAATAAATCGAAGATAAATCATCGCCAGTCGCCCCCGACGCTGGGTATTGCTGAGAACTAAATAGAACGCAGGTTGATGCCAATAGCACTATCAGATGGGCGGTGGCGAAGGCTGATATCACAGCACCTCCGAAGGCGTACCCCTATGGTGAATTCCAGTTCGCCATTGCAATCGTTCTGGTAGTCACTGTGCCAACGACTTAGATACACAAATTGATTTGCTTGAGCCAGTTCGGCAATGTTCGCTCGAGGCTCGAGCCAAAGATAAAGTTTGCCACTGGCAGTGGTTCCGGTTATTTTCTCATGCAGTTTCCGTTGGTCGCAAGTTGAATTCGATTTCCACCAGACAATATTGGAAGACGACCAAGTGATGAGACAGTGCGACAATTTAACAACAATAAATCTCCTTACGATTGTTGGCGGCGTGTCATGTTTCGTAGTGTCGATGTTAGATGGATTCAGCTGTTTGGCCGGCAGTTCAGCGAAATGCGTACCCCGAGATTTAATCTCTCTTCCAGTTCTAAGAATAATGGCCTCAAGCGTTATTTATTTGCATTGCTGTTTCATGCTTTATGGAAGGAGTACCAGCCCCAGTCGCGGAGTGGCATGGTTCTTCGTTTCATCTGCTTGCTTAGATGTTGCTGTGAGTTCCGGGCACAAACGCAGATATTCTTTGTTTTATCAGGGCGTCAAAATCATTGGTACATGTTGCATTTCATTGTTGCGCAGCTGGGAACATCGACTCTATTCCTTGGGTTGGGGGTGTCCACTGGGCGAGACGTGTTCGGGTAGCCATTGCTACTTCAGCGGTGGATATTTGGGAGCGCTGCGGCATTCTCGATAACCAACGACACGTTGGTCTCCACCAAAATGCGCCATGGAAGATACTCATTGATTGGGTTGTTAGGTTTTCTCTTGGGCGTTATATTGATTTGCGTCGGTTATAGTGGCGATATGCCAGTCTGGACACAAATTCTCTTAATTGGGATGGGAACCACTGTATACTCGTCCCAGTTAGCCTTGATCGCCCTTGAAATTGTACGGGGACCAGTCGATCAATGGATTGATCCATTTCTTGCAACCATCGAGGAGTGCCTTTGCCAATCGGAGACGCCCAGCATGCACGAAAGTAGTAGGAGTAGTGCGAACGGGCCCCCGCTCGGGCAAGGGGAAGGTGTTCAAGGCGCACCACTGCACTAGCAGCTGGGGGTCGGAGGGAAAGCCGGCGGTGAAGCATCCTGCAGCAGAATTTGGTGCGTGTGTGGTGGCTCGGCACGAGTTGTGAATACTGGGACCCACGCCCTCGCCTTGGAGAACAATCACCGGCATTGTGGGGGTTACCATGAATCTGGCCATGGTAGTATTGATCCGCATGGCGACGACGGTTCTTTCGCCGCGGCATCGCGACGAAGATCTATCGACATTGTTGATCATCCTTCCACGCCTGACGGTAGCGTATCAGAAGAAGGGCATATTCTGGAGGGTATGAGTGCACCCGCTAAACGACGAGCGAGCCAGAGGAGCTTCCTCCACGGCAAGCCAGGGGCTCTAGAGACGTCAGGCTCCACGGAGGACTAGTTCCGGTTAAGGTTGTGGGAGCTTCGATCCTCTGAGTGGCTTGTGCTTGTATACTTGGTGTGCACCTCTTTGATCTCTCTCACGACCTTCGGGACTCGGTTCTTCGGGTGGTCAATGACATCGGCAGGTATTATTTCTGCGCTGTCTGAGACGATGCTCGGCTTGATTCGATGTGCCATGGCTGTCGCTGTGCTGCATGAAGACATCACCGCCGTAGCTCGTAAAGCCACCAAAGCTCAGGAGTGGCAGCGCAAGGCCGCCGATGCCCGCCTCCATGCCATCCAGCAATTCACGAGGTACATTTTTCACGAGGCCAGGGTGCCTCTCCAAGCAGTGACACTAGCCGTGGACGAGCTGGAGGAGGGGCTGAAAGAGGGAATGGAGAAAACATCATTGCTGGCCCAAATAAGAGTAGCTTCAGATGGACCGAGCTCCCTTACACCTGCTGCATCAGCGACGACACCGATCGCGCGGCAGCTCACAAGCTCAAGCATTGATGTGACAGCTGTAACTGAGGCGATCGCATCAAAACCATCGCAGTTAGTGGCCTCGGATACGGCACGAATGCCTGTAGCATACCACGCGGGTCGATTTTAGATGTCTGGCATTCCCCCGCAGATGCTCTCCAGCGCCATGAGCGGGTCCATTCAGACCAGCTCACCACGGCGCTCGCAATCGCAATCCCAAGCCGATCGAGAGCTAGCTCTTAGCCTTCATGCCACTCTGGTCGATATCAAGGAAGTGCTCCGGTCCCAGAGGGAGGGGTGCAAGGGTCTACAACTCATATTTGACGATGTCCTCGAGGCCCAGCGTATTGAGCAAGGCAGGCTCCGACTACGGGATGACGAGGTAGATATCGCATAGGTACTGGGAGACATCCGAACGATCTTCCGGCGCCAGGCTGAAGCTAAAGACATTAAGTTGGCTGTGGAGATGGCACATGCTGCAGTTCCAAACACGGACATTGCAGACTAGCTGGAAAGGCCTAATACAACCTCTCACGCTATGGAAAGCGGGACTACTGCGATACCGATGCCCTCGGTGGTACGAGGTGACCCTGTGCGGATCAAGCAGGTGGTGTCGAACCTGGTGTCGAATGCCCTAAAATTCACACCCGAGGGAGGCACGGTGACGCTTGGGGTGAGGCTGGCCCCAGCTCCTGCCGAACCTAGTCCTCGTTCTCTGTAGCACACCGGCGCACATCAAGGCAGCTTGGGTGGCGAATCGACTAGGAGGCAAACGTCCACCAGGTCTACGACTACCGGTACAAATGCGTCAGCTGCTGGTAAGCTCATAGGCAAGATACCTAGGAGGTAGTCTACAGCTATAGGCACGGAAACAGAGTCGGGGAAAATATCCTCGCATGATAACAAGTATCGGATCGCAATCACGGTGCGTGATACCGGTGTGGGCATCGGTGCCGAGGACCTCGAAGGACTCTTCGTGCCCTACAAGCAGGCGAGGCACGGGGTGGAGTACACGGGGTCATCATCGGGACTGGGACTGTACATATCCCGTGGGATTGCTCGTCAGATGGGAGGCGATTTGCGAGGGATGAGCGGCGGTATAGGCTTGGGTAGCAAATTCGTGTTCGAGTTTGAAGCCAACCTACATGTCGCCTCACGGGCCAGTAGCAGTAGCAGTAGCAGTAAGTCAGTGGCTGTCCCTATCATTCAATAGATGGACTGTACCAATCAAACTATCGCCTCTCCCGTTTCTCTGACAGCTAAAGGTGTTGGACATGCAGCGATTCCTGGTAATTCCAGCACCAGCCATATCGTGCAAGTGCAGGATACCTCGGGGAAAGACGCAGGGATCAATGCAAAACGTCTCAAGTGTGATACTAGCACGATTCAGTAGCCAGTGATGGCCAGTTTCCCACTGGCAGTTGCATTGAATGCCGATTCACATCCCATTGCGCTCGCTTGGGGTGCTCCAGCGAGTGGATCCAGCATGGGCCTGTCTGCCGATGCCAGTCGATCTGACCGCTAGCTTGTACCAGGGATGTTTGGCACCGGATGGAGGCAGGATAGCAGTAGGGACGTGGTAGACCTAGCCACCGGATGGAGGCAGGATAGCAGTAGGGACGTGGTAGACCAAGCCAAGCCAAGCCTAGAGAGCCAAGTCACCCGAGGTATCAGCCATGGTCAGGTGCATCGCGACGATCTCCCTGTCTCCTCTGCCTATACCCAGGCAACTAGGAATCAACCGTTTAGATCTACCCCTACCCCTGCCAAAGCAACAGGACACTAGGCAGACAGTCACGGTTTGCATAGTCCCACCGCCAGCAGAGACCCTGACCTCCTACCTGACAGCTTTATATCTGACACCTTAAGCCCCGGCTCATCCGACCCTGAGACCATGACGGTGGTAGGTGGCGAAAGAGCGACAGCGACTGCAATGCGAATCTCCAGGCGGTAGGTGGCCAAGACGAAGAAACTTCGATCTGACACTCAGGGCACGGGATCGAAATCAATCGTGCAGGTCCCGGCGCTCGGCGACTCGAGCTGCTAGGAACAGATAGGTGACACGCCCTGTAGCATCGACTCGGATCTAGATCTAGGATCGGATCTGCGCGGTGTACGGCAGGGAGATATGCACCACCATGCGATGCACATGTCCGGTATGCCAGGTTTCCACGGAGTAGAGGGTGTATCCTTATCTTCATCTTCACTTGCACAGCCTCTTCAAGCCCCTGTGTCGCCATTGCAGGCTTGGTGCCTCGTGGTGGATGACGTGGCACCGAATCGGGTGCTGCTAGCCCGTGGCCTTAAACGGCTAGGGTACGCTACTCATCTGGCGTCTGATGGGAAGGAGGCGCTTGAGGCGTGTAGGCGGCGGGTAGCCGAAGTGAAGGGGGCTGGGGAGGAGGGAGTCAAGGAACAATTGTTCTCTCATTCACTTTGCCTGGGCCTGGTCACGATGGACAAATCAATGCCGGTAATGGACGGGATCGAGGCGACGAGAGCGATCCGGGCCGAATTCGGAGGGTCTTTTGTCATCGTGGGTCTTACAGGGGATGCACTAGGGGAAGACCTGGAGTCGTTCCGTGGGGCCGGACTAGATGGTGTGATGGGGAAGCCTGCGAGTGCAAAGGAGATACACATGGAGGCCGAGAGACTCATTGGGGTGTACGAGCAGAGAGTCGAGAGGGCGGAGTCGGATATGCAAGATTCGTGATGCGAGGTTTGATGTATGCACTTAGGAAGGGCGGGTTACCTATGGTGACCATGATGACTGCATGCAAGAGAAAGAACTGAAACAACTGTGTGCGTATCCGCTCGAATTTGTACTCCGAATAGCAAAGGCAGGCGAGCGTCGCGTCGTTCATACACTCGAACAATCGGGCAAGCAGTTCAATTATGCCAGCCAGAAGACGTAGCACGCGGTTGGCAAATAAAAATAATGTTGTAGATGCACCGGTTGGTCGTGCTGGATCAAGCAAGGACAGAAAGATCACGGATGAAAAGAGGCTAGCAACAGTTGACGGTTTAGGTCATCTGCCTGTATCTTCTGAGGGTTCGCCGTCAGCAATTGTAACGCCTCTAAATAGCAGGGCTCGCAGATCGAAATCAGATGCGCTATTGACTGGTCCACCTGGAAGCGGAGCATCTACCCCACGAAGGTACAAAAGCGCAGTTTTAGTAGCGAGTCGACAAGGCGGCGCACCGCCCACACCGCCTCCATCGTTTCTTGTGGAGGACGGACCGTTTGCTTGGTTGCTCTATCAGCCCCATACCCTGTCATGGCTGGCAGTGGTATTGGGCATTATTCTTTACTGTGGATTTATGCTGCCTGGTCCGGTCGAGTCCGAGCCACCAACTGCGGAATTTGCTACAGGGGGCAACACGAGTGCACCAAGCCCTGAAAATAGTGGGAAGGTTATGGAAGCGCAGGGTGTACTGAGTGGGAGTTCGCCAGGGGGACACCACGAGAAGCTCGGGCTCCTGGTTGTTGCCATTGTGTTCCTTTGCTACTGTGGCATCTAGCTGAGAGACTCCGTCCTTCTCCGCCCACACCCATCGTTCTGGCGCGTCGTGCATGGAGTCGGAATCATATATCTCCTGTCTCTCGTGTATTTGCTCATGCATTCGGCTGACAGCGCGAGGAGACGAGTCCTTCCCTTTTTCTATCCGGAACTGGGAGTCAAACCCGCGAATCTAGAAACAGCCTACGCCGATGACTGCCGCATTTACGCTGCTGAGTCAGATGACCCCTGGAAATCAATCCGTGAGACTTTCTTCGACATATTCACGATAGCGCATGGCCTTGGCTGGGTTGCCAAAGCCATCATGCTCCGCGACTGGCGACTCCTCGTCATCCTCTCGCTCATGTGGGAGATCCTCGAGTACTCTCTATAGGATAAGCTCCTGAATTTTCACGAGTGCTGGTGGGACCATTGGATTTTGGATCACACTCTATGCAACATGGGTGGTGCCGCAGTCGGCATGCTCATCGTGCACAGCCTGGACATTGATGCCTACCATTGGTCGTGGGGCGGACAGGACGTGGAGGGCGAGGGCGAGGGCGAGGGCCACGCACGGAGCGGAATGGCAAAATCTGCAGCTCTCACCTAGAAAAACCACCGTTTCGAGGAAGATGAAGATGAAGATGAAGATAGGCACGGGCATGGGGAGGTACCAGAGGGTGCGCCGTCGCCGGATCGCGAGCGCAGTGCTGCGAGAAGAACAAGGTCCATGGTCGGAACAGGCGCAAGAGTAGGTGCGACGAGCGGGCGTCTTGCAGGGAACAAGGGGAGCCTGAGTATCGCAGGCTTGGTCCGACAGCTGACCCCTCTGCAGTGGGTGCGTTACGAGTGGCGGATGTTCTCTTCTTGGAGGCGGTTTGTGGCCGTTCTGGGCGTCCTTCTCACGATCGAGGTGGTTGAGATCAACGCGTTTACTATGAAACACGTGCTCTGGGTGCCTCCGGAGTGCCCAATTAATCCAGGTCGGCTTGTTCTCTGGTTCTTCCTTGCCCAGCCAGCCCTCCATGAATGGTATCTCTACATCGTGGACGAGGAAGCGAACAGGGTGGGACAGAATCTCTGGCTTGCAACAGCGGTGGTGATCGCTGAGACTGCAGTGTCGGTCAAATTCGGGACCAACTTCAACGACGCGCCCGTTCCCCAGGTTGTGTGGGTGGCATGGGGGGTGGCTCTGTGTGCCCTGGTGCTATGGTTGGTGCTTCGATTTGGTCTCTAGTCGGGAGTTGTGTTTGACGGGTGGATGGGAGCTGAGATGTCAGGGTCAGGAGCAGGGTCAGGAGCAGGAGCAGGGGCAGGAGCAGGAGCTGGTAAGCCAGGTCGCCGAACGTGGCTCGTGGCAGCCCAGAACTCTCTCTTGCTGCTGGTGCTTGGGATGGCGCTCTGGTTGATCTGGGAGTAGGAAGACGGGTTGGGATAGACAGGGTGCGCAGAGACGTATGGGATCGAGGCATGCAAATCTAGGAAATGGTGAGGATGAAGATCGGATCATGGTTTGTTATTGTGGGCATGGTCAAGGGCAGATGCTCGCGATCAATACCTTTATTGCTGGTTGGAGGTGCATCTGGTAGGATCGACTGGCTCAACTAATTACACACAGTATTACAGGAGTGCACCATGACATGGTGACCACTCTGTATGTGTATAGATCTGCGAATATGCGCGATACCACAACGACGAAACTTCCAAAGTCATCCGGAGTCGGAATGAACTAGCCCAACCGAATTTCAGTAAAGTTATATTGTAACAAGGTGCACTTCGGATTATGTTGCCACAAGGCGTGAACAGTCTGCGCGTTTTACTTTGTTCGCTTCTGCTTGGAGAAGTAGTTACGCTCGCACAGGTCAATAGTTTTATGGATATGTTCTTGGTACCAAATGCTTCTCGATGGAATCAAACCAATGGAGTGATGCAAACGCCTTACTTTGATGCACGACCGTCCCACCTGCATTACAATCGGTCGCTTCCGGGGCATTCTGGTTTGGCTTAGGGCCTGGTAATTACTATGGATCAGTTTCCTTGCAAGGAGAACCCGAAAGAGTGCTGCGGGAAGGCAAACGAGCAGTATGGTTTCACCCGTAGCTTGAAGGCACAGGGCGAATTGGAAGAATGCGCTATTGTAGCTTCGGGCCACCTGAAAGGCGTGATTCCGGTGCATTTTGGCAAGGTGTCGACAGTTCTGCGGACCCCGTACACTCCGTGCTAGAACTGCACAAGCGGTGGAAGCAACCCGCCCTCGAACGTATTCTCTTGCGTGGCCACGTATACGAACGAGCCAGAATGGAATGAAATCGACATGTGCTGGCATCCTCTCACCAATCAGCTCGACGCCTCCATCTGGATCGAAGGCACGCAGTGGCGATACGACGTGGACCTTGGGTTCGACCCCAGCATTGGGTACCACGAGTATTCCTTTGTGTGGACGAATGAAACAGTGACATGGTATGTCGATGGCAAGGCCAAGCACACGATGCTCTCGGCAAGGCCTTCGCAGTCCGCGATCGCAGAGGCCCTTCGGTCGCAAGGGGTCGCAAGCCTGGACGAGGCGAGCACGACCGATGGACCTGCGCGCATCCCGTGGCTGCCGCAGACGATCCGAGTCATCCAGCGCCCCCTGCACGTGGCATACATAGGCCCAGCAGACATGGCCATTCAAAGCATCTCCTATGATGCACCATCTGAATTGTTGTCGTCGCCACCGCCGGGGAGGGGCACCTTGTGAATCACCGGGTCAGATGGATCCGTTCTAGAATCTTGGCTCCGGATTTGACCGCCGGCGGCGACAGATCCAGACCCGAATCACCTGGGCTTCAGCACGCTGCCAAGCGAGCAGAAATACTATGAGTCAACTGAAACTGGCCAGCGTACCTTCCATTATAATCGCGTGCTGTTTATGGGTTCATGCAAGGGCAAATCGCAATAAACGAACCACTGGCAGTAGATCTCCTCCGATCATACCTCCCAATGCTCCCGATCGATTGTTCCTGCAATAGGGCGAAGCTCCAGAGCCCTACTCGTATCTGCACGGGGGCTCATTCGTTTCTCAGCAGCAGACCGTCCAACCGTATGCAAACGATCCGACTGTAGGCTACAGGTGGGATGTATCGAGCTCAAGCCTGAATCGGTCCGAACTGCAACTATTCAATCTCTGGTGCCAAGGCGTCGACATTCGATCAGGAAGCAGCAACATCATCGGTGCAAATACATTATGTAGTCAACCAGGAATGATTGACGCGACATTCACCGGTCCCGCAGAGGTATGGCTTGACTTTGGGTACGAAAACGCAGCTTGGATCGAAATTGATGTTGACTCTGGCATGCTGCCGCCCGGAAGCGAAAAGGGTCTAATCACGCTAGGTCAATCTGAAAGTAATGAACCTGAAGTGGTCGGATTGGTTGCCAAGCAAGGCACCCCGGCAAGATACGGTTCAACGCTCCGTCTAGAGACGAACTCGATGCTGTACGAAGGAGTGCGCTGGGCCATGATCAACATTACCGGCTCGCCGCCCGACGGAGAAACGATCCGCATTACGGGTGTCCGGCTTGTGTCGCAAGCATTACCGGCAGAGATGGAGGCCAGGTTATCCAGCGGGGATTCGGTGCTGGACTCCATCTGGGCATCTGCCGTCTACACGGTGCGACTCAACCTGATGCCCACCGGATTCGGAGCCATATTGGTGGACCGCGGGGATCGGATCGCGTGGGTAGGAGATGACCACGTGGCCCAGGCCACTGCCTTGGTCTCTCTCCGAGCAGGCGACCCCGCGAGGGTGACTCGACGGACTAACGGCGCGGGCTTTCGATCTTCACAGGGGCATGCACCTGTACCTGCCTCAAGAGGCAGAGACAAAGGCAAAGGCAAGGACACAGACCGAGTTAGGGATCCGGTCGATGCGGTTGATCGCTTTGGATTCGTCCGCGCTAGCCTCCGGGCGACCGCAAACGACACCAATCACGGCATCCAGACGTACAGCGTCTACTGGACCCTCTCGCTCGCAGACTACTTCCGGTTTTCCGGGGACCTTGCTGCGGCGAGGGAGCTCGCCCCGGTGGCGTCGTAGAAGCTGCACGCGGCTCTTGCAGCCGCCCGGGAACAAGTCTCGAGCCTTCACTTCGTCGGGTGGGACGACCGGCTTGGCTCGGGTTTCGCAGGTCCGCAGGCACCTGAGGCCCAGAGCGTGTTCCGGTTTTTGCTGGTGCGGGCGACGCAGGAGCTCGGAGGGGTGCTCCGAGCTGGGGGGAGGGGCCAGGATGCGGCCCAGCTGTCGGCTCTGGGGAGGGATCTCATGAAGAACATGACGATGGCCGCCGACTGGGTGTCTGCTCTTGGGCTCCATTCCGCTGCTGAGTCCATTAATACCGGGCTGCTGGACGAAGCAACCGCAGAAGGTATTTTCCGCCAGTCGTCGATGAGCGATCTCCTGCAGGTGTGTTCCCTGTCGAATTTCAACCAGTACTGGATCCAGCAAGCCCTCGGAAGAGCAGCGACGGCCTCATATGCTCTGGCCGCTCTTCGCCGCTGCTGGGGAGTAGAGGGCCTTCTCAATGGGACAACTCTGTGGGAGATATCCCCTCCGGATTGGGCAGAGTCTATTCCCGTGGGAGGACCGTTACCCGGGGGCGAAAATGGCTATACAAGTGCGTGCCATCCGTGGGCCGCTGGAGCCGCTCCGTGGATCTCACAGGTGCTCCTAGGATTCGCCCCCGATGCTGCCGGATTCACTAACTCTACGTTCGCACCGGCTGCAGCGATGGTGCTAGGACAACCCTCAGTAAACGGTACGATTCAGACACCTGCTGGTGCTGTGAGTGTGCAGCAGTCGCTCACACAGGTACCTGTGCCATTTGAAGGCCATGAAATCCGTTCTTCCTCTTCCTCTCCACTGTCAGCACCATCGGCGGTGTCATCAACCAAATGGGTCGGAGAATTTATTCTTGGGCCACTTCCCATCGGCAGTCCTGATATGTGCATACAGCTGGGTGTCTTTTCTGAAGCATTCCCGCTGCCAGCACTCGCAACCGGGACATCCACGTTCGGTGCTGGCAGCCGTGATGCACTTTAGATCACCACGGCCGAGGATACTGGCAGGCTTTCTGGGACACTCGATTTGACCACTGTGCATGTCTCCCTCAGCGGTGGGACTGCAGTGCCCGTCAAAATCGGAATCGAGAGGTCTCCTCGCCTTCGTGGGGTACTGCTCGCCTCGGGCAATTGCTTCATGATCAGATCAGGCGATGTGCTCCGCATGACCGCAGACGTGACAACGGACCCAACACCAATGCCCGGGCCGCCGTCTCCCTCTGACTACAGCTACATTGCTGAATTCCTTGGTGCCGACAACTCTACGAAGGGGGATTGGATCGGCAAGTACGGAGACGGCGGGTACTCACTCTTCTCCTTCGATGCACCTGGCAAGGACGTCTCATCCTGGCCAGATTGGGCAGGTCCTCCTCGTCTTGCCTTCCAACAGGCGAATATCTCAGCAACCTGGTCATCGGGAACAGACGATCCGAGGGCACTCCTACCCCCGCCTGCGCCTGGGCTGTCCGGGCCTGAATCTAATGGTCGGCGCAGTGGTGGCACCGGCAATCGCTCCATCGGCTGCTTGTCAACCACCAAGGGAACAACGCCAACATTTGGGCTGGATGTACCCGCCAGTGATCCCCCGGGAGGCGCCAAGTACTACAAGTTCAGCGCTTACTTTGTGGATTTCGACCGCCGCAATCGGCAGCAGGAAATCGCACCACTGATCGTCAAGTAGGGGCCACAACTGCTGAATCAGGCGGCTCCAAGGGTGCGGCTGGGAGATTTCACAGGAGGCGTGTGGCTTTCGTGGCGGGTCCCTGCTGGGGTTGGCATCAGGGTCCGGGTCAGCATGACCAGGGGCGATAACCCCGTCCTCTCAGCCGTAGCTGTTGACGCTGACGACACGGCGACGGAACTCCGGGCGCACGAGTGACACTGCAGTGTAGTGCAATGAGCTGAACATCACACGATGCATTTAGTAAGCATCTTCGTCGTCTGATGCCCCCACTAGCGGTTCTGAGGCCGACCTACTCCCACAGGAATCGCCATCATATACCCCGTATCGAGCCTACCGAGTACTAACATGTCGCTCCCCACCAGCCGCTTGCCGCTTCGGGAGTCGCAAAGCACTGCCTCCTCCTCCTCCGTCCCCTCCACTTTCTTTATTCCTTGACGCCTCACCTTCGTTATCGGTCATTACCGGCATATGGCGCTGATCGACATCGGCATGCACTGCATTGATACTAGCAGCATGCTTGCTGCCCTACCTGGAGTTCGAACCTGGAACAACACGAGCCGAATCTTGGAAACTTTCGGTAACGCTGCGGGAATGCTAGCGTATTTGTTCTGTACCTTTATCTTCTTCTTCGTTGTCGTTGTTGTCATCTCTGTCACGATCATCTGCTTCTGTTGCGAAAAACCCGATGAGGCACGCTACTCCCCCGGTGCAGACCACCGCCACGATCGCACAGACCATGGCCCATCGCCTGTTCCCCCCGCCGTCGTGCT
>Ga0136560_1001027_pt1 | contig 14299 bp, 6 predicted proteins | sample AntRauMeHopE1497_FD_104925 | JGI IMG/M metagenome (GOLD analysis project Ga0136560, IMG submission 104925) | Saline lake microbial communities from Rauer Islands, Antarctica - Metagenome Hop E1 #497 | ecosystem: Environmental > Aquatic > Non-marine Saline and Alkaline > Saline | place... | reverse complement strand
GCCCCGCCGCCCGCCGCCCCGCCGGCCCCTCCTCCGCCCCCCCCCAGCCCCGGCCCCGCCACCACCCCCGCCCCCCAGCCCTGCCTGCTCGAAGCGCCCCGGCCCCGGCCCCCTCATCGACTCGGTCGCCGCATTCATCGCGACCCGCAGCTCCTCGTCCGTCATGGGCGCCGAAGCCCCCGCGTCCTCGTCCGGCGGCCCGAGCAGAGCCATCGCGGCAGCGGTCACGGGGTCCGACCCGTCGTAGCCCCGCGTCCCCGGCGCCGCGCGCCGCTGCCTCCCCGGCGCCGCCGCGAAGAACGTTGCCCGCGCCGCGTCCACGTCGATCCGCGACCGGATCAGGTCGGCCACGGGCGGGGGCCGCGTCATGTCGTGGAGGCGCACGGCCGACGCCGTCCCCTCCCACTCCGTCTCGCTCTGCAGCTCCGCGTTGCTCGCCTGCGCCGACAGCACGCCGGTGGCCGTCGCGCGGCCGCCGGCCATGAGCGCGCGGCGGTAGGCGCCCCGGGGCGGGGCCGCGCCAGCCCGCCCCGCGGTGCTGACCTGCAAACGCCGCTGCAGGAGCAGCCTGGCGTCATACCGGTCCGCGACGAGGCCCGTGGGGCCGCTCGCCGCCGACGGCACGGGCAGGTGGTTGTGCGCGCCCACGGACGTGACGCGCGCCACGTGCTTCAAGGCGTCGTCGTCCCCGAGAACCTTGTCCAGCCGGACGCGGAAGTCCCGCTCCTGCCGGCTCACCATGGCCGCATACATGCGACGGACCTCATAGTCCAGAACGTCGGCCTCCTCTGCTGCCGCGCGAGCGTCGGCATCGTCGGCCACGCTGGCGGCTGTCGCCCCAGCAACATCCGCCTTGGTGAGCTCGTCGTCCTCCCCAGGCGGCGGGCCCGGGCCCAGGCGCGAGCGGAAGTCGGCCTCATAATTGTAATCGTCGTCCGAGCCCTTGGATTCGCCCATTCCGTGGGCAGCCATGGCCTCCCGCCGGTCACGACCAGAGTCGTTGCGAGCGCCCGTGCCAGGGCGCGGATCAGAGGCGGAGCGACGCTGCCGCGCTCGCGCCTGTCGTGGTCCGGCTGAAAGAATGGGCCGGGAGGGTACCCCTGGTCGGTGGTGAGCCCTGTGCGTGGCACCACCGCGCTCGGATGTTGAGTCGAGCGTTTCCCTGTGCGCAGAGCCTCGCTCCATGGTCGCGCCGCGCGATCGGCGGGCTTTGGGGCTGTATTGGACTTTGCGTCCGGATTTATGCAGCCCATGAGGCCAAACGATATGTTGAGAGGCTCTTGGTGCCGGTGCTGTATGGCCCAGATGCGTCCTGATCGATATTGCCTTTTGCATGAATCATATAGCCATATTTTCCTCGGCACGATGATGATTGTAGATGTGGCGGAGTTTGGTCTAACGCGGGCGGCTTAAGTCCGCCTCCCGAGAGGGGTCCCTGGTTCGAATCCTGGCGTCTACACCTCTCTTTTTCGCGGGTCTTTCCCTTTTTGCGCTGCTTGCGGTGCCGAGACGATGCCGAGTGCAGGCTTGCTGGGTGCGCGCGGGCGCTGTGAGACCCGCGCGTCGCGTCTGGGGGCCGTCCTTGGCCTTTCGTTCTGGGCCGCGCAGCGTACCGGCCGCTTTGCTGTGCGTGGGCGCGTGTGGTTTTGTTCCCGCAGGGCGCGTCAGTCAAAAAGCTTCGTTGCGGGCGGGGCGCGCCCGGGAGGAGAGGTCTCCCGGGGGGAATACGCGGAAACCCAGCCGGCGCAGAAACCGCGAGGGGGGGTCAGGGCTGCGGGCGGGGCCACCACTGGGGGTTTTGTGGTAGGCTCCGCACGGCCCCGGCGCTCGCTTCGGGCCGCGGCGGCCCGCATCCCGGCGGCGGCCTCCCTGGGGCAAGAGCGGGAATCGGGAGGCCGTTCGCCGGGCGCGGGCTGCCGCGTCCGGTCGGCGGCGACGGGGCGGCGCCCCGCTTCGTCGTTCCTCGGCCTGCTCAGAAGATGGGCTTGCGCGTGGGGCTGAAGGCGAAGAGCTCGTCCATGGAGTTGGCCTTGTGGAAGTCGGCGACGACGGCCGAGGCGTCAAAGGTGCGGCCCTGGTCCGAGGCCTCGCGGCGGCCGTTCTCGATCTTGGAGAGGCACTCCTCGAGCTCCATGACAAAGTCGATGTCGCGCTTCTCGCGGACCACGTTGTCGTCCGACTCCTTGGACTTGCCCGAGGTGTCGAGGGCGGCGGCCATGTCGGCGGCGCGGGAGACGGCCTCCTCGACGGGGCCGACCATGTAGAAGGCGTTCTCGGGGAGGTCGTCGTGCTCGCCGGAGATGACCGCCTTGAAGGAGCGGATGCCGTCCTTGAGGCTGACGTACTTGCCGGGCTTGCCGGTGAAGACCTCGGCCACGGCGAAGGGCTGGGAGAGGAAGCGCTGGAGGCGGCGGGCGCGGGCCACGGTGAGCTTGTCCTCCTCGGAGAGCTCGTCCATGCCGAGGATGGCGATGATGTCCTGGAGGGACTTGAGCTCCTGGAGGGTCTCCTGCACGGCGCGGGCGGTGCCGTAGTGCTCCTGGCCGATGATGTTCGCGTCCATGAGGCGGGAGGTGGAGTCGAGGGGGTCCACGGCGGGGTAGATGCCGAGCTCCGAGATGGCGCGGGACAGCACGGTGGTGGCGTCGAGGTGGGCAAAGGTGGTGGCGGGGGCCGGGTCGGTGAGGTCGTCGGCGGGCACGTAGATGGCCTGCACCGAGGTGATGGACCCCTCGGCGGTCGAGGTGATGCGCTCCTGGAGGGAGCCCATGTCCGTGGCGAGGGTCGGCTGGTAGCCCACGGCCGAGGGGATGCGGCCGAGGAGGGCGGACACCTCGGAGCCGGCCTGGGTGAAGCGGAAGATGTTGTCGATGAAGAGGAGGACGTCCTGCTTCTGGGCGTCGCGGAAGTACTCCGCGACGGCGAGGCCGGTGAGGGCGACGCGGGCGCGGGCCCCGGGGGGCTCGTTCATCTGGCCGTAGACCAGGGTGGCCTTGGACTCGCCGTCCAGCTTGATGACGCCGGACTCGATCATCTCGTGGTAGAGGTCGTTGCCCTCGCGGGTGCGCTCGCCGACGCCGGCGAAGACGGAGAAGCCGCCGTGGTTGAGGGCGATGTTGTTGATGAGCTCCATGATGACGACGGTCTTGCCGACGCCGGCGCCGCCAAAGAGGCCGATCTTTCCGCCGCGGGAGTACGGGGCGAGGAGGTCGACGACCTTGATGCCCGTCTCGAGCATGTCGTCGGCGTCTCCCATGTCCGTGAGGGCGGGGGGCGTGTTGTGGATGGGCGCCCAGGCGTCCGACGCGATGGGCCCGCGGTCGTCCTGGGGCTCGCCGACCACGTTCATGATGCGGCCGAGGGTGGCGTTGCCGACGGGCACGGTGATGGGGGCGCCGGTGTCGATGACCTCGGCGCCGCGGGCGAAGCCGTCGGTGGGGCCCATGCAGATGGTGCGCACGGAGTTGTTGCCGAGGTGCTGGGCGACCTCGAGGATGATCTCCGTCGTCTCGTTGGAGAAGACCTCGATCTTGGCGGCCTCCTCGGCGGACACCACCTTGGACTTGTCGACCGAGGCCATGTCGGCCTCGAGCTCGGCCTTGATGGCCTCCTGCTGGGCGATGGCCTGGGAGAGGCCCTCCTCGTCGGCCGAGTCGAGCTCCTTCTCGAGCTGGGCGAGCTGCCAGTCCTCGAGGCAGCCGGCGTCGCGGACGGCCGCGAGCGTCTCCTCGCGCACCTTGCGCACGTCCTTGTTGGCGATCCACTCGTCGTGGCGGGCCTTGAGGAAGTCGATCTCCTTCTGGGCGTCCGCGAGCATCTGGGGGAGGAGGCTCGAGTGGCGGATGGCGTCGTTCTCCGCGTTGTAGCGGGGCACGTCCACGCGGATCTTGAGCGCGTTGAGGATGTCGGGCACGTCCTCGACGCGGTCAAAGTCCACATCGACGACGGCACCGATCACCTGCGGGCGAGGGCGAAACGCGGCAGAGGGAAGACGAGCGGGTGAAATGCTGGCCCGTGAAAGGCAACGGCGCCCAGCGCCCGGACGAGACCCGGACCGCTGAGGTCAGACTGGATGACGACCCGTGCGCCAGTCGGGCACCGTGCGGTGGGTCCTGCGGCCGAGCCCGCCGCCGTTCGAGGCCGTGGCACGAGGTTCAAGGAGAGAGCCAAGGCTCTGTCATGCGCTCACCTGCGACACGCGGCCCTTGATCGTCTTGGGGTCGTCCCAGGACGCCTCAGGGGGCTTGGCGAAGCTAGCCATGGCTGCGGCAGACGAAGGCGAATGGGAAGGAGGCGGTGGAAGGGGCGCGGGGAGGCAAACGTGAGCCGGCCCGTCAGCCAAGATCGATCAGCCGCGGCAGAACGCGCAAGGCGCCAACGCGGGCCGTTCCCCCGTCCCTCCTAGGGCGCCTCGCCGCGGCGCAGCGGTCCCGTCCTCGCCACAGCAGCATCTTTTTCCTGGAGTGGGCGGCCCTGGCGACGCCCGCGGCCCCGGTGGGCGGGGCCGGGCCAACGACGGGCGGAGCCCGCGCGGATACGCTCGCAAGCGGCCCCCGGGGGCGCAAGGCGGCGGGGCTCGCTCACCACGGGTAGGCGCAGTGCGCCCAAGGGCGCGGCGCGACGCGGCGCGGACGACAGCGGACGCCATCCGGTCTGTCGGACGGGATGAGGTGCGAGGCCGGCTGCTCGTGACGACGTCGAACCGCCCTTGGCAATCCGGCCAGCTTCCGGCCAGAAGCACTCCACAGCAGAGCCCGGCGCCCGGGATGGCGTGACGGCCGCCAGAGGCTGTGACGCATTGCCGCGCGGCACGATCGGGCACGGGCGTGCGCTATTCGCTGAGTGTGTCACCTCACGCCCGCCGCAGCAGCGGCGCGGAGCGAGCGACGGACCTCGCTGTTGCATTCACCCACGCGACTCCCACGCACACCCCCACAACACCCTCTTCAGTCCTTCTGGAAGTAGGACTCCTTGCACACCCACATCTTGATGCAGATCTCGTCCGGCTGGTAGCCGTGCATCATCCACATGGTCAGCTTCTGGACGCGGGCGTACACGTTCGTGCACTTGGCCCCGATCTCGCGGGGAAGCTGTCCCTCGCACACGTCCTCGAGCGCGTCCATGACGTGGTGGTACGTCTTGAAGAACTCGGCGGTCTTGTCGAGGCGGTACACCATCCGCGCGTGCTCTCGCTCGCTGACCTTGTTGGGCACGGACGGCACCGGCGCGCCCGCAGCGTAGTTGAGGGCGGCCGGGTCCTCCACCAGCAGGTGCTTCTGGTCGCCGCTGCTCCAGCGGCCGGCCTGCTGCGAGGCGGCCATCGACCTCCCGGCCTGGGCGCGAAGGTTCGCTCCCGTCGTCCCGAACTCCGGCGAGCCGCCGTGGACGACCTCGGGGCGGAAGGCCGCGTCCTCCGGGTCCGACGGGAGCGAGTTGACGTTGCTATACCCCGAGTCGAAGTCCCCCGCCTCGCTGCCGGGCGCTGCGCCGTCCCCGGGGGGTGCCTGGTCGAGCGCTTGCCTCACCGCCGCGACGGCCGCGGCGATGCCCGTGCCGCCGGCCGGGGCCGCGGGGCCCATGTCGGCTGCAGGGGGCAGCCCGGCAGCCGGGGCCGCCGCGGCCACGGCCTTGCCAGCTAGGGCCGACGCGAAGCCTCCGGGGAAGCCGGCCCGGAAGCGCTGCGAGGCGGGGCCGGCCGGGTACGGCTGCGCGGCGGGGGCCGGGGGCAGGTGGGCGGGGGTCTCGGCCGGGAAGGCGGGGCGCTGGGCCTGAGGCGTGACGAGGCCGGCTGCCTCGAGGGAGGCGGCCGGCGGGAAGGCGGGGCTCGCGGCGGGCTGGGACATCCAGCTCTGCATCGGGGCGGCGGCCGGCTGGGCTGTGCCGGGCGGGGCGGCGGCGAGGAGCTCCGAGGGCGGGGCGGCGGCGAGGAGCTCCGAGGGCGGGGCGGCGGCGAGGAGCTCCGAGGGCGGGGCGGCGTCCGGATCGACGCCCGACGCGATGCCGCCGAGCGCTGCGAGGAAGTCACCGCGGCCGTCGTCGCCGCCCTGCTCCTCCCCTGGCCCTGGCGCGGCGAGGGGATCGGCTCCCCGGCCGTCGGCGGCGGGGCCGAGGCCCAGGACGGAGCGAAACCGCTGCTGCTCCTGGAGCTGGGCCGCCGAGGGGCCCGCCGGCCGCACCGGCTCCCCGCCCACGACGGACGGGTATCGGCGGGCGAAGTCCGCGGCGGCGCGGTGGGCCTCGTCGTCGGCGCGGTCGAGGGCGGGGGTGTCGAGGGCGGCGAGGTGGTCGCCAATGCGGAAGGCGCTGGGGTCGGCGCCGCCGTCGCCGCTGCCCCCGCCGCCCCGCTGGAGGAGGGACGGGGCGTGAGCGTCGGCGGCGGAGGCGGCCTCGTCGTCGAGGGACTCGAGGTGGGACGGGGGCATGCCCGCCCGCCTGGCCGCTGCCCGGGCGCGGCGCCGCGCCTCCCTGACGCGGCGCACGGCCGCGGACACCGCCTCGTCGACCTGCAGGAGTGCCTGGGCGCCGGTGATGCCCCGCATGGCGGCGTCCACGGCGGCGGCGCTGGTGGCGGCGCCGATGGCGTCCGTCTCGGGGAAGGAGGCGGCGGGGTGGCGCACCACGGGCGCGGCCTGGGCGGCCCTGCCCTCCATCTCGAGGAAACGGCCCAGGAAGGAGAGGAATCCCTTCGGCTTGGTCTCGGGGACGAGCTTGGCTTTGATGGCCTCGTGGCCGTAGGGCGAGCCGTCGGTGTCGATGGGGCCGGCGGGGACCTCCCTCGTGCCCAGGTTGAAGTGCGCGGCGAGGGTGTCGGGCAGCGCGATGTCCGGCATGGTGTCCTTGCCCCCGTTGGTGGCGCGCTTGTGCATGCGCTCGGCCATCTCCTTGGTCCGCGCCAGGGCCTGCCTGCGAGAGAGCATGTCCGCGTTGTAGCCGTTCTCGAGGTCCTGTTGGTCCCAGCCCGGCTCCCCGCCCCGCTGCAGGAAGGACACGCCGGGGGTGGAGGTGCGGAGCGCGGAGAAGCGGGCGCCGACCTGGTCGGACGGCTCCGACGACAGCTCGCCCGACGTCGCGGGCTGGCTCGGGTCGGCGGGCGGCCGCCTCCAGGGGGGCGGCATGGGCACGGTCGGGGGCGCCGCCGGCGGGGGAATGAAAGCCCTCGGCTTGGGGCGGGCCTGCTGCCCCCCGCCTGTGTCCTCGCTCGCCTCGTACTCCGCGAGCGATTTCCAGTTGATGTACGGGTTCTCTTGCAGCTTGCGGTCAACCATCTCCACCGTCCACTCGCAAAGCACGCACCGGCGCGGGCCCGACATGGCCATGGACAAACTCCGCTTCAGGGTCTGCGGTGGCGCATCAGGCGCACGACGAGCGAGGAGTTGGCGCGCGCGACCTCATGCGCCAGCGCCAGCAAAGGCTTCGGGCGCGGTGCAGCAGCTCCCAGACCCGGCCCAAGCACCGCGACAGCCACAGCCAGGCAGCCCCTAGTCCCGGCCGAATCGCCGGCAAGCTGTCGCAGCACCTCACCATCCACCCGGGCTTCCCGGAGCTCGACCTGGACGCCAGGCTCCCGGCCTCAGACGCAGCAGCGATCGCCACACCCATCAGCACGGCTGCCAGCGGCGCCGCCAGCGGCATCCTGGCACGCATGTGTGCTTTCCGGCTGCGACAGGCGGGCAAACCACCTCCTACCGCCCGTCGGTTCGCCTGGGAGCGGGTGCGGCACCCGCGGCGTGGGGTGGCAGAGCCTCGCGAACCCGCATGCAGCCTCTTGCGATCGGCCATCCGATCAGCACTCTTGCGGGATGCGGCCGACCGAGGCCCGCCCCCGCCTGCTGCCCGTGGTCCCGGACGGGACGCTGGAGGATGCGGTGGAGCTCGTTCTGGCGTGTCGCCTCGCTAGGCGCGCGCCGCTCGCGCTAAAGCTGACGCGGGTGCCATGTGCTGTTCCCGCGGCCGCCCTCAAGCTCCTGGTCGCGGAGCAGTGCGGGCCACTTGAGCACTTTCAATCGTTTGCGGCCGTAGGCGGACAGTGTGAGAGCTTGCGCGGGCTTGCGACTCCGCCGGCGCTCCGTCGGCGGGCCGCCACCGTTTCCGGCGCTCCGTTCGCGCGCGTGGGTCGCAGACAACGCCAAGGCGGTGCCGTACTTCGGGACGATGGCTGCAAGGTTCTGCAAGCTTTGTGCCGTCGCCCAGTTCCGGCTCGGCGACGCCGGCCGGACGTTCCGGCTCGGCGCCGCCCTGCGCAAGCAGCGAGAGGACGACAGGTGGAACACCGCCGCGACCAGCAGCCAGGTGAGGCCGCCCGCCGCGCCGGACGGCGCCCCTCGGCCAGGTCGGTCGCTCCACGCGCCAGCGATGCCGCCGTTGCCATGTGCAGGTCCTCGCCGCCGCCACCTCGCTCCTGGGACCGGGCGGGTGGTCGAGCAGGATGCTCGAGGCCCACGACAGCGAGCCGCTGACCGTCGCGCGCCCCGTGTCGGTGGGGCCTCGTGCTGCCCGGCCTAGGCTGGTCGGCCCGTCGTTTGCGGCGCCCCCCCGCCCCCGCCCCCGCGTCCCGGCCCCTGAGCCGTCCGTCGCCGCCGTTGAGGTCCGGATCGGCACCGTCGCGCGCGTCGTTGGCGTTGCGTCGAGGGTGCAGGGCAAGGCGCCGAGGCGCCGCCGGCTCGAGTGGCACGCCCGCGACGCCGCCCTACGCCGCGTCGAGGCGAGCTTCCTCGTCCGCTCCCGCGGCACCGGCGCGCCGCTGCAGGCCGCCCTCGTCGGGGCGGTAGCTTGCCCTGACGCCGACGCCGCGCCCCCTGCGTAGCCGCGGCGCACGCACGAACACCGCTTGTGGGCTCGACCGGGAACGGCGTGGGCTCCGGCGGCGGCAAGGGTGGCGGTGACACTGTCGCCCAGTCGCGCACGCGAGGAGGGTCGGCGGCTCCTGCCGTCGCAGGGGGGCGCGACACCGGCCGGCACGACGGGGGCTGCTGCGGCCGGGCTGGCACGCACGGCCAGCCGCGCAGAGCGACGGGCGCCGGGCCGCTACTCACAACCCTGGGGACGGCCGCCCGGCCGCGCGCTTTGCCCGGTGCGGGGCCGCGAAACCGCCGGCGCTGCGGCCCCCCAGGCCCCCCAGGCCAGGGGCACCGTCCCTGGCTTCCAGCCGATCGTGCCGGGCCGTGATGTGTGTCGGCAATCGGGCCCGAGTGTGTCTGGCAGTGGTCGCCGGCCTGGGTGAGCGACGCTCACTCACTCACTCGCTCAGCCCGGCCCGAGCCGCGACCCTCGGCACGCATAGAAATGACTCCTTCATCCTCCGCCGCCGCGAGAGCCGGTCAGGGGAGGGGCGCGGCGTCGTCGTCGGGCAGGAGGGGCGGCAAGAGGCGGCCGCCCCCACGGGAGCCCGAGGCCGGCGCCGCGGACAGGCTCGGTGGCCCGGCCATGGCCGAGGAGGCGGACGCGGCGGCGAGCAGTGCCGCGCCGACGCCGCCGCCCGACTTGCGGGAGCGCCGCCCCGGCCGCTCCGCGCCCCCCGCGTAGACCTTTGCCGCCTTGGCCTGCGCCTCCGGCACCTCGCACTGCACCCCGACGAAGTTGACCACCCTCCCGTGGACGTCGCAGAGCGGCGCGACGAAGAACTGGTTCCAGAACGGGGAGCCGTCCTTCCGGTAGTTGATCAGGCACACCGACACCTCCTCCCCGCGGCGGATCCCCTCCCGGATCTCGCTCACCGCCGCCGGGTCGGTGCGCGGGCCCTGCAGGAACCGGCAGTTCTTGCCCACCACCTCGGACGGGTCGTACCCGGTCAGGTCGTAGAAGCCCTGGGACGCGAAGACGATGGGGTTGTCGGGCATGTTGGGGTCGGACACCACGAAGTTGTGCTGCGCCGTCTGCAGAGCCGCCATGAGGCGGTGGTCGTCGGCCTCCAGCGTCGTGGTGGGGATGTCCCCCTCCCCGGCGACGATGCGGAGCGGCCGCCGGGCCGGGGCGGGGGCCGCGGCCGAGGAGGAGGACGAGGCCGCCGCCGCGGCCCGTGCCGCCGTCGGGTCCGCCACCAGCTCCTCGTACGTCCGCCCCATGGTGTCCTTGACGAAGGACCGGAGCGCGGCGTTCTCCAGCTCCAGCGCGTCCAGCGACGCCTTGAGGCTGTCAACGAAGAACTTCTTGCGCAGGCGGCTCTTCCGCGCGTGGATCCGGTTCCGCTCGCGGCTCCGCTGCAGCCGCTCCTCGTGCGTCGAGGCGCGTTTGCGCGGCTTCCCGGCCCTCGAAGGCCCGCCCACAGCCTCAACCGCCGCGTCCGCCGCCTCCTGCACCGACTCGAGCGCGGAAAGCCCGCCCGCGCCGCCGCGGGTCCGCTTGGGCCGGCCGTCGTCGTCGTCATCCTCGTCATCCTCGTCATCCGCACCGTCAGCGCCGGCCGTCGGCTGCCTGCGCCGCTTCGAGCGCCGCCTTCCCCCGTCATCCTCGTCATCCTCGGATTCGTCGTCGTCCTCGCCGCCCGTGGCGGCCGAGGCGCGCCCGTCGCCGACCGATGCGGCCGACGAGCCGCTGGCCGACCCGACGTTGGACCTCCCCGAGGGGCTCGCGCCGCCGCCCATGGGCGAGTCCATGGAGAACAGGTCCTCCCCAAAGAGCTCGTCCACTGTCACGTTCCCGTCGTACCCGGGCGGCGCACCAAAGACCGGGGGGATGGGGACGCCGCCGAGATTGCTGTCGCCAGGAGCACCGGCCATCGCAGCACTGCTTGGCGAGCGCCGCGGGCGCCGGTCGAGGGAAGGGACCGCCTTTCGGTGAGTGCTGTGCGCTCCCGGGCCCGGGAACGCGAAAGCCATGCTCACTTGCATCCAGCGCGAGCTTTTTTGTGGCACCCCTCGCCGGCAGAGCCAACTGCTCGGAGACCCGCAGAATCGGCGGCGGCGAGGCAACGTGGCCGGCAGGCCGCCCCACGCCACACCCCAACGCACGCGCTGCAGCCATGCCCGGACCGCTCAGCCCCGCCGCAAGCGTGGACCAGGCCATCCTCGGTGAGCCTGCCGGGCGCCGCGAAGGTGCGTGCCCCGTTGCAAGCGCAATCCTTGCGACCCAGGAGCGCCCCGTGCCGCCGCCACCGCCCCTGCGCAGAGTTCATCCCCGAGGCGCTGCACCCGGTGTATTTCTTCGTCACCTCCCCGGTGGCGATCATGATCGGCGCCGCCCTGGCCCTCGTGTTCATCGCCGTGTTCCTCAGCCCCAGCAGCGACGAGCAGATCATGACCGACGCCGAGCGCGCGGAGGTGGACGCCAAGTACCGCGAGCACGTGGCCCGACAGCGCGAGGCCCGGGGCGGCGATGACGACGACCTCGCGGACGACGACGAGGGCGAGTACACCGACGACGAGGACGACGAGGGCATCGCGGAGGACGACTACGACCCCGCCACGGGCAAGCACAAGGTGGCGTGAGCGGCGAGCGGCGGCGCCCGGCGCTTGGCATTCGTTCAAGCCGCCGATGCGGTCCGCTTGTCTTTCTTCCCGCTCCCCCTCGCTCCGCCCGTGCCCCCATGCGCCCGGGCCCCCCTTCCCCTGACCGATTGCGTGTGATTCGTAGATGCCCTGTGGTGCGTGCGGGGCCGAGCGGCCGCAACGAGCTTGGTCCCCCGGGCGGCGCGGCCGGCAAACCGCTCAAACGATCGTCGCGCACGCGCGCGCAGCCATCACGGCGGGCGGTGCCCGAACGGGGGCGAGATCCCGGCCGTCAAACGGCGCCGCGGCCTCGGCCTTGCGCGGGCCGGGCGGCCCCGCCGCCGTCACATGTAGCTTCCGAACTTGGTCCTGCCGCTCATCCTCGCCGCCGGAGCCGTGCGGATCGTGGAGAGGACCTGGCTGCCGGTGCCGCCGCGGAGGGTGTAGGAGCCCGGTCCGGCGCGGAACCGGTCCGACGCCGAGTGGGGCTCTCTTCTCGGCGCCATGACCACGCGCGGCGCAGTGGGGCGCGACGACAGGAGCTGCTTCCCCACGCTCTCCGCCGCGGCGTACTCGCCCGGGCCCACCTCGCTGGTCGCCCTCGCCCCGGCCGACCGCTTGGCCTTGCCGAAGCTGACGCCCCCGCTCGTCCGCTTGGTGGAGAGAACCTGCGATCCGAGCCCGCCGCCCACGTTGTACTGCCCCGGGGCCGGCCCGAGGGCGCGCTTGGCGGCCTCGGCGTCCGAGTGGCGGAACGACATGGAAACCGCCGGGGAGCGCCGGAGCTTCGGGTCGTCGCCGGCGCTGTACGCCGCCGGCCCGGGCATCGACTTGGCCCGCATGGCTCTCTCCAAGGGCCCGCCGGCGTCGGTCTTGGGCCGGAGCGAGTAGACGGGTACGTTGGGCCGCCTCGAGTCCGAGCTCACCCCCGGGCGCTCCAGCCGGAAGTTTGCCCCGGGGCCGGGCCCGCCGGTCGCCATCTGCCGCACCGACGGCCTGGCAATGGAAGTGCCGAACTTCATTCCCGGGATGCTGCGGACGGTCGAGATCGCCGTTCGCGCCGCCACCGCCGACGGGACGGTGTACTCGCCGGGGCCCGGCCCTGCGTCCTCCTCATCCATCAGGTTGCTGATCCAGCCGTTGCGGGGCCGTGACGGGGGCGGGGGCGCCGGGTGGGGCGCGCTGGTTTCCCGGACGCGCCGGGCAGGTGGCGCGCGTGGGCTCGCGCAACACTCGCGAAGGAGGCAGAGCCTGGGCCAGTGACCACCCGCGGCGACGCCACACGCATCCGCCTCTCACCCCGCGAGTCGCGGCCGTTTAGGGACCCGGGAACCAGAACCCTTCCCCCTGCCAACGGGAAGCATGGCGTTTGCGCGGTCGATGCGCACGCTCGCTGGGCGTGCCGAGGCGGCAGCTGCTCGCGCTTCGGCCTCCAGCGCCCTGACCGCCCCGGAGCGGGCCTTCGCCGCGGTCGGCGGCCCCTCATGGGACAGGCGTCCGATTTCGCGCCCGTTCCACGCCTCCGCATCCCGCGGGGCGCTGTTCGGCTGGGGCGGCGACGCGGACAAGGACAAGAAAGACGACGCCGAGCGCTCTGCCGAAGGTGGCGCCGCCGAGGAGCCCAAGGAGGAGGCCAAGGCCAAGCCCGACGAGGAGGCAGGCCCCTCGGCCTCTGAAAAGGCCAAGAAGGCGGCCTCGGGCGTGAAGAGCGCCGTGGGGAGGAGGGCGTCGTTTGCCTGGGAGGTTCTCAAGGAATCCGTCGGGCTGGGCTCGGCGGCATCGGCGCCCGAGGCCGCCGGATCGGCGGCGGCGGACTACCCCTGGGTCGAGTACGCGGCCGGCGAGGGCACGATGATGTACCGCAACCGCGTCACGGGCAAGGTGACGGACGCGATGCCCGAGGACTTTGCAAAGTACGGCCGCTCGCTCGAGGTGGACACGGACACCATGGCGCTGACCATCGCGCACAAGCCCAAGACCAGGTGGGACCGCTACCGGCAGCTGCTGTCCGACAGCCCGCTGATGCGCGCCTGGGACGCTGCGGCGGAGACGGTGTCGTCGTCCGAGGCCGCGCAGCGCCTCGCGGACGCCAAGGAGGACGCCCAGACGAAGTGGGAGACGAGCCAGAACCCCCTGGTGTACCGCGCGGCCTCTGCCTTTGACACGGTCTTCGGCGAGACGGAGCAGGCCCGGGCCGTGGCGCAGATCCAGGAGCTGGACCCCCGCTTCGACGGCGGCCCGGCCTTTGTCGAGGAGTGCCGCGGCACGATCCTCCCGTCCCTGGTCTCGGCCCTCCTCCGCGGCGACAGGGCAGAGCTCGACGGCTGGTGCACCGACGACTGCATGGCGCGAGTCAACGCCGTCCTCCGGGCCCGGGAGGCGGAGGCCCTCACCGTCGACGCCACCATCCTCTCCACCTCCCAGGTCACCATGGCGGGGGCCAAGGTCCTCGAGAACGGGCCCCCCGTCGTCATGGTCACCGGCATGGTACAGCAGCTCCACTGCATCCGGAACAAGGAGGTGAGAGACGCGACCGCGCCCCGTGCCCCTCGCCGCGCCGTCGAAGGCGGTCCTGGCGGCCCAAAGCGGCCCCTGCCAGTCTCGTTCAAAAACAGCGCAACATCACAATCCCGGCTCTCGTGGCGGCGCAACGTGGCAGCCGGGGAGGGCGGGCCCGACACCCTGACCAGGGGTCCGCCGCACCGCCCCGGCACCGCCCGCGCCGCCCCCGGGGACACACCCTCCCTCGCTCCGCCGCGCGCCTGCGCCCCCCCCCCCCCCCCCCCCCCCCCCCCCCCCCCCCCCCCCCCCCCCCCCCCCCACCCCCCCCGGGGGGGGGGCGGGGGGGGCGGGCGGGGACGGAGCCCCCCCGGCCT
>Ga0136560_1001026_pt1 | contig 14300 bp, 7 predicted proteins | sample AntRauMeHopE1497_FD_104925 | JGI IMG/M metagenome (GOLD analysis project Ga0136560, IMG submission 104925) | Saline lake microbial communities from Rauer Islands, Antarctica - Metagenome Hop E1 #497 | ecosystem: Environmental > Aquatic > Non-marine Saline and Alkaline > Saline | place... | reverse complement strand
GGCGCTGTACTGGAGCCACGTCTGCGCATAGGAGAGATTGTGCTCGCGGTGCAGGTAGATGCGCGCGAGCGCTGCCTCCACTGATGGTTCCTCCGTGTCGGTGGGCGCGGTGGCGACGTCAGCACGTGTGTGCGTGTGTGATTGCCGCTCCGCGATGGGGCACTCTCTGCGTGCAGCTTGCTGGCTCGCGCGCGCCCACACTCCGAGGCTCCGGGTGACCCCCGCCGCTACCACGCGTGGCTTCGGCCCGTCGCCGGCGGTACCTTCCCAGCCCTGCTCGGGTGCACGGGCGGCACCATGCGACCGCCCTGGGCCGGCGGCGCGGGCGGGGGCGGCCCTCCCAGCAGCGACCCGCTGCCCGCGGGCCTCTGCGGGGGCGGGCCACCGAGCAGCGACCGCTGCCCGGCTGGAGGTGGAGGTCCCCCAAGGAGCGGCCTGGGCGCCATCCCCCCGTGCGGCATCGGGCCGCGGTGACCGCCGCCATAGCCGCCTGCGGTGCCACCCGGGGCCCCGTAGCCGCCAGGACCAGCGCCGTAGCCGCCGGGGCCGCCGCCGTAGCCACCGGGGCCGCCGCCGTACCCGCCCGGGGGTGCGCCGTACCCGCCGGGGGGTGCGCCGTAGCCGCCGCCCTGGTGTTGGTGCGGCGCTTGGGTGCCGGCGTCGGGCCCGTGGGCGGCGTACGGGCGCCCGCCGATGGCGTCGGGGTCCTGCGCCGGAGCGTCGCCCAGCCTCTCGACCTCCGCCTTGGTCGCGGCGTACGCCCTGGCGGCGCCCGCGACCGCTGCGGCCGCCCCCTGCACGTTGCGGGAGTCCCGCTCGGCGCCAGCCTCGAGGGTGGCGGCCGCTGCCTCGAAGGCCGACGCCGCGTCGCTCTCCGCCCTGGCCGACAGCGCGAGCGCGTCGCGAAGCTTGCCCAGGGCCGAGAGGATGGTGTCCACGTCGACGGCCCGCGCTCCGGGTGGGGGGGCCTCGCACACTGTCACGCCCTCTGCCTCCGCCTCCTCCTCTGCCTCCTCCGCCTCCTCCGCCTCAGCGGCTGCCTCCGCGGCCTGGTCCTCCTTCACGCGGCCGGCTTCCTCCCCTCCCTCCCCCTCCTCGTCCCCTCCACCCGGCTGGTTCTTCTCGTCGGCGGCTCCGTCATCCGCCGCCTCGTCGGCCGCGTCGGTCGGCCTGGCTCGCTTCGCCTTGGGCGCGGCCCCTTCCTCTTCCCCCTCCTCCTTCTCCTCCCCCTCCTTCTCTTCCTCGTCCTCCTCGTCCGCCCTCGCCGCCGTCATCTGGCCGCCAGCACCCCTCGAGACCATCCAGTCGCCCACCGCCCCCCCCCTCACCACGAGGACAGACCTGGCCTGCGCCACGGCGGACGACCCCGACCGCCTCGCCGCCGTCAGCTGCGCCCTGGCCGCGCCCTGCCGCTCGCCCTGGTCGATCGTCGACGTCACGAGCTCCGGGACGCTGTCCGGGGCGTCGGCGAGCGACACGGCAGCGAGCGCCGCCTCCTTCCCCGCCACGTCGTCCTCGGCCACCTCGCCCCCGCCTCCGCGGTACGCCGCCAGCAGGGTCAGCAGCGGCGACCCCTGCGCCCCCAGCGACCAGCCCCCGGCGCCCCCTGACGACCTCCGGCGCAGCCCCGGGGCCCCGTCGCCCTCCTCTTCCCCCCTGTCCTCCAGCTCCGCCGAGAACTCAGCGTCCAGCGCCGCGTCGGCGCCCGCATCATCGGTGTTCCAAGTCTCGTCATCGTCATCGTCATCGTCGTCGTCGTCGCCGCCGCCGCCGCCGCTGCCTCCGCCCTTCTTGGCAACAGGGGACGCCGGGATGGCCTGGGCCTGGGTGTCACCCCTGGCCACCGACAGCAGGCGGGCCGCTGCTCCCCCGGGAACCGTGCCCCGGTCCCGCCAGATCCCGAGCACCCGCTCAAACTTGGGCCGCACCCCCGCGCTGGACGCATCGTCCCGAATGGTGGCCACGGCAGCCTCCAGTACCGGTTGTGCCGTGTCTGCCATGTCCATGGAGCCGCTCTTACCGGCTGAGGCGCGCTGCAGAACGTCGTTCATGAGGTACCAAAGCGCGAGGCGCCGGTCCGGCGGCGCCTCGCCGAAGGCGTCCCTCCACACGTCGCAGATTTGACGAAAATGCCGGCCATGCATCCTGACATACGCAGAGAGCGCTGCGAGAACCCGGGGACACGGGGGCGGGAGGCGGCCACGAGTTGAGCACCCGCACCGGTCTACATGACGCTCGTCGAAGTCAGGGCCGGCAGCCGCCGCGGTGCTAGCCCCGTCGACGGGGTGCTGGCCGTTTGCCGGGTGGCTGGTACGCACGCAGCGCCAAGGACTCACTGTGGATCGCCTCCTGGGAGCTGTCAAGCGCCTCGAGCCGCCGCTTCAGGCCTGCAGCGTGGAAAGACATCCCACTTGCCCCGCACAAGCTGGGCGAGCACTGCTACGCCGGTTCGCCGTGAGGAGCTCGGCCGGTGCCGTCGCCCTGCCCAGCGGAGCGGTCGGCAAGCTTGCGCCTCTTGCGGCTCTACCGTGAGCAAACCGAAGCACCCTTCGGCGAGACGCTGAGGGGCCATGTCGGCCCAAATCATCGACAAGCTCCCGCTGCTCCAGGTGAGTGGTACACGCGGGAGAGGGAAGTGCGCGGCGCCCCCGGGACCCCGCCCGCGCGAGCGACCGATGCACGCCCTTTGCTCGCGCCTTCCTCGCAGAACCTGGTCAAGCGGGACCCGGCAGCCTATGCCGATGAGTTCCGTCTCCAGCTTCGGGCCTTCGAGGCCGAGCTTACCATCCTGAAGATGAGCCCGACCCGCGATTCGGACCGGTTCCGTGAGCTGCTCTCCTTCCTTTGCCACGTCTCGTCGTGCTACCCCGAGGACACCGCGCACCTTTGCGATGTGCAGCTGGAGCTTCTGCGGGAGCAGGCTGAGGCCCTCCACCCGGAGGTCCGCAAGACGCTGGTGCACTGCCTCGGCCTTCTTCGGTCCAAGGGCACCGCCCCCGCCCTCCCTGTGCTCCGGCAGCTCTTCGGGCTGTTCCGGCTCAAGGACCGCGCGCTGCGCGACCTCGTCTTCGCGGCCATCATCATGGACGTCCGGTCGCTCAAGACCAAGGGCGGCGCCGAGGCGGCCTCCATCTCGCGCTCCCTCCAGGGGTACCTCTTCAGCCTCGTGGCCGACAAGGGCTCCAACACCCTCGCGCGCCGGTCCCTCGACGTCCTGGTGCAGCTCTACCGCCGCCGGATCTGGACGGGCCCCCGCGTGGTGAACGCTCTCGCGCAGGGCTGCTTCCACCGCGCCCCTCGCGTGCTCGGCGCGGCTGTCAAGTTCTTCCTCGGCCGCGAGGACGAGGATGACGACGACGACGAGGACGACGACGACGAGATCTCACCGGGGGAGGGCGAGGCCAGCCTCTCGGCAACCCTCCGCCGCGCCAGCAAGTCGCTGCCCTCGGCGCACACCCGCGCGACGCGCAAGCGCGTGCGCAAGGCCGCCACCCTCGCGGAGCAGGTCCGCAAGGCTCGGTCCCGGCACGAGAAGCGCGGCGCGGGCGGGGAGTGGGACGCCGCCAAGATCCGCTGGCCGGCCATCGAGCTCCTCCACGACCCGCAGACGCTCGCGGAGAGCCTCCTCGCCACCGTGCGCCGCCTCCAGTCGGGCGGGGGCGCCAAGCTCGAGCTCCGCCTGCTCTGCCTGGACCTCTGCACCCGCCTGGTGGGCCACCACCGCCTCATCGTGCTCCCCATCTACTCCTACTTCGCCCGCTTCACCTCCCCCTACGTCCTCGGCGTCACGCGCATCCTCGGCATGCTGGTGCAGGCCTGCCACGAGCTCGTCCCGCCCGACGAGATGGCGCCCCTCCTCCGCGCCATCGCCGACGGCTTCGTCACCGAGGGCTCCGCCAACGAGGCCATGCAGGTGGGACTCAACACCACGCGCGAGGTGCTGCTCCGCGTGCCGCTCGCCGCCAAGGAGGAGGGCGTCAGGGACCTGCTCCGCGACCTCGTGGCCTATCGCAAGCACCGCGACAACGGCGTGGTGGCCTCGGCCAAGGCGCTGGTGCACGCGCTGCAGGAGCTGGCCCCCGAGGTGCTGCGCAAGAAGGAGCGCGGGCGGCCGGGCACCGCGCTCGAAGGGCTCGCGTACGGCGAGGACAGGGTGACGCGCACCGTCGAGGGGCTGGAGCTGCTGGCCGAGATGGGCCTGCTGTACGACGACGAGGAGGACGAGGAGGGCGCGGACCGCGACGTGGACTCTGACGGGGAGGTGGACCCGGACACGGTGGACGAGGACGTCAAGCGGGGCTTCCGCCGGGCCATGGGCCTCCCCGAGGACGACGAGGAGGAGGACGACGAGGAGGAGGAGGACGAGGACGAGGAGGAGGAGGAGGAGGAGGAGAAGGACGAGGAGGAGGCGGCGCCCGCAGCCTCGGCGTCGGCGTCGAGCGGCATCATGACCCGCGCGGCTAGGAAGCGCGCCGCCAGCCGTGCCGAGGAGGATGACGACGAGGACGAGGACGCCGAGGGAGACGATGATGAGGACAAGAAGGCCGACGCGGGCGCCTCGCGCGCCAGGCGGATGCGCGGCTCGGACGGCTCGGCCGTGTTCCCCGACGAGGAGGAGGCCAAGACCGAGGAGGTCCTCGCCGAGGAGGACGCCGCCAGGGCCGCGGCCGCCAAGGCCGTGGCAGCCCGCCGCGTCGCCTCCCACATCCTCACGCAGCGCGACTACGACCGCATCCGGCAGCTCAAGGCCCTGGCCCTCGCCCACGAGGAGGGCCCGGGCGGCGGCTCGAGCAGCGCCAGGCGCGAGCAGCTGGAGCGCCTCCGCCGCGCGGCGGAGGGCATCGACGAGCTCATGCGCGCGCCCACGGTGGACTTTGACCCGACGGACCTCGAGGGCGAGAAGGCGCGCAAGCGCCGCTCCGCCCTGCTCCGGTCAGAGCACGAGGCCGAGGCCAAGCTGGAGCGCAAGGCCAAGGGCGGCGCCAAGGACCGCGCCGGCGGGTCCACAAACACCGAGAAGAGCCGGAAGAAGAATTTCGGCATGCTCTCCAAGAGCGTCGCCGTCCAGTCCAAGCTCAAGATGTCTCTCAAGGAGCAGTACAAGCGCGTCAGGAAGCACATCAAGGTCATGTCGGTCAAGACGGGCGGCCCGCTCAAGCGCCGCCGCAAGTGAGCGGCCTGCGAGAGCCCCCGACCGGGGCGCAAAGCCGCGCTGCGATCCATCGAACCGTGTGTTTACGTGCATGTGTGCATGTGTGTATGTGTGTGCGTGCTCGCGAGCACCTCCGCCGCCATGCCCATCCCGCAAGTCTCGCATCGCATCGCAACCCACCCTTGAACTGTGACTCGGCACTTGTGGCAGAGCTCTGACTGTCGGGGGTCTGCTCGCCGCACGCCCCAGCCATGTCGGCCAGGGCCGGCAGCGCGGGGAAGGATGCCGAGGCTCGCATGGCCACGTGGAACTGGTTCAGGTGGGGCGGGATGTCGTCCATGCTTCTGCTGGCTGGAGGCGGCACAGCGTTTGTGATTGCCGGCGAGGCTGCAAAGGTGAGTTCACGCCTCCCCGCGGCCGAGCCTGCGCCGAAGAAAGCGGTGCCCCCTCGGCGCGGACGATGCCTGCTGCCCACGTTGTCTGCCCGGCCCGGTCGCCATGCGCTCGCAGGACGAGTGCCAGGCGCTCGTGCTGGCAAGGTGAGCGCGACGCTGCCTCCCCGCGCCCCGGAGAGCCCACGGCAGCCCCTATTGCGATTCGTGTGCCCCAGCCACCACTTTCCCCCCCGAAACCCTCGTCTGCAGGGTGGGGGTCGCCTCGTTGGTGCTGGGGGCCGTGTGGCTGCTGGCGGTGCTTTCGTACAGCGCTTGGTTCGCGAGCCTGCCTAAGGGCAGCCCATCGTCGACGACGTTTTCGGACGCGTTCACGCGCTCCCGCATGCTCATGCGCTCGGCCATGGCGTTCCTGGTGTTCTCGTCGGTGGCGGTGCTCGCCCTCGGGGCCGCGGGCGGCTCGGCCGCCTCCATGGCCGTCCCCACCGGGAAGAACTCCTCGGGAACGGCGTCGTTTTTGCAGGCCGGTGCGGTCGGCGGGCAGAAGCCGGAGCGGGCCGCGCTTCCGACTTCCAAGACGGGCAAGCTGTGGCCGAGCGGCGGCGGCCCGATGGGGGACGCCGGGCCGTGCGGCGACTCGCTCATCGGCGGCGCCATGCTCGGCGCCCTGGGCTTCGCCGGCCTCGCCGACGCCATCGGCCTCCTCCTCGCCCTGTCGCTGCTGTGCCCGTCGGTCTGCCCAGTCTGCCGGGACGTCCGGTGCGGCAACGCGCGGCCCGAGACGGTCAGACTCCCCCTCTTCCTGGCCCCCGCCGGCCTCATCTGGCCCCCAGAGCTCCGCGCCGAGCTCCGCCAGAAGATGAAGGAGGGCATGAAGGCGAACCTCGCCGCGGGCAGCACCCCGGGGGGGCACCCCGTGACCTACGCGCTCGGCGCGGCGGTGGCCGGCCGCCTCCGCGCCGCCGGCATGGACCCCTGGCGGGAGGTCGAGGTCGAGGCGTGGTTTCGGCGCGCCGGGGACGAGCCGGCGGACGGCGAGGAGCGGGCCATCCGGGACGCGCTGCTCGCCTCGGTGGCCACGCGCCCCGTCACCCAGGCCGGGGAGGTGGACACCGCCGTCGAGGGCTGGGCCGCGGCCATCCCCGAGGTGGCGTCGCTCTCCCGGGAGGCGGCGGCGGGCTACCTGGCGGCCATGGAGGGGGCCTTTGGTCGCTTCGCCGTCGTCCACGACGAGTGCGAGGCCGACGAGCCCGCGCCGCCCGTCCCGTCGGGGGCGCCAGACGCGGTCAGGCGCCGCCTCCAGCCCTCCATCCCCGTCTATCTCGACCAGTTCGACCCCGACGTGCCCCCTGCCGGGTTCTGAGCCCCTGCCTCGCGGCGCGCCGCCCTGCGCGCTCCGGGATGCGTGAAGCTACCCCGCGGCGCCCTAACCAGCGCGCGCGTGGTGCCCCGCCCGCCGACGGCTCACTTGGCCCCGCCGCCCCCGAATGCCAGCCACGCCGCGTTCTCAATCAGCTCACGGCCGGTCGCCGGGCACGTCCCGAACGCCCGCCCGGCCCTGACGCCGTCGGGCGTCGGTTCGGCCTCCCACAGCAGCGGGCACGGGGCGATCAGCCCCGGAGCGCGTCCTCGTCGTCCTCGCACTCCTGCAGCGTGTACGAGGTGCAAACGACGGGGACGCCCAGCCCGGCTAGCGCGCGGGATCCCTCGCCCCACGAGCTGTAGCCCCAGAAGCCGGGCATGAAGGCGAAAGCCGCGTCAAACGCGTCCTTGCCGAGGCGCTGAAGCAAGGCCGGAACTGCCGTCTCGGCCGGCCCGGGCTCCCAGCCCACGGCGATGCCCTCCGCTGACGGCGCTTCCCCGTAGAGCTCGGGGCCGACGAACGAGAGGGTGACGCGGAGGTCCGAGGGCTCCGCGCCAGGGTCAAGCAGCCTGCCGGCCACGGCCGTCCAGTCGGCGTCCACGAGTGCCGCTGCCTCCGCGCGAGTGGCCCCGGCCACCAAGAAGGACACACGGCCGTGCCTCGCAGGAGCCCATCCATGCTTTGACCCTAGGAGGGCGACCGCGCTCTCGATCACTCGAAGCCTTGAGCCGCCGGCGTCTGCCGTCGCCGCCATGCCAGACAGGTCCTGCCTCGCGACGTCGATTGTGGGGTGCTCCCTGCTGTGCACACGCCCGCGTCCCCTGCGCTGGTGGCGACAGGTAGAGCGGGGAGCCCGTCGGCGGCGGAACTGGTCAAATTGAACCCGGGGGAACACCCCCGCCCCCATGCCGGGCGACGCGGCGCCCCCTGGGGGCTGCTGCTGCGGCCGTCACTGGAGACAGGAGCTTGGGGCAAGCGCCACGCTCGCCGGATCAACCATCGGCGCCGGCGTGGTCAGCCTCCCCGCGGCCTTCCAGGAGAGCGGCGCCGCGCTTGCCATGTCGTTGATGGCGATTGGGGTCTCGCTGACGCTGCTGTCGCTGTACTACGCGGTGCGTGCCGCCCAGCTCGGGGGCGCGACACAGTTCGGCGGACTTTGTCAGCCCATGGGCCGCGTGCCGCGAGTTCTGGCGGAGCTCCTGACGCTGCTTGTGCTTGTGGGCGTGTCTGCCTCGCTGGTCCGGCTCGCGGTGGACTCCCTGGAGGGCCTGCTGCCGCACGCTGCGGCATCGGTTGCCGCGACGCCGGCCTTCTGGGTCTGCATCGCGTGCGTGGTCATCGTCCTGCCGCTGAGCCTGACCCAGGCACTGCTTTGGCTCCAAAACTCGAGCTTCGTGGCGATTGTGGCGCTCGTGTACGTGGTAGGCCTCCTCGTGTTCCTGGGAGCGGAGAGACTCTCGACGCCCTCCAGCACGAAGCAGGCCCCCGCCGGCGCGCAGCCTGGCCCCGCCACGGGAGCCTGGGCGAGCCCGACGCTCGAGGGCGCGCTGCAGGCGCTTCCCGTGATGATCTACGCCCTGGGGTGCCAGGTCCAGGCCGTTCCCGTCTTCGCCGAGCTGCCTGCCGGGGCGAGGGACAGCCCGGCGCGCTTCACGTTCCGCGTCGCCGGGCTGTCTGTCTTTTCGGCGGGAGCCGCGTACGCGGTGGCCGGCTGCTTCGGCGTGTTCGCGTTCGGGGCCGAGGGCCCCATGACCGGTGACGTCGTCTCGCAGCTCCCGTCGACGGCGGCGGCCCAGGCCGCGAGGGGCATGCTGTGCCTCAGCACCATGGCGGTGCTGCCCCTCCTGGTCTGGCCGATGCGCCGAGCGGTGGCGGCTCTGCTGCTGGACGCCGGCCTGGCCTCAAGGCTGGATGAGGGGCACCCGGCGGCGGGTGCCGACGTGGGCGACGACGGCGAGGCTGGCGCAGCGGGCGGAGCGGCCGTGGCGCAGCGCGACCAGGAGAGCCTCCTGGACTCGTCGATGTCGCCGCTCCGCCCCAACACCCTAGCCTTTGGCGCCAAGGCCGCCCACGCGCCCCCCTCCTCCGCGTCGACGTCCCCGAACCCGCCAAGCTCCAGGTCAGGGCTGCGGGTGGCTCTCCCGCCCACCGGCGGGCTGGAGGACAGCCTGCTCGGGGACGAAGACGGTTTCGTGGTGGGCGGCGCGGGCGTGGCGATGGGCTTTGACGCGAGCCCCAGGGTCCCCGCCCACCGGCCTCGGACGAGCGACCGCGGAGAGGCGGGGGCCACGGCCGCCGGGGACGCTGCGCGCCCAGGGTGCCGCCGCCGGCTGCTGGAGCCGGGGATCGTGAGGCGGCTATGGGTGTCCGGGGTGGTGCTCACGCTCGCGGTGGTCATCGCCCTCGCGGCGCCGTCCATCAAGGCCGTGTTCCAGGTCGTGGGGGCCACGGGGGCCGGAGTGATGTTCTTCATCATCCCGCCCCTGGCTTTCTTGCGCCTGGCGGCGTGGCAGCGCGCGGAGAGCGGGCCGCTGTCGGATGACGGGGCGGCGTGGCCGCGCGCCGCCAAGCTTGTGGCCCTGACCGCTTCCAGGGCTCCCCCGGCCACAAAGACCGAGCGGAAGTGCGCGTGGGCCTTCCTCGCGCTCGGGGTCTGCCTTTGCATCGCGTGCACGGCGGCTGTTGTGATGGGGTTTGCGTGAGGCATGAGTCGAAAGCGAGCGGTGGCTGAGAGCGTGCGGCAGTGTGCGCACAGCCAGGCGGCGGGAGAGTGCCAACGAGCGTCCGCTGTGTGCGGGCCGTGCTGCCTGGGCGACGGGAATCGGAGACTTGGTTCGGAACGCGGGGGGATTCGGGGGGGGCATAAATGATACTTTGCACTCTGTCCTGCTGCCGGCTTTGCAATTCGACGGTGCTGGCTTCAGGCCCGCCATCCTCGGACTGCTCCAAAAGGGCGCCCAAGGCGGCGTGCAGTCCTGGCATAGTTCTAGCTGCTGATGCTGCTGTCGTCGTCTCAAAGCGCGCCTCAGACGATGGAAGACTTGGGGGGGCCGCGCGACCACGGGCCGCGCGGAGCGGAGACGCTGGGCTCGGCGCGCAGGCCGGTGATGTGCGCGAGCCGTCGCTCGGCGCTCCCATCACCGCTTGAGACCGACAGGGAGCCGGGCCCGCGCTGGGAGGACGGGTCGGCTCCAACCGAGGCTGCAACGCCGAGGCCAGGAGGCTCGGGGGGGGCCGTGCCGCTCCCGCGCCTCGCTGGCGCCTTGGTGGCTGACACGGACCGCGCCCTGCCGTCGCCCGCGTCGAGGATCAGCCCGCTCAGGCTGTCGTGCCGGCTCGTGTCCATGGCTGCGGCCCTGTGCGGGGCGGGGGAAAGCCCGGCGTCGCTAGGGAGCCCATCGCCGGCCGCGTTCGCCTCCGCCGCGGCGTGGGACCCTTCTCCGACCGCCCCCTCGGCCTCGTAGGGGTTGTTGAGCACATCGAGGAGCTCGAGGGATATGTGGGAGGACTCCGACTCCCCGCGGCCGCGGGGGGGGGCCGCGGAGTCGTCGCGCTGGGGGCGGAGGCTCGAGCCGATCATCGGCATCGGGCTCTGCGGGGAGCCGGAGGGGGAGTGGGGCGCGCCTCCGGCCTGCCGCCCGGGGCGCGACGGCGTCGGGGGGCGGCCGAGGTGGGAGCCCGCTTGCACGGAGCGCGCCGCCGACGCAAGGAGCTCGAGGTCGGCCGCGTCGGGCGGTCGGGACAGGGGGCTTCGCCCGGGGTCGGCCGTTCCGGCGTCCAGGCCCCGCCCGCGGAACGCCCCGGAGAAGCTCGCGGCCGGCGCAGTGTTCCGCGAGTGGGAGGAGCTGGAGGACGACTTGCCGCCCGCGGTGTCGCTTGAGACGAGCTGGGGGGCGCCGCTGGCGCTGGTGCGGCGGCGAGCGAGGGCGACGCCGCCCGGGGCAGCGCGGCCGGCCGCGGGGGAGCGTGCAGCCGCGGGGCCGCTGTACCTCAGGCCAAGGGCCCCGCCTCCCGCCCCGTCTTCGTCGTCAGCATCGTGCTGGTCGCCTTGGTCGTCGCCGTCGTCGTCGTCGTCGTCGAACATCGCCCTGCCGATGCCCGAGGCCCCCGCGGAGAAGGAGGAGCGAAGGGGCGCGGCGAAGGAGCGCTGCGCGCCGGGGCCGACGGCCACGGTAGCCGACGCAGAGGTCCGCATCGGCGGCGGCTGCGCGGGGCGCGGGGATTCCGTTGGGCAGGAGGACGCCACGCCGCCGATGGGCGGCTCGCGGGGGTCCCCCTGGAAGCGCGACGGGGCGGTGCGGGCCGTGGAGCCGGATCTGTAGGCGTTCAGCGGGGGCGGGGCGCGGGAGGCCGTAGGGCCGGACTCTGACCTGAAGGGCTGTGGCACGAACGCGGGGCCGCCGGCACCTCCGCCATGTGGCTGCGACGGCAGGCCCAGGCCGAGGAGGGAGCCGCTGCCCTCGAAGGCGTCGTGGTCGCCGGCGTCGTCACCGCGGTGCGAGCCCGGGGTGAGGCCTGCATCCCGGCGCACCCGGGGGCGGGGGCCGCCGTCGCCCCTGCCGCCGTCCGTCCTCCCCCCTGCCTCGAGGGCCCTGCCGTCCCCGCCGGAGGATCGGTCTGCCCACGCGACGGCGGCGCGCCCGTCGGCGGACGGGCCGGAGATGCGGAGGGCGTCAAACTCTTCGATGGGCAGCGCGGGGGCGGTCGCGGCCCTGGGACGGGCGTCCCGGCGGCCACCCACGGGCGAGGCCAGCGGCGTCACCATGGCTGACGAGGAGCCCGCGTAGGCTGGTCCTGAGGCTGGCATGCCGACGACGCCGGGGCGGGGCTCCGGCGCCCCCTCCACCGGCCCGATCACCCTCCCGTCCACCATCCACACGGCCTGTGGCTGGGCGGCGCGCGAGTGCTCGGCTGTGTGAGCCGCCAGGCCGGGGTAGCCGCCGCCGGTGCCGCCGGGAGGGGGGGCATACGAGGCCTGTTGGTGCCCGCTGATCGGATGGATGCCGTACCCGCTGCCCTGCCCCGCGGCCTCCCACGGCTGCGCCTGCTTGTGCATCGCGCTCGGCACCGGCGCCGCCAGGAAGACTCCGACCTCGACGCCCTCCAGCAGCTGCCGCGGAACCGACGCAGCCCTCGCAGCGATGGCGCCGCTGGCGAAGCACACGAAACCGGCGGCGTCGTCGTAGCCCGCCGCCCCCGGCGCCGGCACCGTGGCCCACCGGACGGGCCCAAAGGCCGCGAAGTGTCTCTCAAGGGTGCCGTCGTCGGCTGACGGCGGGACGCCGAGCACGGTCACGACGCTCGCGTCCTCGTGCGGCGCCGGCTCGTGGCCCACGCCGGGGCGCGGGGCGTGGGCGCCGTGGGGCGGGTACGCCGACCCGTGGGCCGGCCCGTGCCCCGACCAGCCGCCGAGCGCCGGCGACGCGCCGTGAGGGTCGAAGTCCTGGGCTTGCGGCCACGACGGACCGGCACCCTCCGCGTGCCGGCCGTAGTGTTCCCGCCCGTCCCCCGTCTCGGCTGGCGGGAAGCCATAGCCGGCGCCGTGGCCGTAGCCATAGCCAGCTGCGGGAGGCACCGTACCGCCCGCGTGCGCGCCGAAGTCATGCCCAAATGCGCTGTCCGGAAAGCCGGAGGTGTCCCGCCCAGCAGGGGCGCCGTACATTGCGGCCGCCGACCCGTATCCTGGCATCCCGCCGCTGAACGCGGGCGCTGGCTGGGCCGACGGCAGGAACGCGAGGCCGTGGGGTGTTTGCACCCAGCTCCCGGTCGCCTGTGCTCCGGCCATATGCATCCCATACGGCGCATGTGAGCCCGCGTATCCGTGTGGCTGGAACAGCGGAGCTTTGGGCTGCCGCGGCTGCCGGGGGGCGCGTGCCGCCGCGCGTGGCACGACCGGCGGCGGTGCTGCTTCCCTAGTCAGGGCCTGTTTGACGTCCACAGTTCGCCCGTCAACTGTCGGGGAGCGGTCCTCGAGCGAGGCCATGCAGGCACCCTCGTGGGCAAACGTCACGAACGCAAAGCCGCGGCTGCGTCCAGAATGTGGGTCACAGATGATCTCGGCCGACTCCACCTCACCGAACCGCGAAAAATAGCCGGCAAGGGATTCTGCGGGGACGGGGCGGCAGCAGCAGCGCCGGGGCGGCTGGCTGGGACGCTCGGCAAAGAACAGCCGAACAGCGGTGGCGGTATCCGTATGCCTCACCGTTCGTAGACGAGAAGGAGACACTACCCACGAAAATTTTTCTGCGCGACAGCACACGGTGCGGGAGCAAGGGTCGGCGGTATGGCTGTCCGGCTTGGGTTGGGGAGGCGGGGAAAAGCAGCGGAGAAACCACCTGTCATGATGGCGTCCAGCCCTCACCTGCTGACGCGCCCACCCGGCCGGCCTTGGGATGCCATCGCAGCAGTCCGCCGCGCAACCCCCCCTGGCGGGGTCGCGCCCCGCGGGGAGCCGTGCTGCCGTTGCTGGGGCCGCGGCAGGCGGGCACTCGTGTTTGACGAGGTCCTGAGCCGGCAGAGGCGCTGATTCTCCCGCCGCGGCGGTCGGCCTTTCCGCCGCGGTAGATCCCGCCCCAGGCAGCGCGCGGCCCTGCATCACGGGGTCAACCTTGGCTCGGTCACTCGCGCGGAGGGCCAGGCGCCATGCCCGGCAAGTTCTCCTCCCTCAACGTCCCCCACTATCCTCGTCAGTGGAAGCTGGTCGGGGACGTCGTCGTGACATCCATGTGGCTGTGGGTCCTGTACATGTGCAAAGAAAGAGGACCATACGTCTTCGTGAGTGCGTGCGCGAGCGTCGGCCCCCGGCCTGGCGTCAGGGGCACGGGAACAAGCGCCTGGCCCGACGAACCGATCGATTGGCGCCTTGTCCGTCCTCCCTCAGCCTCCAGAGTCACCAAACCGCACCAACGCAGGGCCTGCGCGACCCGTTCAAGGACCATGCCACGCCTGCGGACTACGTCCAGTACCACGAGGCTGTCTGGAGGCAGGCGCCTGCCGACTACGACCCTGCGACCCACGCGGCCCCCGACGGATTGGACGTGCGCGGTGCCCGTGCCTGAGTGGCAGACGCTACATCGTCTCAGTGCTGCGGCAGTCCAGTGGGGTGGGGGTGGCTGCGTGCATGCACACGAATCTGAATTCGGGCTGCTTGCACGGGGTGCTGTCGTGCCCGACGCCCGTGCCTTCACACGCCGACCACAACCCAGGCCCCGAGCATGCCTCCGCTTCGGTCTCGCCGCGGCCGAGTGCACGCCCGCCCTGCCAACGCACGGCCTCAGACCAGTCACATCGCCCGTATCCCCCCCCCCCAACCCGGCGTGATGCGCACAGGCTCCTCAGCCGGTCGGCCCCTGCCCCGTCGCACGCGGCAGCATCATACTCGCGCGCATGTCCG
>Ga0136560_1001025_pt1 | contig 14315 bp, 6 predicted proteins | sample AntRauMeHopE1497_FD_104925 | JGI IMG/M metagenome (GOLD analysis project Ga0136560, IMG submission 104925) | Saline lake microbial communities from Rauer Islands, Antarctica - Metagenome Hop E1 #497 | ecosystem: Environmental > Aquatic > Non-marine Saline and Alkaline > Saline | place... | reverse complement strand
GCGAGCGGGCGCTCAAGGCGGAGGCGTCGCAGGCCGACGAGGGGGCGGAGGCGGCGCTGCGGTCTGAGGCGGCGGAGTGGCGCGAGCGGGCGCTCAAGGCGGAAGCGTCGCAGGCCGAGGCAGAGAAGGCTGCCTTGCTGGCTGCAAGACTAGCGTCCGACCTCGCCGACGCGGCGGAGGCCTGGGCTCCTGCCGTGCACGACTCGGCCGAGCACACAGGCGACGAGGCTGCGGCCGCTGCGGCTGTCCTGGGCAGCGAGTCGAGCGGGGCGTCAACCTGGCCGGGCGGCGATGCCGCGGAGACCCCCGTCCAGGGCAGCGGCCACGTAGACCTGTCGGCACCCCGCGCGGTGGCGCCCCCTGCCCTGCCCGACGGCCCTGACATGCTCCCGTCGTCGAGCTCGTCGTCCTCCCGGCAAAGCAGCATCGCCCCGCCCCCCGGCCCGGCCCCGACGCCGGGGTCCGCCGCGGAGCTTGCCCTCTTCCGCGTTCAGGCCGAGGCCGGGGTGGCCGGCCCGCCGGTGCTTCCCGGCGAGCCGGACGACGGCGCGGGCGCCGGGCTGCCCGACGGCGGCCGGCTGGAGGAGCTCGAGTCCGAGAACGCGTCGCTCCTGCGCGCGCTCCACCGCGAGAGCGGCTCCGTGCTTGCCTTCGCCAGGGTGAGGCCGCGCACGGCCGGCGACGACGCGGCCGACGCCAGGGGCACGGGCGGCGGCCCGCCGAGGCCGGACGCCGTGCGGGCGCTGTCGTCCTCCGAGGTCGGGCTGTGGGACGGCAGGGGGCGGAAGGCCGGGCAGGTTCGCACGGTGGGCTTCGACAGGGTGCTGGGGCCGGGAGCGCCCCAGGCTGCGGTGTTCCGCCTCGTCGCCCCCGTCGCCCGCGCGGCGGTGGACGGCCAGTGCGCCTGCGTGGTGGCCTACGGCATCACCGGCAGCGGAAAGACCCACACCATGCAGGGGCCGGAGGACGGGTCGGACCCGGGGGTGACCCCGCGGCTCCTGGACCGGCTCTTCGCGCTCGTGGCCAAGGCGAGGGAGGAGGCCCCCGCCGGGTCGCAGCCCTGGCGGGTCACGGTGTCCATGCTGGAGATCTACAACGACCAGCTCCGGGACCTGCTGCACCCCTCGGCGGAGCTCTGGCTCAGGGCCGTCAAGGACGCCGCCTCGTCGTCCGTCGGCGGCGGCTCCTGGCGGGACGAGGCCGAGAGGGCCTTGCACGGAGAGCCGGCGCCGCCGAGGCTGGAGATCCGCGGCGGCGGGCCCTCCGGGCGCATCGACGTGGCGGGCCTCACCGGCGTGCCCGTGGGGTCCACGGCCGAGGCGCTCCGCGTCCTCGCCTCGGGCCAGGCCGTCCGCGCCACGGCCGCCACGGCGGTGCACGAGCACTCCTCCCGCAGCCACATGCTCACCATCGTAGACGTCGAGGGGCCCGACAGCGCCGTGCTGAGGGCGTCCGCGCACGTCGCGGGGGCCGCGGCAGCCCACGCCGAGGCGGCCGGACGCGCACACGACGACGACGCCGCGGCCACGGCCGCCGACGCCGCGCACGGCACGCCACCGCACGGCCCCCACCCGCGCCCCGTCCTGTCCCCGCTCGGCCCGTCTGGTCGCGGCCGCCTCGCCTCCCGCTCCTCCCCCGCCCCCCGCGGCTCGTCCCCGTCCGGCAGCTCCGTCGCGTCCTCCACCGTCTCCGTCGGCGCGTCCGTCCCCGCTCGCCCGGGGGAGCCTATCCTGGCCTCGGCAGGCACTGTCCGCGGCCGCCTCCTCCTCGTCGACCTCGCCGGCGCGGAGCGCGTCCGCCAGTCCGGCGCCATCGCCGGCGGCCACCTCCTCGATGAGGCGCGGAGCATCAACCGGTCCCTGTCCGCCCTCGGCAACGTCTTCGAGGCCCTCGGCCGCAGGCCCCGCCCCCCCCACGTCCCCTACCGGGACTCCAAGCTCACCCAGCTCCTCCAGGACGCCATCGCGCCCTCGGGCCGCGCCGTCCTCCTCCTCACCCTAAGCCCCTCCGCGGTCCACTCGGGGGAGAGCCATCGGTGCCTGCGCTTCGGCCAGCGCGCGCGCCGCATCCGCCTCGGCCCGGCCCGGCGCGCCGTCGTCGCCCTGTCAGCGGACGCCGAGCGGCGCCGCCTCGTCCGCGCTCTGGAGCTGTCCGAGTCGAGGCGCGCCGCCCTGGAGCGGGACCTCGGCGGGGTCAGGGCCAAGGTGGCGGCCATCGAGGAGCGGACCAGGGGCGAGGCGTCGGCCGCGAGGGCGTCGGCAGAGGTCGGGCGCCGGGCCCTCGCTGCTGAGCTCGCGCTCGCCCGGCGCTCCACCCGCTCGGACGACGCGTCGTCCGCGTCTCCCGAGTCGCCCGACCGCACCAGGGAGCTGATCAGGACGGCGGTCGACCAGGCCAGGCGGAACGCGGCCAAGACCATCGCGAGGGAGCGCCACGCCGCGCAGGAGGCCGAGGCCAGGGCCCAGGCCGCCGAGACGAGAGCCGTGCGGCTGGAAGGCGCCCTGGCCCAGGCTCGCGGCGAGCTCGTCTTCGCGCGCAAGGGCGACAGGCGCATGGCGTCCAGGAGCAGCAACCCGCCGTCGCCCCCCGGCGGCGTGTCGCCCCCGGACAGCGCCGAGCGGGCCCACCTCAACGGCGAGCCGGCCGCGCGCGTCAGCAGGTCGCGAGGCTCGGGGGCCGCCCCGCCGGCGCCTGCCACCCCCGGCTCGCCTGCGGGCCCGTCGCCCCGCGGGCGTGCCCCGGCACGCAGCCCCCCCTCCGGGGGCAGCACGGCCGTAACGGGCGCTCCCCGGTCGGCCAGGGACCGTGTGGCGGGGCGGCTCAGCCCGTCCGCCAGCGCCAGCGCTAGCAGCCGCGTGTCCAGGCACGCATCGCGATCACCCGCCTCGGTCAAGTCGGGGGGGCCGGGCCGTGCCTACGAGAGCCGGCGCACCCCGGGCCGAGTGCCCATCTCGCTCCACCGGGACCCACGAGCCGCGGTGCGCTCCCAGGAGCCGAGGGCGCTGCGCCCCGTGGACCGTGCCTCCCGGGGCGCCGGCAGGAGGGAGGAGCGGTTCGCATCCGGCTCCCCGCCGCCCGTGAGCCCCGCGGGCGAGCGGCGCCGGGGCTCCAGCCCTCGCTGGCAGCGGCCGTCCTCCCCCCGGATCGTCGCGGGGGCGCCGGGCGGCGATCCCGCCGACCAGCTTGCCGCGGCCACGGAGGCTGCCCTCTCCATGGCCTCGTCGCGCGGCTCCTCCATCGCGCCCCCACCGCCGGCCCCGCCATCGCCGCAGCGAAGGGCGCACCGCAGCAAGCTGCGGCGGCCCTCCTTGGAGGGGGCATCCCGCCCGAGGAGCGGACTCGAGCCCCGCAGCGTCCCGGCGCCGTCACTGCCGTCAAACGGGATGTCGGCCTCGGCCAGGGCATCGCCCGTGCCCGCCCAGTCTTCCAGCAGGAGGGTCAAGAACGCGGCCATGCGCCGCGCGGAGGTCATCGACAGCCGCCGCGAGGCCGCGAGGCTCCGGAACGAGGAGCGGGAGAGGCGGCGCGAGCGCGAGCTCGCCAGGCGCCACCACTCGTAGGGGGAGCGCGCCGGGTGTGGCGAGTGGTGCGTGTTCGCGCCACGGCTGCGCCAGAGGTGACGGAACAGTGTTGTGCCCTGGTCGCTCTCGGTTTCAATCATGGCATAGTTCACCCGCACGCGCCTAGGGCCGGCGCAGGGGCGAGCAAGCAGCGGCCGCGACGGCCACGAGCAGGGTGCCTCGCAAAGCGAATCGCTCCCTCACATTAATCCGGCGCTGGTGAGCACGTCGGGGTCAGGCGGCGGGCCTCTCCCACTGCGTCACCTCGGTGGCCTCGTTATAGTAGTACACGTCGCCGTCGTCGTCGTAGCGGGCCTCCCACCCCTCCGGGAGCGCGTCCTCCTCGGGCTCTGCATCCTCGGCGGCGGCCTCGGTGGGCCTCTCCCACTGCGTCTCCTCCGTGGCGGGGTTGTAAAAGTACTCGTCCCCGTCGTCGTCGAAGCGGGACTCCCACCCCGCGGGCAGCGCCGCCGGCTCCGCCGACGCGGCGGAGTCGTCCGCGGCCGCTGCCCCCACCGCGGCGCCGGCGGGGCGTTCCCACTGCGTCTCCTCCGTGTCCTCGTTGTAGAAGTAGGCGTCGCCGTCGTCGTCGAACATCATGGTCCAGCCCGGAGGCAGCGCGTCGGGGTCTGCGGCCGCCGGGGACTCGGCGGCGGCGGCCTCTGACGCCGGCGAGGAGGCCGAGGCTGGAGCTGCGGAGGCCGCGCCGTCCCAGGAGGCCCCGCCCTCGGGGACGCAGTCCGCGGGCGGCCTCTCGTCCGTGGCGACCCACTTGGCCGGCTCCTCGAAGGAGGAGTTGGACCGGCTGGACTCGAGCTTGCTCTGGCTGTGGGCCACGAGGGCGTCGACGAAGCGGTCGACCGACTGCTCCACCTCGGGCGCCTGCTCCGTGACGACGTAGACCACGAACTTGAAGAGGCCCGTGTTGTCCGCGGCCTGCTCCTCCACCTGGAAGGCGAAGACGCGGGAGTCCTCGGACAGCGTCCACTTGGTGATGGAGTCGAACTTGTGCTCCTCGCAGCCCAGAGGGTGGGTCAGGCCCGTGAAGACGACGCCGCTGTACGCCACGCACACCGTCACGTCCTCGGTGCGCTCCATGACGTCGTCCTCCGTGGCGTCGGCGTCGTTGGCCCGCCACGTCCGCTTGCCCACGTACACGTCGGAGCCGAACGCCACGAATTCCTTGACCTTCTGCACGAACTTGGTCTCCGCCTCGAAGCGCGGGGTGGCGGCCAGGGCCGAGTACTCGGTGTGGAGGCGCTCGGCGGCCTGCTCCAGCGTCATGGCCATCGCCTCGGTCGACTGCTCGCTCGCCGCGTCGCTCCCGGGGCCGGCCGCGGGGTCGGTCGCGTCCACGCAGCCCACCCGGCGGAACACCTCCCCGATGGCCCACCTGCGGCCTGCCATGGCGCCCGCGGCCAGGCGCTGGGCGATGTCGGCCGAGGAGGTGCCCGCCGCCTTGGCCGAGTCCGCCACTTCTGACGGCGTGATGTGCGTCACGTCAGTCCTGTCCGTCAGGAGGTAGCGGGGGACCACGTCCTCCACCAGGGTCGTGAGGGCTGCGAGGGTGTCGCGCTCGGCGTCGAACGGGCCCCTGAGGCTGTGCAGGAGCAGCGCCGCCATCTCCGTGGCGTTGGGCTCCGGGAAGCGGTAGTTGCACTCCACGAAGTTGTGGGCCGCCTCGGCGAAGGCGAGGCGGTGGTGCGGGTCGTCCGGCCCCGAGGGGCTGTCCTCCTGCTTGTCCACGGCCGAGTCGATGACGTACACCTGTCGCTTGAAGTAGATCCGCCGCTTCGGCGCTGCGGGCAGGGCAGGGTCAGGAATCGCTCCGAGCTGGCGTGCTTGCGCTTGCCGCGACCACGGCCGAGGCAGCCGCGAGCGCGGTGAGGCATGCAGGGGCTAGCGGCGTTGCTGCGGCCAGCTCCCGCAGACAGCTGACCGCGGGAGCTCCGCAGCGGTGGACAGGGCTCGCCGGTCAAAGGGTCTCACTGCCTGCCAGATCATCTGCCTCCCATTTCTTCACGGCGTCGGCCACGGTCATGGAGTCCTTCACGTGCGAAAACCGGCCGCCATGCTCCTCGTCCCTGGCCGTGCAAGTGTACAGGCCGTACTCATTGTCCGACTTCAGCCCGAGCTGCGAGCCAAAGCTTCGCAAAGCGCAAACAGGTGAGCCCGCGCGGGCTGCGCGCGACACAGCGAGGCGAGGCAGGCCGGACACGCAGGGATCCTTGGCTTACCTGGGCCGCGATGGCGATGCAGACAGCCCCCGCCTTTGTCTGCCGGTTCACAGAGAGCCTGAACCGCGTCCCGTCCAGGAGGAACACAGCAATTTCGCTCCCAGTCGCGGACACCGGCCCCTTCTGGGCGCGGCGTCCCCACGCGTTCATTGCCGCGTGGCGAGCACCGGCCTGCGGCGCAAAGTCCGCTGGCCGACCGCCAGAGGGCTACAGTTCACCGGCCCGCAAGACCTGGGCACGCTGTGAGTGCACCCCTTGGCCTCTCTTGGGCGGTAGGAGCAGCTTGCGCTTGCGGTTGGCGCGGTGGCAGAGCCTTGGCCGCTGAGCTTGTCACCAAAGCCCCCGACGGCCCACCAGGGTAAGAGCCAACCAGACCGGCGGCAGTCGACCCCCAAGTCTCGCAAAGCAGACCCATGGCGGCGGACAAGCCGTCGCTGTCTCTCGTGGCCCGTGTGTGCCTTGTGGCAGTGGGGCTTGCCGGGTCCTCCTTTTTCTCGCTGTGGGTCGCAGGGGCGCCGGTGCCGCTCCCTGCGGCCTCCAAGTGCTCTGATGGTGCTTTGGGCTTTGCCGTGGACGTCTTGTTGGTCGGCCTTTTCGGCGCTGGGCACAGCTTCCTTGCTTCAACCGTGGTGAAGAAGTCGCTTGGGCACACCCCGGAGTCGCACCGCGCGCTTTTCACGGCGCTTTCGGGCGTGCATCTGGCTGCAGTGCCGTTCGCGTGGCAGCCGCTCTGCGGAAGCGTGTGGTCTGCGCAGCTGAGCGAGGTCCTTCCCGCTCCCGCCTGGCTTGTCGAGGGTGGCTTGACCGGAGCGCTCGCCCTGGTGGTGCTAGGGTTCCGCATCGGAGAGCTCGCGCAGTTCCTTGGAGCCAGCGGTGTTGAGGTGAGGCGGCGGGTGCCTGCTTCCGCCCGCGCTGGCCTGCAGGGGACCGCGCACGGGGCGCGCGCGCGGGCCACGCTCGGCGGTCGGCACCGCTCGGGCCGATGGTAAGGCCGCAACGACCTCCACCCCGGCGCCGAACCGCTCCCGACGCGCAGGCCTCGACCGGCGAGACGGAGCTTTCCACGACCGGCGCCTACGGGTGGGTTCGCCACCCTCAGTACGCAGTGCTGCTCGCCGTCCTCGTCTGCACGACCGAGATGGCGTGGAACAGGGCGGCAGTGCTTTGCGGCATCGCCGCGTACCTCTACGGCCTGGGCCTGCCGCTGGAGGAGGCCAAGCTCATCGAGGAGCTCGGGCCCCGGTACCGCGACTACCGCGCGACAACCCCGGCGATGATCCCCGGCCCGCTGGAGTTCTGGCTCACCGGACGCCGCCGCCAAGCTCCGGGCAGGCTGGACTAACTCTCACAGTTCCCGAGTCTGGAAGGATTGAAAAGCCTTGTCTGCTTTCTTGTGGCCCACACCGCGGCTGAGCATCCAAGACTGGACCATCTGTGCATCCTTGTCGGCATCGGTAATGCTGTATTTCCCCTCGCCGACATCAAGCCTGTTTAGCTCAGTTGGTAGAGCGTAGCCTTCGTAAGGCTAAAGTCATCGGTTCGATCCCGATAGTAGGCAGTGAATATTTCTTTTTGGTATCTGGCTTGCCGGCCGCTCTATCGTTGCGAATGGAGTCGCGTGTAGTTTGCCCGATCGTGAGGAGCTGGAACCATTCTCTGTCGCCCCTCGTATCAAGACGTGCCGGTCCAAGCGACACGGCTTCCTGTACCTTGATTTTCACCGCCCTGGCATGCCTGTTTAGCTCAGTTGGTAGAGCGTAGCCTTCGTAAGGCTAAAGTCATCGGTTCGATCCCGATAGTAGGCATTGTCACGTTCATCTTTTTCTGTTGCCAGTGGTCGCACCCTCGTCGCTTGCGACACGCCGACGCTACGGTGGCAATGCCACGGGCCAGCAGGGTCACAACTCAGAGGCGCGGCGTCCGCGCGAGGTGCGGTGCCCCAGGCACTGGTACGCGTCGAGCACGCGAAGGAACTCGTCCTCCCGGTCCGGCGCCTTGTCCGGGTGGGTCTCCTTGCTGCGGCGCAGGAAGGCCGCCCTGACCTGCTGCCTGGTGGGGTCGGGGCCGAGGCCGAGCTCCGCGAGGCACTGGTCCTCCTTGGAGCCCGCCCGCAGCGCCCCGATCCCGTCCCACGCGCAGGCCGACACGATGTCGCCGAGCCGCGCGTCGCGCGCCCGCAGCGCCTCGTCGCACGCCGGGCTGGCCCACTCCGGCGACGACCGCCTGAGCTCGACCGGGACGACGCTGTGCTGGGTGGTGACGACCACGGCAGCGACGGCCAGCGCGAGCTTCACCGCGACGACGGCCGCGCAGGCCGCCGCGCCGGAGTCGGGGAGGGGAAGCGACGGCTCGGCATCGGGCCGCGGCGTCCGCCGGCGGAAGCAGGCCGCGCAGCAGGCGGCGAGGAGCGCGCCGGCGAGCAGCCCTTGGCTGCCACGCGGCTGCAGCTGGTGCATGCTCGCCGGCTCCGACACGCCCCCTGCGGCCAGGCCGGCCGCCGCGCCGGCAAGGGCCGCGGGAAAGCTCGTCCGCGAGTCCCCGAAGGAGAAGAGGAGGTAAGCGAAGCCCGCCATCGCGACGAGCGGTGCCGACGCGTGGTCGAGGCGCGATGGCGTGTAGTCGAGCCACACCGAGCTGCCGAACGCGCCGGCGCTCGAGATGAGCGACACGGCCATCAGGAACCGGAGCAGCGTCATCTGCATCGGCAGCCGCACCGCTGCGGGCCTTGCTGCGAGGCGACAGAATACCTGGCACGGCCGTCACCGGCAGGGCGCGCTGGCGGTGCTCCCGGCCTTGCCGGTGCGCCTTCGCATGCTTGAGGCTCACGATCGTCGCTGGAGTCGCCGGTGGGCACGGCGTTCGCCTCCTGGGCGTACCATTGGATCAAAAAGCTGTCAACCAGCGTCCCCGCGCAGCAAAGCCCCCCGGTCATGCCCCACACGAAGCCCTGCGCATGCCTTCCGAGGTAGTGGTGGTGCGCGCCGCACGTCCCGCACCAGAACAGCCACCAGGCGGCGCATCCCGCCGACCGGTGGCCTCGTTTGGGGCAGCACGCGCCCTCGCCGCACGTCTGCAGCATATTCCCAACCACTAGGTCACGGAGCGCGCCGTGGCTGCGGCTCAGGCCACACGCTTGGCGCGATGTGTGCCCGCTGAGTTCCGGCCAGGACCCGGCCAGGCGCTGGCCTGAGGGTGGCGCCAACAGCTCCCCTGCAGAGAGGTCGCCCCAGACCTTCCGGCGCACCCGCGTGGAGACGCCCGGCGCTTGCTCCGGCACTCCTTCACCGAGCGCCGAGTTTGCGGCGCAGGCGCACTTCGCTCGCGAACGCAGGGGCGCCGCGGAAACGAGAGCGACCGAGCGTCGTCGCCCCAATGGCCGAGCCCTGGCGCACTGCGAGCATCCTGCACGCTGCGTCTGGGAAGAAGTTCTGCCGTACCTCTGTGCTGAACAGGTGGCAGAACCGCCACGTGGAGCTCCGCCGAGCTGAGGCGGACGGCTCGGTGTGGCTTGTCTACGCCAAGGGGCCGGCTGCCATGAATGGCCCGGGGGCGAAAGCCAGCCGCGTTGTGTCCGTCGCACCGGTGGAGAGCGGGCCCAGGCCGCCCGTGCAGGCCGTGTTTGGGTCGGATGGTGGAGAGGCGCTGACGCTCGACCTTGGCGATGCTGCCAGCCTTTCGGCCCTGGTCTTTGCAACCCGGGAGGCCCTGGAGCCCGTGGCGGAAGCGGAAGCCTCCCCCAGTGACGGGCCGGGCAGCGCCCAGTCGGGGCCCGGGCGACCCGAGGAGGCTACCGCCGAGCCCACAGCTTCGGCCGAGCGCCGCTCCGACGAGGACACCCCTTCGAGTACTCCGCCTCGAGCCGAGGAGGCCAAGCATCCTGCTGCACCAGATGCCCGACCGGCTGAAGCGCAGCCGGCGAGCGCCGCGCCGTCGACGGACCCAGCCGAGCCAGCGAATCCCGCAGCAGCAACCCCCCGGTCTGCTACCGGCGCGGACAGCCCTGCGGCAGCGGCTCCCGCGCCTGCCCCTGCCGTGCGCAGCCTTGTCGAGGCGACCGCCCCGGCTCCGGCGCCGACCCTGGAGCCCGCGGCGCCCACGGACGCTGGGCAGCCTGCGCCCCGGCCCGGCGCCCCCTCGGCTGGGGAACCCACCTCAGCAGCCCGCCCCTCCGCCTCCCCCGCCAGCGCGGGGAGCGTAGGATCCTCAAGCGGGGCTGTCGTGGCCCGTGCTCTTGCGAACCGCGCCAGCGCCGCCCCCCTGCCGGTCGCGGTGCCGGCAGCCGGAGCCGGCGCCGGCGCCGGCGCGGCGCCCTCGCCTGCCCCCGCTGCTCGGGGCGAGCCGGCGGCCCAGTGGCGTCGCCCGGCTGGGCAGCCGGACAGGGCGACGGCCGGCGCCTCCGACCCGGAGGAGCAGGCGGCAGCAGCCGCCGCCAAGCTGGATGGGACGGCGCGGGCCGGCGCGCCGAGACCCGGCGGCAGCGGTCGTGGCCCGGAGCAGCCGGCCGGAGCCAAGGGCGGGGTCACGGGGTCGCCGCCCTCACCAGCGGGCCGCGCAGGAGCGGCGCGTGTCGCGTCGCCGGGCAGCCACACTGCCGGGGGCCTCCCTGCCCCGACGTCGCGGACGGGTCCCGCCCAAGGCAAGAGCCCGGGCAGAGCCAGCGCTCAGCGCCCGACCGCAGCCCCCGGACCATCGCTCCCGGCGGCTCCTGCGGCCGCCCCCGCCGCACCTGCCGCCCGTGACGTCCGTGCCACGCGCGACACCGAGCTGCGCAGCGGCGGCAGCGGCGCCCCCTCCCGCACCGCGTTTGTCCCCGTGACGCCGGGGGCCAGCCCGGGCAGCGGGGCCGGCGCCGGCGAGGGTCCTCGCCGCAAGACGCCCCCGCGCGCGCGCGCGGAGAAGCCGTCGGCGGTCGGCTCGCCGGCCCGCCGGGGCCAGCCGCAGGCAAAGAGCCCCCCGAGGACGGCCCCCGGCGGCCTGAAGCTGCCTCCGACGTGGGCGGAGCGGCGGGGGCAGCGCCCCGGCCGCGGGCGGAGGGCGTCTCAGTCATCTCGCGCCTCCGCCGGCTCCCGCCGTCGCTCGGGCGTGCCGGCCACCAAGCCGGTGGTGTCGGACGTGCGGTCCGACGCGAGGCCGCCGCGGAGGCTGAGGGGCTGCTTCCGCGGCGAGCTGGCGCTGCGCGGCGTCGTCGACGTGCGCCGGTGCGGCACGCCGGGTATGCACTCGAGGCTGCTGCTCCCCGACGACGAGGCGGCGGCCGTGTTCGAGCGGTGCGCCGAGGCAGAGGCGCGCTACCGCAGCGCCGCGGGACGCGCCAAGCCCGGTGCCGCGGCGTCACTCGGGGCCGAGGAGGCGGCACAGGCGGAGAAGGACGAGGAGGAGGTGGAGCTCGCGGCCGCCTCCCGCGCCCTGGCCCTCGCGGAGGAGGCGGCGAAGGCGCGCGCCGACGCGGCAGACGGCGCGGGCGGGGAGGAGGCCGAGGCCGGCGGCGCGCTGCTGGTGGCGTACATCACAGGAGATGAGGCGTGGGCGTTCCGGGGCGTGGAGTGGCACGTGTCGCCGCGCTGGCTCGGGCCCGACGGCGACGCGCCGTCGCTCGGCAGCCAGGCAAAGAGGGACACGGGCGCCCCGGGGGCGTGGGAGGCCGCCATAGCGCCCCGGGAGCAGCGGGAGGCGGCGAGGGCGGCGCAGGAGGCGCAGGAAGCGGCGGAGCTGGCAGACCGCCTGACCGCGTCGGACGCCCTGGACGTCCGAGGGGCGGGCCGCCGGTCCACGCCCACGCCGGCCGGCGCCGCCAGCGGCCGCAGGGGCCGCGCGGCGCTGCCCGTGGACCGGGTCGTGGCCGCCGCCGAGGACCGCGCGGCCTCGCCATCGGGCTCCGCCGGCGGCCGGTCCCGCCTGTCCCCGTCGCCGTCCCCGCCGTGGCGGTCCCCGCACGCCGAGGCGAAGCGCCTCCGGGCTCGGTCCCTCCTCGCCCGCCTGGCCAAGCCCAGCCCGCGGAAGCGCCGCCCCGTCTCGGCGGAGCCGGAGGAGCAGCGCCGCGCGCCGTGGCGCGTGGCGACCCGTGTCCCGAGCATGGGTGCGGCGGAGCACGACGCGTGGCGGCAGTCCCGCGTCGCCGCGTGGAAGGAGGCTTCCGGCCGCCGGGGCGCGAGCCTGAGCCCGCAGCGGGCGAGGCCCGGCGAGCTGTCCGAGGCGGCGTCGGCGCGCGCCACGGCGGAGCTGCCCGGGATGGCGGCGCGGCAGGCGCTGGGCCCTAGCCGGTCCGAGTCGTGGATGCAGATGCGCGGGCGGGACCGGGAGACTGAGACCACCCGGCTGGCCGCGCAGATCCGGGAGGAGCAGTTCCCGTTCCGCCCCCAGCTCGTGGCGTCGGCGGAGGACTCGAGCCGGCGGTGGGAGCTGGCGCGGAAGCAGTCGGAGCGGGTGCTGCGGTCGCAGGCGCCCGACGCGGCGGGGGGGATGGGCACGATCCGCGAGGAGCGGGGCCGCACGCGGGGCGCCGCCAGCGGCGGGGCGGGAGGCGAGGGTGGCTTGACCACCGTGACGGAAGCGAACCTTGACTCTGCGCTGGCGCCGCCGCCGGAGACGTCACGGGAGCTGAAGCAGCGCACGGTCCGGCGGCGGCAGGGGCAGTCGCTGCAGGCCTTCGCGAAGCGGTGGAAGCAGGCACGGGACGAGAGGGTGGCCGCAGCGAGGGCGGAGCAGGAGGACGAGGAGCGCCGGGAGGCTGCGCGGCGCCGGGCCATGGCCAAGACGAGGCAGCGGGGGGCCGGGGCGGTGCCGGAGGGCGTGGACTGGTCGCAGCGGCTGTCGCTCGACGCGGCGAGGCGGCAGCTGGAAGCGGCGCAGGCGCGCAGGCAGGAGAGCCGTGCCCTGGGCAGGGGCGGCGAGGCGAAGCGTGAGCCGCTGCCCTCGACAGGCTGGCGCGGCCTGGCGAGGGCGGCGGCGACTGCCCCGGCGCCGGGCTCTCCCGGCTTCGGCTCGCCGCCGCTCGCCGCGGGCGGCTCGGGTGACGAGTCGGCAGAGGTGGCCGTCAAGGCCCCGGCCGGGGACGCGGCATCGCCCGACAGGCCCGCCGCCGCGGCGGCGGCAGCGACAGCAGCGGCCAAGGACGACGGGTGGGACAGCTCCGGGAGCGAGGGGCTCCCTGGCGAGGCCTTGCGCGTGCTGCGGGAGGCCCGGGGCCACAGGGCGTCGCCGAGGGAGGCGCCGCCGCCACTGCCGGGCCGGCTCGCTCCGCGCGGCGCGGCGCGCTCCTTGGCAGCGGCGCCTTCCCCGTCGTCGCGGCTGCGTTCGCCCCGCGGCGAGGGCAAGGCCTCCTCGCCGTCGGTCCGGCAGCCGCCCCGGTCCACCGCGATGGAGCTGGCCGACGGGCGGCGGCGGATGGAGGAGTCGCTCCGGCGGTCGTCCGGGAGATTCTTCCGGAAGAACCGGCTTCCGGCGCAGGGGCGCGTGGCGCAGGCCACGGCGGCGGCGCTCAGGGTGGAGGAGACGGCGCGGGACCGGGCGGTGCGGCTGGCGAGGGAGGAGGGGGAGGCGCTTCGGGTGCGGACGACGAGGCGGAAGACGCCGCCGGCGCTGGAGGAGTGGAGGAGGAAGGAGGCGGCGTCGGGGGGTGCCCTGGTCAAGGGAAGCGGGACGGGCGGCTGCTCCACGAGCCTGTCTCGCGGGGCGATGGAGCAGGTGAAGGCTCGGGCCGAGGCCAAGGCGGTCGAGGGGCGCAAGGCGGAGCTGACGCCGGACCGGCTCCTCAAGGCGCAGGCGCGCGCCGCGAAGCGGGAGGAGGAGGAGACGCGACGCATGCAGCTGGCGGCCGAGAGGCGGGCGGCGCGGGGCGGGACTACGGGCCTCCTGGCGCCGGAGGCGGCGTGGGAGACCGCCCCGGCGGTAGAGACGCTGCGGTCGGGCCTGGTGGACGGCGAGGGGGCGGACGGCGACGGCAAGGCCGGCCCGCCGAGCGCCGTGAAGCCGCTGAGCGAGCTGCGCGCGAGCGCGGACCGCTGGATGGAGGCAGAGGCGCTGCGGCAGAAGAAGCTGCGGGCCGCGCGCCGGCGGGCGGACCGGGAGGCCGTGAAGGCGTCGTCCCGGCCGCTGGCGGTCGGAGTGCCCGCGTGGGCAGTGGGAGGCGCCGAGGTCAAGGCCCAGGTGTACACGGGGCAGCCGCCGTCGGCGCGGGGGCACGCCAGGGCGGAGGCTGCGGGGGAGCAGAGCTCGGGCCTGTCAACGTCGCTGTTGAGCGACTCTGACTCGAGCGGCAGGAGCGGGCCGACGGGGCGGCCGAGCCTGGTGCTGCCCGAGGGCTGGATCATCACGATGCGGGGCGCGGAGCGGCCGTACTATTTCAACGAGGAGACCGAGGAGGCGCGATGGGACCCGCCGCCCTCGGCCGCCTCCGCGGCGGGGTCGCCGGGCAAGGCGAGCCGGCGCCGGACGCGACGGGAGAGGCCTGCCATGCGCTTCGGCTCCGGCGTGGACCTGCCACTGGGCACGGTGGAGGCGGCGGAGGAGTACACCAGGC